>ERZ1292625.382-Hain-H41-01um-R1-382-length-68958-cov-25_pt2 | contig 66299 bp, 63 predicted proteins | sample MGYA00564400_ERZ1292625 | MGnify/ENA primary metagenome ERZ1292625 (study PRJEB36523, sample SAMEA6512639) | groundwater metagenome | collected 2019-01-08 | study: AquaDiva: Metagenomics assemblies of 32 groundwater samples | reverse complement strand
CTTACCCCACAAATCACAGACGCCTGCGACCCTAAGCTCTTAAGAATCTGCGCAAACCCGCGGCAATCTGCGGCTCAAATGCTGTTTTTAAAATCAGACATCTTTATAATACGCAAAATCCTTCCGCTTGTCAAAAAATTTCTTTCCCTTTTCGGGTATTGCTGCGTGGGAGCTGCGGAAATGGCGGGAAAAGAAGCGTACTGCTTCGCCCGCCGCGAAGGGTGGGAGGTGTGGGCAAGAAGCTCAAACAACCCCACTCGCTTCCTGCGCGACCAACGTCTGCGGATTGCCGCAGAGGAAAGGATAGGGTCAGGACGCATGGGGCAAGGGTCAAGAAAAACCAATCTTTGTCTTTATCTTGCATTAAAAATAACGTCAACCATAGATAAAACGCATCGCCTTCATTCGCGCTATTCGAATGATTCGCGTCATTCGTGTTCACTGGTTCGGCCTTTTGGTTCAGGACCGTTCTGCATCGATCAGGACTTATCCGCGGCTGGCTGCTTCATTCGCGAAAATTCGCGCACATTCTCGGCAAATATAAAAAAATGCCCTGCACACTTGGCAGGGCATTCCGGCAAACATCCCGTTTAAAAAGCTCAACAATTTAAGTCAGACTCCTGGATCGTCTCGCATCTTTCTCATCGTGAGCTTTTATAACTTACGCAACGTATGTAACGATGTCCCGAAAGTGCGTGGCGTTCTGTTAAGAGACGCTGTCGGACACTACGCGATCTTAAGCTCTTTCTTGATTTTTTCCGCAAACCATTGCCGGACGAGCGTCTGATAGGGGATGCCTTTCATCGTGGCGACCTTCTTGATGGAGACAAGATACAGCGGATTGATCTTGATCGTAATATTTCGGAGATTTCGCCTTCTTTTCCCGGAGAGAATGTCCTCCTTGAGCGATTCATCAAGGCTCAGCACAGCGTCATCATCCACGAGCTCTCCCAGGACGCCGTGCGCATCGTAGTATTCGGCATCACTCAGTTTTCTTTTTTTCTTCCCTGTTTTCATTCTCAGCACCCCTCTGGCGGCTCATTTTCGCTTCTGCTTATGCCAATAGCGAATCTCCGCCTTCATCATGTCCCATCCGGTAATCACCCGTGCCAGGCCGCTTGCCTTTATCTCGAAGACAATCACCAGATACCGGCCTTCCTGCGTCGGCCCCATGGCAACATAATGTCCCTTTTTCGTCTTTCGGAACAGGGGCTGAACGGCAAAAACCTCCTCAGCCTCCTCCAGCGTCACTCCGTGACCGAGTTCGAGATGCACCGCGTTTCCTTCGTCCCACTCAAAATCCCGTATGTTCACGAGCAGCTCCGCGGAGAGGAAGAGTAATACATAGTATTACTTATTTCGCCGACTGTCAACAGTTTTGTTCCTGCCCTGGGATAAGCCAAGGCTGCGGATGGCGGGCCCCTGAGGCCGCGATACGGTTGTGCGGTACTTTTTTTCATCGCACCATCGCAGCACTGTGGCACATCATGGCCGCATTCAACATAGCCATGAAATAGTGCACAAAAAACATGCCCTGCACAATTGGCAGGGCATTCCGGAAATTGTTCTGCTTCATAGGTTACCACCGTAAAAAGAATGTGGCCCCCGGCGTTTGCAAACGACGATAGCGCATCAACTATTTTTCAGTAAATCCTTATATGTTGGGCATTAGAATCATGCCCAACCTTCAAACTAAACACAGGGACCTGCGCCATTAGACTTCACTGAATTATTAGACGCCCGACTGGTTGGCAGGCTGCACTTGTTAAGCCGGAGCAGGAAGTCCAATCGCTATTCGGAGTCGAATATTGACAGCTAGATGCAGTGGTTAATTGACCGACGCACAGCGTTGTGCATGGGGCTAGATTAGCCGACGGTAGTACCGGCATTACTGGGCACAGATAAACAAGCGTCCCAGTATCAGCCTTTATCGAGCCGGCTACGTGAAGTTTTGCTTGAGGAGTCGTCGTGCCGACACCGAGATTTCCATTCACGATGAGATCCCCATTTGCCGCGTACAGATTGCCCCCTATGAGCAGTAAGCCTACCATCAAAATCAACACTTTCATCTTCATTTTTTTCCTCCTTATTAATTCAATTTTCTATTTTACTTTTGTAGAACAAAGTTTTTAATAGTTACTGTCCCTGCATTGATTGTTATCGTGCCTTGGAGTGTTGTCACGCCAGCCCCGCTTGTGTAATCAGCATTGTACCCACCCACAAGACTTACCGTTTTGGGCGCACTCGCGAGGAGACTTTCGGGAAGGGTCATATCTCGGACCAGAATGGCGGCTCCGTCGGCAGCGGCATCATACGCTTTCTGGACCGTGTGATAATACACGCCCGCGATGCTTGCATGGCCCATGGTGAATGTCGCCGTGACGGTCGTATCGGCGCTCAAGGTTACTGTACAGGTACTCGCTGTCCCGCTGCACCCGCCGCCTGACCAGCCGTCAAAGATCATACCGGCATCCGGAGTCGCTGTAAGCGTGATGATGGTGCCCTGCATATATTCCGCCGTGCATGTAGTCCCGCAGTTGATGCCTGCCGGGCTGCTTGTTATTGTGCCGGAGCCTGTGCCTGATTTTGTTACTGTAAGCGTGCTTGAGAAGATCGCTTTTATCGTATGGTCCGCCGTTACATCGGTAAAGGTGTACGTGCTCACAGCGCCGACAGACACCCCGTCGACCAGCACATCCAAGATGAGGTACCCTACGTCCGGGGTCATGGTGAATGTCTGGCTTGCTCCATACGTAGCCGATACTGCCCCTGACGGAGAAATACTTCCACCCAGACCAGCAGTAGCAGTGATGGCATAGGTGTTGATCGCGAAGCTCGCGGATATGGTGTGGTTGGCCAATACATCATCAAACGTGTAGGAACTTACAGCGCCCTTTGACACGCCGTCCACAAGCATATCCGCCACGTGGTAGCCCGTATTCGGCGTTGTCGCAAACGACTGGCTAAAATGGGAGACTACGTTTGTGGCGCCCGAAGGCGATATGGAGCCGTTCGGCCCTGCTGTGGCTGTAATGGTATAGTTAGTTGCAAAGACCGCCTCAATGGTATGGTTGGCCGCAATGTTGGCGAAGGTATATGTAGCAACAGGCCCCATGGAATTCCCGTCAACGAACACGTCGAAGATGAAGTAATTGGGGTCAGGGGTCAGGGTGAAGGTCGCACTTCCTCCTTCAGCAACAGTCACCGTACCTGCAGGAGATATGGTGCCACCCAGGCTGTTCGTCGCCGTGATGGTATATATCTTCTCTGCATTGCCTGTCACGAGTTCGAGGTTTCCGACAGTCAACGTCCCGGCGCTGGTCGTGAGCATGCCCTGGAGCAGGGTGTTTCCGACATGGGTCGAATACCCGCATTCATACCCGCCGTTCAAAGTCACGGAGATATTTCGGTCGGCAGTGACATTCTCAGTGAGATTCAAGGCCAGGGCCTGTATGGTGTCGCCGTCCACCGCCGCATTGTAGGCGGCCTGCAGCGTCGTGAAATACTGCGGCGTGGCGCCTGCAATCCGCACTGGGGGATTCGGGCAGGGGAGGACGGTTATAACTGTCGAGGTCGTATCTTCTCCATCGCGAGGATTTGGATTTCTTACCGTAAGGGTCACAGTATAGTTCCCTATAGTTTTATAGACATGTCGTGGATTTTTCAGATGTATTTCATTGATATCGTGGGTCCCGTCACCAAAATCCCATTCATAGGTATAGGGAGCTGCATCGAGCCAGGCTGGCCAGGCGCGAACAGACTGGTTCGTAAATTGGACCTCCAGATATGGCACATACCCTGTTGTCGGAGATGCAGTAAACGCGGCGACAGGGGGTTGAATATTGAATGTGGCTGTTACTTTTTTATCGCCATTCATTGTCACCGCACACGGTCCGGTGCCGGTGCATGCGCCTGACCAGCCGGCGAATTCAGAAGCTGAATCCGGCGGGTCTAAAACCGGCGCGGCAGTGAGCGTTACCGTAGAGGGTGCGGACGGACAGTCTTGGAGGAACGAAGCCCCACAGCTTGTAGAGTTTGGACCGCAAGCAATGCCCGCGGGTGTGCTTGTCACCGTGCCGGTTCCTGTGTTTGCGGCTGATTTTGTGACATTAACCGTATAGGTATTAGAGAAGGTGGCTGATATTGTATGGTTCGACGTTACATTGGTAAAGCAATAGCTGGTTATGGGTCCCTTGGAAACACCATCAACCTTGACATCAACGAGGTGATAGCAGGGCTCCGGTGTTATTGTAAAACACTGGCTGCTGCCGCAAGTAACCGTCGCAGAAGGCGGTGTTATTGTTCCTCCGCTGCCCGCGGTGGCGGTAATGGTATAAGTGGTGATTGCAAAACTTGCTGATATCGTATGGTCGGTCGTTACGTTGTAGAAGGTGTAGGAGGATCTGGCGCCTACGGAGACGCCGTCTACAACTACATCCGAAACATGGTAGCATGAATTAGGTGTGATCGTGAATGTCTTGTTCGTTCCTGGCTGGACCTTCACAGCGCCTGAAGGTGAAATGCTTCCGTTGCTTCCAGCTGTGGCCGTAATAGTCACACAGGGAATCACACATGCATCATAATTAGTTTGACAAGCTGCTTTACAGCTGTTGTAGGCATTAAGGTTACCATTTAGACAATTACTCAGATTAAGCTGACAAGTACCTGTGTACCAAGCCCTACATTCATCATCCACTGTAAGGCAATACCATGCTAAACATGGATCTAAATCCCAATTGTCATGGCAACTCTGAACAGCAGCGTCATAGGAAGTTTGGCAATTCGTGTCGCAGGCAGTCTTAGTGGCTGAGCACTGGCTCTCACTGCCTCCGCAAGAATAAGAATTATTCGGACTCCAAAAGTGAGTGAATAAAGTCAAAATGGACAACAAAAATAAAATTTTTATCAATTTGAGTTTAAAGTATGTTTTCATGATCACTCCTTCATTATTGAGTGGGAGCCGCTTCCATGGGGATAACATCATAGAATCATTGAATCTTGCGAATTGTACCCCTATCCGTCACATAAAGGCTGGTTCCATCCGTGGTGATACCATAAGGGGCGCCAAAGCGTGCAGCCGTAGCAGAGCCATCGGTAGATCCGGGAGCACCCGCTGCTCCTGCCAGGGTCGTAACCTCTCCTGTTGGAATGACGATCTTTCGAATGGTCCGATTTGCCGTGTCGGCAACGTAAAGGTTGGTTTCGTCCCTGGTGATAGCTTGGGGGCTGAAAAAGAAGGCTGCTGAGCCGGTTCCATCAGTGGAGCCGGAGACCCCCGCCGTACCTGCCAATGTTGTAACGTCTCCGGTCGCGATGACGATTTTCCGAATGGTATTGCTACGATTATCTACAACATAAAGGTTAGTTCCATCTGAAGCAATGCCGGTGGTGTAACTGAAGCGAGCGTCTGCCCCTGTTCCATCTGCGGAGCCGAAGGCGCCTGCCGTACCTGCCAGGGTCGTGACCTCGCCCGTAGAAATGACGATCTTTCGAATTGTCCCATTCCAGGTATCCGCAACATAGAGGCTGGTTCCATCCGTCGTGATGCCAGAAGGTGCGCCGAACCGTGCAGCCGGTCCGCTTTCATCGGTGGAGCCGAAGGCGCCTGCCGTACCTGCCAGGGTCGTGACCTCTCCTGTGGAAATGACGACTTTCCGGATCGTGTAGTTATTAGTGTCCGCAATATAAAGGTTTGTTCCATCCATGGTGATGCCTTGAGGATAGTTAAAGAGGGCCGCTGCACCTGTTCCATCAGTGGAGCCGGAAACCCCGGCTGTTCCTGCCAGCGTCGTCACCTCTGCTGTGGAAATGACGACTTTGCGAATGGTATGGTTGTAGGTATCCGCTACATAAAGATTGGTTCCATCTGTTGTAATGCCGGCGGCGAAGTTGAAGCGTGCCGCTGTTCCGGTCCCGTCAGTAGAACCGCTGGTCATTTTCTCGCCCGCTATGGTTGTAACGACAGGATCAGAGCTATTGATCCCTCCTTTGCTTACACCCGAGACAAGTACAACAGCGAGCGCGATGACGATCCCAGTAATCCAAAGTTTGTTCTTCATGATACCCCCTCAGTCTCTTATTGAGACAACCTCTCTTGCATGTATCGCTCTTCTCGAAACGATCATTTTTTAAAAGCAAGCAGGGTTCAAAAAGCGTGTGCGAGCAAAGAATATTCCATGCCTATCCACGACAAAGAATATTTAAGACACTGCTAAATGCAGAAACCTGAAATAATCTTGCCAGACTGCACAGGTCCAACAACAGAATTGATTGTACTGGTTAAAGACAGGGTACGGAAAAGCTGCTACAGGTAAGACTTATTTACTGCGGGTGACCTTATCAAAGATGTCATAATTTGTCAACAAAAATTTGCACAAATTTTCTGTTGCTGCATAGCGGTAAACATTCAGCGTCCACAAAAATCACTTAAACTCTTCCTTCTTCAACCCATACCGCGCCATCTTCTCATGAAAGTTCTTGATGTTGATCCCCGCGTGCTGGGCCGACTTGCTGATGTTGCCGTGGTACATCCTGAGCGCCCGCGACAGGTACTCCCGCTCGAAGCGCTCCACGCATTCCGCCTTCATCTTCGGGAACGGCTGAAGGTCTCCCAGGGCCGGCTGGGCGAGGCCGGGCCCGGCGCCGGCGCCGGGAGGGCCGAGGTCGATGCGGCGGATGGTGTCGCCCTTTTCCATGATGACGGCGCGTTCGATGATGTTCTCCAGTTCGCGCACGTTGCCGGGGAAGGAGTAGCGGACAAGCGGCGAGAGCGCCTTGGGCGAAAAGGACATGATCTCCTTTTTGTTCCGGTCGCAGTATTTTTTGACGAAATGGGAGGCCAGGAGCGGCACATCGTCCAGCCGTTCCCGGAGGGGGGGGAGCTTGATGGGGACCACGTTCAACCGGTAGAAGAGGTCCTCCCGGAAGCTCCGCTCGCGTATGGCCCGGAAGAGGTCCTTGTGCGTGGCGGCAATGACGCGCACGTCCACCTTTATCGTCTCGTTGCCGCCGACGCGCTCCACTTCGCGCTCCTGGAGCACGCGGAGGAGCTTGAGCTGCACCGGCATGGTCATCTCGCCGATCTCGTCCAGGAATATTGTGCCGCCGTCGGCGTGCTCGAACCTGCCGATCCGCCGGCGGATGGCGCCGGTAAAGGCGCCCTTCTCGTGTCCGAAGAGCTCGCTTTCGAGGAGGGTCTCGGGCAGGGCGGAGCAGCTCACGACCACGAAGGGCCGGTCCTTTCTCCTGCTGTTGTAGTGGATGGCGCGGGCGATGAGCTCCTTGCCGGTCCCGCTCTCGCCCTGGATGAGGACGGTGGCGTCCGTTTCGGCCACGGTGCGGACGACCTGGAATATCTCGTGCATCCGCGGGTTCTTTCCCAGGATGTTCCCGAACTGGTACTTCTCCTCCACCTCGTGCCTGAGGGTCTCGAGCTCCCGCGACAGCCGCCGCCGCTCCACGGCGTTCTTGACCTGCCGGCTCAGGTCGTCGTACTCGATGGGCTTGGTGAGGTAGCTGTACGCGCCGTCCTTCATGGCCTTGACGGCCATTTCAATGGTGCCGTAGGCGGTGACGACGATGACCGGGATGTCCCGCTGACCCGCGGCCGGGGTATCCCCGTCGCGCAGCCGCTCAAGAAAGGCCATGCCGGTAAGGCGCGGCATCTGGTGGTCCACGATGATGGCGTCGTAATCGCGCGCCTCCACTTTCTTGAGCGCCGCAATGCCGTCTTCGGCGGTGTCGACCTCGTACCCTTCTTTTTTCAGGTTGGCCGACATCACGAGCAGGATGTCCGGCTCGTCATCGACTATTAAAAGAGAACCCTTCATAATCATGGAAAAATCCGCAGAGCGCATGGAGCATAGGGTAGAGTAATTTCCTCTTGTCTATACTCTCTGCACTATGCCCTATGCCCTATGCTGTCCACGCCGACATGGTCGGCTTGCTCCATACTCCGCACTCCATCCACGGGCAGCCGCACCGTGACCCTCGTACCGCCGCTCTCCGGCTGGTCCATGAAGAGCTCCCCGCCGTGGTTCCTGAGCACGCGCGTGACGATCGTCAGGCCGAGGCCCGTCCCCCTGATCTTCGTCGTGAAGAAGGACTGAAATATCCGCTCCCGGTCCTTTTCCGGAATACCGGGCCCCGTGTCCTGGATATGCACATCCACCCATTTCCGGTCCGCCCCGGGCTGTGCGCCCACCGTGAGCGCGCCGCCGTCGGGCATGGCCTCGATGGCGTTGCGGAGGATGTTGTGGAGCGCCTGTTCAATCTGCAGTTCATCGGCGCGAATGACCGGATTGTCCGGGGACAGGCGGCTTTGCAGGGTGATGCCGTGATCCTGCATCTGTCCGCACAGGGAATCCAGGGTCTGCTCCAGCACGGCGTTGACGTTCACGTCCGTGAGCCGGGGCTGCATGGGCCGCGATACGGCAAGCAGGTCCGAGGCCACCTGATTTACCCTCGTGGCCTGACGATTTATGAGGCTGGTGAACTTCCGGACGGTCTCATCGTCTCCGTACTCGGTGGAGAGAAAGTGGGCCGCGCCGGTGATGGCATTCAGGGGGTTTCGCACCTCGTGGGCCACCCGCGCCGCCATCTCGCCCAGCTCCGCCAGCCTGCGGGAGTGCTCCAGCCGTTCCGCAAGCCTGACCCGCTCGGTCACGTCCTTGATATACTCCACCACCTGGACGACCCTGCCTGCCCGGTCCAGTACGGGGAAGGTGCTGATCTCCACTACCCGCTCGGCAACTTCCATTGTTCCCGCCTTTTTCAACGTCAGTTTTTTGGTGAGGGAGGCGGAATGGCCCGCGTGAAAGGTCTCCGTGGCCGGGCAGTCCTCGCAGATCCGCGCGCCGAAGAAGCACGATTCGAAGCAGTGCGAGCCCACGGCGACTTTTCGCCCGATCAGGGAATTCATGGACCTGTTCGCGGCCGTGATCCGGAACTCCCCGTCGATCACCTGAATGCCGTCGGTGATGCCGTCGAACACCGCCTGGAGCCGCTTCCGCGCGTCCGAGACCTGGTCCTCCATGTCTTTCTTGCGGGTAATGTCCTCAAAGGAGATCACCACGCCGTTGTCCACGGACCACGCCGTACGGCCGAGAGGGTGCACGCTGTAGCTGAGGACCCGCCGGGGGCCCTCCTTCGGGGTGAAATCATATTCAAGGTCCCGCGCCGCGCCGGCTGCCCACAGGGCGTCGGAAAGCCTCTCCCACAGCGCGCGGCGCGCCTGGTCGTCAAAATCAAGGCGCCTTCCCGCCTCCCCGAAGGGGGTGCCGAGGACGGAGGAGCGGGAAATGTTGAACAGGTTCTCGGCCGCCCTGTTGAAAACGGTGATCCGGCCCCTTCCGTCGAGCGAGATGATCCCCGTGGTCACGCTGTCGAGGAGGCTGCTCACGTGCTGGAGCGTCTCATCGGCCGGGGAGCGCGCTGTCCCGTGCCTTCCCATGCAGCACCGTGCATCACGGGAGGACCGCGCAAGACAGGACAGGATCTTCATGAGCCCCTGGAAAAAGGCCTTGCCGCGCTCTCTCATGTTATTGCTGAGTATCTTTGCCATTCTGCGCATTTTTATCGGTCCCCGAAGCGTACTGGTAGTAGGTGTGCATGCCGAGCTTCAGGAGTCCCTTCTGTACAAGCCGCTTGGCGGATTCCGCAACGGCCCCATCGAACTGCCTCCCTGATTCTTTCTCAAGTTCCGCAACCACCTCATCGCTTGAAATCATGCCTCGATAGGGCCGCTCGGAAACCATGGCGTCGATGGTGTCGGCCACATTGAGGATGCGCGCGGGGAGGCTGATCTGCTCTCCGGAGAGGCCCTGGGGATACCCCTTGCCGTCATAGCGCTCATGGTGCTGGAAAATCGCGTTCATGATGGCCGGGGAAAAGCCGATGGGCTCAAGGATCCTGATTCCGTGGGCCGGGTGGTCCTTCATGATATCGAACTCCTCCTGGCTCAGCCGGTCCGGCTTGCTGATGATCCGTTCGCTGACCCCGATTTTTCCCACGTCGTGGAGGATCGCGGCGATGTGGATCTCCTCGAGCTGCGAGGGGCTCATGCCCATGTCGCGGGCCATGGCCACGGCATATTTGGCCACATTGGTGGAGTGCCACCGCGTATACGGGTCCTTGGCTTCCACCGCGGTAACGAGCGCCTGGACCGTGCGGAAGTAGCTCTCCCGCAGGTCCTCGTAGAGGGCGGCGTTCTCCATGGCCGTGACCACCTGGCTCGCCAGAATAAGGACGACCTGCAGGTCGCTGGCCGTGAACGGCGGACCGACGACCTTGCTCACATTGAGCACGCCGAAGGTCTTTTCCCTGCCGATGAGCGGCACGGACATGGAGGAGAACGGCACGTCTTCGAGGTTCAAGGCGTCCAGGACTTCCTGGTCCGGATGTTTTCCCACGGAGACGATGAGCGGCTTTTTGTCCCTGAGCACCAGGCCCGCCACGCCCTCTCCCGGTTTGCGCCGCGCCGAGAGCGCCAGCTGCGGCGGCAGCCCGTGGGAAGCGCGGATCACCAGGTCGCTGCTGGAATCGTCCACGAGCATGAGCGAGACGCGGTCAACGGAAAACTCCTTCACGAGCACCTCGGTGATGATCCGGAACAGGTGCGCGAGGTCGATTTCCGTGACGAGAAGCTTGCTGATCTCGAACACGGGTATGAGGGCCTTGAGCCGGATGTTCTCCTTCTGGAGCCGGGCGCGCGTTACCGCCCGATCGACGGACGTCAGCAGCTCTTCCTGGGTAAAGGGCTTCAGAACGAAACCGTCCACGCCGCGCATGAGCGACTCGATGGCCGTATCGAGCGTCCCGTGCCCGGTGATGAACACCGTTACGATGTCCGTGGTGACCTTCCTGACCCGCTCGAAGAGCTCCAGGCCGTCCATGCCCGGCATCTTGATATCGGTGATCAGCAGATCGAGGTCGTTCTTCCGCAGTTCTTCCAGGGCCGCCTCCCCGCTGGAAGCGGTCGTCACGCGGTACCCTTCGGCGGAAAGGATGTGGTGGCACAGGTCCCGGATCATCTCTTCATCGTCTACGACGAGTATTTTTTCTCCTGCCATGGCTCGCGCTCACTCTCTCCACATTTCGGATTTCGGATTGAAAAACCCGGATTCCGCCTGTCTGCGTGCACCGCACAGGCAGGCGATCCGCAATGATCATTGCCCCTCTGCCGCCAGAATCACCCTGAACACCGATCCCTTGCCGACGGTGCTTTCCACCTCGATGCGGCCGCCATGGTTCGAAACGATCATGTAGCTGATGGACAGCCCCAGCCCTGTGCCTTCTCCATCCACACGGGTGGTGAAAAAGGGGTCGAAGATCTTGTCCAGATGCGGCTCGGGAATGCCGATGCCGGTGTCCTCGAACTCAACAACAAGCACGCTTGCGCCCGCGCTATTCCTGTCGCGCCTGGATCGGACCGTAAGGCTGCCGCCGTTGGGCATGGCGAAAAAGGCATTATTCATGAGGTTCACGAAGACCTGCTTCATCTCGTCAATATCGACGGACACGGGCGGGAGTTCGTCCGTGCAAAAGGTGGCGAGCTCCACATTGCACAGCTTGGCCTGCCCCCGGACGAGCGCAAGAGCGTCCTGGATGACGGCGCAGATGTCGGCGCTTACAAGACGGGGCGGCTTGCGCCGCGCGAAATCCAGAAGGTTCTTGAGAATTTCCCGGGCCCGCAGGGTCTCGCGTTCGATGGTCCTCAGATGTTCTTTCTTTTCCGGCGGGACATCGTCCGATCTGAGCAGGAGGCCGGCATATCCCAGGACGCCCGTCAGAGGATTGTTGACCTCGTAGGCTATGTTCGTGGCCAGTTCTCCAATGGCCGCCAGCTTGGCGCTCTGAACGAGCTGGCGCTGCGAAAGAGTCAGGTTCTTCGTCATGGCGTTGAAGGCATCGCCCAGTTCCTTGAACTCTTCCCCCTCGTCGCCGCTGATATTCACCTGCGTGTGAAGGTCGCCCCGGGCGATCTTTCTCGTGGCCTCGAGAAGCCTCTGCAGCGGGCGGTCAAGGCTCCTAGCCAGACCGTATGCCGTGATGATGGCCAGCAAAAATCCCGTCACGAGCGTCACGATCAAAATCACCTTGACTTCGCGCACCACCGCCATGGTCTCCTGCGTCTTTTGCTGAAGGCGGACATTGGCCGTAAAGGCCATCCCCTGGCTCATGGAAATAAGGTCCTGCCCCAGCTGGAGGACCCTGCGCTCGAGCGCTTCTATCCTCCGGGGGTTCGCCGAGGCGGTAAAGAGCCGGCTGATGGCCTCTTTGTAATCCTCGGCCATGTCTCTCATCCCCTGGAGCCCCTGTTTGAGCTCCGGTGAGTGCTGCTCATGGCAACCGGTGCAGGTATTCATCGCCCGGTCCATTTCCTGCACGTGGGCGACGAGAAGGTCCGCGTCGCTGCTGCTCCGCATTCTGTTTCGGTAGATGCTGGACTGCACCTGCTGAATAAGGATGATAAGGTCTTCCCGCAGGATTTCCACCTGATGGAGCACGATCAGCCGGTCCATGCGACTGGAGGTCTTCATAACGTAGACCACGGCGATCATGCTTCCGGCGGCAAAAATACTCAGGAGCAGGATGAGGCCTCTATAGATTCTTTTTTTCATTCCGCCACCGTGACTACCTGTTCATATACCGGTAGGCCCTCAGATTGAGCCCCACCTGGGCCGCCAGGGCATAGACATAGGCATAGTCCTTGTCAATCGTTTCGACAAAGCCCCGCGCCCCAAGCTGACGAAGGGCCTCAAGCCCGTCCCGGTCCTTGTCCATGTCGAGGAGGGCCTGCTTCAGCGCCTTCTTGAGTTCCGGGTCCAGGTCCTTTCGTACGGCAAGTCCGTTCTGGGGAACGACGGCGGACGCCGCCAGGATGAGGAGTTCCTTGACGACGCGGGCGTTTTCCCGGGCCAGTTGGTCGTAGACCGTGTTTTTGGAGGCGCCGATGTCCGCCTCTCCATTCAGCACTGCGAGCACTGTTGCATCGTGGCTGCCGGCAAAGAAAACCTCGCCGAAATAACGGTCCGGATCCGCTACGCCCTTCTCTTTCAAGTAGGCGCGGGGGAACAGGTACCCCGCCGTGGTAGCGCGATCCACATAGGCGAACCGTTTGCCCTTCATATCCGCCACCGTGCGAATACCGCTGTCCTTGCGCGCAAAAAGGTAGCCATGATAGGTCGAGGTTCCATCAACGTTGACGGGCCTGGCCACCGCCTCCATGCCCATCGTGCTGTGTGCCAGCGCATAGGTAAAGCTCCCCAAAAAAGCGCCGTCGAGCTTCTCCTCCGAGAGTCGCTGAATAATGTTTCCATACCGGGTCAAGCTCGTAAAGTTCACGGTGATCCCGAGCCTGCCTGAGAGGTAGCTCCCCAGGGCCTGGTACCGCTCGCGCTGACGAAAAATGTTCCGCTCCGGCATAAGCCCGATGAGGAGCTCCTGCTGGCCGAAAACGTTCCGCTCGGGCGGTTCCTGCGGCCGTCTCTCGCACCCCGTCGGGAGAAGAGCAAGCGCCATCATGCCTGCAATAAGCGTCCTTCGCAAGGGCATCCTAGACATGCTCCTTTTTTTCACTGCCACGGTCAGCGGAGCCGGGCGTCTCCTGATAGAGAGGCACGATAACTTTGAAAACGCTCCCCGCTCCCGGAACGCTCTCTACCTCGATCCGTCCGCCGTGGTTCTGGACGATACGTTCGCTGATGGAAAGGCCGAGACCGGTGCCGTTGCCCTCGGTCTTGGTCGAGAAGAAGGGCGCGAAAATCCTCGCCACGTCTTCCTTCGCAATTCCCACACCCGTGTCCTGGAATTCAACGACCGCATTCCGCCGGTTGTCGGCGGCCGCGCGGATCGTCAGGCTCCCTCCCTGCGGCATCGCCTGGAACGAGTTGTTGACGATATTGATGAAGACCTGCTTCATCTGATTCGAGTCCATGCTGACGATGAGCGGCGTACCGTCATAGTCCTCCCTGATATGCACGGAGGACGATGCTGCCACTCCGGAAACAAAGGCCACCGTCTCTCTCAGCGGCTGGAGAAGGTCCGCCGGCCACATATGGCTGGGACGGGCACGCGCAAAATCGAGCAGGCCGCGGATGATCTTCCGCACCCTGAGCGTTTCCTGCTCCATCATCGCGAGCATCCGTTTCGGCGCCTCGGGCAAATCGAGCGTCCTCAACAGGTGGCTCGTGTATCCCAGCACGCTGGTCAAGGGGTTGTTTATTTCGTGCGCCACATTCGTTGCCAGCTCTCCGATCGCCGCCATCTTGGCGGAGAGAACAAGTTGTTCCTGGGCATGCCTACGCTCCTCCATGCTGTTTTTGAGGTCGGTGTACAAGTTGGCGTTCTGGAGAGCGGCGCCGATCAGGTTGGAGAAGACCGTGAACAGCCTGAGGTCGTGCTTGTCGAAACAGGCGCCGCCCTTCTTGTTTACGGCTGTCAGCAGTCCGGTCATGGTGTTCGATGACCACAGCGGAACCGTCATGAGACACCGGATCCCCATCGATTCCATGAGGTTTTTGTCGAGGCGAAAATCCGATGGCGCGTCCTGAACGAGGAGGGGGGTGCCGTAACTCACGATCCAGTTGAAGATGCCCCCTGCTTCAAGCGCCATGTCGAGATCTCTGATCGCCCTGGCCTTGTTTCCGAACACGCCGATGTACTTCAATGTTCTATCGGCAGCGTCAACGGCGGAGAGCGCGATGGTGTCCGCCCTCACGAGGTCCTCGGCGCGACCTCCTATCTTGGGGAGCAACGTATCAATGTCGAGACTCTCCATGAGGTCGAGTCCCGCGGTATGGAGAATAAACAGGTCCCGGTTGCCGCGGGAAAGGCTCGCCTCCCGCTGTTTTAACGTGAGCGCCATCTGGTTGAAGGCATGCCCGAGGGTGCTGATCTCATCTTTTCCCCGCACCGGAACGGAGACCTTCCAGTTCTGGCTGCTCAATGCCTCAACAGCGGCGCTCAGCCGCGACAGGCGCCTCGTGATGCTTGCCGCGATGATCTCGCTGAACGCCAGGCCGAGTGCAAAAATCGCGAACAGGGCAAAGACGCCTTTTTTTGCAAGACGGGAAAATTTTTCCGCGCGCAAATGGCCGCTGATCCCGATCCGAATGAACCCCGTCCTCTCACCCTCCACGTATATCGGAAGGATAAGATCATAGAAGCCCTTTTCATTCCGCTCAATGAAGGGACCGGAGAGCGTCAGGACATCGCGTCGCAGGGCGGTTTCAACGGAAAGGCGGTCTCCCCTGGGAGTTTCGTATCGGGGAGAGGCATCGGCCGCCGTAACAACGGCGGCCTGAGTGCTCCCGATTATCAGCTCTCCCCTGCGGTTGTACGCCATGAGATAGATGAGGTCTTCGTCGTGCTGCCGGTCACCCTGCGGCAGAAAGGCGGAAGCGAGCTTACGGTAAATTTCGTGCCGGTTTTCCGTGAGGACGTCGTCAGCGATGAGCGCGGCCATGTGCCTGGCTACATACAGCTGCCGACTCCGTATCTCGGTATCGACGGCGCGTTTGCCCTCCCAGAAGAAAAAAACCCCCACGAGCACGGCAACAAGGAACAGTGCGAGGGACATGAAGAATGCCACTCTGCACCCGATCCCGCCCCACCACCCGGCAGGCAGGAGCAGGCGTGATGTGAGGGTCTTCAGTATGGTGGTGATCCTTTCCATGGGCTCATCCAGCACAAAGCATTGATTATATTAACACAAAATACCCGTCCTGTAAACGCAATAAAAAAGGCAAGGGATGACCCTTGCCTTTTGCGCGTGCGATGGTAGAGCGGGAATATTACGGCTTCGGCTTTACGTCTGCTTTGGGCTTTGCCTCTTTCGGCTCCTTTTTCGTCCGCTCCACCAGTTCAATAACCGCCATGGAAGCGGCGTCCCCCATCCGTTCACGGGTGCGGACGATCCTGGTATAGCCGCCGTTCCTGGCCGCGAACCGCGGACCGATGGCGGTAAAGAGGCTGCTCACCACGGATTCATCCACGATAAAGCTGAGCGCCTGGCGCCGGGCGTGGAGATCGCCCCTCTTGGCGAGGGTGATCATCTTTTCCGCAAGAGGCTGTATCTCTTTCGCCTTGGCCACCGTGGTCTCTATTTTTTCATTCCTCAGCAGAGCTGCCACAAGCATCCTCAAAAGCGCCTTGCGGTGGCCCGAGTTCCTGCCGAATTGTCGTCCTGCACATGCGTGTCTCATAATTTGTCCTAACCTTATTGAGATATTATGAGAATAGAAATTAAGCAAAACCGAGCAGCGGTCGATTCGTACTATTGTCTATTATCTATTCTCTATTTTCTGGTCTATTTATTTATACCTCTGCCGGTTTTTCGGCGAGAAGCCGTCTGGCCTCGACAACGATGGCATCATCCACCTTCAGGCCCAGGCTCAGTCCCATCTCGGCGAGAATTTCCTTGATCTCGTTCAGGGACTTCCTCCCGAAATTCTTGGTCTTGAGCATCTCGCTCTCGGTCTTCTGCACCATCTCCGCGATCGTCTCAATACCCGCATTCTTCAGGCAGTTTGCGGCTCTCACGGAGAGTTCAAGCTCGCTCACGCTTCTGAGGAGGTTTTCATTGAACGTGGGCGCCTTCTTAATCTCCTCGTCGGTCAGGGGAGACACCTCTTCTTCCTCGGGGAGATGGATGAAGAAGCTCAGGTGGTCCTTGAGGAGCTTGGCGGCATGGGCCACGGCGTCGTCGGGCCGAATGCTCCCGTCGGTCCAGACCTCGAGCACGAGCTTGTCGTAATCGGTCTCCTGGCCCACCCGGGCATTCTCCACTTTGAAGTTGACCTTCCGGATAGGGGAAAATATGGAATCGATGGGGATAACGCCGATGGGCTGCCCTGATTCCTTGTTCTTTTCCGAGGCCACATAGCCCCGGCCGCGCCGGGCCTTCATCTCCAGTTCGAGCTTCCCGTTTTTATCGATCGTGGCGATATGAAGATCAGGATTCAGGATCTCGACCTCCGCATCGGCCTCGATATCTTTCGCGGTCACCTCGCCCGGCCCCTTGGTCTTCAACGCAAGCGTCTTCGGCTTGTCCGTGTGGAGCTTGAGCCTGATTTCCTTGAGATTCAGGATCAGGTCGGTGGTGTCCTCGATGACACCGGGGATGCTCGAAAACTCGTGAAGCACGCCTCCGATTCTCACCGATGTGATCGCAGAACCTTCAAGCGACGACAGGAGGACCCGCCTCAGCGAATTGCCGAGCGTCGTCCCGAACCCCCGTTCGAGCGGTTCGGCCGTGAATTTGCCATAGGTATCGGTAATTTTCTTGGGATCATACTGAAGTTTTTTCGGCATCTGAAAATCTTTTGCTTTTTTTAGCATAATCCCCCCATAGCGGAGTGAAAAACATACAACGCTGGTCCCCGTGCGCAAAAGGGACGGCATGGGCGCCCCGCGCGTAAGTCGACAGCAGTGCAGTTCTCAAGATGAGTATTCCTACTTCGAATAGAGCTCGACCACGAGTTGTTCCTTGACCGTGGGGAGAATGGACTCGTCCCGTGCCGGCAAAGAGAGCACCTTGCCCCGGAACTGCGTCTTGTCCACTTCGAGCCATGAGGGGAAGCCTCGCTTCTCCACTGAGGCCAGCGTCTGCTGGATGTGCGCGATCCCTCTGCTCTTCTCGCGCAGTTCAACGACGTCCCCTGACTTCAGGAGATAGGACGGGATATTCACCTTCTTCCCGTTAACGAGCATATGGCCGTGGCGCACGATCTGTCTGGCCTCTTTTTTGGAGCCTGCAAACCCCATTCTCTGAACTACATTGTCGAGCCTGCGCTCCAGTATCTGCAGGAGGTTGTCGCCCGTGACGCCTTTCATCCGCGCCGCCCGGTCAAAGTAGCCGCGGAACTGACGCTCGAGTACGCCGTAGACCCTCCTGATTTTCTGCTTTTCCCTGAGCTGCAGGCTGTATTCGGAGTGTTTGATCCTCGCCTGGCCGTGCTGACCCGGCGGATAGCTTCTCCGGACTATTCCGCATTTATCGGTATTACAACGCTCTGCCTTGAGGAAGAGCTTCATGCCCTCTCTCCTGCAGAGCTTACATACTGATCCTACATACCGTGCCACGTGTGTCCTCCACTTCTCGCTTCGCGAGGATTGTAAAATGAAAATTGTAAATTATAAATTTTAAATTGAAACCAAGCTTACTGTTCCCTTCACTCTATTTTGCATTTTTCAATTTGCAATTTCCAATTTACAATTCGACATTCGCAGAATGTCGCTTAAACCCGTCTTCGCTTCGGCGGCCGACACCCATTGTGCGGGATGGGCGTCACATCTTTAATCGCCGCGATTTCCAGCCCCGCGGACTGGATCGCCCTGATCGCCGACTCTCTGCCGGCGCCCGGCCCCTTGACATACACCTCCACCTGCCTCATCCCGTGCTCCATCGCCTTTTTAGCGGCGTTTTCCGCGGCCAGCTGGGAAGCAAAGGGAGTGCTCTTGCGGGACCCCTTGAATCCCTGGTTCCCAGCACTTGACCACGTAATGACGTTCCCGGCAGTGTCCGTAATGGTCACAATGGTATTGTTGAACGACGCATGTATGTGCACCATGCCGGTGGACACGTTCTTCTTTTCCTTGCCCTTCTTTGCCATTTCATCTCCCCTATAAATGTTCCCACGCGAACGAGCGCGACCCGCTAAGGCCTCCGGTGTTCCAGCGCATCAGGGAACTGGCGCCTGACGTCGCTCCCGCGCCTTACTTCTTTGACAGTCCCTTCTTCTTGCCTCTGCCTGACATAGCTGACTTCTTGGGTCCCTTACGGGTGCGCGCGTTGGTCTTGGTCCTCTGGCCCCTCGCCGGAAGGCCCCTGCGATGTCGAAGTCCGCGGTAACTGCCCGTATCCATGAGCCGCTTGATGTGCGTCGCGACATCCCTGCGGAGGTCTCCTTCGATCATATAGTCCCGATCCAGGATGGCCCGGATCTTGACGATGTCGTCTTCCGTGAGGTCCTTGCTTCTCACGCTGAGGTCCACCCCGGCCTCGGCGAGAATATGCCCCGCTGAGGTCTTGCCGATCCCGTAAATATACGTGAGCGCTACCTCGATACGCTTGTCCTTCGGTAAATCCACTCCGGCGATTCGTGCCACAGTTCCTCCTGAAACCTGAGTACAGATTGAAAATTAAAAATTGAAAATTGAAAATTTTGAAATTGACTTGTAATGCGGCCACAGCGCATTTTTCAATTTCCAATCTTCACTTTTCAATGAGGCCTCGCCTCTACCCCTGGCGCTGCTTATGGCGCTTGTTCTCGCAGATCACGCGAACAATGCCTCTGCGCCTGATGACCCTGCACTTACTGCAAATTTTCCGTACTGAAGATCGCACTTTCATTGCTGATACACTTCCCATCTTTGAAGTATTCTATCTGTGCGCCGATGCCCCGACCAGGAAGCTCCGCCGCTCCCTACTTGAAACGATAGGTAATTCTTCCCCGCGTCAAATCATAGGGAGACAGCTCTACCGTGACCTTGTCTCCCGGCAGAATCTTGATGAAGTGCATCCTCATCTTGCCGGATATGTGCGCCAGGATCTTATGGCCATTTTCCATCTCGACCCGGAACATGGCGTTGGGGAGGGTCTCCAAGACCGTTCCCTGGACTTCAATAGAGTCTTCCTTTGACATCATCCACCGTAACACACTCTCTTTGATTCGTCAGAAACATCGTCCGTCGACAGGGCTGACGCTTACCGCTTCGTGAGTACCCAGGGCCCGTCGGGCATGACCGCAACCGTGTGTTCGAAGTGCGCTGAAAGACTGCCGTCGGCGGTCACCGCGGTCCAGTTGTCTTCCTTGACCACCGTAGCGCTCCCTCCTCTGTTCACCATCGGCTCTATGGCGAGAACCGTGCCGGCCTTGAGCCTCGGACCGCGCCCCGGTTCACCGAAGTTCGGGAGCTGGGGATCCTCATGGAGGCTCCTGCCGATTCCGTGTCCCACGAAATCCCGCACGACGGAGAACCCGTTGGCTTCCGCGGTGGCCTGGATCGCGTATGAGATATCGTACAGCCTGTTCCCGACCCTGGCTGCGGCGATCCCCCGGGAGAGCGCCTCCTCCGTGACCCTGCTGAGCCGTTCGGCCTCGGGGCTGATGGTCCCCACGGGAAGCGTTACCGCCGCGTCGCCGTAAAAACCATCCACGATGACACCCAGGTCCAGGCTGATGATGTCCCCTTCTTTCAGGACCACGTCCCTCGATGGGATGCCGTGCACCACCTGCTCGTTCAGCGAAGTACACAGGGTTTTCGGATAACCGCGGTATCCCTTGAACGCCGGGATGCCGCCTGCTGCGCGAATGAACTTCTCCGCGAATTCATCGAGCCCCTGCGTGTTCACGCCCGGCCTGACCATCTCGCGCAAGCCCGTCAGGGCATCGGCGACAATAAGGCAGGCCTCCCTGATTTTCTCGATTTCCTGAAGGGACTTCAGTATGACCATGAAACCACCGGACCCGCTAGCGTCTCCCTTTTATGGAAGCGCCCTTCAGAAAACCTCCGTAATGTCTCTGAATTAAATGGGACTCTATCTGCGAAACGGTGTCGAGCGCAACGCCGATCACAATCAGCAGCGAGGTGCCCCCGAAATAGAACGTTACGTTGAACGTCTTGTAAAATATATCCGGCAGCACACAGACTGCGGCAAGGTAGAACGCGCCGCCCAGGGTGATGCGCGTGAGCACCCGGTAGAGAAAGTCGGAAGTTTTCTTCCCCGGCCTGATGCCCGGAATGAACCCGCCGTACTTTTTCAGGTTCTCCGCGATATCCACGGGATTGAATACAATAGCGGTATAAAAAAACGAAAAAAAGACGATGAGCAGCACATACACGGTCGTATAGAGCATTTTCCCCGGAGAAAGCTGCGAGGCAATGCCCTTTACCCAGGGCATCTCCGCAAACCCGGCTATGGTCGCCGGGAACAGGAGGATCGAGGACGCAAAGATGGGCGGAATGACCCCTGCGGAGTTGATCTTGAGCGGCAGATGCGTGCTCTGCCCCTTATAGATCTTGCGTCCCACCATGCGCTGCGCATACTGAATCTGTATCCTCCGTTGTCCGCGTTCCATGAGAATGATCGCGGCGACAACAGAGACAACGATGGCCAGAATGGCGGGCAGCATGTAGTACGGTATCTGGCCGACCCTCACGAGCTCCACGGTGTTCCCCACGGCCTGCGGAAAACCCGCGACAATGCCGGCAAAAATGATAAGGGAGATGCCGTTCCCGATTCCCCGCTCCGTGATCTGCTCGCCGAGCCACATGATGAACGTCGTACCGGCGGTAAGCGTTATCATGGTGAGGATGCGGAATGACCAGCCGCCCGCCTCGACGAAGGCCCCGCCTCCCATCTTCTCGATCCCCACCGCCATCCAGAACGACTGGAACGCGGCGATGAACACCGTGCCGTACCGTGTGTACTCCACGATCTTCTTCCGGCCGGCCTCGCCCTCTTTCGCAAGCGCCTGAAGACGCGGTATCACCACGGTAAGGAGCTGGAGAACGATGGATGCCGTGATGTAGGGCATGATCCCAAGGGCGAAGATCGTCACCTTGGAGAGCGCACCGCCGGAAAACATGTCGAAAAAACCCATGAGGCCCGAGGCCGCCTGGTGGAGATACTCGCTGAGTGCGTCACCTCTGATGCCCGGGGTGGGGATGTGCGCCCCCACGCGGTACACGGAGAGCAGCAGGAGCGTGAAGAGAAGCCGTTTCCGGAGCTCGGGGATATTGAATATGTTCTGCAGGCTGGCGAACACGCTCAGATCACCTCGGCCTTCCCGCCGGCTGCCTGTATCTTATCGATGGCGCTCTTGCTGAATTTGTGGGCCCGCACCACGATCTGTGCCTTCAGATCGCCCATGCCGAGCACCTTAACGCCGTCTTTCATGTTCCTGATAAGGCCCTTTTCCAGGAGGACCTCAGGGGTAATGGGGTCCTTCCCCCCGAGAAGCGCGAGGTCGGCGACGTTGACGACGGAATATTCCTTGCGAAATATGTTCGTGAAGCCCCGTTTCGGTATCCGCCGTTGAAGGGGCATCTGGCCGCCTTCAAACCCCGGCCCCTTAACGCCGCCGGAGCGGGCCTTCTGGCCCTTATGGCCTTTGGTAGAGGTCTTGCCGTGGCCCGAGCCGGGCCCCCTGCCGACCCTTTTTGCTTTTTTCCTCGCCCCTTTCGAGGGCTTCAATTCTTCTAATCTCATAATCTACTCTTCATTCTCCTGCGCCCGGGATCAGGCGCCGTCCGGTCCGCACTCCGCGCCCTGAGGTGAACATTCCATTGCCGTTCCGGTCACGCTTCCTCGACCGAAACAAGATGCGACACCTTGCTGATCATACCGCGTATTTCCGGCGTATCCAGCCTCACCACGGCCTTGTTCAGCTTCTTGAGGCCGAGACCGGCCAGCACGCTCTTGTGTTTGCCGGGACGGGCGATGGAGCTCCTCGTGAGTGTAATTTTGATTTTTTTTGTATTTCCCTTTGCCATCGCTATCCAAGCTCCTCAATGGATTTCCCGCGGAGCGCTGCCACGCGTTCGGCGCTCCGGAGCCTGATGAGCCCGTCCATGGTTGCACTCACCACATTATGGGGATTGCTCGACCCGAGAGACTTGCAGAGCACATTCCGCACTCCGGCGACCTCGAGCACAGCGCGGCTGGCGCCGCCCGCTATCAGGCCCGTTCCCTCCGCAGCCGGCTTGAGCAGGACTTTGCCTGCGCCATAGTGACCAAGCACCTCGTGGGGGATGGTATCACCCTTCAGCGCCACGCTCACCATGCTTTTCTTGGCGCGCTCGACAGCCTTCTTGATGGCCACCGGCGCTTCCGCAGCCTTTCCCTTGCCCACGCCCACCCTGCCCTTGCCGTCGCCTACGACGACGAGCGCGCTGAAATTGAACCGCTTGCCGCCTTTGACCACCTTGGAAACCCGGTTCAGGGAAACCAGCTTGTCCTTTATTTCCTGGCCTTCTCCGTCTTGTGACTCTCTGCCGTATCTCTCTGCCAAAGCCGCCTCCGAATGCTTCCTCGTTACCGTCCGATGCCGGGGCGTGAGGGATAAAACGCCCCGTCCCGCGCTTCATCGGTGCTGTTCGTTTTAAAAATCGAGCCCCTTTTCCCTGGCAGCATCGGCCAATGCCTTGACGCAACCATGGTACTTGTAGCCGCTCCTGTCGAACACGACGTTCTTAATGTTCTTTCCCAAAGCCTTCTGGGCAATGCTGGCGCCGACCTTCTTGGCAGCCTCGACATTTCCGCCATGCTTGATGCCCGTTCCGACCTCTTTATCCATGGTGGATGCCGCGGCGAGCGTCTTGCCGCTCACATCGTCGATGAGCTGCGCATAGATATGACGAAGGCTCTTGAACACCGTCAGCCTCGGTTTCGCCGGTGTTCCGGATACGTTTTTCCGCACCCGCCTGTGTCTTGTCTCCCTGGCCTGTTCCTTACTCCGTGCCACGTTTTCACTCCGTTATATTGATTGAGATTGTATGAATCCTGTGACGCCTGTTCCGTTCCGGCGTCGCAACCTTACGGGCGGGATGCGCTTCCCGCCTATTTTCCGCCCTTGCCTGCCTTGCCTTCCTTCATTTTTATCGTCTCGGTGCTGTACTTAATGCCTTTGCCCTTGTAGGGTTCGGGCTTCTTCAGGCTCCTCAGGTTGGCCGCGACCTGGCCCACGAGCTGTTTATCGGCGCCCTTGATGGTGATCGTCGTCTGCTTCGGGTCAACAGCGGCTTTAATCCCTTTCGGGATGGGGAAAATCACCGGATGGGAAAAACCCAGGCTGAACATCAGGTTCGTTCCCTGGAGCGCGGCCTTATAACCCACGCCGGCTATCTCGAGCGTTTTTTCGAAGCCCTTGCTGACACCCGTGACCATGTTGGCGATGATATTTCTCGTAAGACCGTGAAGCTCACGGTAAATCTTCTGGTCCGACGGCCGCTCCACCACGAGCGTATTACTGTCCTTCTTCACCGCCATCTTCGGGTGTATGGGCTGGCTCATCTCGCCGAGCGGCCCTTTGACCGTGATCTTACCCGATTCCAGCCTGGCCTCAACGCCGGCGGGTATCGTAATTGGTTTTTTTCCAACCCTGGACATGAGCACTCCTGCCTTCCCGGTTCGTCAAAATGCGCGCACCCGGGCTAATTACCACACATGGCAGATAACTTCTCCGCCTACATTATTCTTTTTCGCCTGTTTGCCCGTCTGGATCCCTTTGGGCGTCGAGAGGATCGCCACGCCGAGCCCTGCCAGCACCTTGGGGATGGCATCATTGCCGACGTAGACCCTGCAGCCGGGCTTGCTGATCCGCTTGAGTCCCTGGATCACCGGCAATTCCTCTTCGGTATATTTCAGATAGAGACGGATCACGCCCTGCTTGCGGTCCTTGACCAGCTTCACGTTCTTGACATATCCCTCGTCCTTCAGGATCTTGGCGATCTCCACCTTGAGCTTCGACGAAGGAACATCTACTTTTTCCAGCTTCATTTTGCTGGCATTGCGGATGCGCGTCAGCATATCCGCGATCGGATCGGTCATCATACGATTGTAACCCCTTCTGCCTTACCAGCTAGCCTTGATCACGCCCGGGATTTCACCTTTGAGCGCCCTGTTCCTGAAGCATATGCGGCACATGGCGAACTTTCTCAGGTAGCCCCTCGACCGGCCGCAGAGCGGACACCGGTGATACGCGCGTACCTTGAATTTTGAGGGTCTCGCCGCCTTTGCAATCAGTGACTTCTTTGCCATCGTTCCTCCATACCGTCCGTACTGCCGGACTATTTCCGAAACGGCATCCCCAGATGGGTGAGGAGCGCCCTGCCTTCCTCGTCCGTCTTTGCCGTCGTCACAATTGCGACATCGAGCCCGTGGACCGATTCGACCTTGTCGAACTCGATCTCCGGGAATATCACCTGCTCCTTGATCCCGATGGAATAATTCCCTCTGCCGTCGAAGGATTTCACCGGCACGCCCTTGAAGTCCCTGATGCGCGGAAGCGCCGCGTTGATAAACCGGTCAAGGAACTCATACATCCGTTCGCATCTGAGGGTCACGGAGCAGCCGATAGGCATGCCCTCCCTGAGCTTGAAGGTCGCGATGGATTTCTTGGCGCGAGTCACCACCGGCCGCTGCCCGGTGAGCCGGCCCAGCTCGTCCACGGCCGCATCAAGGGCCTTGGCATTCGTGATCGCCTCGCCCATGCCCACGTTGAGAACGACCTTCACCAGCTTCGGCGCCTGCATGGGGTTTTTATAGTTGAACTCCTTCATCAGCGCAGGCACGGCGGTTTTCTGATACCGCTCCTTGAGCCGTGGCGGCACGCCCTTTACCTGACCGGTCCTTGCGCCCTCGGCAGCCGGCGCTGCTTCCTTTTTGGTTTCCTTTGCCTTGGGCCTGGCCGCTGCCTTGGAAGCGTCCTTCGGCCCTTTGGCCGCCGCCTTCCGCTCGCCGCCCTTGGTCTCTTTTGTCTTGTCCTTCTTGTCAGCCATAATGTCCCATTTCCTCTGCTGCGAATCTGATAACGACTGTCCTCTCCGCGCTTGCTGCGGACCTAACCCATGGTCTCGTTGCAGTTTTTACAGACCCTCGCGCGCTTGCCTTCATCCGACGCCTGTCTGGCGACCGACGTGGGCTTGTCGCACTTCGGGCAGATCAGTCTCACATTCGACGCGGAGAAGGGGCTCTCCTTTTCCACAATGCCGCCCTGCTTGAGCTGCTGGTTTGGCCGGGTATGCCGCTTGATCATGTTGAGCTTCTCCACCAGCAGCCTGTTCAGAGCGGGATACACCGCGATCACCCTGCCGCGCTTCCCCTTTTCCTTGCCTGTGGTCACGAGCACGTTATCGTTTTTCTTTATCTGCATGTTCCTTTTTCCTGCTCCCGTTCCGAATATCGTCGCCGATGCCGCCCGGCCTGCACCTACAGCACTTCGGGGGCCAGCGAAATGATCTTCATAAAATTCTTCCTGCGCAGTTCCCTGGCCACGGGGCCGAAGATGCGCGTCCCGATCGGCTCATTCTGATTATTGATGAGCACGGCCGCATTCCGGTCGAACTTGATATACGATCCGTCCGGTCGGCGAACCTCCTTGGCCGTCCGCACCACCACGGCTTTGGCTACCGTCCCCTTCTTGACCTGTCCGTCGGGGATGGCCATCTTGATGGCCACGACGATCACGTCACCCAGGGTGGCATACCGCTTGCGGGTCCCGCCGAGCACCTTGATGCACATCACTTTTTTTGCGCCGGAATTATCCGCCACATCCAGTACCGTCTGCTGCTGAATCATGGTTCATCCTTCTCTGTCGTCGTTCGATAATGGGAATTCCGGACTAATGGGCCCTCTCAACGATTTCGAGCACCCTCCACCGCTTCTCCTTGGAGAGCGGCCGCGTCTCGATGAACTTCACGAGGTCTCCCACTTTGCACTCGTTCTTTTCATCGTGGACCTTGAACTTCGTCGTGCGGCTTATGGTTTTGTTGTACCGAGGGTGCGCGATCTTCCTCGTCACCGCCAGCACGACCGTTTTGTCCATCTTGTCGCTGATGACACGCCCGACGTACGCTCTTCTCTTTTTATACTCGCCCATACTTTTCCTTCAGCACCGTTTTGGTTTTTGCGATCTCTCTGCGGAGCAGCCTCAAACGCATGGGGTTCTCTATCTGCCCCATGGCCTGCTGGAATCTCAGGTTGAACAATTCTTTCTTCAGATCTGTCGCCTTGGCCTCAAGCTCCTCTTTGGACAGATCTCTCATTTCACCCGCCTGGGTCTTCATACCATCTCCTCCCGCGCGACGAACTTCGTCGCCATGGGGAGCTTATACGCTGCAAGCCGGAAGGCCTCGCGGGCCACCGACTCCTCCACCCCACCCATCTCATAGAGGACTCTGCCGGGCTTTATCACCGCAACCCAGTACTCCGGCGCGCCTTTACCTTTCCCCATGCGCGTTTCCGCCGGTTTTTTGGTAATGGGCTTGTCCGGGAATATCCTGATCCATATCTTGCCGCCCCGCTTGACATACCGGGTCATGGCAATACGAGCTGCCTCGATCTGCCTGCTCGTAACCCAGGCAGGTTCGAGAGCCTTCAGCCCGTACTCGCCGTAGCTGACCTCGGAACCGCGGTAGGCGGTTCCCGTCCTCCTGCCCTTATGCATCTTCCTGAATTTTACCCGTTTGGGTGCCAGCATAATCCCTATCCTTCATTCACCGTGATCGTGGTCGTATTTGAACTCAAGGCCGGCTACACAGCAACCGCTGGCTGCTGGAGCACGTCGCCCTTGTAAATCCAGACCTTGACACCGATCTGGCCCATGGTCGTCTTGGCTTCAAAGAATCCGTACTGGATGTCGGCGCGCAGGGTGTGGAGCGGCACCCGGCCTTCCCGGTACCATTCGGTCCGGGCGATCTCGCCTCCCGCCAGCCTGCCGGCGCAGTTTATTTTGATCCCCTGGGCGCCGAGACGAAGAGCTGACGTAACCGCCTTCTTCATGGCCCTCCGGAAGGCGATCCTGCGCTCGAGCTGGAGCGCTACGTTTTCGGCCACGAGCTGCGCGTCCAGCTCCGGCCTTCTGATTTCCTGGATATTGATGTATATCTGCTTGCCCGTAAGTGCTTCAAGGTCCTTCTTGAGCTTGTCCACCTCTGCGCCCTTTTTGCCGATAATGATGCCCGGCCGGGCGGTATGGATATTGATCTTGGCCTTCTGTCCCGCGCGCTCGATCTCGATCTTGGCGACGCCCGCGTGCATGAGCCGCTCTTTCACGATCTTGCGGATCTTAATGTCCTCATGGAGGAGCGCCGCGTAGTTCTTTTTCGAGAACCACCGAGAATCCCAGGTTTTTATGACCCCGAGCCGAAACCCTATCGGATGTACTTTCTGACCCATTCTTCCTCCAAACTCTTCGCTAAGCGGAGAGCACCAGCGTAATGTGGCTGGTCCTCTTCCTGATCACATTTCCGCGGCCCATGGCCCTCGCCCGCATGCGTTTCATGGTGACCCCCTGGTTCACATAGGCCTTCGCAATCGTAAGAGAGTCCACATCGCCGATCTTCTTTTGCTCGGCGTTCGCCACCGCGGAATCGAGGAGCTTCTTCACGATGCGCGCCGCGTGGAGCGATGTGAAGCTCAGGATGTTTTTCGCATCCCCTACCATCTTCCCGCGGATAAGATCGACAACCTGTCTCGCCTTTCGCGGAGTAATCCGTATATGTCTGACTGTCGCGCTTGCTTCCATGTGTTTGCCCTCACTCCCCCGTCTTCGGGCCGCTGCCCCACTTACTTGGGCGTGCTCGTCTTCTCCGCCGCCGCCTTCGACCCGCCGTGGCCCCTGAATGTTCTCGTGGGGGAAAACTCACCGAGCTTGTGTCCCACCATGTTCTCGGTAACGTACACCGGAATGAACTTCTTCCCGTTGTGCACGGCCACGGTGTGGCCTACGAATTCCGGAATGATGGTCGATCTCCGGGACCATGTCTTGAAAATCTTTTTCTCTCCCGACGCGTTCATGGTCTCTATCTTCTTCGAGAGGCTCTCGTCCACAAACGGGCCTTTTTTAATCGATCTCGGCACTGCGCCCTCCGCTGCTTCGCATTGCAAATGGTAAATTTAATATTGAAAATTTAAAAATGAAGCCATGAGATCTCAATTTACATTTTTCAATTTCCAATCGACATCCTGAGAATGTCGTTATCTGCTCTTGGTCCTTCTTGAAATGATGTACTTGCTCGTCGCCTTATTGTGCCGGGTTCTCTTCCCGTCGGGGAGTCCCCAGGGGGAGCATCCCGGCCGGCCGCCGGACGATTTTCCTTCGCCGCCGCCGAGCGGATGGTCCACGGGGTTCATGGCGACGCCGCGAACCCGCGGACGCCTGCCGAGCCACCGCGACCGGCCCGCTTTTCCGATACTGACGTTCTCGTGGTCGAGGTTCCCCACCTGGCCGATCGTTGCCATGCACTCAGACCGGACCCTGCGTATTTCTCCCGAGTTCAGCCTGAGGGTCGCATACTCCCCTTCTCTTGCCAGAAGCTGCACCGAGGCGCCTGCGCTTCGCGCAAGCTGGCCGCCTCTCCCTTTTTTGAGCTCCACATTATGAACGACCGTGCCTACCGGTATGGAGCCTAAGGGAAGCGCATTGCCCGTCTTGATGTCCGCTTCCGGACCGGACAGGACGCGATCACCCACCTTCAGCCCCAGCGGCGCGATTATATAGCGTTTCTCGCCGTCGGCATAATGGAGCAGGGCAATTCTGGCAGACCGGTTGGGATCATATTCGATGTGGGCAACCGCGGCCGGCACGCCGATTTTTTCGCGCTTAAAATCAACAATCCGGTATATCTTCTTGTGCCAGCCCGCGCGATAGCGAACCGTGATCTTACCCCGGTTGTTCCTGCCCGCGCGTTCGGGAACGCGCACGAGGAGCGATTTTTCCGGTTTGTCCCTCGTCACTTCCTCAAAGGTTGTGACGGTCTGGAACCGGACCCCCGGCGACGTTGGATTATATTTTTTTATCGGCATTTAAGCACCCTCGAACAGGTCAATCTTTTCCCCGGGCTTGAGCGTCACGTAGGCCTTCTTCCAGTCCGACCTGCGGCCTTCCCGCGCGCCCATGCGTTTGCGCTTTCCCGGAATGTTCACGGTCGTTACATCGGAGACCTTCACCTTGAAGATGCCCTCGATCGCCTTCCGCACCTGGACCTTGTTGGCGTCCGCCTTCACCTCGAAGGTAAGCACGTTGTTTTTCTCCTTGAGACGCGTGCCTTTTTCGGTGATGCGCGGAAGCCGTATGATATCATAGAGATCGAGCGTCATTTCCCGTACACCTCCTGCATGGCGCTGATGGCGTCCTGGGTGGTGATGAGGTACCGGTACTTGAGCAGATCATACACGTTGATGTTCTCCATCCGGAGGACCTTCACATTCGGGACGTTCCGCGATGCGAGCGCCACGTTACGGTTTGCCGACGCGATGAGCACAAGCGCGCTTTCCGACACTCCGAGCTTCTGGAGCAGCTCGGCCATCTGTTTCGTCCTGGGCTCTGCCAGCGACAGCTTGTCAAGAATGATCAGCCTGTTCTCGCCCACCTTTGCCGTAAGGGCCGCCGCAAGGGCCGCACGCTTTTCCTTTTTGGGGATGCTGTACGAATAATCCCTCGGCATCGGGCCGAACACCGTGCCGCCGTGCCGCCAGAGAGGCGACCGGCTGCTGCCCGCACGAGCCCTGCCCGTGCCCTTCTGCTTCCAGGGCTTTTTGCCGCCGCCGCTCACCAGTCCCTTGGTCTTGGTGGACGCTGTTCCGGCCCTCTTGTTCGCCAGCTGGTTCACGACAGCCGAATAGAGGAGGTGCGAATTCACGTCGCTGGCGAACAAAGGCGGAAGCTCAACATCCTTCACCTTGTTATTGCTCATATCAACCACCGCAACTGATGCCATTGGAATAATCCCCTATTTCCTCTTAATCCTTATAGATCAGGACCAGAGCATTGTCGCCGCCCGGTATTGCGCCGCGCACAAACAGCAGGTTTTGCTCGGGACGCACATCAACGACCTTGAGATTCTTGACCGTGACGGTTGCCGCTCCCATATGACCGGGAAGCTTCTTGCCCGGCCAAACCCTCGACGGATAGGCGCTGGCCCCGATGGAACCCGGCTCTCTGTTGAACATGGAGCCGTGGCTGCCGGGACCGCCGGCAAAGTTATGCCGCTTCATGACGCCGGCGAAACCCTTACCCTTGCTGACGCCCGTCACGGAGATGAAATCGCCTTTTTTAAAGATCTCGACCGTAACGTCCTGGCCCTGCTCAAAACCCGCCGCGCGGAACTCTCGCAGGAACCGATGGGGCGCCACGTTCGCCTTCTGATAATGCCCGGCGAGCGGCTTCGTCACACGCTCTTTCTTCTTCTCTTCCTGAAAGGCGAGCTGCAAAGCCTCGTATCCGTCCTTTTCGACGGTCTTCTTTTGAACGACCTTGCACGGCCCCGCCTGGATCACCGTAACGGGGATCATCTCCCCGCCGTTGAACAGCTGGCTCATGCCGATTTTTTTTCCGATTATTCCCATGCTCATGGCAGCGTCCTCAATGCAAAATGCAAATTTCAAATTGCAAAATGTAAAGTGGCAGGGGCAGACCTGAAATTTTGCCCTTTACATTTCGCCTTCTTCTGCAATAATTGCGTTTACAGCTTGATCTCAACGTCAACGCCCGCTGCCAGATCGAGCTTCATAAGCGCGTCAACAGTCTGGGGCGTCGGATCCAGAATGTCGAGGAGCCGCTTATGCGTCCTGATCTCGAACTGCTCCCGCGATTTCTTGTCCACGTGGGGCGAGCGGAGCACGGTCCAGCGGTTGATCCGGGTAGGTAAGGGAATCGGGCCCGACACCTTGGCGCCGGTCCTCTTAGCCGTATCCATGATCTCCAGCGCGGACTGGTCGAGCAGCCGGTGGTCATATCCCTTTAATCGTATCCTGATCTTCTGAGTCACGTGCGGTCCCTTCCCTTGTTATTCGATCACTTCGGTGATCACGCCTGCGCCCACGGTCCTGCCGCCCTCGCGGATGGCGAACCGGAGCTCCTTGTCCATGGCAATGGGGGTGATGAGCTCCACCTGGCAGCTCATGTTGTCGCCGGGCATCACCATCTCGACGCCTTCGGCAAGCGTCACCACGCCCGTCACGTCCGTCGTCCGGAAGTAGAACTGGGGGCGGTACCCCTTGAAGAACGGGGTGTGGCGGCCGCCTTCTTCCTTGGTCAGGACGTAGGCCTCGGCCTTGAACTTGGTATGGGGGGTGATGCTGCCGGGCTTGGCCAAAACCATCCCGCGCTCCACATCTTCCTTCTTAACGCCCCGAAGCAGCACGCCGACGTTGTCGCCGGCCTGACCCTGGTCCAAAAGCTTCCGGAACATCTCTACGCCGGTGACAACGGTCTTCTGGGTGGGCTTGATGCCGACGATCTCGATCTCATCGCCGACCTTGACGATCCCGCGCTCGATCCTGCCGGTGACCACCGTGCCGCGGCCGGCAATGGAGAACACGTCTTCTATGGGCATGAGGTAGGGCTTGTCGATGTCGCGCTTGGGCTCGGGGATATAGCTGTCTATGGCGGCCATGAGCTCCATGATGCTCTTGAACTCAGGGGCGTTGATGTCCTTGCTGTCGCTCTGGAGGGCCTTTAAGGCGCTCCCCTTCACGATCGGCGTCTTGTCCCCGGGGAACTGGTACTTGGACAACAGTTCCCGTACTTCCAGCTCAACGAGCTCGATGAGCTCGGGGTCGTCTACCATGTCTACCTTGTTCATGTACACCACGATGTAGGGCACCCCGACCTGGCGGGCCAGGAGGATGTGCTCCCGGGTCTGGGGCATGGGGCCGTCGGCGGCGGACACGACGAGTATGGCGCCGTCCATCTGGGCTGCGCCGGTGATCATGTTCTTGACGTAGTCGGCATGGCCGGGGCAGTCCACGTGGGCGTAGTGGCGCTTCTCCGTCTGGTATTCCACGTGCGCCGTGGCGATGGTGATGCCGCGCTCCCGCTCTTCGGGCGCCTTGTCGATCTGGTCGTAGGCCACGAAGCTCGCAAAGTTCTTCAGCGCCAGCACCTTCGTGATCGCCGCCGTCAGCGTCGTCTTGCCGTGGTCCACGTGTCCGATGGTGCCCACATTCACATGAGGTTTTGTCCTCTCAAATTTTGCCTTTGCCATGTCCTCCGCCTCCTGTCGGAAAGTATCTGCGTACTATCTATGTACTGCGTTACTTCGTCTTGACCGTTTCGCCTTTTACCTTGGCGATGATCTGCTCGGCGATATTCTTCGGCACTTCTTCGTAGTGCGCGAACTGCATGGTGTACGTGGCCCTGCCCTGGGTCTTGGAGCGGATGTCCGTGGCATACCCGAACATCTCGGACAGCGGGACCTGCGCCGTGATGACCCGTCCCGCACCCCTTACATTCATGCCCTGTACCCGGCCGCGGCGCGAGCTGAGGTCGCCGATGATATCGCCCATGTACTCCTCGGCGCACACGACCTCGACTGCCATGATCGGCTCGAGCAAAGCCGGCGAAGCCTTGTTCGCGCCTTCTTTAAAGGCCATGGAGCCCGCGATCTTGAATGCCATTTCCGATGAGTCTACGTCATGATACGAGCCGTCGATCAGGGTGATCTTGATGTCGACCATGGGATAGCCGGCAATCACACCGTTCTCCATGGCCTCTACGATCCCCTTTTGTATCGGCATAACGTATTCCTTGGGAACCGAGCCGCCGACGGTCTTATTCACAAACTCGAATCCCTTGCCCGGTTCCTGCGGCTCGAGCTCAAGCACCGCATGCCCGTACTGGCCGCGGCCGCCGGTTTGACGTATATATTTTCCTTCTGCCGTAACCTTCTTCCGAACCGTTTCGCGGTACGCCACCTGAGGCTTGCCGACGTTCGCGTCAACCTTGAACTCGCGCAAAAGGCGGTCGACGATGATCTCCAGATGAAGCTCTCCCATACCGGAGATGATGACCTGCCCGGTCTCCTGGTCGGTCATCACGCGGAACGACGGGTCTTCCTGCATGAGCTTCTGGAGCGAGAAGCCCAGCTTTTCCTGGTCCGCCTTGGTCTTGGGCTCGATGGCCACGGAGATCACCGGCTCCGGGAAGATCATGGCTTCCAGGATGACGGGTTTGTTTTCATCACAGAGTGTATGGCCCGTGAGCGTGCTTTTGAGTCCCACAGCCGCGCAGATATCGCCGGAATAGATCTGCTCGATCTCTTCGCGCTTGTTCGCGTGCATTTTGAGCAGCCTGCCGACACGCTCCCTGACACCCTTGGTAGAGTTGTACACATAGGAGCCGGACTTCAGTGTTCCGGAATAGACCCGAATGAACGTGAGCTGGCCCACGAAGGGATCGCTCATGATCTTGAACGCTATGCCCGCAAAGGGCTCGCTGTCCGATGCAGTGCGAACTATTTCCTCGCCCTTGGGGCCGATGCCCGTTACCGGCGGAATGTCCAACGGTGACGGGAGGTAATCCACTACTGCATCCAGAAGAAGTTGCACACCCTTGTTCTTGAACGCCGATCCGCATATGACCGGGAATATCTTCATGGCGATCGTACCCTTGCGGATCGCGGCCATGATCTCGGCCTCCGTCGGCTGCTCGCCGTTCAGGAACTTCTCCATGACCGTATCATCCACGTCGGCCAGTTTCTCGATCATTTTTTCCCGGTACTCTTTTGCCTTGGGCAGGAGATCCGCAGAGATGTCTTCCACTGCGTATTTTGCGCCGAGGGTCTCGTCGTCGAACAGAACCGCCTTCATCTTAACAAGGTCAACGCAACCACGGAACTTGTCCTCTGCGCCGACCGGAATCTGAATCGGCACCGGGTTGGCTCCAAGCCGGTCGATCATGCTCTGGACGCTCATGTAGAAGTCCGCGCCGATGCGGTCCATCTTGTTCATGAACGCGATGCGCGGGACATCGTACTTGTCCGCCTGTCGCCACACGGTCTCGGACTGGGGCTCGACGCCGCTCACCGAGTCGAAGGCCGCCACGGCGCCGTCGAGCACGCGGAGCGAACGCTCCACCTCGATGGTAAAGTCCACGTGGCCGGGAGTATCGATGATGTTGATGCGCTTGTCCCGCCAGAAGCAGGTCGTCGCGGCCGAGGTGATGGTGATGCCGCGCTCCTGCTCCTGCACCATCCAGTCCATGACCGCGGTGCCGTCATGCACTTCGCCGATCTTATAGGAGACACCGGTATAATAAAGAATACGCTCCGTCGTCGTCGTTTTACCGGCGTCGATATGCGCCATGATACCGATGTTTCTTGTATTTTCAAGTGAATACTGCCTGGCCAAAACTTCCTCCGCCTCCGATGAAGCCCCCTCTCCCTTTTCCCTCTCCCACCAGGGGAGAGGGGGAGGGGTGAGGGGAGTTTATACAATTGAACGCCTTACCAGCGATAGTGGGCGAATGCCTTATTTGCATCTGCCATGCGGTGCACATCTTCCTTCTTTTTTATTGCCGCGCCGGTGTTGTTCGATGCATCGAGAATTTCTCCGGCGAGCTTTTCAACCATGGATTTTTCGGGCCGCAGCGACGCATACATCCGGAGCCAGCGGAATGCCAGGGACAGCCTCCGCGTCTGCTTGACCTCCACCGGGACCTGGTAGGATGCTCCACCCACCCTGCGCGATTTCACCTCAAGGGACGGCTTCAGGTTTTCCACGGCCTTCTTGAAAATGGCGATGGCGTCGCCCGACGTTTTTTCCTGGATCCGGTTGAGCGCCTTGTAGCAAATGGCCTCCGCCGTGCTCTTCTTGCCCTTCCGCATGAGCATGTTCACGAACTTCGCCACAAGCTTGCTGTTGTATTTCGGATCGGGGAGAATCTCCCTTTTTACGACTACCTGTTTTCTCGGCATAATTTTTCCTTGGCAAACTCTAAATTCTAATCTCCAAATCCGAAATGCGGGAGATGAGGATTGAGAAATTCGTGCTTCGTGCTTGTCCCTTACTTCGGCCTCTTCGCCCCGTACTTTGAACGGCCCTGCTTCCGATTTGCTACACCCACCGTATCAAGAGTGCCCCGAACGATATGGTAGCGGACGCCCGGGAGGTCCTTCACCCTGCCGCCGCGGATGAGCACAATAGAGTGCTCCTGAAGGTTGTGGCCGACGCCCGGTATGTACGTCGTTACCTCCATCCCGTTCGTGAGCCTCACCCTGGCAACTTTCCGGAGAGCTGAGTTCGGTTTTTTGGGCGTCGTGGTATACACCCTGATACAGACCCCTCTTTTCTGGGGGCTGCTCCTGAGCGCAGGACTCTTGGTCTTGCTTCCGATCAAAAACCTGCCTTTTCTCACTAATTGATTAATTGTCGGCACGAATTCCACCCCTTCAAATAACGTAAAAAACCTAAGAAAGACAATAACTTTTTCTACATTGAGTCAAAACCTGGGCATTATATCAGCTAACTTTTTTATTGTCAAGACTTTTTTGATCTGTTGATAAAAAACCGGCCTTAAAAGAACCATGACAAAAGCGGCGGGGGAGCGTCTACCCTCCCCCCGCCCGCTGGATACTACCAACAGGGTGGCAACGGCCTATTCCGAAGATTCCGACCCCTCTTCCTTGACTACCACAAAGGTATTCCGGTACTCCATCATACCCGTTCCTGCCGGGATCAACCTTCCCATGATCACGTTTTCCTTCAGTCCCACCAGATCGTCCACGGCGCCGGTAATGGCGGCCTCCGTGAGCACCCGCGTGGTCTCCTGGAACGATGCGGCCGAAATAAAGCTGTCCGTGGTAAGCGACGCCTTGGTGATGCCGAGAAGGATCGGACGGGCCGATGCAGGCCTCCCGCCGCGGCCGATCACGGCCTCGTTCTCGCGTGCGAAGGTAAACCGATCAACCTGCTCGCCGATGAGGAAAGGCGTATCGCCGGCATCCTCGATCCGGACCTTGCGCAGCATCTGACGGACAATGACCTCGATGTGCTTGTCGTTGATGCTGACGCCCTGGAGACGGTAGACCTGCTGCACCTCGTCCACCAGGTACTTTTGGAGCTCCTTGGGGCCGAGCACGCTCAGGATATCGTGCGGGTCCACCGGGCCGTCCATAAGGGGTTCGCCGGCCGTCACCCAGTCCCCTTCATGAACGTTTACATGCTTGCCCTTGGGGATGAGGTACTCCTTCTCGTTCCCCATGCCGTCCTTGACGAGGATGCGCCGCATGCCTTTGACGAATCCGCCGAACTCGACGGTGCCGTCGATCTCGCTGATGATGGCCTGCTCCTTGGGTTTCCGCGCCTCGAAGAGCTCGGCCACCCGCGGCAGACCGCCGGTAATGTCCTTGGTCTTCGTCGTTTCACGGGGGATCTTCACCAGGATATCGCCGGGGAACACATTCTCTCCCTTGTCCACGAGGATGTGTGCGCCCGCAGGCAGAAGATACCGCGCCACGGCGTTCGTAGCGGGCAGCTTCGCCGTCTTGCCGTGCTCGTCCTTGATGGAGATGCGAGGTCTCAGGTTCGGGTCGGGAGAATCGATGATGACCTTGCGCGACAGGCCGGTGACCTCGTCCACCTCCTCCCGCATGGTGACGCCCTCGACGATGTCTCCGAAGGCGATCCTGCCGCCGATTTCGGTGAGGATCGGGAGGGAGTAGGGGTCCCACTCCACGAGTTTCTGGCCTACGTCCACTTTTTGACCGTCCTGGACCTTGAGGCGTGCGCCGTAGATAATGGCATACTTCTCTTTTTCGCGGCCCTTCTCGTCGTAGATGGCGATGCCGCCGTTTCGGGACATGGCGACGTAATCGCCTTCCTTGTTCTTCACGGTGTTGACGTTGAGGTATTTCATGATGCCTGCATTCTTCGCCTCGAGCACCGTCTGCTCCACGACCTTGCTCGCCGTGCCGCCGATGTGGAAGGTCCTCATGGTAAGCTGCGTTCCCGGCTCGCCGATGGACTGTGCTGCGATGATGCCGATGGCCTCGCCGATGTCCACGAGTTTGCCGCGGGCGAGGTCTCTTCCGTAGCACATCCTGCAGACGCCGCGGGTAGACTGGCACGTGAGCACCGAACGGATCTTGATGCGGTCGATGCCCGCGTCCTCGATCTTCCGGACGGCGTCTTCCGTTATCTCCTGGGTATTGCCGATGACCCCATCCTTGGTAAGCGGGTCCTTGACGTCTTCCCCGGTCACACGGCCGAGGATACGCTCGGACAGCGGTTCGATGATCTCGCCTCCCTCGACAAGGGAGCCCACGATGATGCCGTCCGTCGTGCCGCAGTCATGCTGGGTGATGATCACGTCCTGCGCCACGTCCACGAGCCTCCGCGTCAGGTAGCCTGAATTGGCGGTCTTGAGCGCCGTGTCGGCGAGACCCTTGCGGGCGCCGTGGGTGGAAATGAAGTACTGCAACACGGTAAGCCCTTCCCGGAAGTTCGCCGTGATCGGCGTCTCGATGATCTCGCCCGACGGCTTGGCCATGAGACCGCGCATGCCTGCGAGCTGCCTGATCTGCTGGGTGCTTCCCCGGGCGCCGGAGTCGGCCATCATGAAGATGTTGTTGAACGAACGGGCCTCCTGGATCTCGGATTTCTTCCCGCCCCGGAGTTCGATCTCCTCCATGCCGAGTTCTCCCATCATCTCGTCGGCGATCTTTTCGGTCACGTTCGCCCAGATGTCGATTTCCTTGTTGTACCGCTCGCCGTTCGTGATGAGACCCTCCACGTACTGGTGATGGATCTCCATGACTTCCTTCTGCGCCTGCTCGATGAACTTCTGCTTCTTGCTCGGGATGTGCATGTCGGAAATGCAGATGGAGATGCCCGACCGCGTGGCGTAGGTGTACCCGATGTCTTTCATATCGTCCACGAGAACCACCGTACGCCTGAGGCCGAGTTTCCGAAAGCACTCGTCAATCAATTTTGCCAGTTCCTTCTTGTTCATATCCTTGTTAATGAAGGAAAAGGACATGCCCTCGGGCAGGATCTCACTGAACAGCACCCGACCGACCGTGGTCTCTTCGAGCTTGCCGTTCATGCGGACCCTGATACGCGCATGGATATCCACCATGCCCTGGTCATGGGCCACGCGGACCTCGTGGGGCCCCGAAAAGACCTTGCCTTCTCCCCGGACGCCGGAACGGGCCTTGGTAAGGTAGTAACAGCCGAGCACGATGTCCTGGGACGGGACCGTGATCGGCCGGCCGTTGGCCGGTGAGAGAACGTTGTTGACCGAGAGCATGAGCACCCGCGCCTCGAGCTGGGCCTCCACGGAGAGCGGGATGTGGACCGCCATCTGGTCGCCGTCAAAGTCCGCGTTGAAGGCCGCGCACACAAGCGGGTGGAGCCGGATGGCCTTGCCTTCCACGAGCACCGGGTCGAAGGCCTGGATGCCGAGCCGGTGGAGCGTGGGGGCGCGGTTCAGGAGCACGGGATGCTCTTCGATCACCTCTTCGAGAACGTCCCAGACTTCCGGCCGCTCGCGCTCGATCATCTTCTTGGCGCTCTTGATGGTGGTGGCAAACCCCTTTTCCTCGAGCTTGTTGAAGATGAAGGGCTTGAAGAGCTCGAGGGCCATCTTCTTCGGCAGACCGCACTGGTGGAGCTTGAGGTCCGGGCCGACGACGATCACCGAACGGCCCGAGTAGTCCACGCGTTTGCCGAGGAGGTTCTGACGGAACCGTCCCTGCTTGCCCTTGAGCATGTCCGAGAGGGACTTGAGGGGCCGCTTGTTCGGACCGCGCAGCACCCGTCCGCGCCTGCCGTTGTCAAAGAGCGCGTCCACCGCCTCCTGGAGCATCCTTTTTTCATTGCGGATGATGACGGAGGGGGCCCGCAGTTCCTCGAGCCTCCGGAGCCTGTTGTTCCGGTTGATCACGCGCCGGTAGAGATCGTTCAGGTCCGAAGTGGCAAACCTCCCGCCCTCGAGCGGCACGAGGGGCCGCAGTTCCGGCGGAATCACGGGGACCACATCGAGGATCATCCACTCGGGCTTGTTGCCCGACTTCCGGAACGACTCGATCACCTTGAGCCGCTTGGTCAGCTTCTTCTTCGTTGCCATGGAGGTGGCGGTCTCGATCTTCCCCCTGATATCCTCGGACTCCTGCTCCAGGTTGATGGCCCGGAGCATTTCCCGGATGATCTCGGCGCCCATGCCGGCCTTGAAGGCCGAAGGGCCGTATTCCATCTGGGCCTTGCGGAAGCGCTCCTCCGTCAACAGTTCCTTGACCTTGAGCGGGGTTTCACCGGGGTCCGTAACCACGTAGGCCTCGAAATAGAGCACCTTCTCGAGCGCACGGAGCGTCATGTCGAGCATCGTGCCGATGCGGCTCGGCAGGCCCTTGAGGAACCAGATGTGGGCCACCGGCGATGCAAGCTCGATATGGCCCATGCGTTCGCGCCGCACCTTGGACTGGATCACCTCGACGCCGCACTTGTCGCACACGATGCCCCGGTGCTTCATGCGTTTATATTTGCCGCAGAGACATTCCCAGTCCTTGATGGGACCGAAGATCTTCGCGCAGAAGAGGCCGTCCCGCTCGGGCTTGAACGAGCGGTAGTTGATGGTCTCCGGCTTTTTCACCTCGCCGTAGGACCACTCCCGGATGCGCTCAGGGGACGCTACCCGTATCCGTATCGCGTCGAAGCTGATGTCCTTGGGCTTTTCGAACAAGCTCAGAGCATCCGCCCTGGCCTTATTTTCCGTTGTTTTCTTCTCTTCCACAATGAACCTCCCTGCGGCTGTCAGAACCGCTCTCTCACTGCCTCGCTGCGCTGATCTTATCGAGCACGATCACGCGCTCCTTGCCGCTCTTGCGATCGAAGAGCTCCACATCCAGGCAGAGGCTCTGGAGCTCTTTAATGAGCACGTAGAAGGACTCGGGAAGGCCCGGCTCGAGGGTGTTTTCACCCTTTACGATGGCCTCGTAAATCTTCGCCCTCCCGGTCACGTCGTCGGACTTGACGGTCAGGAATTCCTGCAGGCAATAGGCCGCGCCGTATGCCTGGAGGGCCCAGACCTCCATTTCTCCGAGACGCTGGCCGCCGAACTGGGCCTTGCCGCCCAGGGGCTGCTGCGTCACGAGGGAATAGGGTCCGATGGAGCGGGCATGCAGCTTGTCATCGACAAGGTGATGAAGCTTGAGCATGTACATGTAGCCCACGGTCACCGGCTTGTCGAAGGGCTCCCCGGTCCTCCCGTCATAGAGAACGGACTGGCCCGTATTCGGGAGTTTGGCCTGCTTCAGCATCGAGCGGATGTCGTCCTCCCTGGCGCCGTCGAACACGGGCGTCGCCACATGGATGCCGAGCGCCTTTGCGGCCCAGCCCAAATGGGTCTCGAGGATCTGCCCCACGTTCATACGGGACGGGACGCCGAGGGGATTGAGCACGATCTCAACGGGTGAACCGTCCGGCAGGTAGGGCATGTCCTCTTCGGGCACGATCCGCGAGACCACGCCCTTGTTTCCATGTCTGCCTGCCATCTTGTCGCCCACGGAGAGCTTCCGCTTCATGGCCACATAGGCCTTCACCAGCTTGATCACGCCCGGCGGGAGATCATCTCCCCGCTTCAGCCTGCCGATCTTCTCTTCGTAGACGGTCTCAAGAATATTGAGCTGATTTTCGCTGCTGTCAAGGACTTCCTGGAGCTTGGCGGGATAGTCCGGAGACTCGACTTTGACCTTTGCGAGGTCTTTTTCCGGGAGCTTGTCGAGGACCTCGGCCGCGATCTTCTTGCCCTTGGCCAGTTCGGTCCTGCCCGTTTTGGAGTTCACCACCTTATCGGCAGCGGTCTTCCCGAGGAGGATCCGGCGGATGCGCTTGTACTTGTCCTCCATGACCGCTTTTTTCTCTTCCTGGTACTCCTTCTGCAGCCGGGCGATTTCCTCGCTCTCCTGGGTTTTCAGCCGCTCGTTCTTGTCCTCGCCCTTGCGGGAGAAGACCTTCACGTCGATGACCGTGCCCTCGATGCCCGGCGGCGCATAGAGCGAAGCGTCGCGGACGTCGCCGGCCTTTTCGCCGAAGATGGCCCGCAGGAGCTTCTCCTCCGGCGTGAGCTGCGTCTCGCCCTTGGGCGTCACTTTGCCCACGAGGATGTCCCCGGGCATCACTTCGGCGCCGACGCGAATGATCCCGTTCTCGTCGAGGTTCCTGAGGGTCTCTTCGCCGAGGTTCGGGATGTCGCGCGTAATTTCTTCCTTGCCGAGCTTGGTGTCCCGGGCCTCAATCTCGAATTCCTCGATGTGGATCGAGGTGTAGCGGTCTTCCTTGACGAGCTTCTCGCTGATGATGATGGCGTCCTCGAAGTTATACCCGCTCCAGGGCATGAAGGCCACGAGCACGTTCTGGCCCAGGGCCAGTTCTCCCAGGTCGGTGGCCGGGCCGTCGGAAACGACCTGGCCCTTCTTCACCTTGTCGCCGATGCGCACGATGGGCTTCTGGTTCATGCAGGTGTTCTGGTTCGAGCGGTGGAACTTGGTGAGCTGGTAGGTGTCGACCACCGTCCTGCCCCGCGCATCCTCGCCCTTGACCACGATCCGCGTGGAGTCCACGCCATCGACGACCCCGTCCCGTTTGACGGAAACGATCGCACCGGAGTCCCGGGCCGCCACCCGCTCCATGCCGGTGCCCACCACCGGCGCCTGCGGACGGAGGAGCGGCACCGCCTGGCGCTGCATGTTCGAACCCATGAGCGCGCGGTTGGCGTCGTCGTTTTCCAGGAAGGGGATGAGCGCCGCCGAGACCGAGACGATCTGCTTGGGCGAAACGTCCATGTACTGCACTTCTTCAGCGGTCACCATCTTGAACTCGCCGCCCACGCGCGCGGACACGCTGTCAACGGCCATCTTGCCGCGGCTGTCGATGGGCGTGTTGGCCTGGGCGATCACGTAGTTCTCGCCGTCGACTGCCGAGAGGTATTCTATGTCCTCAGTCACCTTGCCGCCCTTGACCTTGCGGTACGGCGCCTCGATGAAGCCGTAGTCGTTCACCCGCGCATAGGTGGCGAGCGAGACGATGAGCCCGATGTTCGGACCTTCCGGCGTCTCGATGGGGCAGATCCTGCCGTAGTGCGTGGGGTGCACGTCGCGCACCTCGAACCCCGCGCGCTCGCGCGTGAGGCCGCCGGGCCCCAGGGCCGAAAGCCTGCGCTTGTGCGTGATCTCCGCGAGGGGATTGGTCTGGTCCATGAACTGCGAGAGCTGGCTGGAGCCGAAAAATTCCTTGATCGCGGCGATTGCCGGCTTGGGATTGATGATGTCGTGCGGCATGAGCGCATCCATGTCCTGGAGGCTCATGCGCTCTTTGATGGCACGCTCCATCCGTGCCAGGCCTACGCGAATCTGGTTTTCGAGGAGTTCGCCCACGGACCGCACCCTGCGGTTCCCCAGATGATCGATATCGTCCACCTCGCCCCGTCCGGTGCGCAGGTTGACGAGGTACCGGATCACCTCGACCACATCCTGGGGGGTGAGCGTGGTCTTGTCGAGCGGTATATCGAGCTTCAGTTTTTTGTTGAGCTTCAATCGTCCGACATTGGAGAGATCGTAGCGCTTGGCGTTGAAGAACATCCCCGTGAAGAGATTTCTGGCCATCTCCACCGTCGGCGGCTCGCCGGGGCGCATCTTGCGGTAGACCTCCATGAGCGCCTCGTCGGGAGACTGCACCTTGTCGGCAAGAAGGGTATCGCGCATGGCCGAGATGACGTGGATACCGTCCATGTAGATCACTTCCATCCGCTCCACCTTGCTGGAAGCGACCTTCGTAAGAAAGGCGTCGGTGACCTTTTCGTTCGCCGGCAGGAGCACCTCGCCCGTCTCGGGGTCGATGACGTCGCGAAGCACGATGCGGTCGATCAGTTCTTCGCGCGGAATGGGGATCTCGGTGATGCCCGCGGACTCCATCTTCTTGATGGCCAGGCGGGTGATCTTGGCCCCTTCCTTGACGATCACCTCGCGCGTTGCCTTGTCGGTGATCGTGGCAGGCGCCTTGATGCCGGTGAGCACGTCGGCGTTCACGCCCCGCGTAAAGCCGTCTTTTTTCACCCTGATGTCCTCGATAGGGTAATACATCCGAAGGAGGTCTTCATTGGAATACCCGAAGGCCTTGAGGAGAATGGTGGCGGGTATCTTTCTCCTCCGGTCGATCCGTACGTATACAATGTCTTTCACGTCGAATTCGAAGTCGAGCCACGAGCCGCGGTACGGGATGATCCGGGCGGAATAAAGGATCTTGCCGCTGGCGTGCGTCCGCCCCTTGTCGTGCGTAAAGAACGCGCCGGGCGAGCGATGGAGCTGGCTCACCACGACACGCTCCGTCCCGTTCACGATAAACGTCCCGTTCTCGGTCATGAGCGGAAGGTCGCCGATATAGACCTCCTGCTCCTTGATGTCCTTCACCCGCTTGGCCCCGGTCTGCTCGTCCTTCTCAAAAAACACGAGGCGGGTCTTGATCTTCAGCGGTGCGGCAAAGGTGGATCCGCGCTGGAGACACTCCCAGATGGTATACTTCGGCTCGCCCAGAGAATAGCCGAGGCAGTCCACCATCTTGGTATCATTGAAATCGGAGATGGGGAAAACGCTCTTGAAGGCGGCCTGAAGCCCTCTGTCCCTGCGCTTGTCGGATGCGAGCTCCTTCTGGAGGAAGTAATCATAGGACCGTTTCTGTATCTCTATGAGATCGGGGATCTCCAAAATCGTGGGGATCCGGGAAAAATCTTTCCGCACGCGGACAAATTCTCTCTTCTCTTTCGACATGTTCATTCACCTCTGTTTAAATAACCGGCGGTGCGCGACGCCTCGGACCGGCATTCTTGATTTCCGGGCCTGCCCGGGCCGTCCCGACAGCCTTCCGCGACGTATACCTAAAAACGCAAAAAAGTCCTTTGCCCTCCGGCGCTTCCGGAGGGCAAGGACTTGGCAATCGAACGGCATCGATGGCCGTTACTTGATCTCGACAACAGCGCCTGCTTCGGCCAGTTTCTTCTTCATCGTCTCCGATTCCTCCTTGGAGACGCCGGTCTTCACCGGCTTGGGCGCGCCTTCCACCAGGTCCTTGGCCTCTTTCAGGCCGAGTCCCGTGAGTTCCCTGACGACTTTGATCACGTTGATTTTCTTGTCGCCTGCCGAGGTCAGGACCACGTCAAAGGCGGTCTTTTCTTCTGCCGCTGCTGCGGCGCCGGCTCCGCCTGCGCCGCCCGCGGCTGCAACTGCTACGGGAGCGGCAGCGGAAACGCCCCACTTCTCTTCGAGCATCTTGCTCAGTTCCGCAGCTTCGAGAACGGAGAGCCCGCTCAGTTCATCAACGATCTTTGCCAAATCTGCCATTGTTCTGTTTCCTCCTGGAATAGTTCAAACGTTGTTCACGACAAAATACCGTTACCCTTTTTCCGCCTTCGCCTTCAGCACCCTGGCGATCTGCCCGCCCGGGGCCGCAAGCACACCGACGATGCGCGATGCCGGCGCCTGCAGCAGCCCGATGATCCTGGCCCTGAGCGCATTCAGCGACGGCAGGTTGGCAAGCGCCTTGATGTCCGCCTGCTTGATCAGTCTGCCGTCGAGCACGCCGACCTTCAGTTCAAGCTTGATCTGCTCTTTCTGAAATTCGTGAAGCAGTTTGGCAGGGATGACCGGATCGTCGTACCCGAGCGCAACCCCGATGGGACCGACAAAGTAGTCCTTCAGCAGCTCGAGGGTGGTGCCTTCCGCGGCCTTTCGGGCCAGCGTGTTTTTCACTACCCGGTACTCAACCTTCGACCTGCTCAGCTTGGTCCGGAGGTCGGTTATCTGCTCCACGTTGATCCCCGTGTAGCCCGTAAGCACCGCCACCTTGGCCCGGGAAAATTTTTCGCGGAGCTCGTCGATAAGCTCTTTTTTCTCGTCTTTCCTCACGCTATCCTCCTTTCTTTCAAGAGTTCCCGATGACTACTGCCCGGGAATCTTAAAAGAAAGAGTTCGCATATCTGCCTGCAATCTTTCTTTCTACCCGGGTCTCGGCAGGCCCTGGAGCGGGATTAAACGGTCGGGAGCAACGCCTCTTCTCCCTTCCGTGCCTGCTGTCTCGGACCGCACCTCCCGTTCAGGAGGCCGACCTTTTCTCTGGCAAAAATATAACCTGCGACTAATCTACTATTTTCTCAATGAGGGCCGGGTCCATCTTGATGCCCGGTCCCATGGTCGTGGAAACCGTCACGGCCTTAAGATACTTGCCCTTGCTCGAGGAGGGCTTGGCCTTGAGAATCGATTCCAGTACTGCCCGCGCATTTTCCACTAATTTCGCCTCGTCGAAAGACGCCTTCCCCACGCGCACATGCGCGACGCCGGCCTTTTCAACGCGGTATTCAACTTTACCGGCCCTGATGTCCTTGATGGCCTTGGCGATATCAAAGGTGACCGTGCCGGTCTTCGGATTCGGCATGAGGCCCCGGGGACCGAGCACCTTTCCAAGCCTCCCCACGAGACCCATGATGTCCGGTGTGGCCACGACGGTATCGAACTCCATCCAGCCCTTCTGGACCTTCTCGACAAGTTCTTCGGCGCCCACGTGATCGGCTCCCGCCTCCCGGGCCTCTTTCTCTTTCTCTCCCTTGGCAAAGACCAGGACCCGGACTTTTTTACCCGTCCCATGGGGAAGAACAACCGTTCCCCTCACCATCTGGTCGGCCTGCTTGGGATCGACGCCCAGGTTTACCGCCAGGTCAACGGTTTCGTCGAACTTTGTCCGTGCCGTCTTCTTTGCCAGCCCGATGGCTTCCTCAAGGCTGTAGTGTTTTTTTGCATCCACCAGTGCCGCAGCTGCCGTATACTTCTTTCCTGCCATGGTTCCTCCTCGCGGTGATAGCGGCCGTTGTCGACCTCCCGCAAAAATGAAAAAGTCATTGGAAAATGTAAATTGGAAATGTCAAATTGCAAATTTGCGGCTTTCACTTTACAATTTCCAATTTGCAATTTTCAATTTACAATTTATTCTACGATCTCCAGCCCCATGCTCCGCGCCGTGCCTTCTACGGTGCGCATGGCCGACTCTACACTGATCGTGTTGAGGTCGGGAAGCTTCTGCTGGGCGATCTCCCGGATCTGTGTGCGTGTTACCTTGCCCACTTTGTCCTTGTTGGGTACGCCCGAACCCTTGATGATCCCCGCTGCCTTTTTCAGGAGTTCCGCCGCCGGGGGGGTTTTGGTAATGAACGTAAAGGACCGGTCCGAATACACCGTGATGATGACGGGAACAATGGTGTCTCCCATCTTCTGGGTCCTGGCGTTGTAGGCCTTGCAGAACTCCATAATGTTCACGCCGTGCTGGCCCAGGGCCGGGCCGACGGGCGGTGCAGGGTTCGCCTTGCCTGCCGGGACCTGCAGTTTGATTTTTGCCGTGATTTCTTTTGCCATGGATAACTCCTACCCTACCTTAATTTTTTGCATTTTGGACTGTGCATTTTTACTTTTCTTTTTCCCGTTCCACCTGAAGGAACTCAAGTTCGACCGGCGTGGAACGTCCGAAAATACTCACCATGACCGTCAGTCTGCCGTGGGAGGGGTTCACATTTTCCACGGTACCGATAAAATTGCTGAACGGCCCGTCGGTGACCCGGACGCGGTCCCCTTTCTCGTACATCTGCTTCGGCTGCACCGGCGCAACAGCGCCCTCCTCAGCCTGCTTAAGGATATTCCGGATCTCATCTTCGCTGAGCGGCGTGGGGTTCGTGCTGCCGCCGACGAACCCGGTCACCTTGGGCGTGTCCTTGATGATGTGCCACGTCGTATCGTCCAGATCCATTTCCACGAGGACGTACCCCGGGAAGAACTTCCTCTGGGACTTGCGTTTTTTGCCGCCCTTGAGGGACAACACCTCTTCGGTGGGCACGAGGATCTGAGATATCCGGTCCTGGAGCCCCAGCTTGACAACCGTCTCAAGGATGCCCGCCTTTACTTTGTTTTCAAAACCCGCATAGGTATGCACCACATACCAGTTCTTCGCCATAGTCTTCTCTATTTCTTAAAGGCGAGGGTCATCAGCTTCCCCAGCCCCATATCGACTAACCCCAGGAAAAAGGCGGCAATGACCACCGTGATGATCACCACCCAGGTAGAGCCGATAACTTCCTTTTTCGTCGGAAACACAACCTTTTTGAGTTCCAGCTTTACTTCCTGAAAAAACTCGGCAATTCTTTTTAACATGCGATCGTGTCCTCTTTCCCGGAGCAAGGATTTGGCAGGCCAGGAGGGACTCGAACCCCCAACGGCCGGATTTGGAGTCCGGAGCTCTACCAATTAGAGCTACTGGCCTGTGTCCCGTCTCACCGTTTTCGAATGCGTCCGTTACGCCTTCGTTTCCTTGTGGACCGTATGCTTACGGCAGAACCGGCAGTACTTCTCCAGGTTCAGCTTGTCAGGAGTGTTTCGCTTGTTTTTGGTCGTTGAATAGTTTTTGCGCTTGCACTCGCCGCAGGCGAGCAGAATGATTTCCCGCATTTCTTATAGCCTCACCTTCAATTTCTGATTTTAGATTGCAGATTTCGGATTTCCGTTTTTTATTCCGCATTCCGCATTCCGCAATCCGCATTCGTTTCTTATTCGATCACTTCGGTGATCACGCCTGCGCCCACGGTCCTGCCGCCCTCGCGGATGGCGAACCGGAGCTCCTTGTCCATGGCAATGGGGGTGATGAGCTCCACCTGGCAGCTCATGTTGTCGCCGGGCATCACCATCTCGACGCCTTCGGCAAGCGTCACCACGCCCGTCACGTCCGTCGTCCGGAAGTAGAACTGGGGGCGGTACCCCTTGAAGAACGGGGTGTGGCGGCCGCCTTCTTCCTTGGTCAGGACGTAGGCCTCGGCCTTGAACTTGGTATGGGGGGTGATGCTGCCGGGCTTGGCCAAAACCATCCCGCGCTCCACATCTTCCTTCTTAACGCCCCGAAGCAGCACGCCGACGTTGTCGCCGGCCTGACCCTGGTCCAAAAGCTTCCGGAACATCTCTACGCCGGTGACAACGGTCTTCTGGGTGGGCTTGATGCCGACGATCTCGATCTCATCGCCGACCTTGACGATCCCGCGCTCGATCCTGCCGGTGACCACCGTGCCGCGGCCGGCAATGGAGAACACGTCTTCTATGGGCATGAGGTAGGGCTTGTCGATGTCGCGCTTGGGCTCGGGGATATAGCTGTCTATGGCGGCCATGAGCTCCATGATGCTCTTGAACTCAGGGGCGTTGATGTCCTTGCTGTCGCTCTGGAGGGCCTTTAAGGCGCTCCCCTTCACGATCGGCGTCTTGTCCCCGGGGAACTGGTACTTGGACAACAGTTCCCGTACTTCCAGCTCAACGAGCTCGATGAGCTCGGGGTCGTCTACCATGTCTACCTTGTTCATGTACACCACGATGTAGGGCACCCCGACCTGGCGGGCCAGGAGGATGTGCTCCCGGGTCTGGGGCATGGGGCCGTCGGCGGCGGACACGACGAGTATGGCGCCGTCCATCTGGGCTGCGCCGGTGATCATGTTCTTGACGTAGTCGGCATGGCCGGGGCAGTCCACGTGGGCGTAGTGGCGCTTCTCCGTCTGGTATTCCACGTGCGCCGTGGCGATGGTGATGCCGCGCTCCCGCTCTTCGGGCGCCTTGTCGATCTGGTCGTAGGCCACGAAGCTCGCAAAGTTCTTCAGCGCCAGCACCTTCGTGATCGCCGCCGTCAGCGTCGTCTTGCCGTGGTCCACGTGTCCGATGGTGCCCACATTCACATGAGGTTTTGTCCTCTCAAATTTTGCCTTTGCCATGTATTATTCCTCCAGAGGTATAAGTATACCGTCGTTCGTCTTCCCACACTCTTGTAAGTCTGGGTCCCAAACCGCTAACCGCAACCGGATGCACTGGAGCCCATGAGCGGGATTGAACCGCTGACCTCATCCTTACCAAGGATGTGCTCTACCAACTGAGCTACATGGGCGGTCTTTCGTGTCCCTTGAGTCGATGGCCTGACAAGTCTTAAGAGCCAAGATATGCAGACCTTCCCCGCTCAACAGACTCACGACTCTTGAGGCTCTCGACTGTGATAACGTGGAGCGGGAAACGGGATTCGAACCCGCGACCCCCAGCTTGGAAGGCTGGCGCTCTAGCCAGCTGAGCTATTCCCGCATTCAATTTCGGATTTCGGACTGCAGATTTTGCAATCCGCATTCCGCAATCGGTAATCCGCAATTCCTCTGGTGGGGAGGGGAGGATTCGAACCTCCGAAGGCGATGCCGACAGATTTACAGTCTGTTCCCTTTGACCGCTCGGGAACCTCCCCGGTATTGTCCGTCTCTAACCTCGAACGTAAGGATTGTTGTCTGGAGCCACCGGAGGGAATCGAACCCACGACAGGCTGATTACAAATCAGCTACTCTACCAACTGAGTTACGGTGGCAGAAACTCGAAATCCCCCGGGCGCACTGCGGATGTGTGCAGTTTTTAGGAAGTACGCATTTTATCCCACAGAACGCCCGATGTCAATTAAAAAATGAAAACAGCTTCTTATAATAATAGATAACCGGTAGTCTTGTCAAGGGGATTTTAGCGCCCGCTGGCGCAGCACTTCGTAGAGGAGGACCCCTGCGGCCACGGACACGTTCAAGGAGCTGATCCTGCCCTTGAGCGGCAGGGAAACGATATAATCGCACCGCTCGCGCACCAGGCGGCGCACCCCCCGGTCCTCGCCGCCGACGACGAGAACGGTCGGCCCGGTAAAATCCGCGTCCCAATAGAGCCTGTCCCCCCCTGCCTCGGCCCCGGCGACCCAGAGGCCGGCTCTCTTGAATTCATCAAGAGTATGGACAATGTTCACCACTTTGACCACCGGCACGTATTCCAGCGCCCCCGCTGACGACTTGGCAACGGACTCGGTGAGGCCGGCCGCGCGCCGTTCCGGGATGACGACCCCGTGGACGCCGGCGGTTTCGGCGGTCCTCAGGATCGCCCCGAGGTTCCTCGGGTCTTCCACACCGTCCAGGACGAGATAAAGGGGAACCTCCCCCTTTTGCGCAGGTATCTGCAGGATATCATCGAGCGTGGCGTAGCCTCTGGCCGCTGCGATGGCCAGCACCCCCTGATGGACCGCGCCGGGTGCTTCCCTGGTGAGGGCGTCGCGGGCCACGACCCTGACCTCGATGCCGGCTTCCCTGGCGAGCCCGAGGATCCTCTGGACGTCGCGGTCCTGCTTCCGTTGCTCGGCAATAAGAATCCGCTGAATGGGCCTGCCCGCCTTGAGCGCTTCCATCACGGGGTTGATGCCGACTATGTTTTCCTTTTGCATATAATTTTACCGCGGAACGCGCGGAGGGCGCAGGGAAGGCTTACATTCCAAACCCTTTAATAAGCACGAACAATAAAATTTCAAATAGTTCTGCAGTCTCATACTTGATGTTTATATTTGGAATTTTTGGGGATTTGGTGCCTGAGATTTGGGATGTACCCCTACTTCGGCTTCCAGACCGTGCCGCCCGACCGGTCGTAGAGCGCCACCCCGGCCTCGTCCAGAACAAGACGGATCCTGTCGGCCTCGGCCCAGTCCTTGCGCGCCCGCGCCTCGTTTCTCAGGTGGATGTACTCCTCAATCTTTTCCATCGGCAGGGATACCTTGCCCTCGCCAAGCCTCGCTGCCTTGAACCACTCCTCGGGGTCCCGGAGGAATATTCCCAGGGTCTTGCCCACATTGTCGAAGGCGTCGGCAGCGGCCGACAGGATGATGTATGCGGCGTCCTCACGCTTCCCTTCGACCTCGGCAATGAATTTATTCACGTCCCGGACGAGGTCGTAGATGAGGCCGATGGCAAAAGCGGTGTTGAAATCATCGTCCATGGCCTCCTCGAATACCGTGCGCAGATTCAGGATCTTTTCGTAGAGCGGCCGGTCCGCGCCCTCGATCACCTGCTCGGGCCTGACTGCGGGCGGCATCTTGCCGGCAAGGTAGTTTTTGATGCCCTCTTTCATGGTATAGAACCGGTCGAGGCCGGCGCGGGCGTCCTTCAGGTTCCCATCGGAAAAGTCGATGGGGCTCCGATAGTGCGTGGAAAGCAGGAAGAGCCGCACGATCTCCGCATCGTACTGGTCGAGGATCTCCCGGATCGTAAAGAAGTTGCCCAGGGACTTTGACATCTTCTCCTGGTTGATGTTCACGAAACCATTGTGGAGCCAGTAGTTCACAAACCGCTTGCCCGAAAAGGCCTCGCTCTGGGCGATCTCATTCTCGTGGTGGGGAAAGATAAGGTCCTTGCCTCCCGCATGGATGTCAAAGGTCTCTCCCAGGTGCTTGAACCCCATGGCCGTGCACTCGATGTGCCAGCCGGGCCTTCCCGGCCCCCAGGGGCTGTCCCAGGCCGGCTCCCCGGGTTTTGACGCCTTCCAGAGCGCGAAGTCCAGCGGATCGTTCTTGCGCTCGTCCACCTCCACCCGCGCCCCGGCCTGCATGTCCTCAAGGTTCCTCTTCGAGAGCTTGCCGTACCCGGCGAAGCTCGCCACGCGGAAAAAGACATTGCCGTCCACAACGTAGGCGTGCCCCTTTTCGATGAGGCCCTTGATGACTTCAACCATCTCCTTGATGTGCCCGGTGGCCCTCGGCTCCACGTCGGCCCTGCTCACGCCGAGTCGCGCCATGTCTTCCTGGTAAGCCTGAATATACTTCTGGGCCACTTCGGCGGCGGTGGTTCCTTCCTCCTTAGCGCGATTGATGATCTTGTCGTCCACGTCGGTGAAGTTCCGCACGTACGTCACCCGGAACCCCTTACGCCGGAAGTACCGCTGGATCACGTCGAAAACGACGGCTCCCCGGGCGTGGCCCAAGTGCGAATAGTCGTACACCGTCACGCCGCAGGCGTACATTTTCACCGCGCCCGGCGTGATCGGCGCAAATTCTTCTTTTTTGCTCGTTAGGGTATTGTAAATCTTGATCATAGAAAAAAATTCTCCGCGGAAGTAGACACGACACGGCTGATTGAGAATTGTGATTTTATACGGGAAGCGCGCGGTTTGTCAAGAAGTTTCACTCAGCAACGAACATCCACCCCTCGGCAACGATCGTGCCTGCCGCGAACACACATGCGCCGGACGATTTTAGCGATACCGATATTTTCTTCCTACCCATCGGGAAGGATGACCATACCGGCGCTGTGGCATTAAAAGAACACGCTTCATTTATCCGCCACAGGTCTATGAAGAGGGTCTCTGTTAAAATTATACCACGAGGCGCCATCATGGTTGTCCCGGGAAAGCCCTTGCGTGACGGAAGGGCTTCCGCTATCATATGACCAGATCAGACACGTGCGATCGAGAGGAGGATACCATGCCGGCCAAACATCTGAGATTTGTCGTGCACGAACACAAAGCAACGAGGCTCCACTACGACTTCCGGCTGGAGATCGGGGGTGTGCTCAAGTCCTGGGCCATCCCCAAGGGCCCGTCCCTGAACCCCGCTGACAAGCGGCTGGCAATCATGGCGCCTGACCATCCGCTGGAATATATCGACTTCGAAGGCATCATCCCCGAAGGTCATTACGGCGCAGGGCCCGTGGTGGTCTGGGACGCCGGTGAATTCAAGCCCCTTGACACCGACGATCCCGGGGAAGCGCTCAACAGCGGCAAGCTCAGCTTTGAACTGAGCGGGAAAAAGCTGAAGGGAGCCTTCGCCCTGGCCCGGATGAAAGGCATTCCCCGGGCCACGGGCAAGGAGTGGCTGCTTATGAAGAAAAAAGACCTGTACGCAGAATCTGATTATACAATAAAGACCGAGCTTACTGCAGTAAAACTCGAAGAACTAAAAGAAACGGTGCCGCCCTGCGAAACGGAGTAGCATGGCTCTTACATCGGCGGCCTGTTCCCAAAGCGCTTTTAACCAATCAAGCGCTTTGATAAGAAAAGCCTTCAAGGTTCTCGATCAGTGAACAGCGACCGGGTAGGCCAGGTGGGGTCGACCGGCCGGACGTACAGCCCGACTCCGGCGGCGGCGCTGCCCGCGGCGGTTGGGTCGTACACCGGAACACCCGCTGCCGACGCAGCGACAGGATCGACGGATAGTTTGGTGATGGTGGAGGCGGCCGTAGATGTTGCCAAGCCAAGCACGACTGCAACGAGCAGACGAGGCGGTATTTTCATTGCCGGCCCCTTGTGGCCTCTCGGGATTTTGTCACCCAGCAGTCGGCGGCGCGACCATTCCCACATCACAACTGCGGGTAAGCAGCGCCAACCCGAGGCTGGGTGGGACAAACCATGTTCCCAGGCACAGCCAGGATAAATAAAACCTGAGCCCGCCGCAACGGCATTGATGGCTTGGCGGGGTTAAATCCGCGCCCACTCAGCATCAACGCCGCTCGCCGCGTTGATGCTGACAATCGGTTCATCCCCGCGGCATGGGGAGCACTCCTTTTTTTGCTCGCAGAAAGCCTGAGTGGAAGGGCTCCGGGTTCGATAGGGTGCTAACGTGCGCGCCTGCTCCTCAACGAGGCCGGCGCGCACAATGTAGCCCAGGCGGGTTTCGCCGGACCGCTTGGAGGCCTCATCGATAACCCGCAACACCCGCCTGGCAGCGTGATATTCATGCGCGCCGTCCGGTCATCGACCTCGGACAAATCCACCTCGATGACCGCCCAGACCCAGCCCTTGTTACCTGCGGCATTTTCGGTGCACTTCCAGCCCGGTTTTCGGACAGGAGAACCGGGGCAGATTCTGGTGAGCTGAAATGCCCATCCATGCGCATCTCCAGCGACCTGTCAGGGAACCGTAATTCCGGCTACAAACGCGTTGTTGTCTTCCCGACTCTCGGCAACCCGGCTGCCCGGGTCAACCACGGCAATCAGGAAGTAGGCGCCAGCCGCGAGGGAGTTCGGCAGCTTCGCCTTTATCGACCCGGAGAAGCTTGCACCGGTGCGCAGGGCCGGGACATTATGACGATCCAAGAGCAGGTCTGAAAGGTCCCGGGTCGTATCGGCGGAGAGATAAAACGCCACCGCCGAGCGACTTGCCCGATCCGCGCCTTCGTTGGTGACGGTGTATTCCACCCGCAACTGCTTTTTGTCGAACACCGGCACGGCGGTGATCACCAAGTCTTCATCGCAGCCGTTATCCCGCCGCACCCCGGCGGCATCCGTCAGGAACGTGCCGTCGATGTTGGTGGTCCGCGGGAACGGGTTCTGCGGACAGGCCGGGTACGGGTAGTCGCGCTGGATAATCCGCGACAGACCGAATTCGCTCGGGTACTCGATACCCGGCGCGAGCGGCCCCTTGAACAAGGCGGTGGTCTGGTCGCGGAACACGACTTCGCGCAGCACCGGATCCTCCCAGAAACGGAAGCCCGCCGTACCGTTACGGAATCCATAGCTGAAACTGCGCGCGGTGTCGGGGTTCACCGGATCCGCCGCCGTCCACGGCCACTGCGGATCGAATCCGCTGCCGCGGCGATGATATGGCAGGCCAAGCTGCTGCCATTGCTGGTTGCCGTCGATCGACTTGGCGACGCCGATCAGGATATTGAAGGTGCTCTCCGGTATCGACTGTTCCGGATATAACTCCACCCCGTACACGGTGGCGGCCTGGGGCGCCATATCGGCGGCGACGCGATTCAACTCATGGGGGCCGAGCAGCGCCATCTTTGCCAGCACCACCGCGTTCCGCGCCACCCGGTATTGGACCGGATCGAAGTGGCCCTGCGGCGTCAGATGCATGTCGCCGTTGACCCGCAGCGCGACATCCGGAATCAACATCAGGCCCTTGGGCGAACTGTCGTTGGCGAAGATCTGGTTGAGCGTGTCGGCGGTCGCCCCGAAATACACCAGACGGATGGTGTCGGTCATCTGCGGCGCGCCGATCTTGGTGGTGACCTCCAGGGCCGTCTTGACCATGGTCGGCTCCAGCTCCTGCAGCACGATATCCCGCAGCTGGCCGGCCGGATCGATCAGCCAATTGAGGGGGCCGAGCGCGGCCTGGAAGTCGCTGATCGCGTCCAGCAAGACATCAAAGCTTTGCTTGACGCGGCAGATGCCGTTGGGGAGTTCTTTGGGAATGCCCTGGTAGACCGGGCCCCAGCAATCGAGCCAATTGGTCAGCGGCTTGACTGCCGAGTCGCCAACCCCGTTGGTGACCGACCCGCCCGGCCCGAACAACGGCTGGGCAGGATCGCCGGTGCCGTCCATGACCTTCCTCAGCACATCGCCCCAGGCGACCACATAAGCCTCGGTGGCCAGCCCCATATCCCGCTGCCAGTGCTCGAGCATGATACGAATGACGTACACATGCGCGGCCTGGATCTCGTGGGTTTGGGTGATCTCGTTGCGAACCGCCAGCGCATCGGCGCGCGCCTGTTCGCGCGCTGCCTGTTGCTGGGCAAGCAGATCGGTCGCCAGGTTGATCTGCTCCTGAAGAATGCGGTTCTCCGCTTCCAGCGCGGCGAGTGCGATCTCGGCCTCGGCCCTGACGCGCTCGGCCACGGTCTTGTCGAAGATCCTGGCGTTCAGTTCGGCCAGCGCCGCGTCGCGCTCCAGTATCGCCTGCTGCAGGCTGTTGTTGACCTCGATCCAGGCCTCCGTGAGCTTGCAGATCAGCTTGCAGAGCGGATCGCAGGGCGGCCGTGGAAAGCTGCCGCATCCCGGCGGCCAGTTTTCGCAGAAGGTCTCGCACGTCTCCTTGACCGTGTTGGCAAGCTTGTTCTGCCAATCGGCAACGATCGCGTTGCGCTGCTCCACCAGTCCCTGTATCGAGTTGATCAGCTCACTCAGGGCATCGATCTCTTTAACTTTCGCCTCAATCAGCGCCCTCTTTTCGTCGATCAATTGCAGGTTGATATTGACCAGGCTGGTCTTGACCAGAATCTCGTTGTGCAGGCGCTCGATGTCCGCCAGCACCTCGGCCAGATGGGCCTCGATTTTGGCGAGCCGCGCATTGAGCTCCACGAGATGGTCGGGGATGGTAATGCCGTCGATTTCATCGATCTTGCCGCGGGCGCGGGCAATGGCCTTGTTCAGCTCGTGCATCGCGGCCAGGTGCTGGGTGTAGCCTTGCTTCTGGTATTGCGCCTGGACCTCGTCGTTGAAGATCAGGCGGTCGCGAATGTAGCTGGCCGGCGTGGCGACCACCGCGCTGGCCGGACCCAGGCTGGCGCCAAGATGATCGCGCAGCGGCGGATTGTGGCGCGCGATATAGCCCTCCAGCGTCCAATGCCGCAGCTCTACTTCCTGCTCCAACGCCTCGCCATCGTCCGTCAAAAAAAAGATGTCGCCGGCATAGGTATTGACGTAGGAGTGGGAGAACAAGTCCGCCGCGGCGTGCGCGATATATCCGTGCACGAAGGCGGCACGCTCCGGGTCGGCCTGGTCGGCCGACAGCAACCAGCGCAGCCAGTCGTCGGTTTTCCAGGGGCTGGGCGGCTTGGGCGGGTCTTCGGTGACGCCCGGATGCACGGCCATTTGTCCTGCCATGATGTCAGGGAAGGCATCCGGCCCGATATTGCCCATGCGATATTGCGCGGAGTAATCGGCCAGCGCGCGCCACAGGTGCTGGGGAACGGGATACTCCTTGCCACCGATGGTGACCCGGCCGTCGGGAATCACATCGTTGAGCACCTCCTGGCCTATCCACACATGGGTGTCGGGCTTAAAGGCGTGCCCCGTGAGGGGGAACGCCAACCCGCACACCACCAAGACTATGAGTTCTATGAGTTTGAATTTCCTGACCACAAAACGTCGATCAAATGTACCCATCTTCTCTCCTCCTGTCTGGCGACATGTTATGGATGGATATGCGGCACCAGCCTAACAGACGCCCACTGGACTTAAAACTGTAAAATGCGCCAAGCCCTGGCGGCCTGTCTTGTTTGACTCGGCTCGCGGGGCAAACCGGGCTCATAATGTGCGGGCCGGTGTCTGCCGCCGCGTTTATCATTAATTACTTGTAACTACTCAGGACCTAAAAAAGAGGAACTATTCACGCAAAGGCGCAAAGGAAATATAGTCTTTAAAAAACCTTTGCGTACTTTGCGTCTTTGGCGAGAAGCTTTTCTTTCGTCTTTTTTGACCTGAGCGGTTACAATTACTTACTTAAATAATGGATCTCTTAATACTTAATCCCGAATTACGCAAAGGTAATGCGCTGACTACTGAAAATATTTTTGAAGAGCGCAAGAAAAGCAGAAAAGCGAAAAGCCTCGAAAAGAGCGCTCCTTCTGAAGGTATAGAATATAGAATATTGTATCGAGCAAAATTCACCCTCAGAAAGGAGCACATTCACATTGTTGCAAAGTGAAGATACTTGTTTTTTATTATACCATACCCGGAAGACGAAGTGAGATTTTAGTTGAAACTATTTATGATGGTCTCGTAAAAAGTCATTTTTTTAACCGCAGAGACGCGGAGGCACGGAGAAAAGCTCCTAAATTTCAATACGTTCTTCTCAGCGTCTCAGCGCCTCAGCGGTGGATTTTTAGTTTTTACGACTTCATCATTTATTGCCGGGAGTTATTGCCTGCTTAGTACTGTTACCTTATCCGGACATCATCGCCAACTGTCATTTCCTTAAAAGCCGATATGGATTTTCATCGCTGTACAGGCCTGGAAACGTCCGCTATCATCTGTCCCGCACTTCCCGAATCATGCACGGCCGCGGCTTTTGCTTCTCTCCATCGTCGCCTCAGCTTTTTGACATCCTCTCCCTTCGCCTCCCGCGCCTTGATCTTCTTATCAATCCCCTCAAGACGCGCCAGGGCATCTCGGATGCCCTGATCCAACTTACGATACTTCACAGGATCGGATTTCGGAATCGAGAAATCTCCGCTCGTTTTCCAGATGTCCCCGAGATGGAGCCATGCGGCGAAGTCCGCGGTCTTGCCCCCCGGCATGAGAACGATCTCCGAGGTCGCCTTGATATCTTTCACGCGAAGGCCGTTTTTGTCCGCAATGACCCTCTGGCCGCCGGTAAAAGGCTCCGCGCCCTGGGCATCAAAGAAACTCCACGACGCCTTCGCGGTCTGGGTCGTTGAATCGTGGCAGCTTCCGCAGGTGCGGGATTTGCCCAGCGGATGGGCCACCTGCTCCACCTGGAGCCAGGCGAGGTACAGATTATTCCCGCCGGGGAAGCTGAAGGTCCCGAGTTGAACATAGGCATCCCGCGTTTCTCCCTCGGGCCAGCGGAAGGTGAGCCCGGGTTTGGGTGCGATGGGATTCTTTATATTCGGAGAGCTGTTGGGCCAGATCTTCGTGGGGATCCAGATGCCCTTTTGGTCTTTGATCAGAATGGGGGGTTCCATGGGGCCGTAATAGAGTGAGTACTTTTTGAACGGATTCGGCTTGGACGAGATCATGCCAGGCCCCCACGAGGTCATCTCGTACCCGCCGAGAATCTTCACATGACATGCCTCGCAGGCAACCTTCGCGTGAACGCTTGCGGCCATGGCCTGCTCCGCTTCGAGGTGACAGTCCTGGCACGTGGCCCTTCGTTCGAGGTGTCCCATGCCGCCGGGGCCGGTCTGGTGGCAGTCAACGCATTCGAGCTTCTCTTTTACGTGCACGTCCTCGGGCAATCCGGCCGGCTCGGAGAATTCCCTGCCGAGATAGCTGTCGCCCCTTCTTCTTTCCATCGTCCCCGCATGGCACACGAACGTGCTCCGGCCTCCGCCCGCGCAGTTCGTTGCGGGCGGTATGCGGCTCATGGCATGACTGCCGCGCTCCCGCGAGGGGGTGTAATGACAATCAAGACAACCGGTATGACAGATGTTGCACGCCTTCTGTTTCGCGACAGCCTGATCGCGTGTGAAGGCGGTGTTGATCTCCTCGTTGATCTTTGCGGTGTTTTCGAACGAGAAGCTGTTTCCTTTTGCCCTGCGCGCAGGCGGGGTGTCAGCGAATGACGGTCCACAATTGTTCGGGCCGTGGATGTCGTTCCAGGTCCGCATGGCGCGCTGGCGGAAATTCGCGCCCATGACGCTCGTACTGAACTGTTTCACTTCGTTCGGATGGCAGGCGGACTTGCCGCAGGTCTTCTCTGCGAGGCGAGGATCGTATCCGTAAGTGTCGGGATCGCGGTCGTGGTACAGGAGGGTCCCCACGTCATCATTAAGCGATCCATCGGGAAGCCTGGGGAGCATTGCCCGCTGGCGGTCGTTGCCGGACGGAAGCAGCTGCTTCACCGCGCCCCTGCGGGGCATGACGTCGAAATTATTGTCCAGCACCAGGAGCTTGAGCATGCCCTTGTGCGCGGCATCGGGCTTGTCGGACAGGCCGTTCCCGAGATGGCAGTCGCGGCACTCGGTGTTCGGGTGGCGAGCCTCTTTCTGCACCTGTTCGGCGGTCATGACGAATTGCGGATAGCCCAGCTTCGTCATGCGATCTTTATCCGCGTGGCACCGGACGCAGCGGTCGCTCGACTGATAGCCGGTGTAGAAATAGATGAACAGGAGCAGAAGGACGAGCTGTCCAAGGAGAATGCTCATCCCGCGCCTGTTTCCGAACCAATTCCAGAGTTTGCCGATAGCCATAGGAAAATTGTATGATGCGTATACTTAATATATAAACCGTCATTCCCGCGAAAGCGGGAATCCAGCGGCATTTATCAGATCATCGTATAAGTCTTTCCAATCCGGATTGTTCTGCTCGATTAGTTCCAACTTCCATTGCCTATTCCATTTCTTAATTTGCTTTTCTCTCGTAATTGCAGTGTCCGCTGCTGCATGCACCTCATACCATGCAAGCCGATGAACACCGTACTTTTTTGTGAAACCAGCAACGAGATCGTTCTTATGTTCATATACACGTTTGAGTAGGTCCGATGTCACTCCCGCATATAATGTTCCATTCCGATTGCTGCATAAAATGTAGACATAGAATTGTTTCATATGATTTTCTGGATTCCCGCTTTCGCGGGAATGACGCAGAAAGAGGTTTGACTCAAAACAACCTCTCCATCGCCTCTTCCACGGTCCGCACGCCGAGAAGTTCCATCTTCTTGAGCGCAGCGGACTTCTCTATCTTCTCTACGTTCACCGCCGGCAGGATGCAGCGGGTGAACCCGAGCTTTGCCGCGTCTTTGAGCCGGGCCTCTGCCTGGCTGATGGCGCGCACTTCGCCCGCAAGGCCCACTTCGCCCATCACCACCATGTCCGGAGGAATGGGCTTTTCGCGGAAGCTCGACGCCACGGCCGCGATCACGCCGAGGTCCACGGCAGGCTCGTCGATCTTGAGCCCCCCTACCACGTTCACGAACACGTCCATGCCCATGAGGTGCATGCCCACGCGCTTTTCGAGCACCGCGATGAGGAGCGACACGCGGTTATAGTCCACGCCGATGCAGGTCCTGCGCGGCATGGCGAGCTTGGACGACGCAACGAGGGCCTGGAGTTCCGCCAGGATGGGGCGCGAGCCTTCGAGGGACGAAACCACCACCGAGCCCGTGGCGTCCTTCGGCCTCTCGGCCAGGAACATCTCCGACGGGTTGGCGACTTCCGCGAGGCCGGATTCTTTCATCTCGAACACGCCGATCTCGTTCGTGGAACCGAAGCGGTTTTTGACGGCGCGGAGTATGCGAAACGCGTGGCCCCGGTCCCCTTCGAAGTAGAGCACCGTGTCCACGATGTGTTCGAGCACGCGCGGTCCGGCAATGGCGCCGTCCTTGGTCACGTGGCCGATGAGGAACGTGGGAATGCCCGTGCGCTTGGCATGGAGCATGAGCCTGCCTGAGACCTCGCGCACCTGTCCCACGCTGCCCGGCGCCGATGGAAGTTCCGAAGTATAAACGGTCTGCACCGAATCAACGACAATTGCCTGGGGCTGGAGCTCGTCGGCAGCGCGCAGGATCTCGTCGAGGGACGTCTCGGCAAGAACGTAAAGGTTCTCCGCTTTCACACCGAGCCGCTGGGCCCGCATCTTGATCTGGGAGGGCGATTCCTCGCCGGAAACGTAAAGGGCCTTTCCCCGGAGTTCCGACACCTGCCGGAGCATCTGGAGCACGAGGGTGGATTTGCCGATGCCCGGGTCGCCGCCGACAAGCACCACCGAGCCAGGCACGATGCCGCCGCCCAGAACGCGGTCAAGCTCCCCGATCTTTGTCACAAAGCGATCTTCCTCGCCCGCCTTGATGTCGCCCAGCAAGAGCGGCTCCGCACCGTCGTGGCGCTTTGCGCTCCCGATCTCCCGGGGCTTCTCGACCCGCTCCTCGACCATGGTGTTCCACTGGCCGCAGTCCGGGCATTTCCCCATCCACCGGGGCGACTGGGTGCCGCAGGACTGGCAGACGTAGACGGTTTTGGCTTTTGATGCTTTCATCTGAAAATCCCCCTCACCCCAGCCCTCTCCCTCGGAGGGGAGAGGGAGTACGTCGTAGCCCCTCCAATGATAAGCCCCCTCTCCCTTTTTCCCTCTCCCACTGGGGGAGAGGGGTAGGGGTGAGGGGAGTTGTATTGGGTTGGGGAGGGTGATGGTCAGGTAGCCGAATAAATATCAATTTTCATTCCCCTTTGTGAGCGCAACTCATGGACGATTCATAGAGAATCTTTTTACCGTAGAGCGCAGAGGTTGCAAAGAATTGAATGGTGCCGATATTCTATTGTTTCACCGGCGGATTGTCAAACGCTATTTCTTCACATGTCCGGCAGCCGCAGGCTTCAGCCTGCGCTTGATCCTGTTTGATTCAGCAGACTTTGCGCAAACTGAAAGTTTGCGGCTGCATCCTTCGGGGCCAGGAACGCCATCTGAGAACAGGCATCCAGGAGGTGAATTTTCACCTCTTCATCTCACAATTATGTATTACAAATGCTTGACAAACCGTATCATCATGCTATTCTTGTAGTCACGTAGTTTGGAAACCAAGGAGGGTAAGTATATGAAAAGGTTTTGTTTTGTAATCTTAGCTATCGTATTTTTATTGGCCCCGGCCCTGTCACATGCCACGCAATTCTCCATCGTAGGCCCGCGCGCCCTCGGCATGGGCGGCGCGTCCGTCGCAGCGGTCAATGACTCCACGGCCGTCTACTGGAACCCGGCGGCCCTTGCGGACTTCAAGAAGTTTGAAATACGGCTACCGGTAAGCGCGGCGATCAGAGACCATATGGACCTGAGCAATACCTGGGACAGGATCAATGCCATCTATGCCCTCGCCCAGACAGGAGATTCGACGGCACTTACTGAGCTCCGACAGCTTATTCTCGACCTCGACAAACCGAATTCAACTACCGATATCGACGCGTCGGCAGGAGTGCTCGTGTCGATTCCCTTCGGGCGCTCTACTATTGCCGTGAGCGCGCTCGGGATCGCCTACGCCGAGCTCTATCCCATGGTGGACACTTATAACACGAACACAAGCATCCTGCTGCCTCCCGATTCTATTACCAATAACAATACGGAAATCACGGGGATCGGCATCGCGGCCGCCGAGCCTGCAGTGACCTTCTCCACGGCAATCGGAGAGCAGTTTTTCATCGGCGCAAACGCCAAGATGATCCAGGCCAGCACCTTCGTCCATTCTCAGTCTATTACCACAGGCGACTTCAGCACCTTCATCGACAATCTCGACGCCAGCGAAACCCGGAGCAGCAAGGGGTCTATAGACGCGGGAATTCTGTTCAAGCCGATGAAAAGCCTCAACCTGGGACTCGTCGGTCGGTATCTCAATTCCCCATCGTTTCCGATCCAGGGCCTCTTTGCCGTCGACACTGGCGCGGCAGTGACCGAAGTCTTCCTGTCTGGAGAAATAGAGCTGAAGCCCCAGTACAGGGCCGGCATTGCCTGGAAACCCTTCGAAAGGCTGACGCTCTCCGCAGACTATGATTTATCCAAGAATAAATCCCTGACGGAATTGTATGAAGACCAGACCCTGGCGGCGGGCGTTGAATTCACCCTGCCGAAGGAAATCTTCAGCATCCGCGGCGGCATGTATAAGAACCTTGCGGACTCGAATTCGAACATGGTTTACACCGCCGGCTTCGGCATCAGAGCGTTCATCCTGCGGGTGGACATTGCCGGCGCCTATGATTTCGACGAAAAAGAAGGGCAGGCGTCGGCAAGCCTGGCGCTGAGATTTTAACGTAACCCATAGTGTACAATAAAAAGAAATTTTACCTTCAGGTAGCCGGGCATCATCCCGGCTATCTGCATTTATCGAGGTTTCCATGAAAGTTTCCAGGTTCTCTTTCGTCATCTTTTCAGTCTCCCTCTTTCTCTTGCATCCTTTCACCACTCATGCCGTAAGTCAGTACGGCGCGTATGAGCCTGACCGGTCCTTCGGTTTTCAGGAATGGTTTACGTCCGGCGAAGCGAGTTGGCAGATATCGTTTCCAATCACCGGCGGAAGAACCGAGTCGGAACTCAATTTTAAGCACATTGACAGCCCGATTACCGTCTTACGAGGCGGCGGAAACCTGGATTCTGAATGGTCATTCGATGCCTCTGTCGGCTTCGGATCGATCAGCGGGGGCCGTGGAACAGATACGGACCGCGACATTTTTCCTACGTTAGTTGACGTATGGTCCGTATCTACACAGGACATTTCCGGTGATGTACGCTTTCTGGAAATCAACCTCGCTCACTGGGAACGAGTGGAGAGAAACCAGAAAGCTCCATGGGGAATCGGCGTCGGGTTTCTCCATTACGAGGACAGATTGACTATTACGAATGGCGTCCAGACCGTCCCCGTGTATAGCCCCATTTCCGGCCTCAATTCTACCTATGACTTTTACTGGAACGCTTTAAAGGTCAGTGCGCTACATGAGCGGCCTCTCGATGAGAATTTTTCTTTCTCCGCGGCCGTCTCGCTTTATCCCTATGTGAACTACTACGGTGAAGGGTACTGGAACCTACGGACGGGCACCAATCCTACTGATTTCAGGCTTTCCCCTCCAAGCTTCACCCACAAATCCACCATGGGTTTCGGATATGAGGCATCACTCGGGTTTGCTTATCATTTTACGGACACGGCGGAATTCACGGCAGGATACCGCTACCTCTACCTCAAGGCGAAGGACGGCACGGACAAGGTATTCTTCGCCGACGGCACTGTGGGCATAGCGAATTTCGACTGGGTCGAAGTCACAAGGCAGGGCGCGTACGCGGGGTTCTTATTCAAATTCTAAATTCACCCGAGCCGCGAATTGATGCGAATTTCCGCGAAACGGGAAAACCTGTAGCGTTGCTCTTTACGGGCAACGCGGTCTCGTCGGGGATAAACCCCGCCGCTACCTTGTTTTAATTTCGTTTCCGTTCGCGTTCATTCACGGCAAAAAAAATCACAGCCTCGGCACCGGCATATCGAGCGTCCCGCCGAGGGTGAACTGATAGAACCCTTCGGCGTCGCGATTTTTCAGCAGCCCCACGATCCCTGCCTGCTCCCGCGCCAGCCGCTCCGAGGGTTTCAGCTTCACCATGAGGTTCAGCGTTCCGCGCTCGTTGAGCACCATATCTCCGGTGACACGGACCTTGAGGTCTTTTCCTTCAAGCTCCAGTTTTTTGACCGAGAGCCGGTCTGCTTTCAATTCTCCTTCCAGCCAGCCTTGCTCGAAATCGAGATCCGGCACGGGGAACCCTTTGATCTTCAGTTCCCGCGTCGTCAAGCCTGTGAGCCAAAGCCTTCCCTTGCCCGCATCGCCGGTCATCTCGAAATTTCCGCCGAGCTTGCCCGACAGGCGCATGCCGATGTCCTTCAGCAGCGGATAGGCGCCGACGTCGAGGCCTGTGGCGTCGAGCAGGAGATACTGTATTCCCGGTCCCTGCCGCGCCTTTACGGACAGTTCGCCGCCGTAGGCCTCGGCGCTGATATTGAGAGAGAGCAGTCCGCGCAGCAAGCCGAAGAGCGAGACCTTCGTATGCACCCTCGGACTCTCGAACAACTTCTTGCCTGCCTTGTCTGAAAGGACGACGTCGTGGAACACGAAGCGGTTGAAGAAGCGAGGAGAGACGCGGGAAACGCTCAGCTCCAGGGGAGTGCGCATCCGGATCTCCGCTTCAAGCTTCGATTTGACCCGGTCGAAGGGAAAGAGGAGGAAGAGGAACAGGAAAAACGCCGCGATGAAGTACGCGGCAAAGGAGAGACGGCGAATGAGTGTCGCTCGATCAGGCATGTTCCACACTACGTATACCCTCCCTATGTCCTTCAAGACCGTATTCACCCCCACCCAGCCTCCCCCATCCAGGGGGAGGGGAAAATACAGTTCCACAAGGGAATTTCTACCCTGCGCTCGAGACGAGGATCGTCGTGTTCAGGAGTTTCGGATTGTCGAAACGGGGCTTGAAAGAAAGCTTCCGAATGCGGAGCGTCGCCTTTTCGAGGAGATGGACATAGTTCACCACGTCGTAGAGCGTCACGTTGTCGAGCCTGATCTCGACGACGCTCTCCTTGAAGCCCTCGGCCTGCGCACCCGCCTGCGGCTTGAGCGAAACGATCTTGCTGCTCAGGTTCGCCCGTTTCGTGATATTCTCGATCTCCGTGAGGAGCGGACCGCGCTGGGTTGCCGCCGCCTGCGCCTGCTGAAGGCCCTGCTGCATCTCGATATACTGCCGGCGCAGCACGCGCATCTCCGCAAGGCCCTTTTCCTTTATCGGGATCCGCTCCCGCTTGCGGGAAAGGTCTTCCACCAGGGGCAAAAGCGCAAAGAAGTAGAGCAGGATGACCGCCGCCGCAATGCCGCCGATGATGAGTGTTTTCTTGTCTCTCGATTCTAATTTCATAACTTTATTAAGCCGCGAATTCACCCCGTTTGAAATTGCAGCATTTTCTAACGGGGTAAACACAAATGTTCACGAACAAAAAACTGTAGCGTTGCCCTTTACGGGCAACGTAATTTCCGCCGGGGATTAAAC
>ERZ1292625.402-Hain-H41-01um-R1-402-length-66359-cov-30_pt1 | contig 66359 bp, 55 predicted proteins | sample MGYA00564400_ERZ1292625 | MGnify/ENA primary metagenome ERZ1292625 (study PRJEB36523, sample SAMEA6512639) | groundwater metagenome | collected 2019-01-08 | study: AquaDiva: Metagenomics assemblies of 32 groundwater samples | reverse complement strand
AACAAATTAAGCCGACACTACGATACTATTATAAATTAAGTTTACAGCGTACTAGCTTGGGACTTTCTAGGGTCTTTTGGAACATTGTAGGGCCAGGCCTACTTTGTTGCCTCGAGATTTTGAGATTCGTCGGAGTTGGTGAATGTCAAGGGTAAAGACCCTAAAGATTCCTGAAGTGAGGTGGCAACATGCCCATTACGCGAAAATTCAGAACAACCATCCTGGACCGTGCAGTAAGCGATCCGGCATTCAGAAGACAGATGCTGATCGAGGCCGTGAACGAACTGCTGGCAGGAGACCTCGATGCGGGCAAGGCCATGCTCCGTGACTACATCAACGCGACCATCACTTTCCAGCAGCTGGCAAAGAAGCTCAAAAAGACTGACAAGAGCGTTCACCGCATGCTGGGACCGCGTGGCAATCCACGTGCGGACAACATTCTGGAGATCATCAAAATTCTTCAAACAAACGAGCGGGTGAAGCTCCGCGTGGAAGCGCATAAGGTTGCGGCGTAGGTAATGTCAAATCGCAAGACTTGACCCTCATGGGTCTTTCGATCCGGTAAGTGTGGCCCTTGCGGATCGAGATCTCGTCGATACCGATAACTTTAGGCCCGGGGTTTCCGGCCCGACGAAGCTTCTCCCGCATGTACTGCGTTTCGAGCTCTTTGACGGCCCTTCGATCAAGGTGAAACTCTTTGGCAACATCCTTGATCGTTGAAGTGCTGCACCGCTTGCCAATATAGAAGGCAAAGCGCTTGGTATAAAAAGGACTGTCTGCCAGAAACGACAGTTTCTCTTGTTTCATCTTACCGCACCTCTGGCACTGAACTCGTCGTACCGGTAGTTCCAGATAGATGCGGGTATCGCCATTAGAAAGATCACGGACTCGTTTGATCTTATGATCGTAAAAGGTCCGATGAACCGTGCTGCAGACGCCACAAACTGTTTTTTTCCCCGCCGAGTGAGCCGTATCACTCGAGCGTAGGAATCACCGAAGATACCAACAACGGTCCGCTGTGGAGCAAAACCAGGGAACCGGTATGAATCGCTGAGGGTCTTCTTTCTCATGCACGATTCATAACACGTTTTCCCAAACGAAAACAAGAATAAAACACTTAGCCAGGGCGGGTAATGTGAGTTTATCCTCTCATTTTCACCCACTCAAACTGTACATGATCCGTAATTATAAAGGTGATATATGATTTATTCTCAACTCGAAATTACTAAAGAGCTTAGTCAGATCTCTCTATCAGTTAAACCATCGAAATATAAAATTCAAACTAATTACCCCTATAATGATCTGAGCGATAGAGCATTTGAGTTATTATTGTACCAAATATATCAAGTAAATATGGGAGCACGTAACATTGACCTGCAGTATGATAAGTGCAGCCTTATGGCCGGTATTGGTGAGAAGGGTCGTGACGTAATATTATCTTATAAAGACAATACAGTTTCCGTGATCCAGTGCAAAAAATATAAAGACAATTTAGATAAAACTGAAGTGGCCAAGGAAATCATCAAGTTTGTATTGCATTATTTAAAAGATAGTTCACTCATTCCAGATATCAATAATTTTACCTACTATTTAACAACATCAACAGGCTTGAGCAATGAAGCAACGACGTTGCTTAGCAATTTTAATGATGCCATAACTACGGATAGTAACTTGGAGGCTTGGTCAAGAAGCCTTCTTAAACAATATATAAAAATAGGCTTAGACTATAATAAGATAGAAGCTGCTCTGAAAGATACATTAAGTCGGTTAAAAGTTAAAGCCATCCTTCCGAGTGATCTTACCAGATTAATTAATAATAACGCATCGATCGTTACTGTGTTTTTCGAAGTAGATAAAATTGTAGACAAGAAAGCGTTCGAAGAAATCATTAATGGCAACAACCTGGATGTAAGTAAGTTAATCGACTACTATAAACAGGGTATTTTAAACAATTACTCACGCGTAAATTTCTTTGGGTTAGCTTTGCCTAATAAGCCTCGCGAAGTTCAACTATACTCACTATTTGTGCGGCCAATATTAAAACATAGAGGAGGTAGGTTAGGCGATTTTGCATTCTTTAAAAGCATTCCCAATGTTAATTTTATAGATACAAGCTATTTATTAAATGCGATGCCCGGTGGTAAGAAGTTTTCTATGGCCAGTCTTCTTGATTTTATCCATATTGAACGCGAAGATGCAAATCTAACGCAGAAAGATACGGCCGATCTATCTCTAAAACCACTCAGCAAACTCTTTAATTCAGAACATAACGCTGTAATATTGGGTAGGCCAGGAGCAGGCAAGTCGCTATTAACAAAATATGCAATTTGTAAATTAATTGAGCAAGACAAAGTTGCCTTTGAAAATATAAAAGTTTACGAAAGGATACCATTTAGAATTGAGCTATATAAATATAGCCGATATAAGAATACATACAAAGGTGGGATAGCTGATTATTTAGCACATCAGATGGAATCAGATTATCAGCTACAATTTATTAGTAAGACAAGCGTTGAAAAAGTATTTGAAAATTATCTTACCCTTATATTTTTTGACGCACTTGATGAAATATTAGATATACAAGAGAGGCTTAACATACGTAATGACATAGAAAATTTTATTAAAATCCATTCCAAGGTGCGCGCTATTGTAACGAGTCGATATGAATCATATGAAGAAGTATATTTTAAGGAAAATGAATTTACTGTTTACGAAGTCCAGAATTTCAATGATTCCCAAATAGAAGAATATGTAAACAAATGGTATTTGATTGAAGAGGAAGATAATGCAACGCGTAAGAAGGAAGTTACGGATTGTCTAATCGAACTTGGTAAGGTAGAAGACGAGCTAAAAAGAAACCCACTATTGCTATCCTTAATCTTGATTTTATATCGCAACGAATTAGAACTACCGACATCAAAACTAGACGTCTACGAGGGTTGCACAAAAACATTGGTAGAGACTCGTGATGCAAAAGAAAAGAAATTGGACTTGAATTTAAAAATAAAAAACAAAACGGCAGTTTATTCATCAATCGCATATTGGCAATACGTTAATTTTGCAGGTGAAAAGGTTAAATCGCTCAGTTTCAATATGATTATAAAACATATTAAGGATTATTTGTTAGATAAGGGTGAATTTACATCTGATGATGAAGCAGAACAAGCTGCTGAGGAATTCATGGAATTTTCGAAAACAAGGTCAATATTTGTCGAAAATAGTTTCACACATAAAACATTTTTGGAATATTTTACTTCTTATTATATATTTTCGAATTATCAATCAAAAGGTAAATTTGCGGAACGAGATAAAATAATAAAGCAATATATTGGTCAGTCTGCTTGGTTAGTTGTTCTCGAATTATTGATTTGCCGGATAGACAAAGAGCAAGCAGATTACGAGGTGATAGATTCTATAATTACATCACAATTAGCATATAGTAGAAATGAGGCCGTAAACTTTTTTTTACAAATCATGAAGTATCTAAAAAATATGAGCCCCGCTATGATGCAGAAAATAGTTGAAACGGCCCTCACTGTATGCGTGAAAGATAACTTAACTAAGAATACGGATATTATAAGAGCTATTAATGGTCATCTAGTACAACTATCAAAACACGCTCGGTTTGAAGAAGTGATACGTACAGCTATAAGTCTTATCGAATCTAATCTATCAAGTCCAGATGAGTCTAAAATATTCTATATATTTATATTAGAAAATATTGTCAATTCAGCTAGCTACAATAAAATATATACAGATGATATGTTTAGACAAAACCTAGAAAATGATCCATATCTGTTTATTTTGATAAACTATATGAAACTTCAAGATAAAGACACTCGCTTTGAACTCTTAGATGTTTTTATACGCAAATTTGGGAAATATAAGGCTTTGCAGTCGTATCGATCAAGATATGGCAATAATATATTCGATGGATATTATCGATTTAACTGGATTACGACTTCGCTATTTGCTGGATTCGCCTTCAAAGAATTCATGTCGGATATAAATAAATTAAGCGAAATAGGTGTAAAGGTTGATGACATCAAAAAGGCGATTCGTACTGATAGTGGAAAAATTGCATTATCAGAAAAGAATCTTTTTGAATACTTAACTGTATTAAAAAATCATCCCGCCAACTCTATTGTTAAAGCGGCATTATTAAAATATTATCATGTTAAGCCTGAAGTAGAAGAACCATTTTACCTAAAATTATCAAAAAAAGGTCGCAAGTTTCCTATCCCAAAATAGAAAAAGCTATAATCTACATAACCCAACAGAAAACAATAGGGTCACCCATTTAAAGGGCACCGTCAAGCGAAAAAAGCTATCTTGTGGCGAGAAACGGTACGTTTCTCGTCGAGCCTTGTCGTTATCTTCATCCTTACCATTGCCGCAGTTTCATTCGGTTTCGGCGTCAGTCTTCACTGCACCAGTCACCCATCGGGATTAAGGTCATTGGTGAAGCTCTTTATCCATGACCCTTTCCGCCTTTTTAGCGGACCAGAAAATCTTCGGTTCCATGCCGTGTCCAGGAGTATGTACAAGTCTTATGGTTGTTAACCAGCCCCAAGATGGCTCGCGGTAAGTACCTTAGGGTCAAGTCTTGCGGCTTGACATCTGCGTGTTGAAGACCGGATGGTAGATTGACAGCCTTTAATATTTGGAAAGAAAATCGGCCGGAGAGAATGAACTCTCCGGCCTTTTGCCTGTATTTCGATATGCCCAGCCTGAAGCCGCGTTGCCGCTACATCGCCATCGGAAAAGGAGTGTAGCCGGCCAGGAGCAGCTCGCCGAGGTAGGAACTTCCTTTCATCTCGGCCCCTTCGATGAGGTCTTCCTTGAGAACGTTATGCAACGGCATGAAGGCGTGGCAGACGTAGAACTTCACGTTGAAGTCGGGCATCATGTCCAGCAGCTCGCCGACGTTGACCTGATTGCCTTCCAACTCCATGGTCATGGTCTTTCCCACTCCCTTTTTTGCAAGCTCGACGCCTTCACCGACCAGGAACATCGCTATCTCTACATCGTCTTCGAATGCCTTCATATTGGAAATGATCTTCAGCATGACGATCACTTCCTTGAGATTTGACTTCGCATGGGACAGCACGAACAAGAATTTCTTTGGATCCATCATAACCCTCCTTGGTTGGCCCTCCCGGGCGGACTGTATAAGCTGGGGCATATATTACAATATGCGCAACAATACGACAAGGTGTTTTTTTGAAAGACGAAGACCTCGGGGTAGGTATATTTGGGGTTTGCAGCGGGTCTGACATGATGGGATCGTTGAAAAAGACATCGAATGTCAAAACGCACCCTAAAGGGTGCGGCTACCAATTACAATATCAATGCGTTACGATTTGGTAGCCGCAGGACTTCGGCGAGCTCAGTCGAGCTGCTTTAGCCTGCGCAATTAGTTTTTCAACAGCCTGTGATTTCCTCACATCTTGACATCCTCTCGTTATTGCTCCTTCCGCCCCTCCCACGCCATCGCCTTCTCATACTCCTGAAAGAGCTTTTCCCTTCTCCTGAATTCCCGCGGATGCACGCTTCTTCGCGTCCCCCGCATGGCGGTCCCCATGTCGGCGTGCAGCATCTCGTGATAGACGACGAACGCGACATAGCAGGCCGGCACACCCTTCCGGTCCAGGAGCGGGTTAATCCGGATCGTGTTCGACCGTTCGCTGTAGCTCCCGACGGTCCTTTTCCTTACTGCGGAGCGCGGGCTGCGGCTGCCCCAGGTGATCGCTGCGGTCACCTTGTTGCCGAAGTACGCCCGGTTGATCTCCTCGTACAGTTCGGAAAGGTCGTGATGCTTGCCTTTTGTCCTTACGACGACCTTCTTTACGCGCTTCCGCCTCAAGTCCTCCCTGTTCGCCCGAAGGAAGCTCTGGAAATGCGGCATGGCGCGTTTGCAATCCCTCAGATAAGAGACGATCTCGTCCAGCACCGCGTGGTTCGCGGTAAGGAACATCCGGTGAAGCCGGACAGCGAGAACGCCGTCCCTGACCGCGCAGGAAAGCATGCTCGTCGAATTGTCCGTGAGTATGAGCGAGACAGGCCTTCCGAGGCGCTCCTCGAGGGTTCGCTTGAGTGCGCTCTCGGTCGGTGTGAAGGGAAGGGCCAGTTGCATGTCAGCGGGGTCAACGCTCATGGTCATGATTCTAATCGAAGCTGAGGAACGAGGCAAGCGGGGAGTTTTGAAGGGGGGGATGCAGGGGCCTGTTGGAGAAATAAACTGCGGCAGGAGATATCCTGCCGCAGGAGTGTTGGGACGTGAAGAACAGATCGACCTCGAACGGGACTTTAGAATATCTTGATCCGCGCGAAGTCACCGGAGTCGCTTCCGAAGAAGAGCCATCCGTCGGCTGAGACGGTGCAGGAGGGGCTATCCCCGAGCACAAATGGGAGTTCCGGGATGTTCTCCCAGGTGTCGGTCGCCGCTGTGTACATCCACATCGTAACGTTCGTGTCTGCGGTGTAGATGTGGCCGCGGCGGTCCGTGCAGAAAGCGTCTCTCATTCCCGCTGCGTCCGGTAATGACGCCAGAGCGGTGAAGGTTCCATCGGCCGGGTTGAAGGCATAGAAGCCGGTCTGAGAATTGTAGTCGGCTATGTATACACGCTTGGTTTTGCTGTCCCAGACAGTGCGAGGCTCACTATGGGTAACGTCGGCCGGGGTAGTGATGTATTCAAAGGTCGAGTTCGCGGTGTTGAACTTCAACAAGGCGGTCGTAGAGGCCACGGAGTATATAAAACCGCTGTCGTCTGCGGTAGTCTGTGCATGACCGTGAGAGTAGGTAAGCGTGCCGGTCATCGCCGTTGTCCAGCTATCGCCGTTGATGTCGTAGACGTACACCGAATTGCCGTCGACCGTAAAGAGACGGTTCCCTACCCAGGCGAGGCCGATGTAACCGTCGGAGCTCGTGGTGCCCGTGAGAGCGGTAAAAACGCCCTGGGGGTCGGAAGTTGTCGGGAACGAAAAGACTTGCAGCGTGCCGCTTTGCAGGGAGTAGAGGGCTTGCTTACCCGCCGGGGTGAAGTCACTGAACGCGACTGTATTACCGCTTTCGGGGTTGGCCGCCAGCGTCTCCCAGGTGCTCGTCGTGCAGGTTACCAACACGTTCGTAATATCCGCGCCGGAGACCGTTCCGCTACTGTTCGCCACCACGCAGGCCTCATAGTCAACTGAGGTGGTGGGCTGGGACAAGACGGTGACGTTATAGGTGGAGAGGTCTGCAATCTTTGTCGCGAAGGTGAACGTGGTGCTGCCCGACGTTATCAACAGATCATCAGCACCGTTGCTCTGGAGCACCATACCTGTTACGGTAAGGCCGCTCACCACGCCGCTGATCGTACGGTTCCCTAATGGCATCGGGGACGATTTATCTCTGCAGGCGGCCAGGGACAACACGATACACAAGACCAATACTGCGAGTATCCAACGCTTCTTCATCATGATCTATTACCTCCTTTGGAATGTGAGATATTCGAGGATCTCGTAAATTCCTGTCTTCGGGGGAATGAAGCAAAAATACCCGTGCCTCCTTTCCGGACAGGCCAGGACAGGGATCATGAGGTCTTCCTGCCTCGGACGGTCCTTCTGTTCACAAGCGGAGTGCAAGACGTTGTCGCCCGCTTGCTCCTGTTCGAACGATTGGCCCCCCTTCGACACAACTCCCGAAAAGGTGTATGGGGTAAAGATAGACGACAAGGGCGCAGGTGTCAAATCCATCGCCTTCTCCTGAATCAAGGAAGAATGACTCCGGATCCATGTAGTTCCAATATGAAACACTATTTTCTCTGCCCTGAACCTCATCTCGCGGTGTTCTTCTTCAGCGCTCTCTCGCAATAATCTCATTTCAGGCCTGTAAACAAAGGACTTTATGCGACTTTTTCACAGAAGGCGTTCGCTCAAGGACACCCTCGTCCATACCTACCGTTCATCGCTGTTCATATATGAAACACTATTAACCCGTCATGTTCATACATTACTTCATAAAAACAGCATGTTGAGCTATGGCATCTGCATTGCTCTATACATCAGTGAACAAGCAAGCAGAGAACGATAAAGGAGGATACGAAAATGGGAAAAAGACAGCTGCTGTTCGTCACGTACCGTGACGAGAACATCGAAGAGGGCGGAATGTATGCCATCGAGCTCGCAAAAGCGATGTATGAAGACATCACGCTTCTGCTGGTCGAGAAGAAGGACAGCCTGATCAGCAAGCTGGGGAACATGATGACCGCCGCAAGCTTCGCCGAATCCGGCGAACAGGAGACGGCGCGCGAGATCCTCAGCCAGGGCGCCGTGCGCGAAAAACATCGCGTTGACAGGGTTGCCAACCTGATGACCGCCGTGACCTTCGCTGAGGCAGGCGAGCAGGATTCAGCGCGCCGGTACGCAGCGGAAAGCACCGAGGACATCCGTAAAAATTTTAAAGAGAAGCTCGATCATTTGACGGCGCTCTGCCGGAAGGACGGGATCGCTGTCAGGGTCGAGGACTCGAAGCAGGAAGCGGTTGCGGGCATCAAGTCATATCTCAGGGACCATAGCGGCATCGACAAGGTTGTCCTGAGCCCCGCGGTGACGAGCGACAACAATGTCTCTGCCAAGGACCTGAACCGGCTTGTCCGGACCGCGTCCCGGCCGATCGTGACTATGACCCGTCAGGCCTGCTGCACCGCATAGACCATTTAGTGATCGTATCCGGATATATTCTGGAATAATTTATTATTTGAGGAGGTTTATCGTGGCACAAAGCAATGTAAAGAAGAAACCGGTCGGCAAAATGCTCATCATGGGGCTCATCTCCATTGCCCTGTACGCGCTTCTGCTGGCCAAGCAGGACGACGTGAACAGCATCTTCGCGCGAGGCGGATGGTACGCGTTCCTGCCCATCATCACGGCGTTCGTGTTTTCGTTCTTCCATGGTTCGTTCACCGGTGATTTCTGGACCGTCCTCGGCGTCGAGGCTGCAAGGAAGAAAAAGGAGGTAAAGTAACATGCATGACATTGCGACCAATTTCATCAATCTCGATGCGATAACGATCTTGTATCTGTTCGGTGTAGGTTTCGTGGGCGGTCTGGTCAGCGGCTTCATCGGGTCCGGCGGCGCCTTTGTGCTGACGCCCGGCATGATGAGCCTTGGCGTTCCGGGCCTTATGGCCGTGGCGAGCAACATGTGCCACAAGTTCCCCAAGGCGCTTGTGGGCGCCATGAAGCGCTTCAAGTACGGCCAGGTGGACGTGAAGCTCGGCCTCGTTCTCGGCGTGTCTGCCGAGGCAGGGGTGCTGTACGGCGCGGGCATCCAGGAAAAGATCAAGGCGACCTTCGGCGACGCCGGCTCCAACCTGTATGTGAGCGTGGCCTTTGTCGTGATCCTTGCGACGGTCGGAGGCTTTGTCCTCTACGACGCATGGAAGACCTACCGGTCCGGGAATGCCAATACGGAAGAGAAGGCCGGCAAGCTCGCGATGTGGATCCAGTCCATCAACATTCCGGGCACCATGGTCTACTTCAAGAGCATCAATGCGCGGGTGTCCATCCTGTTCACAATCCCCCTCGGTTTTGCCACCGGCATGATGGCCGCGACGATAGCGGTCGGCGGTTTTGTCGGCGTCCCCGCGATGATCTACGTCCTCGGCGCGCCGAGCCTTATGGCGTCTGCCACGGAGCTCGTGATCGCTTTCGTCATGGGTCTTGGCGGTTCGCTCAAGTATGCACTGTCCGGCATGGTCGACATCCGGCTGGCCATGATCATCCTGGCGGGCTCGCTCTTCGGCATCCAGCTCGGCGCCATCGGAACGACCTACGTGAAGCCGTTCATGATCAAGGTCGTCATGGGCGTGATCATGGTGATCGTGCTGTTCAGCCGCGGACTGATGGTGCCTGTCTATCTGTCCCAGCTTGGGCTTATCGAAACGCTCGGCGAAGGCACGGTGAAGTTGCTCAAGACCGCAAGCTTTGCTATAATGATATTTGCGTTGCTGCTTGGCGCTTTCATCGTTCTGCGCGCCATGTGGCAGGGCCGGAAGGCGGAGAGACTGCAGCACGCCTCAGGAGCCCTGGAGCATGGGAAGATATAAAAAGGTACTTGTTGCTGTTGATGGATCGGAATCGAGCCGGAACGCGCTTTTGCAGGCGTTCCGGCTTGCTGTTGAAGAGAAGTGCTGGATCACCGTAACATCGGTGGTCCCTCCGTTCACCGGAGACCTTGAGCTCACCGGTGTCCGGGGTGATGTGCTGGCTTCGCTCGCGAAGCCCTACGAGGACGCGCTCCGCGATGCTGAGAAACTTGCCCGCGAAGAGCGGGTCCTCATCAAGACCGTGCGCGAAGAAGGCGAGACCTACGAGCGGATCGTTGACCTGGCCGATGCCGCGAACTGCGACGTCATCGTCATGGGCCGACGGGGTCTTAAAAAGATCGATCGCACCCTCGTGGGAAGCGTCACGGCCCGCGTCATCGGCCATACCCAGCGGGATGTGCTCGTGGTTCCCGGTGGAACGACGTTGGGGTGGAAAAAGGTCCTGGTCGCCACGGACGGGTCGAAGTACAGCGGCATCGCGATCAACAAGGCCGTCGATTTCGCGAAGGCCTACGGCGGCTCGCTCGTGGTATTATCTGTTGTCGACGTTCCTATGGAGTTCTACGCCGAGGCGCCGAAGGCGGTCGAGGACATGATCCACAAGGCCAGGGAATATACGGCGGCGGTGAAGAAACAGGCCGAGGCTGCCGGCGTCAAAGCAGAGAGCTACGTGGGCGAGGCAGAGGCCTGGGAGGCCATCGTGAAGCTTGCCCAGGACCAGAATGTCAACATGATCGTTGTGGGTTCCCACGGCAGGACCGGCCTCAGACGTCTGCTCATGGGAAGCGTCACCGAGAAGGTCATCGGCCACGCGCCCTGTCCGGTGCTGGTCGTAAAGTCGTAGCCTCCTATCAGAGAAAATCATCCTCATTCTTTTCTTCAATCCGGCTGAACCGATGCCGTGAGGCCCCTGTCAAGGGGACATCGTCCTCTCGAACGTTCACCGCAGCTTCGTTACCACCCGGAGAACCGTTTTTTCCACATACCCTGAAAATACCCCATCGTATTGCTTGCATTCTGCCGTCGACTATTCCATAGTACAGCGCACGCAAAAAGATGACGAACAATGCATTTGCCGCTGGAATTATTTAGGAGCGTTGCTATGGCCGTACGACCGCGCGGGAAGAACGGAAAGAGCAAGGCATTGGTGAACTGCTGGGATTTTTACCACTGCCCCAAAGAGAGGCAGATGGTCTGCCCGGCCTTCCAGCAGGAAGCGGGCCGGTCCTGCTGGAGCGTTGCCGGGACGCTGTGCGAGGGCAACGCGCGGGGAGCGAACGCGAAAAAGCTCGGCAGCTGTACGGTCTGCGACTTCTACCGGCAGGTCCGAGCGGGAGATATGTGAGCTGTGAAGATCATCGCTTTGCCGAGGATATCTTGTTCCTGCCCGCTTCCTTGGACCTGTAAAGGGCGGCGTCGGCGAGCGACACGAGGGTGTCCAGGTTGTCTTCGGGCATGCAGCAGCTGGCCACGCCGATACTGAGCGTGAGCCTGGTCCGCTTGTTGCCGGGAAGGTCAAGCTCCAGTCCTTCGACGGCGTCGCGGACCTTCTCCGCGAGGCTGAGCGCCCCGGCATGCGATGTCTCGGGCAGGATGATCATGAACTCGTCGCCGCCGTACCTCCCCAGGATATCGGCTTTGCGCAGCGTCCGCCTGAGCACCCCGGACACGGCCGTGAGCGCCCGGTCTCCGGCTGTATGTCCGTAAGTATCATTGATGTGCTTGAAGAGGTCCACATCGCAGATGATCAGCGACAGGTCGTTGTTGTATCTGCCTGCGCGCTCGATCTCATGGCCCAGCTTATCGTTGAGCGCCCGTCTGTTGAGCAGGCCGGTCAGGCTGTCGGTGGTCGACAGGTGGTTCAGGGTCTTGATGAGCTCTTCCTTCTCTTCCTCCTCTTTTTTCCGGAAGGTGATGTCCCGCGTATATTCCACTACATGCGACACGTTCTTCTGCTGATCGAAGATGGGATAGGTCGAGATCTCGAACCATGCCTCCGACCCGTCGGGCAGCGTCATCAATTTCTCCTTCGCGCAGGGGTCCTTGGAACGGAACGTTGCATCGACGACGCAGTCATCGCAGACCCCGGTCCTGTTGTGGAGGACCTCGTAGCACTTCTTTCCGAAAAGGTCCTTGGACAGCTTGTTCCGCGTACGGGCATAGGTGTCATTGAAGCGGACGAAGCGGAATTCGCGGTCCACGATGCTGAAAGGATCGTGGAAGCTGTCGAAGATCGTGTTCAGGAAGCTTTCGGACCGGTAGAGCTCCTCCTCGGTCCGCATGCGGTCCAGGATCTCCTTGCGCAGGAGATCATTGAGGGCGTTCAACTCCTCGGTACGCTCCGCGACCTTCTGTTCAAGCTGCTCACGGTGCGTTCGCAATTCTTCCTCTGACCGCTTTCGCTGGCTGATGTCGCGCAGCACGCCGACGGCATGCCATTTCCCCTTCAGCTGCAAGGACGAAAGGGAAAGCTCAAGAGAGAACTCGGTGCTGTCCTTTCTCACTGCGGTCAGCTCAAGCGTCCTGCCGACGCTCGGGCCCTCGCCGCTCTCCCGGAAACGGCTGATGCCGTTCCGGTACTGCTCGAGGTGACGCGGGGGGGCAAGCAGCGCATGCAGATCCTTGCCGATCGCCTCGTGCGCCGCGTGTCCGAAGATCATTTCCGCGGCGGGATTCCAGAAAGATATGATCCCCTGATGGTCCATCATGACGATGGCATCCTTTGCCGCCGCGGTAATGGTGTGCAGGGTCTCGTTGCTTTCCCGGAAGGCCTCGAGGGCAAGATTGCGTTTCCTCATGGCCCGGAAAAGAAAGACGCCGATGGTGAAGAGAACGGCGATGATTAAGAGACGGAAATGAAGCTCATTTGGCGGACCTCCGAAGAAAAGGAGGTCAGTAAAAGCTCCGTGCTGAAAGGCGTATGCCTCTACGGCCGCATAACCCGTCCAGAGGACAACGGCGGCAAGGAGCGGGATACCTATGTGAGTACGTTTCTGGTCCATAATAGGCAGATAATAATAGCCAATCACAAAAATAAGTGCAATATCTGTTCCATTGTGCGATATTATAAAAATCAATGACTTATGAGCTAATAACGAACAGGAAAGAGAGGGGGTATTGCTCATATGGGTAATGAACGTTATTATTCGCTGAGGGAACGGGAAATTGCCGGGAGGGTGGCAGGTGAAGCAAAAGGACGGTGCATGTTCAATCGAGCATGGCCGGTCATAGCTAGTCATTCAAAGAGATCTATACATGCGTTCGCAGTACGATCAAAAGAAGAGCATCCCATCGTACTCCAACGCGTAGTTGATCAGATGTATCCCGCCGAGGATCTGGGTCCCTTCGACCAGGTCCTCTTTCTTGAGGCCCCGGTTTACCGCTACCTGCTGGCACAGCTGGAACTTGACGCCGACCGCAAGGGCATCGGCGAGGCGTTGTTCGAACGTCGCGATGCCGGGCGGAAGCGTTCCCTCTTCCTTGATCTTCCCTTTGATGACCGCGTCGGCCCCGTCCTGCACGCAATAGACGACCGCATCGCAGCCGGAACACTGGGCAATGGTGGCGAACATGATCGCCGATTTGATCTTGCCGACATCCTTCATGCCTGACGATAACTGCACGGCGAACTTCTTTCTCTGCATCGCAGCGGGTTCTGTCATTTTTCTCCTTAGCAGGTTTCTAAAGAACTAATTACGCAGGCTAAAGCCTGCGGCTACCAAACCATAACGCATTTATTTTTCGATAATCACCCTTCCGATGGACGAGGTCCCTCTATGCCGGCGTCGGCGCCGGGCAGGTCCCTATGGCCTCTTCGATCTCATCAACGCCTGCACCGGTTCGAGGCTGTAGGGGCTGCCGTGCTCGATGGCGGTGAGCACCGTGCCTCCGCCGGTAAAGAAATAGTAGCTCGCGTCATCCATGACCGAAAGGTACAGGCCGGGCAGGAGGTTCTTGAACTCCTGGAGGGTGTCCCCGCCGCCGTACATCTTCATGGCGTTCCGGTTCAGATCGATGGTGTTGTCCAGCGCCTGCGATCCCGCGGAGAAATGGGGGGTGAAACCCATGACCGCGTTCACGAAGATGGTCTTCGCCGTACCGATGGCCCCGGCAACTTCGCGCTCCTCGAATGACCGGGGGTCGATGTCCAGAACGTACCCATAGGAATTGCCGGGTTTGAAGTCCTTTATGGAGATGGTCCGGTATCTGCCCGCAATTCTATCGTCCGGGATGTCCGATTCGACAATGAAGGGGAGTTCGACGATCTTGCTGTTGGCCCGGTCCTTTTCCACCAGTGCCCGCGCAAGTTCGCGGTCCTCGTCGGTCACCCCCTTGATCCGTATCCCGTATTTCGCGCAGAGATAGGTATTGTAGATGACCCCGCCGAGCACCAGCCGGTCCACCTTGTCATAGATGGCATTGAGGGGCTTGATCTTGGTGTCGTACTTCGAGCCGGCGACAACGGCAAGGAAGGGCCGCTCCGGGCTCATGACGCCGTCAAGGTGCGCGATCTCCTGCTGGAGCAGGAAGCCCGCGTAGGAGGGGAGCAGTCCGGTGATGTTGACCGTGGAGGCGTGGGGCTGCCACGAGCCGAAGGCATCGTTCACGTAGATATCTGCCAGGCCGGCAAGCTGCAGCGCGAAACGGTCCCGGAGCTCTCCACGGGTCTCCTCTCCCTGGAACCACCGTGTGTTCGGAAGATAGATGCCGCCGATCTTCCGTTCCCGCAGGTCCCTGACCGCAAGGTTGATGGAGGTGTCGATCCCGGTGATCCCCTGCTTCGGGTCAATGGGGAGTTTGGGGACATACAGCTTTGTGTGGAGCTTCTGCTCGAGATAGCGCACCACCGGTTCAACGGACTCGTCGGGCCGGCACGTGATGTCGCCCGTCTTCTTGTCCCGGGGCCTGCCCACATGGGTCATCAGGATGGGCCTCCCGCCCCGCTCAACGATGTGAAAGAGCGTCCCGATGGTGCGATCGATGCGGAAGGGGTCCTTGATCGCGCCGCCCTTGACAACATTGTGATCGAAACGGACGAGGACGACCTTCCCGGCGAGGTCGGCGTCCTGGATCAGCGGCAGGTCCGGGTCCATTGAATTGTTCAACATGGTGAGCATCCTTTGTTACACGCAACGGGAAGACCTAACCCGGATAATGCGGGAGCAAAATTTGCCACGAAGACTCAAAGTCACGAAGAATTACAAAAACCGTTCAAGATACTGTTTTACTGTTTAGATTATGGCCTTACTTCGTGTCTTAGTGCCTTTGTGGCAAAATATCATTGCCATTAATTATGAGTGGAATTCAATTCCTTGGTTACTGCAACCATATCTTTCATTCATTATAGCACAGCAGGCTCACACTGCTTACAGCCCCCGGCCCAAAAAAATTCTTGACAGGAACCGGCTCCTGGAGTATTGTGAATCCGCATCAGATTTCCTCTTTAAGTCTGGTCCCGTGAGGCCAGAAAGGGCAGGACATGAAAAAGTTCAACGAGACGATCACGTCTGAAAGCACGCACACGAACCTTCTTCCCGGTATTCCGGGGAGAAGGTTTTTTTGTGACCTTTTAAGGAGTTACTAGTGACCAACAGCAAGGAAAAGGCTCTGATCCTGGACAAGGCAGCCATCGACCGGGCCATGACACGGGTTGCCCATGAGATCCTGGAAAAGAACAAAGGTGCAAAGGACATCGGCCTCATCGGCATCCAGCGGGGAGGCGTGCATCTGGCGAAGCGCCTGGCGGAAAAGATCAAGGCGATCGAGGGCGTCGAGGTTCCCGTCGGCAGCCTGGACATCACCATGTACCGGGACGACCTGAACACCAGGAAATCCCAGCCGGTCCCGCAGGCAACGGACATTACCTTCGATATCAAGGAAAAGGCCATCGTGCTCGTGGACGATGTGATCTTCACCGGCAGGACGATCCGGGCGGCGCTGAACAGCATCATGGACTACGGGAGGCCGAAGCGCATCCAGCTCGCGGTGCTGGTTGACCGGGGCCACCGGGAGCTTCCGATCCGCGCCGACTTCGTTGGCAAGAACCTTCCCACGTCGGCCAGGGAAAAGGTGGAGGTGTCCCTTGCCGAGGACGGCGTGGAGGAGAAGGTCGTCATTTTTGAAGAATAATTCAGGGGCCAGGGTTCAGTAGCCAGGGTCCAGGAATGAAAATTCTGACCCCTGTACCCTGTACCCTGATTCCAGAGGTTTAAACCATGGCACTAAGCACAAAAGACCTGCTTGGCATCAAAGGAATGGCGGCGGACGAGATCAAGCTCATCCTTGACACCGCCGCGACGTTCAAGGACGTGTCGGAGCGGGACATCAAGAAGGTCCCCACCCTTCGCGGCAAGACGGTCATCAACCTCTTCTACGAGGCGAGCACGAGGACGCGCACATCTTTCGAGCTTGCCGGCAAACGGCTTTCCGCCGACGTGATCAATATTTCCACTTCCACGAGCAGCGTGACAAAGGGCGAGACGCTCCTGGACACGGCCCAGAACATCGAGGCCATGAAGAGCGATATCATCATCGTCCGCCACGCATGCTCGGGCGCGCCGGAGTTCCTTGCCCATCGGCTCAAGAGCTCGGTGATCAACGCGGGAGACGGTTTTCACGAACACCCGACCCAGGCCCTGCTGGACATGTTCACCATCCGCGAGAAGCTCGGCCGGCTCGACGGCGTCACCGTGGCCATTGTGGGAGACATCCTGCACAGCCGGGTCGCCCGCTCGAACATCTACGGGCTTGCGACCATGGGCGCGACGGTCCGCGTCTGCGGTCCGCCCACCATGGTCCCTCCGGGCATCGAGAAGATGGGGGCGAAGGTCTATTCCGACATGGATGAGGCGGTGCAGGGCGCCGATGTCGTCATGATGCTCCGCCTCCAGCTCGAGCGGCAGGCGGCAGGGCTCTTCCCGGGCGTCCGGGAGTACGCGCGGCTGTTCGGCCTCAACCGTGCGCGGCTGGACCGGGTCGGAAAAAATGCGATCGTCATGCACCCGGGCCCCATGAACCGGGGAGTGGAGATCGCGTCCGACGTGGCGGACAACTCTTCGGTGATCCTCGACCAGGTTACGAACGGCGTGGCGGTCCGCATGGCGGTGATGTTCCTGCTGTCGGGGGGAGCGAAACCGGAAGCGTGACAATTGCGGATTTCGGATTGCGGATTGCGGATTGAAATACGTCTTCCCATCCTGCATTGAAAAAGGTGTGACAATGAACATTCTCATCAAGAACGGCCACATCATCGATCCCGCGAACAAGGTGGACGGGAAGTTCGACCTCCTTGTCGCCGACGGGAAGATCGCGAAGCTCGGCAAGCCGGGCTCACTTCCCTCGAACGGAGCAGAGGTCATCGACGCGGCGGGCAAGCTCATTGTTCCGGGCCTGATCGACATGCACGTGCATCTGCGCGAGCCTGGTTACGAATATAAGGAGACCATCGCCACCGGTACTGCCGCGGCAAGGGCGGGCGGGTTCACCGCGGTCTGCTGCATGCCGAACACGAACCCGGTGAACGACAGCAGGTCGGTGACCGAATTCATCCTGTCCCAGGCCGCGAAGGACGGTGCGGCAAGGGTCCTCCCCATCGGCGCCATCACCAAGGGTTCGAAGGGCGAGGAGCTTGCAGAGATGGGAGAGCTTCACGACGCGGGCTGTGTAGGAATTTCCGACGACGGAAGACCGGTGATGAGCGCGGCCGTCATGCGGCGCGCAATGGAATATTCGAAGATATTCGACATCGCGGTGATATCCCACTGCGAGGAAGCGAGCCTGGCGGACAAGGGCGTGATGAACGAGGGCTTCGTTTCAACCGAGCTGGGTCTCCGCGGCATCCCGAACGCAGCCGAAGATGTTATGACCGGCCGTGACATCCTGCTCGCGGAACTGACGGGCGCGAGGCTCCACATCTGCCACGTGAGCACAGCGGGATCGGTCCGGCTCATCCGCGAGGCGAAGCAGCGGGGCGTCAAGGTGACCGCCGAGACCTGCCCGCACTACTTCACGCTGACCGAGGACGCGGTGCGGGGATACAACACCATGGCAAAGATGAACCCGCCGCTTCGGACGTTTGAGGATGTTGCCGCCATCAAGCAAGGCCTCAAGGACGGGACGCTCGATGTGATCGCCACGGACCACGCCCCGCACGCGCTTGATGAGAAATCAGGAGAGTTCGACGCGGCCCCTTTCGGGATCGTCGGGCTCGAGACGGCAGTGGGCCTGTCGCTCAAACTGGTGCAGGAAGGGGTCCTTACGATGTCCCAGCTGATCGAGCGCATGAGTGCTGCGCCGGCCCGGATCATCAAGTCCGCAGGCGGGACGTTATCCGCGGGCGCTGTGGCGGACATCACGATCATCGACCCGGACGTTGAATGGACGGTCGATGCATCCCAGTTCAAGTCACGCTCGAAGAACACGCCATTCGGTGGATGGAAGCTGAAGGGAAGAGCGGTGCAGACGATCGTGGGGGGAAGGCTCTAATTGCGGATTGCGGATTTCGGATTGCGGATTGGAACACCGGTAGTATCGCTTCTGATCTTTTTTGCGTCGATCACGAATGGCTTTGCCGCCCAAGACCGGCCGCTTCAGCAGAAGCTCGCGGCACTGGAAAAAATAACGGGGAAGTTCACCTTCGCCGTGATCGGCGACAACCGGACGGGCGATGATATCTACAGGAAGGTCATCGGCCAGGTCTTGGAGCGGAAGCCCGCCTTCATCGTGAACACCGGCGACCAGATCGAAAAGCCGGGCAACCGCGAGATGTGGGCGAACTTCTGGGAGATGTCGAAGGCCGTGACCGTGCCGTACTTCTTCACCGTCGGCAACCATGATATACATCCCGAAGTAGCGGGAAGCGAGGAGACCTACAAGGAGCAGGTGAACCTTCCGGGGAACGAGCTCTATTACTCCTTCGTCGCCGGGAACTCGCTCTTTATCGTGCTCGATTCCTACATCAGGGGTGAGGACAAGAGGATCACCGGCGAACAGTACAAATGGCTGGAACAGGTCCTCGCGGCATCGAAGCAGAAACACAAGTTCGTCTTTGTTCACCATCCACTCTATCCTGAGCCGGGTAAGGGGAAGCACCACGGCAACAGCCTCGACCGGTATAAGGAGGAGCGCGACCGGCTGCAGGCCTTGTTCGTGAAGTATAAAGTGACCATGGTATTTCTCGGACACGAGCATCTGTATCTCCGGAAGACCGTCGACGGCATTCCCCATGTCATCGCCGGCGGCGGCGGCGCGCCGCTGTACGCGAAGGACGAGGACGGCGGATTTCATCACTATGTCCTGGTTACCGTGGACGGGGACAAGGTGAGCGGGGAAGTGGTGGATGTGAGCGGAAAGGTGAGAGACAGGTTCTAATTGCGGATTGCACCCCCCTCGTTCCCCCCTTGCCAAGGGGGGATGACAGGGGGGTAGGCAGGAAGGTAGGATATGAAAAAAGCGATATTGGCGTTAGCTGACGGAATGATATTCGAAGGGACCTCCTTCGGGGCGGAAGGGGAGGCGACGGGCGAGGTCGTGTTCAATACGAGCATGACGGGGTACCAGGAGATCATGACCGACCCGTCGTACAAGGGCCAGATCGTCACCATGACCTATCCCCAGATCGGGAACTACGGCACGAACGATGAGGACGTGGAGTCCGGCAGGCCGCAGGTCGAGGGGTTCATCGTGAAGGAATATCTTGATTTCCCGAGCAACTGGCGGATGAAACGCTCCCTCGACGCATATCTGAAGGCGCACAACATCGCCGGCATCCAGGGCATCGACACGCGGGCGCTGACGCGCCACATCCGCGATGTCGGCGCACAGCCGGGCATCATCTCGACGAAGGATTTGGATCCCGCGAGCCTTTTCGCCAGGGCAAAGAAACTGCCGAAGATGAACGGGCTCGACCTGGCAAAGGAAGTCACCTGCGCGAAACCCTATGCCTGGGACGAAGGGCTTTGGGAACTTGAAACGGGTTTCGGGAAGAAACCTGCCTCCCGCTACAAGGTCGTGGCCTATGACTACGGGATCAAGCGGAACATCCTGCGGCTGCTCACCAGCGCGGGGTGCGACGTGACCGTTGTCCCGGCGACGATGCCCGCGGACGAGGTGCTCGCCATGAAGCCGGACGGCGTGTTCCTGTCGAACGGCCCCGGTGACCCGGAGCCGGTTACCTATGGTATCGAGAACATAAAGAAGATCCTGGGCAAGAAGCCTATCTTCGGCATCTGCCTTGGCCAGCAGCTGCTCGGGCTCGCGCTTGGCGGCAGGACCTACAAGCTGAAGTTCGGCCACCGAGGCGCGAACCAGCCCATCATGGACCTGACGACGCGGAAGGTCGAGATCGCGGCTGAGAACCACGGCTTCGCCGTAGATTTGGAATCGGTGAAGGACCACGTGGTGATGACGCACGTGAACCTGAACGACAAGACCTGCGAGGGGATCCAGCACAAGACGCTTCCGGCCTTCGCCGTCCAGTACCATCCCGAATCGTCGCCGGGGCCCCACGACAGCCGGTATCTGTTCCAGCGGTTCGTGGATATGATGGAGAAACATAAGGGCTGACGCGGGGACGCGGAGACACGGGGACACGGAGGAAAAACAAAGACGCGATGAAAAATATATTCATAAAATCTATACTCGCGCTTATCTCTGTAGCTGCTGGTCTAGCAACGTGGTTTGGAATAGTTTATGTAATGTTACGAAGTGGTTTGTCTAATCTGGAGGGCGGGGCTGTCTGGATTTCTCACTTTAGTTTCATTGGGTGGATCATTTTCGGAATATTATCCATTGTCTATTATGTACTGTTCAGCAAGTTCAAGTCAAAGTACGGCAAATAGTATTTACATGAGACGCTATTTGCCTAATCTGAAATTGTGCGGTTTTCTCCGTGCCTCCGTGTCTCCGTGGCGAAAAGGTTTTGATGGTATCTCAGGTTGAATTAGAACATCGCATCGAGGAAGCCTGCAAGCTCCTCGAAGCATGCCGCGTCTGCCCCCGCGAGTGCGGGGTGAACCGGCTGAAGGACGACAAGCTGGGTTTCTGCCGTTCAGGGCTCAACCCGGTGGTCTCGAGCGTCAGTCCGCACCATGGCGAGGAACCGCCGCTTTCAGGGACGAAGGGTTCCGGCACGATCTTTTTCACGAACTGCAATCTTCACTGCGTCTATTGCCAGAACTACCCCATCAGCCAGATGGGGAACGGCGTTGAACGGACGGTCGGTGAGCTTGCCTGCCAGATGATGTCGTTACAAGATGCGGGCTGCCACAACCTTAACCTGGTGACGCCGACGCACTTTGTGCCGCAGATCCTGAGGGCGATCGGGATAGCCCGGGAGCGGGGATTCGATCTGCCCATCGTGTACAACACCAGCGGGTACGAATCCCTGGAGACGCTCAGGCTCCTCGACGGCATCGTGGACATCTACCTGCCTGACATGCGGTACAACGACAACGCGGTCGCACTGCGGTACTCCGTTGCACCGCATTATGTCGAGATCAACCGGGCGGCGATAAAAGAGATGTATCGCCAAGTCGGGAACCTCGTCATAGATGAAGAGGGGTTCGCAAAGCGGGGGCTCATAGTCCGTCATCTTGTCCTTCCCGGTGGTCTCGCAGGGACCGAGGGTGTGATGAAGTTCCTGGCAGAGGAGATATCCCGGGACGTATATATCAGTCTCATGTCCCAGTACTTCCCGGCGTACAAGACGGGTGAGTTCCCGGAGATCAACCGCAGAATACATGAACAGGAATACGATGAAGCGTACGAGAGCAAGATGCGGTACGGATTGAAGAACGGCTGGGTACAGGAGTTCGAGTAGTCTAAACACAAGACACAGAGAGGTTGATTGCTGGTAGGGGCAACCCTGCGTGGTTGCCCTGATCCGGGCGGCCACACAGGGCCGCCCCTACAATGATCGAAGGAAGGTATATGCCGAAAAGAACCGACATCAAGAAGATCCTGATCATCGGCGCGGGGCCGATCGTGATCGGGCAGGCCTGCGAGTTCGACTACTCGGGCGTGCAGGCGTGCAAGGCGCTCAGGGAAGAGGGCTACCAGGTCGTCCTGGTAAATTCGAACCCGGCGACGATCATGACGGACCCGGAGATGGCGCACCGGACCTACATCGAGCCCATCACTCCTGCCTTCGTCGAGAAGATCATCGAGCGCGAGCGGCCGGATGCGCTGCTCCCGACCATGGGAGGCCAGACCGCGCTGAACACCGCGGTGGCCCTCGCGGAAACGGGTGTACTGGAGAAATACAAGGTCGAGCTCATCGGCGCGAAGCTTCCGGCCATCAAGAAGGCCGAGGACCGGGAACTGTTCAAGAAGGCAATGGAGGACATCGGCCTCTCGGTTCCCAAGAGCGGGTTCGCGACGACCATGGAATCGGCCTACGAGATCCTCGAGATGGTCGGCTTCCCGGCCATCCTCCGGCCCGCCTTCACCCTGGGCGGCACGGGCGGCGGCATCGCCTACAACCGCGAGGAGTTCACCGAGCTGATCACCCGGGGCCTGGACGCGAGCCCGGTCCGCCAGGTGCTGGTCGAGGAGTCAGCGGTCGGCTGGAAAGAATATGAGCTCGAAGTGATGCGCGACGCCAAGGACAACGTGGTGATCGTCTGCTCCATCGAGAACCTTGATCCCATGGGCATCCATACGGGAGACAGCATCACGGTGGCCCCGGCCCAGACGCTTTCCGACAAGGAATACCAGATCATGCGGGACGCGTCCCTCAAGATCATTCGGGAGATCGGCGTGGACACGGGCGGCTCCAATATCCAGTTCGCCGTCGATCCGAAGAACGGCAGGATGATCGTGATCGAGATGAACCCGCGCGTTTCCCGGAGCTCGGCCCTGGCGTCCAAGGCCACGGGATTTCCCATTGCCAAGTTCGCGGCAAAGCTCGCCGTGGGCTATACGCTCGATGAGATCCTGAACGACATCACCAAGGCCACACCGGCCTCCTTCGAACCGACGATCGACTATGTCGTCACCAAGTTCCCCCGGTTCGCCTTCGAGAAGTTCCCCCAGGCCGATGCAACGCTCACCACGCAGATGAAGTCCGTGGGCGAGGCCATGTCCATCGGCAGGACCTTCAAGGAATCGCTCCAGAAGGCGCTTCGTTCCCTCGAGATCGACCGCTACGGGTTCGAGTCGCGCCGCGACCGGGACGGGGACGTTGACACGGGCATCGCCGATATCCGGCAGAAGATCAGCGTGCCGAACTGGGAGCGGCTCTGGTACATTGCCGACGGGTTCCGCGCCGGCATGACCGTTGACGAGATCTTCAACCTGTCCAAGATCGACCCCTGGTTCCTTCACCAGATCAAGCAGATCGTGGACATGGAGACGGACCTGAAGGAGAAAGGCGCGAGCCTCCTCGCAGCCGGAGCGTCCGGGACCGAACATCCGCTTCGCGCCGCGAAGGAGTACGGATTCTCGGACAGGCGGATCGCGAAACTTCTCACCACGACCGAGGATGCCGTGCGAAAGGCACGGAAGGACCTGGGCATTATCCCGGTGTTCAAGAAGGTGGACACCTGCGCTGCCGAGTTCGAGGCCCATACGCCGTACCTGTATTCGACCTATGAAAAACCGTTCTATAACGTCGGGGGTCAGGGGGCAGGGGTCAGGGGTCAGGGAAAAGCCGAATGCGAATCAGAACCGACGGACCGGAAGAAGATCATCATTCTGGGCGGCGGGCCGAACCGCATCGGCCAGGGCATCGAGTTCGACTACTGCTGCGTCCATGCCGCGTTCGCGCTGAAAGACGACGGGTACGAGACCATCATGGTGAACTGCAATCCCGAGACCGTCAGCACGGACTACGACACGTCGGACCGACTGTACTTCGAACCCTTGACTCTCGAGGATGTTTACCATATTATAGAGCGCGAACGGCCGATGGGGGTCATCGTTCAGTTCGGCGGCCAGACGCCGCTCAAGCTGGCGGTGCCGCTTGAAAAGCTGGGCGTGCGCATCCTCGGCACGTCGCCCGACAGCATCGACCGGGCCGAGGACCGGAAGCGGTTCAAGGAGCTCCTGGACCGGCTGGGTCTCCGGCAGGCCGAGAGCGGCACGGCCGTGTCCTGCGACGAGGCGGTGGACGCTGCGAACGCCATCGGATATCCCGTGATGGTGCGGCCGTCCTATGTGCTCGGCGGACGGGCCATGGAGATCGTCTACGACGAGGAGAGCATCCGGAACTACATGACCCGCGCGGTGAAGGCCTCGCCGGACCGCCCGGTCCTGGTGGACCGCTATCTCGAGGACGCCGTGGAGATCGACGTGGACGCGATCTCCGACGGAAAGCTCGTCGTCGTGGCCGGCATCATGGAGCATATCGAGGAGGCCGGGGTCCACTCAGGCGACTCCGCCTGTTCGCTCCCGCCGTTCTCGCTTCCGCCGGACATCATCAAAGAGATCGTCAAACAGACCAAGGCGCTGGCGCTCGATCTCGGCGTCGTGGGGCTCATGAACATCCAGTACGCGGTGAAGGACGGCCTGGTCTACGTCCTCGAGGTGAATCCCCGGGCCTCACGGACCGTGCCGTTCGTGAGCAAAGCCATCGGCGTCCCGCTTGCCAAGCTCGCGGCGCGCGTCATGGGCGGCAAATCGCTTGCCGAACTGGGATTCACGCAGGAAGTGACCATCAAGCACATTGCCGTGAAGGAAGCGGTGTTCCCCTTCGCCAAGTTCCCGGGAGTGGACACGCTCCTCGGTCCCGAGATGAAGTCCACCGGCGAGGTCATGGGGATCGACACCGATTTCGGCATGTCGTTTGCCAAGTCCCAGATCGCGGCGGGGAACTCCATGCCGGTGTCGGGCCGGGTCTTCATCAGCGTGAAGGACAAGGACAAACCGGCCGCATACGAGGTGGCCGCCGGTCTGGCACGGGCCGGGTTCTCCCTGGTGGCCACGCGCGGCACGGCGGAGTATCTCAAGAAGCGGGGCATTGCCGTCGAGACCGTGAACAAGGTGTTCGAAGGAAGGCCCCATATCGTTGACAGCATCAAGGACCGGCAGGTCGACCTGGTGATCAACACCGTCTACGGCGCAGAGTCCCAGAAGGACTCCTACTCCATCCGCCGGACGACGCTGACGCAGGGCATACCCTATTTCACGACCATGTCCGCCGCAAAAGCGGCGGTGCGCGGCATCGAGGCCCTCAGGGCAAATCCGATCCAGGTGAGATCGATCCAGGAGTATCAACAGCGATGAGCAAAAAAGTCCCGATGACCAAAGAGGGCTACGACAAGATCAAGAAGGACCTCGACCACCTGATGAAGGTGGAGCGTCCCAAGAACATCAGGGACATCGAAGAGGCCCGGGGGCACGGCGACCTCTCGGAGAACGCGGAGTACCACGCGGCGAAGGAACGCCAGGGGCACATCGACGCCAAGAAACGCGAGCTGGAGTACAAACTTACCAACGCCCAGATCATCGATGTCTCGAAGTTGACGAACGAAAAAGTGGTGTTCGGCGCAACGGTAACGCTCGCCGATACCGATTCCGGAGAAACGAAAAAATACACGCTCATCGGCCAGGAAGAAGCTGACCTGAAAAAAGGGAAGATATCCGTGCAATCGCCGGTGGGCAAGGCGCTGATCGGACACAAGGTCGGCGATATCGTCACGATCAAAACACCCGCCAAGACCGTGGAATACGAGATACAGGAGATCGCGATTGCCGTCGAATAAACTGCACCAGGCGAAGGTCCTTCTGCACCGCCCCGCGGGGAGAGGGTACTACCGCCTTGTGCTGCTGGCGCCCGGCCTGGCCGCGGCCGCGGCTCCCGGCCACTTCGTCATGCTCAGGGTCTCGGCGAACCTGGACCCGCTGCTCGCACGCCCCTTCGGGATCTCCTCGGTCCTATCGAAACGATCCATAGAGCTGTACTACCGCGTTGCGGGGAGAGGAACGACCCTGCTTACGACCGTCGATCCGGGACAGACGCTCGACCTGCTCGGTCCGCTCGGGAACGGCTTCCCGGTCCCCGACAAGGCGGCAACGCCGCTTCTGGTGGCCGGGGGCAGCGGCTTCCCCCCGCTCCTCTATTTCGCCGCCCGCTACGGAAAACAGGCGCGCCTCTTTGTCGGTTCCCGGGACAAGGAGTGCCTGCCGCCTGCAGCGGTGATGAAGGACCTTCGCTCACGGACAAAGGCCGTTCATTACGCCACCGAGGATGGCAGCCGGGGGACCTGCGGGTTCGTGACCGATTCCCTGGCGGCCTATCTCGTCAGCCCCATGGGCGGCGAGAAGCCGGTCATCTACGCCTGCGGTCCGCACGCGATGCTCGCGTCGGTGAGCAGGCTCGCGGAAGATCATTCCATTCCCTGCTACGTCTCGATGGAGGAGCGCATGGCCTGCGGCCTGGGAGTCTGTATGGGCTGTTCGGTGTCCATGAAGGCGGGCGGGTACAAGCGTGTCTGCAAGGAAGGGCCGGTGTTCGACTCGCGGGAGATCGCCTGGGGACGGGTTCCCTTGAGGGGAGGAAGGTAAGAGGGAAGGAGGGTAAGCACAACTGAAGGAAGAGCATGCCGGCAGTTATTTCCTTCTTACGTTCCTACCTTCTTACCTTCGGGTTGTTTGCCATGGCGATGAAAATGAAAATACATCCAGATCTGTCGGTAAACTTCGCCGGTATCAAGCTCAAGAACCCCGTGCTGACGGCGTCGGGGACCTTCGGGTACGGCGAGGAGTTTGCCGATATCATCGACCTGAACAAGCTCGGTGGCATTATCGTCAAGGGCATTTCGCTCAAGCCGATCAAGGGCAATCCTCCGCCGCGCATCTGGGAGACGCCGTCGGGTATGCTGAACGCCATCGGGCTCGAGAATCCCGGTGTGGACGTCTTTCTCCGGGACAAGCTTCCCTTCCTCCGGAACTACGATACCGCTGTCCTCGTGAACATATTCGGCTACAGTCTGGAGGAGTACGTCGGCGTAGCCGAGCGGCTCGACGGGGTTCCCGGCGTAGCGGGCCTCGAGGTGAACATATCCTGCCCCAACGTGAAGGCGGGCGGCATCGTGTTCGGCACCGATCTCAAAGCGGCCTTCGATCTGCTCTCGGCGGTCCGTAAGGCCACCCGGATGCCGGTCATCGCCAAGCTTTCTCCGAACGTGACGGACATCACCGCGTTCGCGAAGGTTGCTCGTGACGCGGGGTGCGACGGCCTTTCGCTCATCAACACGCTCCTCGGCATGGCCATCGACATCCGGAGCAGAACGCCGAGGCTGGCGAACCGCACCGGCGGACTGTCGGGCCCGGCGATCCGGCCGGTCGCTGTCCGCATGGTCTGGCAGGCGGCGCAAGCGGTGGACCTTCCCATCATCGGCATGGGCGGCATCATGACCCATGAAGACGCCCTGGAGTTCATCCTTGCCGGGGCGTCGGCCGTGGCCGTGGGGACGGCGAACTTCGTCAATCCCCGCGCGACACTGGACATCATCGCCGGCATGGAAACGTTCCTGACACAGGAAGGCATCGGCAGCGTCAAGGAACTGGTGGGGCAGGTGAGCGTGGCATGAGACTCGTTTCGAGCCTGAAGAGCAAGATCATTCTGGCGGTGTCCGCGATCCTTGCGGTCATTATCGGGACCGGCACGTGGATCAACATCGGGTACCAGCGGTCCCAGATGGAGTCTGCCCTTGAGGACAACGTCCTGATCATTGCCAACACGATCGAAAAGAGCCTGGACAACGCCATGCTCGACGGGAAGAGCAAAGAGGTCCAGCATATCCTCGAAGCCGTAGGGACCTATCACAATATTCAGGAGCTGAAGATCTTCAGCCCCAACGGCGTGATCCTGAAAGCCTCGAAGCCCGGGCTCATCGGCAGAAAAGTGGACGCAACGACGCAGAAATGGTACCTCGAGGGCAAGTTCAAACGGCCCATCAAGCGGCGCGACGAAGGCGTCTTCTCCGTGCTGTTCCCCATCGAGAACACGGAACGGTGCATCCACTGTCATGGCTCCAAGGTGAAGCTGAACGGCATCCTGTCCGTGGACGTGTCCATGGCGCTGACGCAGGAAAAGGTCGGCGAGCTCAGCAAGACCATGGTCCTCTGGGCCTTCGGCATCACCGCGACACTTGCCCTGTCACTTGGCCTCTTTCTCACCAGGTTCGTCACGAACCCGATCCAGGACCTGATCTCCATCATGGAGCGTGCCGAGCGGGGGCTGGAGGCGCGGGTGCAGGTGAAGAGCTCCGACGACATCGGACGGCTGGGCGAGGCGTTCAATTCGCTGCTGTCCAAGCTGGAGCGCGCGCGCCGCCGCGTTGAACGGTATCATTACGAGCAGATGAAGCGGGCCGACCGCCTGGCGTCCATCGGCGAGATGGCTGCCGGCATCGCGCACGAGATCAAGAATCCGCTCGCGGGGATCGCTGGTGTGATCCAGGTGCTGAAGAAGGACCTGCCGGTGGGAGAGCCGAAGCGTGCCGTGCTGGACGAAGTGCTTTCCCAGGTGGAGCGCATGGACAAGGCCGTCCGGAATCTCCTCTCCTTCGCCCGGCCTCCGGAACCCAAGATGACCCTTGTGGATGTCAACGAGCTCATCGCCAAGCTTCTTGATTTTCTTTCCCCGCAGTTCGCCAAGCATGGGATCGCAGCGGACCGGAAGCTGAGCACCGGACTGCCCTGGCTCGTTCTGGATCCCGACCTGTTGCAGCAGGGCCTTTTGAACATCGCCCTGAACGCCATCAAGGCCATGCCGGGGGGCGGCAGTTTCACCATTGAGACCCGGACGGAGAAGCCGGAGGGAGAGGGTCCGGGCGCCATCAAGATCATATTCTCCGACACCGGCGAGGGGATATCACCGGAGAACCTGGGCAGAATATTCAGCCCGTTCTTTACAACGCGCCAGCAGGGTACGGGGCTCGGCCTTTCCATTACCCAGAGGATCGTTGAGCAGCATAACGGGGAGATCAGCGTGATGAGCACGCCGGGACGGGGCACTTCCTTTACGATCAGCCTCCCTTTTCCCGTGAACGAGTAGAAAAAAGGAGTGTATGAACCATGTCGCAGAAGATCCTGGTCATTGACGATGAAAAACTGATCCGCTGGACCCTTGAACAGCACCTGGCAAAGGAAGGGTTCGAGGTGATGACCGCGGACTCTGCGGAAAAGGGGCTCGAGATCATCAGTGACGAGGCTCCGGACCTCATCCTTCTGGACAACCGCCTGCCCGAGATGACGGGTCTGGAGCTCCTGGAAAAGTTGAACGTCCCGGAGCGGGGGCTCATGGTCATCATGATCACCGCGTACGGGCTTGTGGAAACAGCGGTCAAGGCGATGAAGCTGGGCGCCTATGACTATATCAGCAAACCCTTCAACCTCGAAGAGATCACCTTCGTGATCCGAAAGGCCCTGGAGGCGGGGTCCCTCCGGTCCCAGGTAAAGCAATTACGGGACAAGGTGAACACGATCATCGGAGAGAGCGACCAGATGGCGCAGGTGAAGAACCTCATCCTCAAGATCGCCAAGAGTGATGCGACGACGGTGCTTATTCAGGGTGAAAGCGGCACCGGGAAGGAGCTGGTGGCCAAGGCGATCCACTACAGCAGCGCACGGGCTGACAAGCCTTTCATGGCAATCAACTGCGCGGCGCTGCCGGTCACGCTGCTGGAGACCGAGCTCATGGGCCATGAGAAAGGGGCGTTCACCGACGCCAAGACGGCGAAGAAAGGGCTGTTCGAGCTTGCCGACGGCGGCACCCTGTTCCTCGACGAGATCGGCGACATGGACCTGAGCATGCAGGCCAAGCTTCTGCGCGTTCTCGAAGAAAAGAACTTTCGCCGGGTGGGCGGGGTCAAGGATATCAAGGTAGATGTCCGGGTGATCTCCGCCACGAACCAGGACCTCTCGAGTGCGCGGAGCGACAGCAAGTTCCGGAAGGACCTGTACTACCGCCTTCAGGTGGTCCCCATCATCCTCCCGCCGCTCCGGGAGCGGGGACAGGATGTCCTTCTCCTGGCACGGCATTTCACGGAGTATTTCAGCCGGGAATGCCACAAAAGTATCAAGGGGATCTCCAAGGAAGTGGAGCGGGTGCTGCTGTCCTACAGCTGGCCGGGGAACGTCAGGGAGCTCAAGAACGTCATTGAGCGCGCCATGATCTTCGACGTCGAACAGGAGATCCTGTCGGAGCATATTCCCCAGGAAATCATGGATTCCGGTACCGTACCGGTCCTGCATCCTGAGTCCGCGATCTCATTGGACTGCATCGTCATACCCGAGTCGGGGATATCCATTGAGGATGTCGAGCACGCCCTGGTCAAGAAGGCGCTGCAGATGGCGGGTGACAACCAGACGCGGGCGGCGCAGCTGCTCAAGATGCCCCGCGACGCGTTCCGGCGGAGGATGAAGCGGTTCGGGCTGATCTGAGAATGGACCGATTGAAATATTACTTCATAGAAATACTGGGTGCTTTCTTGTGGCTCACGTCTTTCTATGTGGGTCTCATGGTTGGGGCGGAATATGGAAAATGGAATGGAATGCTGGCATTTAGTATTACAGCACTAGTCGCATTTATCCTTGCACTTAAGTCGTACAGGCTTCGCAATAAAAGATAGGCACCCTTGGTAAACTAGTTCCCTCATGCAGTGCCGATACATTCTCTGGTTGTTGCAGTCGCGTTACGCAGAACGGCAAGCCATAATTGGCTTGCCGTTCTGCTTTCAATGGGATCCGTTGCGAAGGCCGATCAGTTCAGGTCGGGATGACACCGCTTGCAGTCCTGGATGGGGAAGGCGACGGTGAGGTGGCAGACACCGCAGAACAATCCGTTCTTGATATAGTCCATGCGGAAGTGCTTCGTCCCTTTTTTCTGGATGTTGAAGATGTCAGGATGGCAGTCGGCGCAGTCGAGCCATTCCGTGTGTTTCTGGTGGGGGAACGATGCGCGCGTCTTGACCATGCGCCATTCCGGCTCAAGGCGCAGTACCTTCTCGAAAGGGATGGACTCAAAATCCGGATTGAAGAGGCTTTGTTTTGGCTTGATGAGGCCGTTCTTCAAGGCCTTGACCCAGTTGATCTGGTCGCCGTACCGGGCCTTGGGAAAACCCTGCAGTTCTTTGAACCGCGCGTCCGAGGAGTCGATCTTTCCCGTATGGCAGACCTTGCAGGTCTGTTCGGTGGTCCCGAAGGCGATCTTGCCGTTATGGCACGCGCCGCAGTATTCGCCTTTCCGGATCTTCGCATCGGACATGTCCGTTGTGTTCGTCTTCATCGCGAAGTTCAGCTCGAAATGGCATACGCGGCAGGTGTATTTACGCCGGTGGATCCAGTGGGAAAAAGCAACCGGCGGGTGGGTGCTGCTGCGGGTAAGTCTGCTGATGAGGACATTCCCATACTGTGCGGGAGGAAGGAGCGCGGGAAGGCTCCAGACCGTGTCGAACTGGGTCCCCCGAACCGGGTCCTTGCTGTCGCTCATACAGGAGAAGGTGCTTCCTGCCAGCAACAGGGCAAGGACAAGTACTATTGTTCGCATACGTTCCTTTGTTCGTTCGACCGCCGCGTCATGCCGGATCGCCCTGCGTGGATCAATAGACCTCTTTCAGATGACAGAGCTGACAGTCATAGAACGGGAACGCGACCTTGGCATGACAGGCGCCGCAATACTTTCCGGCGAAGATGTCCTGCATATTGTACTTGGTGGCGCCCTTCTTGGCCCCGAAGATCTCGGGATGGCAGAGTTCGCATCCGTTGATGTCGGCGTGGATCTTGTGGGAGAAGATGATGTCCGGCATGCCGAGGATCGTGGACTTGATGTCGAAATCCTTTGGTCGCGGAATATCCTGCCGCTTGATGGAGATGCCCTCGACCTGGTCGCTGAGCTTGATGAGGTTCTTGTCCGCAGCCTTCATCCAGTCGACCCGGTTGCCGAAACGCGCCTGGGGAAAACCTTTCAGGTATTCGTTGAAATCCTTCTGGTTCTTCACTTCCTTGCCATAGGAGTGGCAGCGTTCGCAGTTCTGGACCTCGGTCACCAGCTTTTCCCTCGAAGTGGGGCCGAAGGCGTCCTTGCCGTTGTGGCATGACCCGCAGTACAGCTTGTTCCTGTTGTCCGCTTCCTTGATGTCGCTGCCGCCGGCCTCCATGGCAAATCCGAGATCGACATGGCAGACCCTGCAGGTGAATTTTGCCCGGTGGACCCAGTGCTTGAACACGACCGGAGCGATATTGTTCTTTTCGGAATAGTTATTGATGACAACATTGCCGAACTCTTCGGGGCGCGGCATCCTCTTCTTCGTGCCGAAGTTGTTGGTGGCGGCGAATCCTATGGATGCGAACACGAACAGAAGCAGAGCGATGATCAGGACTTTGCGGTTCATTGTGCGGTTCTCCTTCCTATATTGGTGCTGCGTCATAACGTGAACGGGATCATTGCCAGGCCGGATGCTTCGCCTGCATGGCACTTCGATCCCCGGGATGCTACCGATGGCAGTGCTGGCATAGATCGGCGGGCTTTTCCGCCTTGTACCGGAAGAGGCCTTTCCAGTCGGAACTGTGCGCGTTGTGGCAGCTGACACAGGCCATGGTCCTGTTGGCGCGTTTCGGGTCGTCCACCTTGTCGATCGGATGGCCGGACTTCCCGCCCTTCGACTTTACCTTGACGTCGCCGGGAAGCGGGGTGTTCGGATGCTGGCCGTTGAACGCGCCGCTGTGGCACTTACGGCACATGTCATTACCTTCGGATTTAGAGAGGCCTTTGAACGGAGACGTATGGTTGCCGTGGCAATCGAAGCATCTGCCGTCGGCGACGGGTTTGTGTACGTATTTGCCCGTGAATCCCTCCATGCTGTGGCAAGTATAGCACAGGTCGGGGGACTTGCCGATGAGGAGCTTCTGAGCCTGGCTCTGATGGGAAGAATGGCAGCTGTTGCACATGCCGATCTTGAAAGGCCCGTGCTTTTCCCTGCCCATGAGCTCTTCGTTCATATGGCATTCAAAACAAAGACCCGGGGTCGACTTGGTCAGAAGGAACTTTGACTTCGCATTGTGCGCCTTGTGGCATGTTGTGCACCGTCCGCCCGCGACAGGTTTGTGGCCGTACTTGCCGCCGGTGAAGGACTTCCTGTCGTGACATTTATAGCAGAGTTCAGGCTGCTTCGCCAGGAGGAGCTTCTCCGTCCTGGACTGGTGCGAGCTGTGACAGGACATGCAGTTTCCCTGGGCAACAGGTTCGTGAATGATGCCGCTCGTATACAAATTCTTGTCGTGACAGGTATAGCAGAGTCCCGGCGACTCCGCCACGAGGAGGTCCTTTGCATTCTGTGAATGGGGGTTGTGACAGGCGGTGCACTTGCCCGAAATGACCGGCTGGTGCTGCATCGCGGTCTTTTCGGCGATGCTCGCCCGGTCATGGCATTTGAAGCACAGTTCGGGCATGTTGAACGTAAGGAGCTTCTCATTGTTGTCCGAACTGTGCGCGTCGTGGCAGAACCCGCACAGGGCGGCAGCGGTCGGGAAGTGGATGTTCTTCTTGGTCGCGATGTTCTTGTCATGGCACTTGTAGCAGAGGTCGGGCATGGCGGTGCTGAGCAGTCGGCCGTTGTTGGAGGAGTGCGGATTATGGCAGCTGGTGCATTTTCCGGTGGTCACCGGCTTGTGCTGGTAGCGCCTCAGGAAGAGCGACCTGCTGTGGCAATCATAACAGAGGTCGGGTTGTTCCGACTTGAGGGATAGGACGCCCTTGTTCGTGCCTCCCGCATGGGGCGCTACATGGCAGACGCTGCAGCCTTTCTTCATGGCCCCGTGCAGCACCCGTCCTGCGCTCACCTTATGGCATTTGCCGCAGTCCTCGTCCGGTGCGGCAGCGGAGGTCGCGGCGGTCAACAGCATGGCGGAGGCGCACAGCCATGCGAACAGCAATGATAGTTTTTTTAAGTTCATAACCCGTATCCGGAAAACCACGAAAGTCTATCAGAATTGGCGATAAAAATCAAATAGTTCGCCGCTTTCCTTATTTTATCTGCTTAATGAACTGCTTCAACTCAGTGTCGTCGGGGGCTATCTTGAGCGCCTTTTCCCAGGTCTCGCGCGCCTTGTCCTTCTTCCCGATCGCGTAGTATCCCGAACCCAGGCGTTTCCAGGCGAGAATGTTTCCGGGCTGCAGCTCGATGACGATCGTGCACTCCTGGATCGCCAGGTCGTATCTTCCTTCATAGATGTGGTTCAGTGCGGCAAAGAGGTACTGGTCGACGATGTTCATGTCGCCGACCGGCGCTTCCATGGTGCTCAGGATCGACACATACTTGAGCTCAAGGAACCCTTTGACGGCGATGGTGAGCGAAGACGGGTTCAATTGGAAAGCGAACCACGCGCCCGCCATGGAAGCCTTGCGGTTGCCGTCAACGGCGATATAGTTGCTCAATGCTTTCCGCATCATATCGCCTGCCTGGCCTTTTTCATCGATCTTGAGCGAGAGCTTGACGACATCATCGAGCCTCCCGATCATCGTCTTGACATCGATATCGGTCGGATTGTCGGCGAGGATCCTGTTGTAATAGTCGCGCGCGGTGATGTAGTCGCCCCGTTCGTACGCCTGCTTCGCCTCGACATAGGTCGAGCCCATCTTTTCCTTCACCGCGGACGCGATGTACCGGGAAGCTGCCTCCTGGGTCTGGTCGATATCCAGGATCTTCTTCCACTCGGCAATGGCAAGATCATACTGTTTTTCCTTCATGTATGTGTCTGCCTGGTCGTAATGCTTCTTAGTGCGCACATCGACGACATTGCTCTTGGCGTTGTTGTAGAGGCTGCGGGCCTGCCGGTCATACGGTCTGACCGCGAGGATCTTCTCCAGTTCGTTGAGAGCCGACTTGTAGTCGCCGTCCTTGATGAACTGCTCGGCGTGCTGGTACATCTCGTTCGTCGTCTTGTCGGTGATGAGGTTCTTGGTGGTCTCGATCAGGGCCGCGAAGCGCCGGTCGTCGGGGTTCATTTTGACCAGTTTGTCCCAAACCTCGATCGCCTTCGCGTAATTCTCGTTCTGAAAGGCATCGGCGGCGTCTTTGCAGAAGGGTTCCATGACCTGCTGCTTGGCAATGGCCTGGTACCGGGCCGCGGTCTTGTCGAAGGGATCGATCGCAAGGATCTCGTTCAGGAGCGGGGTCGCCTTATCGAACTTGCCCTCTTTGAAGAGGACAACGACCTCCTTCTTGAGCTGTTCGATCCGCTCCAGCTGCTTCGGAGTGACAGCGTCCGCGCCGGAAGCGACGCAGAACATGAGCATGACGAGAAGTGCAAGGAATCTTTTCACCCTTTTGCTCCTCTGACCACGGTGATTTCGATGCGCCGGTTCTTTGCCCGATCGGCCTCGGTTTCGTTCGACGCAGCAGGCCTGAACTCCCCGAGCCCATGGGCGATAAGCCGGTCAGGGGCAAGGCCTTTGTTGATGAAATAATAAATGACGCTGAAGGCCCTCGCCGATGACAGCTCCCAGTTCGAATTGTACTGCGCGGTGTGAATGGGGATGTTGTCCGTATGCCCTTCGGCGACGACCATGTTGCTCATGGGTTTCAGTTGTCCATGAAGGTGCTCCAGAAAGGACCCGATCCCCGGCTTCAGTTCCGCGCTGCCGCTGTCGAAGAGCGCAAAGCTCTCCATCTTGATCTTGATGTGGTGCGGGGTGATGATGAGCTGGATCTTGTCCGTCATCTTGTTCTTTTCGATGAAGTCCCTGATGTTCTGCGCCAGCGCGATCTCCTGTTTCATCTGCTTTACCCGCGGATCGTTCGGATTCGTTTCGGCAAGGTCCGAGAGCGCGGTCTCGTATTCCACGGAGCCGGAATAGGAAAAGGCGTAGAACATGATGAAGAGGATGACCAGGGTAAGCATGAGGGTGCTGTAGGGCAGCATCCACAGTTCGGTCTCTTCCATGTGCTCTTCGGTGTATTGTACGAACTTCTGGAGTACCGACATTACAGCATGCTCCTCGCCTGGCGGACCAGCGTGATCTCGATGCGCCGGTTTCGGGCCCGGTTCACTTCCGAGTCGTTTGGATGAGCGGGGTGGAACTCACCGTACCCCGCCGCAACGAGCTGCTTGGGGTCCAGCCCGGTAGCCGTGAAGAAATTGACGACTCCGACCGCGCGCGCGATGGACAGCTCCCAGTTGGAACGGTACGCGCCTCCCCGGACAGGGATCGTGTCCGTGTGGCCTTCGATGATGATGTCATTGGGGAACGCCTCGATCAGTCCGGCGAGGCTTTCCAGGACGTGGACCGTGCCGGGATTGAGCTTGGCGCTCCCGATGGAAAAGAACGTCTCGGGGTTCAGTGCGATCTTGACGGTCTTGTCCGTTACCGCGATGGTCGCCTTTCCGGCAAGTTTTCCGTCGGCGGCCGCCTGCTGGATGCGCTTGATCGCCGCTTCTTCCCGCGCCATCTTCGCCTGGCGCTCCAATTCGGCCTGCTCCCGGGCAGATCGGTTGACAACCGTGCTTTCCATGCCGGCGACCACCATCTGCTTTTCCACGGCGGTCATTCGTGTCATGGAGAACAGCATAAGAAAGAACAGCATGAGGTTGGTGGTTATATCGGAAAAGATGATCAGCCAGATATTGCCGAACTCTTTCCTTTTGTCAGCGTGTTCATTCATGCCATGATCCGATCACAAGTCGCTTCCGCGCGACGGTTACTTCTGCCGTATATGCGCCATAATGAAGGCGGTCAGTTTTTTCCTCAAGATGAGGGGTACGTCGCCCTGCTGGATCGACATGATGCCTTCGGCGATCATCTCCTTGCTGATGATGTCCCGCTCGCTGTGGTCCGTGAGCTTTGTCGCGATCGGGATGAAGACGTTCGCCGAGAAGATCCCGTAGAAGGTTGCCGTGACGGCATTGGACATTGCGGCGCCCATGCTGGCGGGATTGGAAAGGTTCCTCAGCATTTCGACGATGCCCATGAGCGTGCCGAGGAGCCCGAAGATGGGGGCGACCGTGGCCATGGTCCGGAAGGCCCCCGAGACCTTTTGCTGATTGTGACGGGTATAGAATATCTCGCGGCCGAGATTGTCCTTGATGACGTCGTGTTCAAGACCGTCAACGAGCATCTGGATACCGTGGACCAGGAACTTGTCCTCCATTTTCGGTATGTCACCGGAAAGCGTCTCAATGCCGTCCCGACGAGCCTTTTCGGCAAGCGAGGCAAGGTAATCGATCTTGTCCTCCATGTCCTTGTCGGAATGCTTGCTGGGGAAGAGGAGGATCCGCAAGGAGGGGACGATCTCCTTGATCACCGACCACGGATAAGCGATCAGGGTGGCGCTGAACGTGCCGCCGTAGACGATCACCAGCGCCAGGGGATTGAACAGCATATGCAGGATATTGCCTACTGCCAGCACGTACAGGATCGTCAGCAGGATCGCGACGAGCCCGATTATTGTCATTTTATCCATTTTTTCCATATTAGTTTGTTTCAACCTCCACCAGTCCTTCGCTGATCAGGCGGCGCACCAGGACCATCAGATTCTGCTTCTCCCGTTTGAGGCGGACAGAGGAGAGGGGACGGCTGAACTCCATTTCCTGCTTCAGCCGTTCTGCCGCGCCGGCGCTCAGCGATGAGATAACCTTCTGCTGGATATCCTCCGGCGAAGCCTTCAGGATCTGGGCAAAGAGCGCGGCCTCGATGTTCCGGTAAAGGGTCTGGATCCCCTGGGCAGGCAGTTCGCGGATGATGGTCTCCAGGCTCTTGATCCTCTGCTTGAGGCGTGCTGCGCTCTGGGCGTCCTTCGTCTCCAGCGTCTTGATGACCTTGTCGCGCACGTCCTCATTGGTCATGTCAAGAAGCGTTATCAATTTGTTCTCTCCGCCCACGACGTAGGTGAGCTTGCTCTTGACCATATCTTCGAGCGCGATCACCTTCTCCGAGCTGATCTCTTCCTTGCCGAGGGATAGCGCTACCTCGACCTGCTTGTCCCTGGGGAAACATTCAAGGAGCCTCATGGCGATCGCGGGATCGAGATAGTTGGTCACCATCGCAATGTCCTGCGGGTTCTTGTCCTTCAGGAGAAACGCGAGGCCGGGGATATCGCGCTCGCGAACGAAGGAGAAGGGAAGTCCTTCTTCCTTTTCGCTGAGGGACACGGCTGTCTTGGCCGCGCCGCCGGCAAGCACCTCGCGTTCATAGGTCGTCGTCCGCTCGACCGTCGTCGAGGACGCCGCGGCGCCCGTGCCGCGAATGATGTTCCAGTCGATATCCTTCAGGGCCGGCACGATCTTCTTGAGGGGGTCCATGAAGAACATTCCGACCATGACCATCATGAAGCCGCCGACGAGCGTTAGTATGAGCCATAGGAAGTTCGGCATTGCGAAGAGCGATCGGAAGAATCCCTTTGACTCGAAGTCGACCTTTTTTACGTTTATCTGGTCGCCCCTCGTCTGGCTGAAACCCATCACGTTCTTGGCCATGTCCTGGATCAGTTCCACGATCGATCCGGGGACGCTGTTGTCGATCCAGATGGAAAGCACGATCTTGTTGACCTTGTACTTGCTGCTCCCGGCGCCGAACAACATTTCGGACTGGCCGGCACCGAACTCCTTCTTTTCAGGAACCCCGGGGAGCACCAGCGCGTTCATTTTCTTTTTTTCGAGAAGCTTGTCGCTGTCGCCGCGTGCGGACACAAGCTCGGCATTCACAAAGATGACGACCTTGTCGGTACCGGTGATCTCCTGAATGACCTGCTTGAGCTTGCGTTCAAGCTGGTTCTCCAGGGAGATTTTGAGGGCATAATCATCATTTACTTCAGCGCGCGAAATCGGTACGGCAGTGAGAAGAATAAAAGGGACCAGAAGAAGCACGAGCAGACTGCGAGTGATTGTTCGAACCATGTTTATTTCCCCTATTAAGCTGATATTGAAATGGAACGATTTCGATAAGGTCGATCAAGCGTCATTTTTGCAATCCAATAATTGTTGCAATATATGTACCCGTAGGCGCACATAAAATATGGTCGCACAACATGTTTAAATAATTGAAATAATTATGTTTATATGGAGATAAATTACGCTTTTGGAGAATTCAACAAGTAATTCATCGAGCGAATGCGCTCACTTTGTGCTGATTAGTGCTCTTTGCATTGCCGGCAAAACGTCTTAGGTTAGCATATTGCACGAATATTTGTAAAGTGGAATCTTGTCTTTTATTACATAAGTGTGTATGATATTCGCGTTTCAGGTCATGCGCCGTCTGCTCCATCAAGAATATCCATCGTTCTGTATCGTATAACAACATATCGATCATCAGGAAGGGACATTATGAAGAAGATAGCGATCATCGTTGCCGGATTGTGCGTTATCATGACCTTTAGCGGATCATACGCAGCGACGAGCAAGAAGGGCGTTCCCAAGGACAAGGGACCCGCCGCCAAAGACAGGAGCGCGGAGGGTGCTCCCGCAAAGGCGGAGAAGGCCGCTGTCCCTCTCAATGAAAGGTATACCGACAAGGGCGACGGCACGATCCTTGACAAGAACACCGGCCTGATCTGGCTTAAGGATGCCAATGTCAGCAATCTGCCTCTGCCCGGCGATGGCGCAAAGCAGTATCTCCAGGAAATGAACAGCGGAAAGAAACCGAATTTCGGTTATTCCGACTGGCGCCTTCCGACCATCAATGAGATCGAGACGCTCGTGGACAAATCCCGGTTCTATCCGGCGCTGCCGGTCGGCCATCCATTTGCGAATGTGCAGAACCATTTCTACTGGTCTTCGTCGACCGGGAAGGATGTCCTCGATTACGTATGGATCGTGGACCTGGCATCCGGCGAGATGACCATGGACTATGTTTCCTATTGCAGTTACAAGTTCCTCTGGCCGGTCAGGAGCAGTTGGATGCCGACGACCACCAAGGCGAGCACCGTCATGACCGGCGGGCTGAACGAGTTCGGCCAGCTCGGTGACGGGTCCACCGGGGACCGGGAAGCTTTCCTGCCGGTGAGCGGCCTGGAGAACGTGGTCAAGGTCTCTGCGGGTCTTGAGCATGCCGTGGCGCTCAAGTCCGACGGGTCCGTTTGGACATGGGGACGGAACAACCGGGGTCAGCTGGGTAATGGTACCGTCGAGGACAGCCGGGTGCCGGTCGCCGCCAAGGACCTCTGGAGGATCACCGATGTCGCGGCGGGCATGTTCCATACGCTCGCGCTTGCGTCTGATGGAACGGTCTGGGCCTGGGGGCGTAATTCCTACGGACAGCTCGGGAACGGTTCCAATGAGGACAGCACAACACCGGTGCGGGTCAGCGGACTATCGGGCGTCGTGAAGATCGCCGCGGGGATGTATCACTCGGTGGCCGTAAGGTCCGACGGATCGGTCCATGCCTGGGGCAGGAACGTGTACGGTCAGCTTGGCGACGGTTCGAACAAGGACCGGAACAGCGCCGGCCAGGTTACCGGGATATCGGGAGCCGTGAACGTCACTGCGGGGCTTCATCACACGGTGGTCCTGAGGTCCGACAAGACCGTCTGGGCCTGGGGCTGGAACATCAACGGCATGCTGGGTGACGGAACAGGAACCGACCAGTTCAAGCCGGTGCCGGTCAAGGGCCTTGCTGATATCGTGGACATCCAGTCGGGACTGCACCACACCATCGCGCTCAGGTCCGATGGCAGCGTCTGGACATGGGGGGGGAACGAATACAGCCAGCTTGGCAATAAGTCGGCAAACGGAGCAACGGCCATCAAGATCGATGGATTGGGAAACATCAAGAAGGTATCGGCGGGAATGTACCATTCCATCGCGGTGATGACGGACGGTACGATCTGGGTGTGGGGCAAGGACCTGAAGAACCAGCCGTTCAAACCTTCTCCCGTGCGGATATGGGACGTGGCAGGGATCAATGATGTCGCTGCCGGAAGGTTTTACACGATCGTGTTGAGCGGCGGCAAATCCGCTGTTAAGTGACCACAAAAAAAGGCTATTTCTCCGAGCCCTTTTTCGATTCGATCATGAATTCAAAGAGGGCTTTGCACTTTTTCAGCCGCTGCAGGTAGATCTTCTTCGACGGATCATCCGACGACTGTATTTCCGGCATCAACTTGTCCGACCGCTCTATAAGCGACGAAAGCTCCTTGACGCTCAACGTATCGGACCCCTGCGTTTTTGAACAGATATCATCGAATGTTTCCTTCCAGTTGCCGGCCGCTGAAGGAGTCGAACTTATCGCGAGTGCCAGCATGAACATCACTGCCAGTCCAAGTATCATGCGTTCTGTCATTTTCATATTTTTCATGTCATATATTTAATCGAAAAATACATTTTCTGTCAAGAACTATATCTTTATTTTTGCTTTTTCAACTGTCATGATCGAAGCGGCGGTTTTGCAGGGTGTCTTTGGCCGAGGGTGTCAGATCGACATTTTTTAACCCTAGCGTTCAATTAGCAGCATCTAGCAGCATCACGAATTCCCGCGTTAAGAGCGCTTATGAACACTTCTTGAGCGTATATGCTCATTATTCCCAGGGCAATTTTTTTATTCATCATATTAATATATAAAATCATATAGTTAATCCATGCAACGGCATTATTATAGGGGCATGTTTATTGCACATATATATTAATTGCCTGCTATTATTTTACCTTGAACATCAAGGAGTTAAACAAATATGAGGATGCAACATTCGGTCGGAACGATCTCTCTGGTCGGGTTGTTCGAACTCCTGCTCATAATTTATCCTTTTCCCGGTCATAGCGCGGTCCAGACCCCGGCAGCTGCGGCTGCGGAGAGCTGCGTCAACGCCAAATGTCACGTCACCATGGGTAAGGACAAGGTCGTCCATAATCCGGTAAAGGAAGGCATGTGCACGACCTGTCATCAGGCCGCTGATGATCCTCAGAAGAAGACAAAGCATCCGGGGAACCTTGTCATCTCCCTCATGCAGCCGGCTGCGGAACTGTGCGCTATGTGTCATGAGCCCAAGAACAAGAAAAAGATCGTCCATGCGCCGATCCAGGGGGGGGATTGTACGTCCTGTCATAATCCCCATCAGTCGCCGAACAAAGGCATGTTGAAGGATTCAATGCCGAAGATCTGTTTTCAGTGTCATCCGGACAGCATCGTGAAGCATGCGGTCATGCACCCGCCGGTTGCGGGGGGGGACTGCTCCGGATGCCATGACAACCATCAAAGCGATTTTCCCAAGCGACTGGTCAAGGAGGGGAACGCCCTTTGTTTCCAGTGCCATCCCGACAAAGAAGAGGGACTCAAAACAAAAAAGGTTGCTCACTATCCGGTGAAGCAGTCGTGCATCCAGTGCCACAATCCCCATGGTTCGTCCTCGAAGGGCATGCTGACCGCTCCGGTCCCGGAGCTCTGCTCAAATTGCCATCCGAACGAAGTGATGCTGCGTCAACGGGCCGCCACCAAGCACGGGCCCATGGCCGATCAAAAGAGCTGCCGCATCTGCCATGATCCGCATTTTTCCGATCAGCCACGGCTCCTCGTCACCACGCAGATGGCGCTGTGCCTTGCCTGCCATGACAAGGAACTCGAGACCGGCAAGGGCAAGATCATGAACATGAAGGCGCTCCTGGAGGCAAACAAGAACGCTCACGGCCCCCTGAAGAGCAATGACTGCGTATCGTGCCATAATCCTCATGGCTCGGACTACTGGCGGATCCTGGTGAAGTACTATCCCCCGGATTTCTATGCATCCTTCTCCGAGGGGAAGTATGCATTGTGCTTCTCGTGCCATGACAAAGCGGCATTCACCGAGCGGGTCACGAAGACGTCCACGGGATTTCGCGATGGAGAACAGAACCTTCATTTCGTTCATGTGAACAAGATCAGCAAGGGGCGGACGTGCAAGGCCTGCCACGAGGTGCACGCGGACAGCGGACAGCAGGCACATGTGAAGCAATTCGTGGGATTCAGCGGTTGGGCGATGCCCATGAACTTCACGCAGGGCAAGAACGGCGGGACCTGTGCGCCGGGGTGTCATGGGGAAAAACGGTATACCCGGTAGGCGTATCCCGCGGTACCATTTCGTGCAGGAAACGGCGTACGATACTCGATACTACCCAGCAAAACGATGTCGGGGGAATAATTTGAACAGACCAGGGACCAAGATCACAGCGGCGGCGATCGCGTTTACCGTGATCCTCATTGCATACTCATTCTCGGCGGCCCAGCCGGCGACATCCCCATCGATCTCTATCCTCTATCCGAAACCGAATGCCCTGGTCGGGAAAAAGGTCAATCTCGTCGTTGATCCCGCGACCGACTGGTCAACGGTGCCTTTTCTCCAGGTGCTCGTGGGAAGCACCGAATATCCGGTGATCGACACATCCACCGGCCGTCACGCAGTACAGGGCCTTGCGCTGGACGCGGGGCCCAACACGATAACCGTCAGGGTCCTCGTTGCTGTCTCCGAGCCGGACAAGGAAAAGGGAAAGGACCGGGAAAAAGAGAAAACGAAGGAACCTTCAAAAAGAAAGTATACGCAGGTCCTGTCAACCTCCTTCACGGTCTTCAACCGGGAGGGGAACTTCGCCGTAACGCCACAGCAATTCACCGCACAGTACTTCCATTCACGGGAGCAGGAAGGCGCGTGCTCGGGGTGTCACCGTCTTGAGGCAGAGCCGAAGGACTTCAAGCAGGGGAAGCGCGAGGAAATGCTCTGCTATTCCTGCCACCGCGAGATCCCGACCGGCAGGTACATCCACGGGCCATCGGCCGTCTGGAACTGTCTGTCCTGCCATAATCCCGAGATCTATCCGGTGAAGTACCAGTTCGTATCCTACAATCCATGGACGGTAACCAAAACGATACGGTCCGTGGAGCCGGCCGTGTTCACCCTGCCCTCCGATGTTCTGTTCAAGCCCAAGTCGTCCCTGTTCGTGAGCGAAACGTCCACGCTTCAGCTCAGCAAGAAGGACAGCAAGGATAAAAAGAAGCGCGATGCGTTCAGCAAGGCAAAGGCGGCGGAACTGGCAAGGAAGCGTGAACAGCAGCGGGAGCTGTTCAAGGAGTTCCTTGAGTTCATCAAATTGAATCCTGCCGACAAGGTGCAGGTCGAAGCCCATGTGGATACCGGTCATTTTCCGCCGGTAAAGGGAAAGACGAAGGGATTCAAGAACGACGCTCAACTGACGGCTGCGAGGGCAAAGGCCATAGTAAAACTGCTTAAGGATTACGGTGTCGCCGGGAAGGACCGCGTCGCGTCCGTCGGCATGGGCAGTACCCTGCCGAAGGCGCCCAATACGAACAATGAAGGCAGGAATATCAATAATCGCATTGAGGTCATTGCTTATCCGCCGGACGTCAAGATCAAGAACAGCATGAAGCTTCCGGTCCTCAAGGACCGTGAGCGGGTTGTGGTCACCATGAGCTATCAGCGGGGCGCGGCCGTGGGAAAACTGGCAGTCGTGGAAAGTCTTCCGAAGGGATTTCTCTATATGCCGGGGAGCGGAGTTTTCCGCGGCGCCATAAAGAATCCGCAGGTCAAAGGAAATGATCTGACCTGGCAGCTTGGGGACTTCGGCTCCAATTTCCAGGAGAGCGTGTCGTTCATCGTTAAAAAAGGGAAAGAGGCAACCGTTCCGGTAAGCCCGATTGTGAACCTCTCGTTCAAGAGCGGGCAAAAGGACGAACGACTTACCTTCGATCCGGACAAGCCGTTCAAACCCGGCCTGACCGTCAAAGAAACCTGCGAAAAGTGCCATATGAACCTGCTTGCCAATACCTTTAAACATGGTCCCGCGGAGGCGGGTCAATGCAACCTCTGCCATGATCCCCATGCCAGCGACTACGCATCATGGACCCGCACACAGTCCTGGCGTCTGTGTACGACCTGCCATGCCGAGAAAAAAACCGGTGTCCACCTGATCGCAGGCTTCGTCCATGGGATATCCCATCCCACGAAAAAATGGCCCGATCCATCACGGCCGGGCAAGCGCCTTGCTTGCGTGAGCTGCCATTCACCGCACAGCTCTCAAACAAAGGAACTCATGGGTTTCGACGTCCGGAACAAGTATGAGACGTGTAAATACTGCCACGCTCAAAAGTGATATCCCGGCAATGATGTTTTGTGGTATACTGATGTACGGTCAGCAGTGATAACCCGGTAAATCTGATATGCTCCGTTACCAATTACTCATAACGACCATGCTCATTGCCATGAGCAGCGCGGGCTGTGCATTTATCGCCGGCAAGGACGATTCCGGTGCGGCCGGCCAGGACGCCAAGCACATTCGGCTCAATTATGTCGAGACGCTCAGGAACCAGGCCAGCCTCCGCGGAGAGGGCTTCCGCGACGTCGTCCACACGGCCGGCACACCGACGACCCTCCTGCAGCCCAACAGCGTGTTCGCCGACGCCTTCCGCGTCTACGTGACCGATCAGACGCTGCCGCCCCGAGTCTTCATCTTCGATCGGGGCGATCGCACGGCGAGCATCCTGGCAATACCCGTACCGCCCGCTGACGGCAAACTCCTGAATCCGCTGGGCATTGCGGTGGACGTCGGGAACGTCATCTACGTAGCCGATGCCCAACAGGGCAGGGTCTTCGGTTACGACAGGAACGGGGCGCTGCTCCTGTCGTTCGGGAAAACAGGCGATCTTGCCTATCCTATGGGCATTGCCATCGATAAGCGACGGAATCGTATCTATATTGCAGATTCCCATGCACATCTGGTCAAGACCTTTACGATGCTGGGCGACCGGCTTTTCGATATCGGCGGTGACGGAAAAGCGGATCAGCGGCTAACGTCTCCGGCCGGGATCGCACTCGACAGGGAGGGGCGGATCCACGTGCTCGACAGCCAGTCCCGGCGGATATCCATCTATGAGCCAGACGGCAAGTTCCTGAGAACGTTCCCCCTGTCCCGCGGGGGCGTCGGCGACTCGATCAAACCCCGAGGGATCGCCGTGGATTCGGCAGGACATATCTATGTTTCGGACGGCGTTAATAACAACATCCTCATCTTTGAATCCGACGGCAGTTTTCTGAAGACCTGGGGCAAGAGCGGAAACCTGAGCGGCGACTTCTGGACTCCCCAGGGTCTTTTCATTGATGAACGTGACACTATCTATATTGCAGATCAAACCAACAGCCGTGTCCAGGTCTATCAATTCATAAAATGATTCCGTACACGACGCGTCTTCGCACGTTCCCCTCGGTTGCTGCGGCATTTGCATTGCTGTTCCTTGCTTCCTGTGGTCCTCCCCCCCGGTCACCGGAGCCGGACAACCTTTTCTGGCCGTTGCCCCCTGATCCTCCGAAAATAAAATATATCCAGTCGATCTATACCGAGGACGATATCGGCCGTGTCTACTCGCTGAAGGAAAAGCTCTTCGGCAAGGAATACGCGGACAATATGGCCAGACCGTATGGCGTTCGTACGCGGCACGGCAATATGCTTGTTTCAGACATTGCTCTGCGAAGGGTGCTGATCTTCGATCTGGTGAACAAGCGGCTTCGGGTCCTGGGTGAGGAAGGCGCCCTGATCACTCCCGCGTCTTCCGTGTCAGATGTGTCAGGAACCGTCTATGTCGCGGACACCGGCGGGGCCAAGATCGCCGTCTATGGTCCCGACGGAGCTTATCGGACGGCGTTCATTCTCAAAGGAAGCAAGCCGGTGGCCGTGGCGATCAACGAGGCCCTGGGCCGGTTGTATGCGGTGGACCGTGAGGGACATCGTGTCGTGGCCTTTGGATTGGACGGTACCCGGCACTTTGAGTTCGGCGAGCGGGGAAGCGCTGACGGGAAGTTCAATATCCCTCTCGATATTGCAGTGGGTGCCAACGGCGAGGTGTATGTGCTGGACGCGGGGAACTTCCGGGTACAGGTCTTCACTGCGGAAGGCAGGTTCTTGTCCAAGTTCGGAGCGGTTGGCGACCGCCCGGGGTTGTTCGCCAATCCGAAAGGGATAGCTCTTGATTCCGAGGGCAACATATACGTGACCGATGCGGCTTTCAGCAACGTTCAGATATTTGATCCCCAGGGTCATGTCCTGCTCTTCCTTGGACAGCTTGGGTCACGGCCGGGGCAGTTCCATCTTTTGGGCGGGATATCCATTGATGAGAGCGACCGGATCTACGTCGCCGACCAGCTGAACGGCCGCATCCAGGTCTTCCAGTATCTGAAGACGACGGCGTCGACCAGCAAACCATGACACAGAAAAAACCTTCCTTCCGTGGGATCATCCAGTCGCTCGGTCTCGTCTTCGGCGATATCGGCACCAGCCCGATCTACACCCTCACCGTCATTTTTCTGCTGACCAAACCGACCGAGGACCATGTCATCGGGGTCCTGTCGCTCATCGTCTGGACGCTTATCCTTCTCGTTACGGTCCAATACGCCTGGCTTGCCATGAGCCTCGGCCGCCGGGGCGAAGGCGGGACCATCGTGCTCCGCGAGCTCCTTGTTCCGCTCCTCAGGTCCGGCAGGCAGGTCGCTTTCATCACCCTATTGTCCTTCATCGGCATTTCCCTGATCGTCGGCGACGGCGTCATCACGCCCGCCATCAGTATCCTCTCCGCCGTGGAAGGTCTGCTCCTGATCCCGGGATTAGAAGAGACCAAACAGTGGATCCTGATCGTTATCGCCGGATTCATCGCCATCGCGCTCTTCTCGGTCCAGAAGAAGGGCACGGAAAAGGTGGCAGCGGCGTTCGGACCGATCATGGTCGTCTGGTTCGCGGCCCTCACGCTTTCGGGCATCGGGTCCATCATTCATGCACCCTCCGTCGTCAAGGCGGTCAATCCCTACTACGCGATCAACTTCCTGATCGAGAACGGCATCACCGGGTTCTTCGTCCTGTCCGAGGTCATCCTGTGCGCCACGGGAGGCGAAGCGCTCTATGCCGACATGGGGCACCTGGGCAGGGCGCCTATCGTCCGCGCATGGTATTTTGTCTTTGTTGCGCTTCTCATCAACTACCTGGGGCAGGGCGCGTTCGTCATCACCCATCCCGAAGCCAAGAACGTGCTCTTCGAAATGGTGTTCAGCCAGGCCCGTCCGCTGTATATCCCCTTCCTCGTGCTCAGCATCATGGCTACGGTGATCGCGTCCCAGGCCATGATCAGCGGAATGTTCTCCATTGTGTACCAGGGCATCGCCACCCGCGTCATGCCCATGTTCCGGATCGACTACACGTCCCGCGAGCGCCAGTCGCAGATCTACATCGGGTTCGTCAACTGGTTCCTGCTGCTGGCGGTGCTGTTCATCATGTTCGAGTTCCAGAGGTCGAGCAACCTTGCTGCCGCGTACGGACTGGCGGTCACCGGCACCATGACGCTGACCGGGTTCATGATGACCTGGATATTCCTGCGACGGGGGAAATACTGGCACGCCGCCGTCTCGATCTTCGTGACCATCGTCAACATCGCATTTCTCGTTTCCAATACCTACAAGATCCCCCATGGCGGATTCTGGTCGCTCATCATCGCCGCGATCCCGTTCAGCATGATCATGCTGTACACGCGCGGTCAAAAGAAGCTCTACAACGCGCTCCAGCCGCTGCCGCTGGATGTGTTCCTGCTGAGCTACAACCAGATCTACAAGGCGGTGAACAGGATCAGCGGCACGGCCCTCTTCTTCGCGAAGGACGCATCTGAGATCCCTCCCTATGTCGTCCACACCATGTTCAAGAACAATATCCTGTACGAGGACAATATCATCGTCTCCATCGTCCGGCGGGACGATCCGTTCGGCGTGACCGGCTACTTCAAGGAGGAGATCGCCCCCGGCCTCCGGTCCTTCGAGATCCAGATGGGCTACATGGAGATCCCTGATGTGGAGGAGATCCTTCGGGATGCTGACATCAAAGAGAAGACCATTTTCTACGGCGTCGAGGACATCACGGCAACGAACATCTGCTGGCAGGCGTTCTCGGTCATCAAAAAACTGACGCCGAACATCGTCCAGTTCTTCAAGCTTCCGTCCAACAAACTGCACGGCGTGGTGACGCGGGTAGAGATGTGAGGGATCACAGCATGATGAGGACGCTCGTTATGGCGAGGTACCAGAGGATGTCGGTGGGGGCTTGAAGTTCTCCGGTGGAATCGAGCAGGAGGTCGGCGCGGGCGGGGAATTCGTCATCGGCGGTCCAGAGCGTCAGGGTGACGGGGATCCTCGGAAGGGGATACATCCGCAGCGAAGCGTCTGCGATCATCAGGACCTCTCCCCCCAGGGCACGGCCCCGGTCCAGGAAACCGACCCTGTCGTTCCCGTACTTGTGAGCGATTCTTTCCAGCGGCATGACATGGGACCCTTTCGAGAATATGTCCCCGCCGCGGATGTTCTTGAAACTGACCAGCCTCCCTGTCTCGGCAATTTCCTTCGCATTCGCCAGATACCACAGGACCGCGATCCGGAAAAAATCCCCTTCACGATCGAGCAGAACAGAGCTTTCCGGGGCCAGCCCGGTGATCGTTCGATCTTTCTGCGCGACCAAGAAGTCCATTCCGAAGGACCTGATGGTATAACACGCTGATGCCGGATCGAACGCAACGCATGCCGTCCTGACGACATCGTCAGGTCTGTGAGAAGCCAGCAGTTCCCATGCTTTCTGTTCTACAGAAGAAGTAGTTCCCGCCATCTGTTCTCCTGCCCCTGCCGAGTGATCCCGTTAGGTAAGACCCGCCCTATAGTATCAGAACAGGATATTGATGAAAAGCGTCAAAATGTATTCTGTGCCGTAAAGGAACGGCGTTAGACACGCAAGAGAGAACCCCACATTGCAATCTTCTGTTCTCTGTGGTACAGTTTGCCGTAAGAAAAGGCCGTTCCACAATATAATAAAGGACGAATATGAGCACGTTCGATGTCGCGAGCAAGGTGTCCCTGTCCGGAGAGTACATCCTCGGCGCGGATCAGACGGGAAGTCATGGCTGTTACCTCATCTACGGGGTACTCAAGGCAGGCGAGGGGGGGAGAGAGCTCAGGCCCGGGAAAGGGCACGAAGAGATAGTCCTTGTCCTCCGCGGAGATCTTTTCGTGCGCGGGCACTATGCGGGCCCGCTCAAGGAGGGGCAGGCGCTTCATCTCCGGGACGACGAGAACTGCCTGCTTGATAATCCCGGTGATGGTGAATCCCTCTATGTCATTGCCGGAGGGCACTCTGAAGGAGGACGCCACTGATGACCGGGAAGACTGCCGCCCAGAATCAAGAATGGCTCGATAGATACAAGAAGAAGATAATCCTCGGCATCGTTTCTGTCATGACGTTGAGCATCGTCGTCACGATGTTCTATATTACCTGCACCATGCGTTCCCGACTCATACAAGAGCGCGGGGTCCAGGCGGAAGAGCTCGGGATCGTCCTCCACTCGAGCCTCAACTACCTCATGGAGGCCCGCGATCCGGGAAAAATGCAGAACACTCTTGTCGTCATCGGGAAAGAGAACCCGGCCATCGTCAAGACGTTCATTATCGATACCAAGGGGAAGGTGGCATACTCATCGCGCGAGAAGGACATCGGCGCCACCATCGACCGTTTCACCGATATTTCCTGCAAGGGCTGCCATAGTGGCCCGGTCACCGTGCCCCATGACAAGACCATGACCGTGACCGTTGACGGCAAGCGGGTCCTGCGGCACGTCCATATCATTGAGAATCAGCCGTCCTGCCACCGGTGCCATCCGGCCGACGTGCGGATAAACGGGAAACTCGTCATCGATAGTTCCCTGGAACCTACGGACTCCCTGATCCGTACGGTCATCCTGATCATCCTCGGTTCTTCGCTGGCATGCCTGGCCGTCCTAATCCCGTTCCTGTGGTGGGCCCTGTCGAGGGGCGTCAATACGTACATCGATGAGATACGCACGAAATCGGCGGAGCTCCTGATCCTCTATAGCATCGTCGACCGGTTGAGCGCGACGATAGACTTCGAGGAGCTCAAACAGATCATCATCGAGATCATCAGTGAGGCCCTGGGCGCCGACGAGATCGACATGGTCCTCCCGAACGAATACCGCGAGCTCGGCGTCATCGTATGGGCGAAGGACAAGAGCGCCATGCAAAGGAAGAAGGTTGAGGTCGCATCTGCGCTGCATGATATCATCTATGCGTGGGGGGAAGGCAGGATCACCGAACACGTCATCGTCAACGAGGGAAAAGAGATCCATATGCCTGTTTCCAAAGGCGATAATCGTCTTGCCCTCATTATTATACGCAGCACGTCCGGTGTGTTCGAGCCGTACCAGCTTGCCCTTGTCCGGGGAATGGCGAACCACATCTCCGTGGCCTTTGAAAATGCCCTGTTATACCGCATGGCCATTACGGACGAACTGACGGGCCTCTACTCGATCCGTCACTTCAGGCAGGCCATCGGCAAAAGATACTCCCTGTTCCATGAATTCGGGGAAAAAATGACGCTCCTCATGATCGACATAGACAATTTCAAGAAGATCAACGATTCCTATGGCCATCCCGCCGGCGATGCGATCCTGAGGGAAGTAAGCAAGTGCATTCTAAGCTCGATCCGGGAGCCTGATCTGGGATTCCGGTATGGCGGCGAGGAGTTCGCCGTGATCCTGCCCGCGTCCGATATTCCCGCCGGGAAGGTGGTCGCGGAACGGATGCGCTCCCTGATCGAACACTATCCGTTCAAGGTGGACCAGCATGTCCTGAAGGTGACGGTCAGCATCGGCGTGGCTTCCTGGCCGGCAAGCGCGGAGAGCATCAAGGAGCTCATTGCCGAGGCCGATAAGGCGCTGTATGAGGCAAAGCATGGCGGGAAGAACCAGATTGTCGTGAGGGCGAGCAAGGGGTAGGGGTCAGGGGACAGGGGTCAGGGGTCAGGGGTCAGGGGTCAGGGGTCAGGGGTCAGGGGTCAGGACTGATCACTACCAGCTACAGCGGCAGTTTCTTCGTTTCCTCAAGGCCAGGTGATGCGTCGCTCAGGGACTGGAGCTTGTCCTCGAATTTCGCGAGCTTTTTGTCCGCTTCGTCGTATCTCGACTTCGTGTTCGTCAGATGTTTCCCCACCAGCTCGAACTCTTCCTGGAACTTTCGGAAATCCCCCGATAACCTCGCAAGGTTGGTGAGAATTTCCTGGGCGCGCTCCTCGACGTGCATGCCCTTGAGGCCGAGCAGGATGGTCTGGAGGTAGGCGTAGAAGCTGTTCGGCGAGACCGGGATGACCCGTTTCGCGAATGCGTAGTTCAGCAGGCCCTTGTCGGTGTCCATGGCCTCGTCCTTGATGATCAGCTCGTAGTACACGTTCTCCGCCGGGATGTACATGAGGGCGAAGTCGAAGGTGCCTTCGTCCGGCAGGATGTATTTCCCCGAGATGGCGTCGATATGCTTCTTCACGTCGGCGATGAACTTTCTCTTTGCCGCCCGCTGCTCCTCTTCCGATGATACTTCGATCACCCGTTTGAAATTCTCGAGGGGGAACTTCGCATCCACGGGGACCAGATTATGGCCGAGACGGATAACGGCGTCCACGACCTCGCCGCTCTTGAACCGGTGCTGCAGGGTGAAGTGGGCGGGCGGCAGGATCTGTGCCAGCAGGTCTCCCAGGAACAGCTCGCCGAGACCACCCCGGAGCTTGGGCGAGCGCAGGATCTCCTGCAGGCTTGCGATGTCCTTGCCCACCTCGAAGACCTTCTTCGTCGCTTCCGACAGTCCGCCCAGCCCCTTGCTTACTTCCGATACCACCTTCGCGGCATTATCAAGCCGCGTGTTCAGGTCGCCCGTGGACTTTTGGAGCTGCTGCGTCACCTGGCCAAGCTGGGCGTTCACCTGGCTGGTGATGGATGCAAGCTGCTGGTTCACCGTATCCTGGTTCTTCAGCATGGCGTCCGATAGCTGGCCGCGCAGGGACTGTACCTCCTGCTGGAGCAGGGGGATGGTCGGGTCAGAGGTCTTTTTCTGGGATTGGAGAACAAGCCAGAAGAGGATCAGGACCGTCAACGCTAAGAGTATGAGGATGGCGGTGAGCATTGCTAAACCTCGACGGGGAGACGCGGCGACGCGGTGACGCGGAGAGAGATAAGCGATACGGTTTGGACTTGTCCCCGTGTCCCCGCGTCTTCGTGTCCCCGTGTCTGCATCACACGATCTCCAGCATTCTGTCCAACGCCCGTTTGGCCTTGATGCGGATGTCTTCGGGAACCTTGATCACGTACTGCCTCTTCTCCATGGCGATAAGCACGCTGTCGAGCTTCGTTCGCTTCATATTCGGGCAGACCATCTCTTTGGACAGGATGAAGAACTGCTTGTCAGGGTTTTCCCTGCGGAGGCGGTAGAGGAGGCCTTCCTCGGTGCCGATGATGAACTCTTTGTGGGACGATTCCTTGCAGTACCTGAGCATGCCCGAGGTGCTGGTGATATGGTCCGCCATGTCCTGTATCTCCGGCGGGCATTCAGGATGGATGACAAGCAGAGCATTGGGGTGCTCTTTTTTAGCCCTTTTCACGTCCTCCATGTCGAGATGCGCGTGGTGCACGTTGCAGAACCCGTCCCAGGAGATGATCTTCTTCTTGGTCCGCTTTGCCGCGTAGGCCGAGAGGTTCCGGTCGGGGATGCAGATGATGGTGTCTTCCTTTAACGACTCGACGACCTTGACCACATTCGACGAAGTGCAGCATATATCGCTCTCGGCCTTGACCGCGGCGGAGGTGTTCACGTAGGCGACGACGGGAGCGCCGGGGTGCATTGCCTTCATGTCCCTGAGCGTGAAGGTGTCGGAGAACTCGAAGTGGATGCCGAGCTTGTCCGTGAACAGCTCCCGGCGGGTCTTGCGCGGTCCTTCCACGGTCACCATGTCGGCCATGGGACAGCCCGCGGTGATCTCGGGCAGCAGCACGGTCTTGTCGGGAGAGAGGATCGACGCGCTTTCGGCCATGAAGTGGACGCCGCAGAACACGATGACCTTGAAGTCCGTTCTCGCGGCGGCGCGGGAGAGCTCAAGGGAGTCGCCGGTTATGTCGGCGATGTCCTGGACCTCGGGCCGCTGATAATTATGGGCCAGGATGATGGCGTTCAGGTCCTTCTTGAGCTTGACGATGCGCTCGCGGATGTTGGTCTGGTCGGTCATAGGTACGTGATAATACCGATAACGTCGGGATATTGTCAAATGGAATCTCGCTCATGACCCTGAGGAAGCTCCCCGAGGAAGTTCCCTCGTCTTCACCGGGCCCGCGGTGCGATGGCGGTTCCCCTGCAGCGCTGCACCATAATATTTACAAGATGCAGGAATATATGGTAAGATAGCCGGCAGATACCATGGAAAAGAGATTCACACCCAATGAGCACCTTGCCAAGCTGGTACAGTCCTGGAACGGTACTGCATTCCTGATCGGCGCCGTCATCTTCCCGCTCCTTGCCTTCATGGACATCTTCCTGCTGCCCGGGCACTACCATCGGTTCATCCTGTACCGCGTCGCCATATCGATCATCCTCATCTTCCTCTATTACCTGAACAAGCTGAAAAGGAACATCGCCTACCAGTACACGATCGGCGCGGTGGCCACAGCGCTCAGCGCCGTCACCGTCGAGATCGCGGTCCTGCAGAGCGGCGGGCAGAACTCGCCGTACTACGCCGCCATGCTGATCCTGACCGTCTGCGCACTTGGGCTCGTGCCCATCAGCATGGGATTCGCCGTCACGCTCGTCGGCATCATCTATGCCGTTTATCTCGTGCCGATCATCCTGAGCGAACCCGTCCTGAGCGGTGTGTTCATCAGCAATAACGCCTTTCTCTTCGCCATGTTCATCATCGCCCTCATCCTGCGGTATCACAACCAGAAGTTGATCCATTCGGAACTCACGCTCCGGGAAGCACTGTCCCGGGAGAAGGGCAAGCTGGAGGTCTATTCAACGGGGCTTGAGGACAGCGTTGCCGAAAAGACGGGTGAACTGGCGGTCTCGGAGCAGAAGTACCGGGCGCTCTTCGAGAACGCCACGGACGGCATCGTGGTCCTGGACCGGCGAGGGACCATCGTGAACGTGAACAACCGGTTCTGCGATATCCACGGATTCCCGCGCGGGGCGCTCGTCGGAACGGACTTCCGGCTGCTCGTGTCCCGGCAGCAGGAGGCGCTGTTCGAAGCCCGGTTCCGGGAGATCATGAACGGCGCGTCGGTCGTCTTTGAGGCCGACAATTACCGGATGGGCGGTGGGACCGTTTCACTTGAGATAAGCGCGAAGGAGGTCATGATCGGCGGCGCCCCTCATGTCCAGCTCTTCCTGCGCGACATCACGGCGAGGAAGCGGCTCCAGGAGCATGTGCTGCAGGCCCAGAAACTGGATTCCATGGGCGTGCTCGCCGGAGGCATCGCGCATGATTTCAACAACGTCCTCACCGCCATCCTCGGCCAGGGCGAAGTGCTCAGGAGGCGCGTTGCCGGCGATGCGCTCGCCCTGCAGCGTATCGCGACGATCGAAAGCGCCGCCGGGCGGGCCGGTCAGATGGTTGCCAAGCTCTTGAGCTTCTCGCGGCAGGAGCGCTTCGAACTGGTCCCCACGGACGTGAACGCGGTGGTCCGGGAAACGGTGGACCTCGTCGATCGGTCGCTCACCCACCGGAATGTCACGATCAGCATGTCGTTGGACGACGCCCTCCCGTTCATCCTGGGCGACCGGATACATATCGAGCAGGTGCTCACGAACCTGGTGCTCAATGCCGCGGATGCCATGCCGGGAGGAGGGACCGTCTCCGTCTCGACGGGCGCCGCAGACCTCCGGAATCGTCCCGCGAAAGCACTGCCCGTCCTGGCCCCCGGCGTCTATGTGCTGCTCGCCGTGTCCGATACCGGGATCGGCATTGCCGAAGACATCAGGCACAGGATCTTCGAACCGTTCTTCACGACGAAGCCGGCGGGAAAAGGGACCGGTCTCGGGCTTGCCATGGCGTACGGCATCGTCAAGAGCCACCGGGGAGAGATCGATGTTGAGAGCCGCGCAGGAGGGGGCACCACCTTTTCCCTCTACTTTCCCGCCTTGCTGCCCCCTTGTCCCGTTCCTTCCCCGCTGTCCACTGCGGAATAGTTGCGGCCCGGCAATTCTTCTCTTGCTCGTACAGGCTGTTTCGGGTATTCTACCGCCATGGACGACGCGAAGAACTTCAGATCAGGCTTCATCGCCATCATCGGCAGGCCGAACGTGGGCAAATCAACGCTCATGAACTGCCTCCTGGGCGAGAAGATATCGATCATCTCCGACAAACCGCAGACCACCCGCAACCGGATCCGGGGGATCCTCACGCTGCCCGACGCACAGCTGGTGTTCCTCGACACGCCGGGCATCCACAAGCCGCTCCACAAGATGAACGAGATCATGGTGCAGACCGCCCTCGGGACCTACGGCGAGGTCGATGTGATCATGCTGCTGGTGGAGGCGACGGAACGGCCCGGCGCCGGAGACAAGTTCATCATCGAAACGCTTTCCAAAATAAAGACCCCGGTCTTCCTGGTCATCAATAAGGTGGACCTCATCGCGAAGGAACGGCTTCTGCCGCTCATGCAGGAGCTGAGCGGCCTCTATCCCTTTGCCGAGATCATCCCGGTCTCCGCCCTGAAGCATGACCTCGGGGGGCTCGTGGAAGCGCTCCTGAAGCGGCTGCCCAAAGGGCCGAAATATTTTCCCGACGACCAGCTTACCGATCAGCCCGAGCGCTTCGTCGTCACCGAGATCATCCGCGAAAAGATCTTCGAACTTACCAAGGAGGAGATCCCATACTCCACCGCGGTGGTGATCGAGCAGATGAAGGAAGAGCCGAACCTTACGAGCATCCATGCCATGATCTACGTCGAACGGGACTCGCAGAAGGGCATCGTCATCGGAAAGAACGGCGCGCTGCTCAAGGAGATCGGCACCCGTGCGCGGCTGGACGCGGAGAAGCTCCTGGGCGTGAAGGTCTTTCTCCAGCTCTGGGTGAAGGTGAAAAAAGGCTGGCGCGACGACGATTATATGCTCAGGAACGTCGGGATCATTGAAGAAAAATGAGTCAATTGCGGATTGCGGATTTCGGATTTCGGATTGCGGATTACTGAATAGTACACGTCATTCCCGCGAAGGCGGGAATCCAGGATTGCTTACCTGTGTCCATCTTTGTGGCTTGGAAGCGCCTACTCTTGGTCATCTGTGGTTCCAACAAGGAGTTGTTCTCATGCATGCATTGATCGACTGGCTGTTGAACACGATCGGCGCCCTGGGCTATCCGGGCATCTTTCTGCTCATGGCCATGGAAAGCTCCGTCATCCCCGTGCCGAGCGAGCTGGTGATGCCGCCTGCCGGCTACCTCGCGCAGCAGGGCCGGATGAACATCTGGATCGCCATCTTCATGGGCACCGCAGGAAGCCTCGTGGGCGCCTACGCGAACTACTATGCCGCTCACTACCTCGGACGTCCGCTGCTGCTTAAGTACGGCAAATACGTCTGGATCACCGAGGAGAAGTTCGCCAAGGTGGAGCAGTACTTCAAGGACCACGGCGAGATATCGACGTTCATCGGCAGGCTCCTGCCCGTCGTACGCCATCTCATTTCGCTTCCGGCCGGGCTTGCTGGCATGAATCACGTCAAATTTACCATCTACACGCTCGCGGGTGCCGGCATCTGGGTCACGATCCTGACCTGGATCGGCTACTTCATCGGTGCGAATCAGGAACTGATCATGCAGTATTCCCACCAGGCTGTCATCGGCGTGGTCATCGTGAGCGCGGTGATCATCTTCTTCTATATACGGAACCACAGGAAGAATAAGGCCCCGGCGAGCGCCAGCCGACCGCAGGACACCTAAGGAGGAACGGTCCAAAGCTTCGATCCCGAAATTGACCTGCCCCGCAGAGCTCACGTAGTTGCAGTCAGTCGTACCAACCTCACATACCCTAAAAATACCCCGATTATTCTCTTTATCTTACCGTCAGATTTCACTATACTTTTGTCTACCTGTTCACTGTATCGCGCTTCTCCCCATGAAATATCTTTGCCTTGCGATTTCCATCATCTGTATTCTTTCTGCCTCTGCCCTCTCTCATGCAGAAGAACGGTCTTTGCCGGCCGAGTGCACCTATGTGGTGCAGACATGGAACGTGGACCTGAAGAGCAGCCTTCAGAAACAGGAGGTCCGGCATCCTTACGATGAAATAACCTCAGCCGAGACCGATCCCGCCACCGGCTGCACGGTCTGCAGCGAAGATCAGATACTCGTGGACCTCCCGCCGCTACAGGCCTTTTCTGTCTGCCACCAGCTTGCGCTGCGGGTGCGCTCCCTGATCCGGGACCTGGTGCGCTATGGTGCTCCGCTGAACGCTGTTATCGGATATCGCGTCATCAAGTCCCGCGGCCCGGTAGACGGGAACGGGAACCGGACGGGATTCAGCAATCATTCCTTCGGAACGGCAATCGACATCAATCCTGAGCAGAACGGTCTTTATGACAATTGCATAGACTTCGGACCGCAGTGCCGGCTGATTCGCGGTGGAGAGTGGAAGCCCGGTGCAGCGGGAACCCTGGAACACAACGATGATATTGTCCGGTCGTTCAAGGCGGCCGGCTTCAAATGGGGCGGGGAGATCGCGGGAAAACAGAAGGACTTCATGCATTTTTCGTTGACCGGTTACTAAACAACTATTCGAACCACGGGGAGGTTGACGGTGAAAATCATCAGCGGATTGTTCAAGGGAATGCTCGGCGTCCTTTCAAAGCTTTTCGGGTCGTTTTCCTGGTCGCCTCCGCCGTGGTTCGATTTTCTCAGGAACTTCTCCTCGAATATACAATCCCTTGCTTCCCGATTTACAACTGCAGCTCGGTCACTCATTAAAATTCCGCGGATAAAGGGTAGCGAGACCAGGCCTGCCGAAGAAAAACCGCATGGCATCGACTTCAAAAGACTCGGCAAAGTTCTCGCGGTCATATTCGTCATCTTCGCTCTGCTCATGTGGTATGCAGCACACCGCCGCGGGATGATCAGGGTCTCCGGCACGACGCCGGAACTGACGAAGATCGAGGACATCCTTAAACCCGAACCGGTCCGTGTTCTGTTCAGCAGGTCCGCCGCCCGTCTCGACCTGATCGGCAAGTCCCTCACCCGGGGCATCTCGATAGCGCCCGCCATCGAGGGCGACTGGACGTGGAGCAGCGACAAGGCCCTCGTTTTCCGGCCGAAAACGGACTGGCTGCCCGGCACGGAATACACGGTCCGCATGGACAAGTCGCTGTTCCCGGACCATGTCAAGCTTTCCTCGCATTCCTACTCCTTTCAAACGCCCCGCTTCGCGGCCGAACTGATAAACACCGAGTTCTACCAGGACCCCGAGGACCCCAGGATAAAGAAGGTCATTGCCACGGTCAAGTTCACCCATCCCGTGGATTCTGTCGATTTTGAGAAGCGTATCAAGCTGGAGCGGGCCGACCAGAAGACGGGAATCTTGGGCATTGGCGGCAAAGGGTATCCCTTCACCGTGTCCTACGACAAGTACAAGGGAGCGGCCTATATCCAGTCCAAGACACTTGAGATACCCGAGAAAGACACGACAATGTCCATCGCGATCGATTCAGGCGTGCGCGCCGAACGCGGAGGACCCGGCACGCCCGAGCCCATTGAACAACAGGTAACGATCCAGGGCAAATACACCCTGCTCCGGATCGATTCAGTGGAACTTTCCCTCGTGCGGAACGAGCGGTACGAACCTGAACAGGTGCTGGTGGTGAACACCACAGCGGGCGTGCAGGAATCAGAGATCATCAAGAACCTGACCGTTGTCGTCCTGCCGACGGACCTGCCGCCGGTCCAGAAGCAGGAGGGGAAGAAGGACTATAAGTGGTCTGAATGGTCCGATCCTTCCAAGATCGGTCCTGAGATCCTGAAGTTGTCTACACCGGTGAAGCTCAAATCGCTTCCCCGGGACCGGGAGTACGCGGAGCTCCACAGTTTCAAGTACCTGGTGCCTCCGGGAAAATATCTTTATATTAAAGTGAACAAGGGTATCAAATCCTTCGGTGGATACCTGCTTGCAAAGGAGTTCGACGCGATCAAACGCGTGCCCGATCTCCCGCAGGAACTGGGCATCATGGCCAGCGGGTCGATCCTGAGCCTGCGCGGCGAGAAGCGGATCTCCGTGTTCGCGCGGGACATCGACGCGGTCCGGTTCACGATCGGCCGCGTCGTTCCTGATGACATCAATCATCTCGTTACCCAGACCCGCGGCGACATCAAGAGCCCGGAATTCCTGAACTACGAGTTCAATGAGGAAAACATCTCCGAGCACTTCACCGAGGTCCGCGAGTTCGGTCAGAAGGAGCTCGGCAAGGCCCAATATACGACCTTCGATTTTTCCCGGTATCTCAAGACCGAGAAAGAGACGAACCGCGGCATGTTCTTCCTGAGGGTGGATAGCTGGGACCTGAAGAACAAGAAAACCACCGGGAAGCGGGATAAACGCCTGATCCTGATCACGGACCTCGGTGTGCTGGTCAAGGACAACGCCGACCAGACCCATGATGTCTTTGTCCAGTCCATCCAGACCGGCCATCCTGTGTCCGGGGCCCGGGTCGACATCCTTGGCAAGAACGGCGTGTCCGTGTTCGGGGCCAATACCGATGCGGAAGGCCGGGCGCAGTTCCCGAAGCTGACCGATTTCACTCACGAAAAAACGCCCGCGGTCTACCTTGTGCGAAAGGGAAGTGATATTTCCTTCCTGCCCTATGAACGGAGCGAGCGAAAGCTCAACTTCTCGCGCTTCGATATCGGCGGCGTGGTGACCGAAGGCGCCGCGGACCGGCTTGACGCATATCTTTTCTCGGACCGGGGCATCTACCGGCCCGGAGACGAGTTCCATATCGGCATCATCGTCAAGTCCGCGAACTGGACGAGGGCTCTCGCCGGCATCCCGCTCGAAGCCTCTATCATGGACTCACGCGGGCTGGAGGTGAAGCGCCAAAAGATCAGCCTCACGGCTTCGGGATTCGAGGAGGTCAAATACCAGACAGAGGACACGTCTCCCACGGGCAAGTACACGGCGAACCTCTATATCGTGAAGGACAACAAACGGGGAACGCTACTGGGATCGGCATCGGTGCGCGTGGAGGAGTTCCTGCCCGACCGCCTGAAGATAACTACGAAGCTCTCTCAAGAGCGCAAGGAAGGCTGGGTCGCGCCTGCGGGCCTTAAGGGATCAGTGAATCTCATGAACCTTTACGGGACCCCGGCAATCAACCACCGCATTGCAGCCGAGGTGACGCTCGCGCCGGCCTCGCCGTCCTTCAAACAATATCAGGACTATACCTTCTTCGACCCGGCGAAGGCGGAAAAAAGCTTTATAGAACCGCTTCCCGACGCGGTCACGAACGATAAAGGCGACGCTGAGATCGACCTCAACCTGGGGCGCTACGACAAGGCCACCTATCGACTTACGTTTGCGGCCGAAGGCTATGAGCTCGAAGGGGGTCGAAGCGTGGGTTCGACGAGCACGATCCTCGTATCGCCGCTCTCTTACCTCGTGGGCTATAAGGCAGACGGGGACCTCACGTATATCCACAAGGGCAGCAGCAGGACAGTGGACCTGATCGCGATCGACCCGTCGCTCAGGAAGATCGGGGTCAAGGGTCTCAAAGCGCAGGTCATCGAGGAACGCTACGTCTCGGTCCTGACCAAACAATCGAGCGGCGTTTACAAGTATCAATCCATCAAGAGGGAGATCCCGGTCAGTACGGCTGATCTGTCTCTTTCCGAACAGGGCATGAAGTTCCGTCTGCCGACAAAAAACCCGGGAGAATTTCTCCTGATCGTGCGGGATGACAAGAAGACGGAGCTCAGCCGCGTGGCCTTCAGCGTTGCCGGCGTGGGGAACCTCACCCGAAACTTGGAAAAGAACGCCGAGCTTTTGATCAAACTGAACAAATCGGACTACACGCCCGGCGAGGAGATAGAGCTCCAGATCCGCGCCCCCTACACGGGAGCGGGGCTCATCACGATCGAGCGGGACCGGGTCTACGCGACAAAGTGGTTCAAAGCGACTGCGACGAATTCCGTCCAGAAGATACGCGTTCCCGCCAACTTCGAGGGCAATGGGTACGTGAACGTGTCTTTTGTCCGCGGTCTCGACTCCAAGGAAATATTCATGAGCCCCTTGAGCTACGGCGTGATGCCGTTCTCGGTGAGCCGCGAGAAAAGGACCATCAAGATCGATATCGACACCCCCGAACTCGCGCGGCCCGGGGAGCCGTTCAAGATACGGTATAAGGGAAACAAGGCAGGAAAGGCCGTGGTCTATGCCGTGGATGAGGGCATACTCCAGGTTGCCCGTTACACGACGCCCGATCCCCTGGCTCATTTCTTCCGTAAGCGAGCCCTGGAAGTGAAGACGGCGCAGATCCTGGACCTTATCATGCCCGAAAATTCCATCGTCCGCATGCTCTCGGCTGCCGGCGGGGACGACGGAGGAAGGGGCCTTGGCCAGAACCTGAATCCCTTCAAGCGCAAGCGTGATAAACCCGTGGTCTACTGGTCAGGCATCGTGAACATCGATACATCGATGCGGGAGCTGGTCTACCGGGTGCCTGATTACTTCAACGGAACGATACGCGTCATGGCTGTAGCGGTTGCTCCCGACGCTATCGGCGCGAACCAAAAGAGGTCAGCAGTGCGCGGCCATTTCGTCCTGAGCCCGAACGTGCCGACCTTTGTTGCGCCGGGCGATGAGTTCATTGTGACGGTCAGTGTTGCGAATAACGTCGAAGGCTCGGGCAAGGACGCGGTAGTGAAACTCGATCTTTCGACATCGGAGCATGTGGAAGTGCTGGACAAGGGAGAGCGTTCCCTGAAGATAGCAGAAGGCAGGGAGGAGAGCACGTCTTTCAAGGTAAAAGCAAAAGAGGTCCTGGGATCCGGCCGTTTCACCTTTACAGCGTCGCTCGGCAGCAAGAAGACCTCCTATTCCATCGACGCAAGTGTCAGGCCGCCGGTGCCGTATATGACGGACGTGAAGAGCGGGTTCTTCAAATCCGGGAAAACAGATGTGGAAGTGAAACGGACCATGCATCCCGAGTTCCGTACCCTGGACGCCTCAGCTTCACCCATACCGCTCGGTCTGGCCCACGGCCTGGTGGCCTATCTGGAGAAGTTCCCGTACCTCTGCACCGAGCAGCTCGTGAGCCAGGCATTCCCTGCCATTGTGCTCAAGAACCGTCCGGAGTTCGGCTACACGCACAAGAAGGCAGGGGAGAACCTGGAAAAGATCATCAGTGTACTGCGCGCGCGCCAGAATGCCGATGGAGCCTTCGGATTCTGGGCCGCGAACTCCCATGTCTCGGACTACGCCAGCATCTATGCCATGCACTTCCTGACCGAGGCCAAAGAACGGGGATACGCGGTTCCACAGGAACTCATAAGCAGAGGAAGTAGAAATCTCAGTACTCTTTCCTTCGGTCCCGTTGAAACGCTTGCTCAGGCTCGTGTTCAAGCCTATGCGATCTATATTCTGACGCGAAACGGCGAGGTAACGACCAGTTTCGTCGACAACTTGCGCGAGCAGCTCGACAAGGCCAAGGGGACGAAGAAGTGGAAGAAGGACCTCACCGCCTCTTATCTTGCAGCGACCTATAAGCTGCTCAAGCTCGATTCAAAGGCAGACGATCTTATCTCGGGAATGAAGATGGGCCAGCGCGTTGAGGCTGATTATGACAATTACTACGACAGCCTGGCCCAGGACTCACAGCATCTTTATATCCTGGGGAAACACTTCCCTGAACGCTTCAAGAAGTTCTCCGAAGGGGACATAGTGTGCATGCAGTGCATCGTGAACGGCATATCGGACAACAGCTTCAACACCATCACGTCGGCCTATGCGATCCTGGCCATGGACGCCTATGCCGAAGCAGTCGGCGAGAAGGCGCTTGCCGAGATCAACTTCAGGGAGATCCTCGAAAAAGCGGTAAAGTACCTTGCAAAGCCAAAGGGCCTCTTCCCCAAGGTCGCTTTCTCAGGCGAGGCCAGGAAAGTGCGCATCGAAAGCACCAGCGGTTATCCCACCTTCTACCAGGTCACGATGGCGGGTTTTGACAAGACGCTTCCGCAAAAGGAGATCAAGGAAGGGATCGAGGTCCAGCGAGAGTACAGGGACCTCAAAGGAAATGTGATCACGTCGACAGCCCTCGGTTCGGAGATAGAGGTCCACTTCAAGATGCGCTCCGTCAAGTCCGGGTATCACAGCAATGTGGCGATCGTGGACCTCCTGCCCGGCGGGTTTGATGTGGTGATCGAAAAATCGCGGCCCGTATCTAAGCCCACACAGGTCCAGGAGCAGAAAGGCGAGGATGGGGAAGGTGAAGGTGAAGGCGGAGAAGGCCGGTCCGGTGAAAGAGGTCCGCGGAAGAAATGGGATTCTCCCATCGGCACGGCCGCGTCTACCTGGCAGCCTGACTTTGTTGACATCCGGGAAGACCGGGTGGTGCTCTTCGGGAGCGTCAGCGACTCTGCCCAGGAGTTCGTGTACCGGATCAAAGCGACGAACAAGGGCAAGTACGTGATCCCGCCGGCGTTCGCCGAGTCGATGTATAACCGGGCTGTACGGGCAAGGACCCTGCCGGGGACGATGATCGTGGAAGAAAAGAAGAAAGAGGAGAAGCAGGAACCAAAAGCCAAGTGATCTGCACTTCACCCTCTCCCCATTGCGGGAGAGGGACGGGGTGAGGGGGGCGAGCTGCCGAAAAGGCATTTTATATTGCCTTTTCGGTATATTAGTAATAATCTAAAGCGTGAGAGGATGTTGAAGGCAAATAGTTATTTTTATGAACAAACCGCCGGCGCCGTTTGATCCACTGAAGTAAAGAAGACGATCATGTACGATCTCGTTGAAGCGAAATATATCGATGGATACACCTTGGAACTGATATTTGAAAACGGCAGGAAAGGCACGTTTGATTTTACGCCTTATGCGAAGAAGGGCGGCGTGTTCGGGCGGTTTTCCGATCTTACCTATTTCAAGAACTTCTTCGTCAATAAGGAATTAGGCGTTTTGTGCTGGCCTGATGGATTGGATATATCGCCGGAAACGCTCTATCATAAAACAACAGGGGATCCGCTTCCCACATGGATGACAGGAGAAAAACCGACGCTGGTGAAGGGATAATACTATTAAGGTGAAGCGCTGCATCAGCGTACACATCAGCACGAAGCCGGTTGGAAGTGAAGGAATTCATCTTTGACCGGCTTTTCTTTATCGGTTGTGGTATGCGTGAATATCCCAAGAAAATCAAAAAGCTGATCCGCGAATTCGCGGCGGAAGCCCATGAGCGGGAACTGCACCGTGAGCTTGCCGGGCTCGATCGCCGTTTTGCGGAATGGCGTAACGGGCAGCTTGGCAGCGGAGCGTTGAGCGACGAGATACACAAGTACGAGAACGGACCTTCCCGCGAGCTTTTCAAACGCTATAACGGCGAACTGCCGGATATGATGGTGGCCTATGCGATCGCGGCCGGCATTCTCAAACGCGAGGAAATTCCCGCAGAACTGCTTGAAGCCATTGCAAGTCCGCTCGAATATTTTGACAGGCTGAAGGAGCGTGGGGAATTGAAGATTCCGAAGGAGTAGCATGGGGTGAGTCGGAAAGTGGCGGTGGAAAGATGGCAGGACACAACGCAATAAAAAGGCGGCCTGACATAAAGGGGAAGGTAGATGGGAATCACGATATACGCGTGGGGAAGAATCGACCGTATCGGGGACATCGCGCGTCTGATCGAAGACGTGAAGAGGCTTGCCGGAGAAAGCAAGTGGGCATGTCGAATCATAGACGACGACTTTGCTGAGCAGCCGAACGCGGTCCTTTTCGGACAGGGACCGGACGGCAGCGCCGCCGCGATCGAAGGGTCATTAGGGCTGAAAGGGATCATAGTAAACCTTGACAAGGGAACGGAGCCGCTGGCCATTCTTTTCGACCGGTCCGGTACGCTGACAGGCATCATAGAGCAACTATCCTGGGTCCACAGCAAGGAGCAAAGCGAGCGATTCACGGCGTGCAAGACTCAGTTCGGGAGCATGGATTCGCACGTAGGCATCATTGAACTGTTTGCCAGCCTCAAAGAGAAATATATAACCGACCTCATCGTAAACGACGAAGGCGATTACTGGGAGACCCGTGACCGGAGGATCCTGGCGGAAAAACGCATCGCCCTGGGGCATTGCCTGCGTCATACCGAACGGGTGATAGGCACTATCGAGTCCTCCGGTGGAGAAGTTTTGGATCCCGAAACGCTTGCAGCCCGAATTGAGCAGGCGTTACTGAAGGAGGACCAGAGGGAATAGAGTTTCCCAGATGAAAAAGAACCAATAGACATAATGGTTGACAGTTGAAAATCAAGTGACCTGCCCCTTGCAACGTGG
>ERZ1292625.401-Hain-H41-01um-R1-401-length-66401-cov-40_pt1 | contig 66401 bp, 67 predicted proteins | sample MGYA00564400_ERZ1292625 | MGnify/ENA primary metagenome ERZ1292625 (study PRJEB36523, sample SAMEA6512639) | groundwater metagenome | collected 2019-01-08 | study: AquaDiva: Metagenomics assemblies of 32 groundwater samples | reverse complement strand
TTGTCTACTTCATCTCTTGATCTTCTTGAGTAAACTATATATTTCATGGTTTTGTTTTTTGTTCTACAGAGCAAAGCTCTGAAAATTTTTGCGTTTTGGGACTTGTTCTTTCTTATATTCCGAAAACTGACTGCAAATTACAAATCTGAGTTTGATTTGTTGCGTGCGCCCGCAATCGCACGCAATGTTTCTGTGCCTGATTCTCTGTGTGTCGAAACATACCGAAAAGTTCGAACTCACTTCAAGAACATTTCGGAAAGCTCCGGCTCGGCCTGATGGCCGAAGCCTTCCGCAAACATCGGCTCGAACTCTGTCTTGTTTTTGTTTTCAAGTCCTAAAACGCAAAAATTTTTAAAGTTCTGTTTTGTAGTTGCTCTGCAACTTAAATGGCGCACCTGTTTGTAACCAGTTAGGATAGTCTCCTTACTGACAAGTGCGCCATCAAAAAAGACTATCCGTCAAAAACTGGTTACAATATAAATATACTGAAGTAAAAAAGAAAATGCAATGAAGAATTTTAAGGCTTTCGTTGAACAACAGTTGTCTTAAGAACATGTCTTGTTTTTGACATGTCAGAAACACTCACTGCTCTTTGTGTTTTAAATGCGTGAACAGTTGGATCTTCTTGAAATATTTCGCCTGAATAATCATCTTTCAAGCCATAACCAACAACTTGGTCAACACCATATTTTCCAAGTGTGACCAAACCAACAACTTTATCCAATAATCCTGCTTTTTCTGTGGCTTGAAAATTGTTTTCTGCGCTCATGCAAGGTATTATATTTTGAAAATACTGAAAAAGCAATAGGTACTAAAAAAATAGCTTTTAGTGTCAAATATTTATAACTTCTGTTAAAATACTGAAGAGTCAGAGAAACTTATTTTTTAAGTGTCTCTGGTCGGGCTGGAAGCCCGAGCAAAAATCGCGTAGTTAGGAAAAAATAAGCGGAGGCGAGGCCATCAGGCCGAGCCGGAGCTTTCCGAAATGTTCTTGAAGTGAGTTCGAACTTTTCGGTATGTTTCGACACAGAGAGATATAAGATCTTCTTCTTTAGTTACTCGTAAAACCAATCCCACTCAGGTTTATCTACTTCTTCAATTTTACTTTTATTCATCTTGTATATATTGTCCTCTAAAACTGTTTCCCATGTTCCCTGATAAAAGTGGCTTTCAAGTTCTCCAGCTATCCAGTTTTGAGTTGAAAACTTTACAAAAACAACATCCTTAGAATTCTCATATTTTTCAGTATTTATAACCTCAACATCCAGAATATCTGTAAATCTATTGGTCCATTCTGTGAAATTAGTCTTTTCTAAGTATTTTGTGCTTAATAATTCAAATCCCTTTTCCATTTGTCTAGCTTTTAAATATGTGTAGAAAGCAAAGACTGCGTCTTCTGGAGATTTTGTAGGATCAACTTCAATTTTTGTAATTTCCTGATCAGTTAAATTGTGTAAATTATTTTTAACATCAAAAGCTGTAATAAAAAATGATATACCTGCTAAGCTCTGCGTATTTACTCCAACTAGATCACCACATTGATCAACTAATGGTCCACCACTCATTCCTTTAACCAAACTTATATTTGTTTGAATATATCCTACATAATCTTTTCTGCTTCTTCTAAAATCTATAAAATTACCTTTAACAATTGTTGCATCTCCTGTAATTTCAGAGCCTAACGGGTAACCTGCAGAAAGTAATGTTTCATCAAAACGTAGTTCAAAATCTTCTCTTAATTCATATACTTTGTCAGGATAACTTTCATTAAGTGTTAAAACTGCAATATCCATATTTTTATTACCAACAATTTTAGTTGGTGTTTCAAAATGACCATCAGAAAAAACAACTTTTGGGCTAGGTTCATCGGCAATTACATGGAAGTTTGTTACAACTTCAGAAGGACTAATAAAAAATCCAGAACCCTCTCCATAGCCTCCAATAATTCTAACAACAGATGACTTAAGTTTTGCTTTAACTCCGTAATCACAAAAGAATTTATCAAAATTACCATACTGTCTTTCTATGTAGTCACCTATAACCAAGAGAGAAAACATAATATAAACAACAATTCCAATCCAAACAATGGTTTTAATAAAATTGGGAAGGCCTAAAAATGGCCACTTTATCAAAAACCAAATTAATTTGATTAGTTTAATTAAAAAAAGTATTAAAAATTTTAAAAAATAATAGAAGCTATATGTAACAAGTTTGATTGGAAATAAATATAAAGGGAAAAGCAAGCGTTTTATATATTTTCTAAATTTTTGAAAAAAGTTAGAAACTTTACTACGAAGAGTAATTGCTATTTTATCAATGTTTTTATTTATCACTTTAAAAACTAAAACTTCTAGCGTCCGTCTATGATTCATTATTATATTTTTCACTCACACAGTATAGGCCAATGTTATAGCTTTTGAAACACAAATAAATGCTCATGCATAATTAATAAATTTTTCTATCAAATTTTGACAATAATCCCTGTAATTATTCGATAGTGTTTTAATTTTATTTACTAGCGTCTGACCAATAATTATTTGAATAAATCCATTTCAGATTTTACACTAATATCCACTCAAACATATTTTGTACACTACATACTCCCCTACTCTTACAAAAATTAAAAAAATGAATCTACTTCAAAAACATGGTAAAATATGCTTGTTCTCGTTCGCGTTGATCGCGGGTATAAGCGTAGCTTGAACCTGCGGGTATAGTACAATGGTAGTACATGAGATTTCCAATCTTATGATGCGGGTTCGATTCCCGCTACCCGCTCATAGACCTATAGTACAAAGTACTGGATGACTCGGTGGTTGTAGCTCAGTTGGCTAGAGCGTCTGCTTGTGGAGCAGAAAGTCGTGGGTTCAAGTCCCATCAGCCACCCCATGCTTCTTGATAAAATTGATGTTACATTTAAGGCTGGTGATGGAGGAAACGGCAAAGTATCTTTTAAAAAGATAGGACGTGGCCCAGACGGTGGTAATGGTGGAAAAGGTGGAGATCTTTATATCAAAGCTTCTAGTGATTTAACTATTCTATATCAATTTAGTAGACAAGATTATTTAACTGCAGAAAATGGTATTCCTGGTTGGAATAACATTAAAAGTGGAAGGAAAGGAAAAGATTTAGAAATAGTCTTACCAGTAGGTACATCACTAATAAATAGAGATACAGATAAAGAAATACTAGAATTAACTGAAGTTGGTCAAAAAATTAAATTATTAAAAGGTGGGGATGGCGGAAAAGGAAATTATGAATTTAGAAGTTCAAGAAATACCACACCCATGAAAGCTCAGAAAGGTTTCCCCGGTGAATCACTAAATCTTACTCTTAATCTAAAATTAATTGCAGATTATGGCTTAATTGGCCTTCCCAATACCGGCAAAAGTAGTTTATTAAATGAACTGACGAATTCTAATGCAAAAATTGGTAATTATGCTTTTACTACTCTATCTCCAAACCTTGGCGTAGTTAATGGTCAAGTTATTGCTGATATCCCTGGTTTAATAGAAGGTGCCTCAATTGGAAAAGGTCTTGGAATTAATTTCTTAAAACACATTGAAAAAGTCAAAGTCTTACTCCATTGTATTGACGCGACATCATCTGATTTTGGAAAAAATTATAAAGTAGTTAGAAATGAACTCGGAAAATATAATAAAGAATTATTAAAGAAAAAAGAAATAATATTACTTTGTAAGTCTGATTTAGTTAGAAGGAAAATAAAATTTAAAAATGCTATCTCTGTTTCTATTCATGATATAGACAGTATCGAAAAGGTCAAAAAGTTATTAAATTAATATCTTGATATTGTGTAGAAGATTGGATGGTAAAGAAAAATTGCAGGAACATCTTCAACTAAAAATCTTTGAAAATCTAAATATATTTTTTTCCTTGTATCTTGATCAAGCTCAGTTCTACCATCTTCTAATAGTTTATCAATTCTTGGGTTCTTATATTTTGAAATATTTGTAGTTGCCTGTGTTGAATGCCAAAGACTATATTGATCAGGATCTTTAGGAATATCAACAGTTGCCAAAAATGCATCATAGTCAACTGGAACTGATGTAATCACCTCTATTTCGGTCTTAACCCCCGCCTCTTGCCAATCTTTTGCAATTTTCTCTGCTGTTTTTAATAAGTTAGGTAGAGTTGATAGTTTAATTTCTAAATTTTTAATTTCTTTTATTTTTTCTTTGTCTTGTTCATATGGTTTAACCTGTGGATTAAATCCCCAAGAAAAAGGAGAAATAGGACCAAGAGCTCTTTCTCCCATCTCAGTCTTATTAATTGAATAGTTTAACCCCTGTCTTATTGTTTTTTCAGACAATTTCTCATTTTCTGTATTTAAAAAAATGCCTACAAAATTATTCCAGCCAATATCTTGATCAATTTTAATTTTGTCCCAATTTTCAAATTTACTGATGTCTTGTAATTTATCAATTACATCAATTTCTCCTAACTTAAAACCAAGAATCAACCTATCTTCTGTTGGATAAAATTTATATATTAATTTATCTTTTTTATTGTTTATCAGAGTAATATTTTGGACGTAGCCACCTGTTAGAGATATGTTTTTGACTTTATACTCACCAACTCCGAGTAAACCCTTTTTATATAATGGTTTAGTTAGAATAATAGGAAAAGCAGAAAATTGACTATCAAGAATAAATTTAATTTGGTCAGTAGTTGGTTTTTCTATAACTGCATCGTTAAATTCATAGTTTATTTCATTACTAGTTATTGTTTTACCATCTTGCCAAACTATGTTTTGATCTAAATTGAAAATCCAAGTTTTACCCCCATCTAATGTTTCCCATGATCTGGCAATGTTTGGAATAACATTGCCACTTTCATCAATTTTAGTTAAACCACCAGAAATTTTAGCTGATATCACCTCAGGAAGTTTATCTACTGTATATCTACCAACAATTCCAATTTTGATTTTAGTAGAAACTATATCTGGTAATAGAAATGTTAAAAATAAAAACGAAATAATACCCAAAATAACACCTAAAAATATAATTGCTTTAAACCTTTTAACAAAGGCTTGTATTAATCTATATATATATCGAAGTGACATATTTTGATATTTAAAGAAATAACGATAAGGCTGACATTGCCAAAAATAACGCAGTAACCACAAAGGTTAATCTAAATACTAATTTTTCTATTCCACGTCTTGTAAAACTAGAAGAATTTGAGCTTCTAGAAAAACCAGCGCCTCTCACCTGAAGAAGAACAAATATTATTAATAATATTGCACTTAATGATTGAGTTACTTGTACTATTTCTTTCATTAGTTAATTATATCAGATTAGCTACTTAACTAGCCAGTAAATGAAGGATGAGATAATAGAGTGTAAAAATGAAAAGGCAAGATAGGCCAAGAAACCGCTAAATGCAATAGCAGGAAGATCAAACCAAAGATTGCTATACCCTGCATAATTAAAATTAATTATATGAAATCCAGGCACGACTAAAGTAACAATATATAAAACAGCTACTGCTGAAACCCAACGAAAAAGACCAAAAGTAATTAAATTAACGGGTAAAAGTAATATATTAATAACAGGTTTTGCAATTAAAGAGGCTATCGTTAATCCTAAACCAGTCATTAGAAGTGTTTCTATTCCTCTATCAAAAATCATGCCTGAGGCAATTGAAGAAACTAAAAATATAGAAACAGAATCAATTACAAAATGTCTTAAAATTCGTTTCATATAATATTTAGTGTAGTAAACTTTTCGATAAAAGTAAATGATGATATCTTCTTGCAAACCTGTGAGCTTCATCTCGAATTCTACTAACAAGTTGCAAGGTCTCACCTTGCAACTTCATTTTAGTTCCATCTGAAAATACTAATCTATCTGGATTTTTGGCTATACCAACGACTAAAATATTAAATTTACTAAATTCTTTTAATTTCCTAAATTCTTCATCAAAAATCTTGACTTGTCCCAATCCCCCATCGACAATTATTAAATCTGGTCTATTCCAAGTTGTTTTGACGCGACGCCTTGCAATTTCCCGCATTGAGTCATAATCACTCTGACCATTTTTTTGATTAACTTTAAAATGTCTATATTCACTATTTTCTTTTTCTCCATTAATTAAGACAACCATTGAAGCTGTCGCGCCAGCTCCTGACAAATGAGAAATATCATAACACTCAATACGCTGTAAATTTACAATTTGCAATTTACAATTTTCATTTAATTTTGTTTTTAAATTTTCGATTTCCAAATTTCTAATGTCTTCTACTAAATTTGGATTTTCTAAAAATTGTTGCGTGTCTATTTTTTGTTGAGTAATATAATCGAGTGATCGTATTTTGTCTCTGACTATTTTTGCTTCTTCGTATTTTTCCAATTTTGATAAATTTTTCATTTCTTTTTCTAAGTTTTTTCTAACAACATTAAACTTTCTAGAAAGCACAAGTTTAATATTTTTAATGTTTTTTAAATATATAGTTCTATTTAATCCTGTGTTTGGACAAGGATTACATAATCCTAGATAGCTATAAAAACATGGTTTTTTACCTAATTTGTGGTCAGAGTAAGGAAAAATTTTTCTTAATATTTTTAAAATTGTTTTAACATTGGTGCTATTTGGAAAAGGACCGTAATCACCAGTTTTACGAGATGTAAGTACTCTTGGAAACTCCTCTTTAGTTATAACAATATATAAAGCGTGTTTATCATCTTTTAAAACTATATTGTATTTTGGTTTATATCGCTTTATAAGCGATGATTCAAGTAACAATGCCTCCAAGTCAGAAGTTACTTGAATATATGTAACAGAGTTAGCTTCATTCACCATCTGTGCTGTTTTTATTCCAAGATCAAGCGAAAGATAACTATTAAGGCGTGACTTGAGGTTTACTGATTTACCTATATAGATGGGAATTTCACTTTTCCAAAAGGTGTAAACTCCAGCGCTTTGTGGTATTTTTAAAAATTTAGCTTTGGAAATTTCCATTTCTTTAATTTAATAAGTATTGTTAATAATACAATAATTGAAACGGCAAATATAAAAAGGAGATTATAAATAATAACATGAGTTTTATTTGTATTAACCACTACTTCTTCTCCCTCGATTATTATTCTAACTTTTTCTGGGGTTTTTGTAGCTAAAAATGAAAATGGAATATCAATATACGTTTTATATGTTTGAAAAGGCATTAATATATCAAAGGAATTATTTGATTTAATATCTACTCCATCAAAATAGACTTTTGGCACAATATTATAAATTGCGCTAGGTCCAGAGTTACTTATTGCTATATCTAACTTGTTGGCAACGAGAGGTATCCATTTTGAAAGATTTACCTTAATTGTTATTCTTGAGATCCTTTCTGTTGGTAATGATCCAAAAGATACAAAAACATCTTTTTGTGGGTTTGATCCTAATTTATATGATCCTGCCGGATATGGTAGAGTAGAACTTTTTCCATGTATTACAAAAGTAAAATGTCTAAGGTCGAGTTTATTAAAATAATCAACACCTCCTGTGGTTGATGCCCAAGTAGGATCAACAGGAATCCACACACCTTTTTCGTAATCATAGTATTCAGGCCATGCATGTAAAACATCATTAACAAGAGATAATGGTTGAATTTTTGGATTTTCTGTATAGGCAAAACCATTTACTTCACGAGCTGGTATTCCAGCAGCACGCGCAAGCGCGATAAACAAATCAGTAAACTCCATACAAATAGCAGAATTAGGGTTGTTTAAAGCATTTACAGCTCCTAATCTCTCGACGTTTGGTTTAACTCTTTCATAATCATATTTTAATTTAGTAGAAACAAAATCATATATTCCCTTTGCAGTTTTAAGATTCTTTGCCTCGTCTATAATAATTGGATTTTTTGTTTCCCAATATGTTTGTTCAAGCAGGTTTTCATTTAATGTATCTTGTGTTGGTCTTGGATATGGTCGTTGGCTTGCAAAGATTTGTACATAACCACTAGCTGTTACATCTATTCTTTCTCTTGGTTTTAAATTAAATTGTCCAATCCAATTTCCATCACTATCAACGCTCATGTCAGTTGGTCTCGGATTTAAATTAGAATAGTAGACTTTTTGAAAAGCTGTATCAGGGGGAAGTGTTATTTCGGTTATTGAATCTTTGCTCAATGGGTTCTCTAAATGATAATTTAAATTAAAACTAAAAACTTGGAATTGACCAAATCCTGCAGTTATACCAGTTTTTTGTACATCTTCCTTATTAAATTTATATTTTAGTAGACCGTCTAATTTAAAAGTATCTCTTGGAGTTGGTGAGATATATGCTTCTTGACCAAAACTCTCGGGTACTTCAAGACTTATATAATAGCTTGCAAACTTAGCATCTTCAGACAGTCTTGGAATTGAAACTTCCCATACTTCACCTGTTCTAATGGCAAATGAGGCTTCTTCAAAACTAACCCAAAAAACCCTTGATTTATCTTTTCCTACAACGGGATTTATAAATTTTACTTGTAATGAAATTGTTTTGTCAGAAACATTTTTAATAATTTCCAGTGGCCCCTTTTCATCATATGCTTTTATATTTGTTGGATTTATATTATCAAGTACTATTGAATAGGAGGTTGCATATAAATTGCTAAATACATTAGTTAGAGTTATTTTGTTGTTAACTTCAGTAATACCACTTTCTTTAACTCTATAAGTTACATCAAAATCAGTGTTAAATTCATTGGCAGCCTTTACAGAGCTAAAGGTACTAAAAAAAAGTAAAAATAAAGAAATAAAGAATATATTAAATCGATTCATGGTATAAGTATAACAGCATAATAAATTGGAATTAAAGATATCTTCCTGTAACTGAATTTTTGTTATTTTTGATATCTTTTGGAGTTCCTACTGCAATTACTTCTCCGCCTTCATCCCCACCTTTTGGCCCCAAATCAATTATCCAATCAGAATTTTTAATTACATCCAAATTATGTTCAATAACACAAACAGTATTTCCTTTTGAAACCAAAAGTCTTAATACTTTTAATAATTTTTCAATATCTGCAAAATGAAGTCCTGTTGTAGGTTCATCTAAGATATAGAAAGTTTTAGCTGTTTGTTTTTTTGATAATTCTGTAGCTAGTTTTACTCTTTGAGCCTCTCCTCCTGAAAGTTGTGTGGCAGGTTGACCTAGTTGCATATAACCTAAGCCCACGCTTTGCAGGGTGTCAAGTTTTTCATATATTTTAGGGTGTGAGTTAAAGAAATCTAGCGCTTCATTAATTGTTAAGTCTAAAATATCAGAAATATTTTTACCTTTATAAAGAACTTCTAAAGTTTGAGAATTATATCGTTTGCCTTGACAAACTTCACAATTTATCCAAATATCAGGCATAAATTGCATTTCAATTTTGCTTTGTCCTTGTCCTTCACAGACTTCACATCTTCCCCCTTTTAAATTAAATGAAAATTGCCCTTTTTTGTATCCTTGAATTTTTGCTTCTCTGGTTAAAGCAAAAACATCTCTGACTGGATCAAATAAGCCAGTATATGTTGCAGGATTGCTTCTAGGGGTTCTACCTATTGGAGATTGATCAATTAAAATTACTTTGTCTACGATGGAAACACCGAAGCTATTATGAATACCTTCTATTCTAGAATGAGCCCCGACATCACCCTTGTAAAAATTATTAAATTCTTGTTGTAATGCAGGATAGACAGTTTCAACCAGAAGTGTTGATTTACCACTACCTGAAACACCTGTAATACAAATTAATTTTCCGAGTGGAAATTCTACGTTTATATTTTTTAAATTAAATTGCTTTGCTCCATAAATTGTTAAATTGTGATTTGAAAATTGATTAAAAATTGAAAATTGAAAATTGGAAATTTTTTTTCTCCCACTTAAATATTGTCCAGTAATTGATTTTGGGTTATTCATAACTTGCTTTGGTGTGCCACAAGCTACAAGTTGACCACCTTGTTTTCCTGCTCCAGGACCAAAATCAGCCAAAAAATCACTTTCCTTCATCATTTCTTGATCATGCTCTACAACTACTACAGTATTTCCTAAATCTCTTAAGTGTTTTAGTGTATCTATTAATTTTTGATTATCTTTTTGATGAAGTCCAATGGTTGGTTCATCTAAAACATATAAAACTCCAGTTAATCCTGATCCTATTTGACTAGCTAGTCTTATTCTTTGAGCCTCACCACCTGAAAGTGTTCCTGCAACTCTGTCCAGAGTTAAATATTCAAGGCCTACAGATTTTAGGAAATTCAATCTTCCTAAAATCTCATTTATTATAAGTTTTGCAATAGAAATTTCTCTTTTGTTTAAAGTTTGTTCTAATTTACTAGCCCAAGAAATCATTGTTTTAACCGAATTACTGGTAACTTTTGATATTGATTCACTATTTATTGTTATAGCCAAACTTTCTTTTTTAAGTCTTAATCCATTACAAGATTCACAAACTTTTTCTCTCATATATTTTTCAAATTCTGTTTTTACATATTCTGACTCAGTTTTTTTGTACCGATATTCAATTGTGTGAACTACATTATTTTGTAATATTTTTTTGGATTCAATAGATAAATTATTAAATGGAATATGTATATTGATATTATTTTCTTGACACAGTTTTAATATTTTTTGTGAATACCACGTCTCTCTTTCAAACATTGATGAAAATGGCAAAATAGCACCTTCCATAATTGATAAACCTTCTGAAAAAATAAGTTCTGGAACTACTTTTAATAATTTACCCAACCCTGTACAAGACGGGCATGCTCCATGGGGTGAGTTAAAAGAAAAACTGCGAGGCTCTACTTCTGGGAGACTAATATTATCATTTGGACAAGAAAACTTCTCAGAAAAAAGATGATCCACATATTCCTTTGGATAATCAGGGATCACGAATGAGGCGTCCTTGATCTCAGACAATATTACATAACCATCAGCAAGTTTTAAGGCTTGAGATACAGAATCAAACAACCTACCTTTAAGGGTCTGACCCTTTAAGGTATCTATAGTAAATTTGTCTATTACCACATCAATCATGTGTTTATTAGTTTTTATAAGCGAAGCTTGTTCATTTATTAAAGCAAAATCATCATGTAATTCTTTATATACACCGTCAATTCTTATTCTTGCATACCCTTTTGATATTAGGTTATCAAAAAGTGCATTAAATTCTCCTTTTCTATCTTTTACAACTGGGGCAAGTATATAAAATCTACCCTTAAGTAACATAATTTTGTTTACTATTTCTTCTAAGGTTTGTATTGATATTTCAGTTCCGCAAATTGGACAATGGGGATGACCGACTCTGGCAAAAAGAAGTCTTAAATAATCATATATTTCAGTTACTGTCCCAACGGTTGATCTTGGATTTTTTGAAGTTGTTTTTTGATCTATTGAAATTGCGGGAGATAAACCTGTGATTGAATCAACATCAGGTTTTTCCATAATACCTAAAAATTGTCTTGCATAAGTTGACAGACTTTCTACATATCTTCTTTGACCTTCTGCATATAGTGTGTCAAAAGCAAATGAACTTTTGCCACTACCGGAAACACCTGTTAAAACAGTTAATTTATTTTTGGGAATATTCAAATTAACATTTTTTAAATTATGCTGACGGGCACCAGAAACTTTAATATAATCGTTCATCGATGTACAATTATACAGCATGAATCTAATTCAGACATTACTGTTATCAGTCGTTGAGGGAATAACAGAATTTTTACCTATTTCCTCTACTGGACATTTGATACTTACAAGTAATTTACTTCATATACAACAAACTGAATTTGTAAAGTCTTTTGAAATTATTATTCAGCTTGGTGCAATTTTAGCCGTAATTGTAATTTATTTCACAAAATTGCTTAGCAATTTTGAATTGTGGAAAAATATAATTATCGCTTTCTTGCCATCTGCAATTTTTGGATTATTTTTCTATAAGTACATCAAGATGTACTTGATTGGTAATTCTTTAGTCGTTATTTTAAGTTTACTAATTGGTGGGATTGTCATGCTCTTGTTCGAACATTTTCATAAAGCTAATAGCCAACAGCTAACGGCTAAAAGCTTTGTTTTAGTTGGTCTTTTCCAAGTCCTCTCCATGATTCCTGGTGTTTCCCGTGCTTTTGCAACAATATTTGGAGGTATGGTAGTTGGCATGAATAGAAAAGATGCAACAGAGTTTTCATTTTTTTTAGCAATTCCTACAATGCTGGGTGCTACTGTATTAGATTTTGCAAAGTCAGATGTTTCTGCTTGGTCTGCTGTAGACAGTAGACTATTAGCCGTGGGCTTTCTTGGAAGTTTTGTAACAGCCTATATAGTAATTAAATGGCTAATTAAATTTGTGCAAACCAATAACTTCAATATCTTTGGTTGGTATAGAATTATTTTAGCTTTGCTATTTTTTCTCGTATTTCTATAGCTAGTTCAAAGTTTAATTCACTGGCAGCTATAACCATTTCTTTTTGTAGATTTTTAATAAGTATCTTTTTATCCATTGGAGTCAAGCTTTCTATGTTAAGTTCAGTCATCATCTTTATCACAGGGTCTTCTGTTGGTTTATCTATTAATCTTTTGCGAACAGGTTTAGTAATTGATTTAGGTGTAATTTTATATTTTTTATTCATTGCTAGTTGATATTTTCTACGTCTCTTAACCTCACTTAGAGCTCTTTCCATTGATCCTGTGATTCGATCAGCATACATAATAACTCTACCTTTAACATGTCTTGCAGCTCGTCCCATTGTTTGAATCAGAGAAGTTTGACTTCTGAGGAAGCCTTCTTTATCAGCATCTAGAATTGCGACTAGACCAACCTCAGGAAGATCTAAACCTTCTCTTAGAAGATTAATACCTACTAGTACATCATATTTACCATTTCTCAAATTATCTAAAATATCTGTTCTATCTAAAGTTTTAACATCTGAATGAAGATATGCAACTTTCAAGCCTTGTTCTTCTAAATAGCTAGACAAGTCTTCTGCGGTTTTCTTTGTTAATGTGGTTACTAGAATTCTTCTTTTTTCTTTTACTTCTTTCTTAATTTCACTTATAACATCTGCAATTTGATGTGTAGTAGGTTTAACAACAACTTTAGGATCAGGGATTCCTGTCGGTCTTAATAGTTGCTCGACTATATCTCCTCCAGAAAGTGATAGTTCCCATTCATCTGGTGTGGCGCTAAGCGCTAAAAAGTTTGGAATTCTTCTCATAAATTCATCAAATTTAAGTGGTCTGTTATCAAGAGCTGAAGGAAGCCTAAATCCATAATCAATAAGTGTTGATTTCCTTGAAAAATCACCTGCATACATTCCTCTTATTTGAGGAAAAGTAATATGGCTTTCATCAACAATAACTAAATAATCTTTAAAGTAATCTAGAAGTGTGAATGGTGCATCTCCTGCTTTTCTTCCATCAAAATATCTTGAATAATTCTCAATTCCTTTAACATAGCCTATCTCTTTAATCATTTCCAAATCATATGTAACACGTTGTGATAATCTTTGAGCTTCGAGTAACTTGTTTTGTTTTCTTAAATCTTCGATCCTAAATTTTAGATCGCGTTTGATATCTTCAAACGCCTTTTTATGTGTTTTAGGGTCAGCTATAAAATGCTTGGCTGGGTATAAAGTGAATGATGACTGGTGATTAGTGATTAGTGCTCCAGTAACTGAATGGATCGAACTGACTTTTTTGATTTTTTCCGTATCTAGTTCAATACGAACTGCCTCGTCTGTGTAGGCTGGATAAACATCAATTGTTTCTCCTCTTATTCTAAATGTTCCTCTTTTAAACTCAAATTCATTTCTTTCATATTGTAAATCCAAAAGTCTATCAATTATTTGTTTTCTTGTAACTTTCATACCTGATACAAATTCAAATGCAAATTTTCCATATTCATTTGGAGAACCTATGTTATAAATACAAGATACTGAAGCTACAACTATTGTATCTTTTCTGGTTAAAAGATTGGTTGTTGCAGCAAGTCTCAGTTTATCTATTAACTCATTGATTGCAGAATCTTTTTCAATATATGTATCAGTTGAAGGAAGATAGCTTTCAGGTTGATAATAATCATAATATGAAACAAAATAGGAAACAGCGTTTTGGGGAAATAAATCTCTCATCTCTTGATAAAGTTGAGCAGCAAGTGTTTTATTATGAGAAATTATTAAAGTAGGACGTTGTAATTTTTCTATTACATTAGCAACAGTAAATGTTTTTCCACTTCCAGTAACACCCAAAAGAGTTTGATATTTAACATTGTTGTTAATATTTTCGACAAGTTTGTCAATCGCCTTTTGTTGTTCAGGAATGGGTGTGTGGTCTGTAACAAGTTTGAAATCCATGGATATATTATATCAGAAAGATATAGTTGACTTATTCGGTTACTATTCGTAATATGTAATCATGTCAAAGATTAATTCAGCCCCTGTAATTTATAGAAGACAAGCACAAATACTTGATTTTATTAAACAATCAATTCAAAATACAGGTTTTGCCCCAACACTACGTGATATAGCAAACGCAATTGGAGTTAATTCACTTGCAACTGTTCATGAACATGTACAGGGACTTGTTGAAAAAGGACTTCTGAAAAGAACTTCTGGCAGGCTTCGCAAAATGGAATTAACAACTGATATTAGTATCAATAATGAAGGTATAACTGTACCAATATTGGGTTACATTGCAGCAGGTCAACCAATTGAACCTCTGATTGATCCAAATGCACACATGTCAATTCCACCAAATTTTGCTTCGGGTAAAAAAAGGGTTTATGTTTTACAAGTTCGCGGATTATCAATGATTGAAGATCATATAAATGATGGTGATTTTGTAATCTGTGAACAAACAGAAACTGCAAATAATGGAGAGATAGTAGTCGCTCTTTTAAGAAACGGCATGGCAACCCTAAAACGATACTTCAAAGAGGCAACAAGAATTAGGCTTGAACCTGCGAATGCTGCTATGTCCCCTATTTTTGCCAAAGAAGTTACCATTCAAGGTCGTGTAGTAGGTTTAATCCGAAAATACTAAACTTCTGCCTGTCATTTCTGTTGGAACTTGCAGTTCTAACAATTTTAAAACAGTTGGGGCAACATCAGCTAGAACTCCCGAAGCAAGTGTTTGTGCATTTCCCATAAATTCTTTATAAACAATAATTAATGGCACTGGGTTACTACTATGTTCTGTTTCAATTTGACCTGTTTGATTATTAATCATTTGTTCACAATTCCCATGATCAGCTGTTATTATTAAAGCTCCGTCATAAGCCAAAGCAAAATTAGCAAGACGAGCAATACATTCATCAACAGTCTCACAGGCCTTAACCGCAGATCCAATATTTCCTGTATGACCCACCATGTCAGGTGCCGCATAATTTATTAATATAAATTTATAATCTTCAAAAGTTTTAAGCTTTGAAAGCAAACTGTCTGTTAATTCAATCGAACTCATCTCAGGTTTTAAATCATAGGTTGCAATCTTAGGTGAGGGAACAATTAATCTTTCCTCCATTTCCATAGGAATTTCTTGTTGCCCATTAAAATAAAATGTTACAAAACGTTCTTTTTCACTCTCTGCTACTCTTAATTGTTTGTATCCAGCCTCAGATATCACACGTCCTAATGGCATATCTACAACTTCAGGTTCAAAAACAACTTTTGCACCTTCATCTATAAGAGATTTTTCATATTGCGTCATTGTGGCAAAAAATAAATTCTTTAATTTTTGTGGTCTATCAAAAGTAACAGCTTGTGGCATTTGTACTACTAGATGTTTCTTTTTATATTTAACTAAAAATGGATCAAATGATTGTTCCTCTTCTGCTTTATTTATATCACTATATACAAAAGCTCTTGAAAGTTGCCTTGGTCTATCTATTCTAAAGTTAAAAAATATAACAGCATCATTGTCTTTAATTATTGAAACAGGTTTACCCGTCTGATCGCAGATCAGTGCGGGATCAATGAATTCATCAGTTTTTCCATTTGAATATGAAGCTTCAATTGCTTCCTCTGGTGTTTTAACTAAATTGCCAACACCATTAGTTAGGGCAAAATATGCTTTAGCTGTTCTATTCCATCTATGATCTCTATCCATTGCCCAGTATCTACCCATAATTGAAGCTATTTGACCTACATTTTCTCTTTTTATTACTTCTCTGACTCTTTGTATATATATTTTTGCTGCAGATGGCGGTGAATCTCTCCCGTCTGTAAAAAGATGCAAGAAAACTCTATTAAAATTATTTCTACTGCAAAGTTGAATAAGTGCAAATAAATGTTCCATATTTGAATGAACACCACCAGCACCAATTAAACCCATCAAATGCAAATTAGAATTATTTTCTTTAGCATGATTAATCGCATCAAGAAGTATTTGATTATTAAAAAATAGACCATCAGCTATCGACATATTTATTCTCATCAAATCTTGATAGACAATTCTTCCAGCTCCTAAATTTAAATGTCCTGTTTCTGTATTACCTGCTTCACCATGAGGTAAACCAACAGATTCCCCGGAAGCACTTAGTTCTGTGTGGGGGTAACCTGCCATATATCTATTGATGTTTATAGTGTTGGCTAAAGAAATGGCATTACCTGCAGATGGTGCTGAAATACCCCATCCATCTAAAACTGCTAAAATCACAAACTTAGCTATCATTTAAAATAATCTAATTCTATTTCAATTGCAGTTAATCTATTGTATTTTGCTATTCGTTCACCTCTAGCTGGAGCTCCAAATTTAGCATAGTCTGAAGCAATTCCTACTGCAAAGTCGGCGATGAAAGTATCATTTGTTTCCCCTGACCTATGTGAAGTTATTAGTTTCCAACCAGCATCTTTTGCCATTTTAACTACGTCTAAAGTTTCAGATATTGTCCCAATTTGGTTAGGTTTAATAACTGCACCATTACATGCCTTTTCTTCAATTGCTTTTTGCAATCTTTTAGGATTTGTTACTAAAATATCATCTCCTACAATAATTGCAGTACCCTTAAGTTCGTTGTATATTTTTTTCCATGAATCCCAGGCGTCTTCCTGAAAAGGATCTTCAAGTATTGCTAATTTATATGAGCCAATGAGTTCTTTGTAATAATCCAGTAATTGATCATCAGTTAAGGATGAAGATCTATCACGAATTGTATAATCACCATCTCTGTAGAAACTATTGGCAGCCACATCAAGACCCAAAAAAACATCTCTACCTAGGGAATAATTTGTTTGTCTAACTGACTCTACAAAGACTTCAAATGCATCTGCATTTGTAAATAAATTTGGGGCATACCCACCTTCATGACCCACAGAATGAATTGCACCACGGCGAGTTAAGTTATCTCCTATGGTTTGGTAAATTTCTACTCCCATTTGAAGTCCATCAGAAAATTTTTTGTTAGTTGCAGGAATCACCCAAAATTCCTGAAAATCAAGATTCCCAGCGCCATGCAATCCTCCGTTTATCATGTTTAAAAGAGGTGTAGGCGTTTTTATTCCTTTTGCTATTCCTTTTTGAACTGCTAATTCGTTTATCCATGCGTAAAGAGCTTTGGATTGAGAAATAGCAGCTACTTTACAAACAACAATTGAAATGGCAAGTATGGCATTAGCTCCATATTTTGATTTATTTTCAGTTCCATCTAAGGAAATTAGTTTTTTATCAATTTCAATTTGTTGTGTAGGATCCATACCAACAATTGCAGGGCCCAAGATTGTATTTATATTTTCACAAGCTTTTAGAACCCCCTCTCCACGATATCTATCATTATCTTTATCTCTAAGTTCTAAGGCTTCATGAGATCCCATGGAAGTTCCGGCAGGAACTGAGGCCGTGGCAAATCTACCATCATCTAATTGACAATAACATTCAACAGTAGGAATGCCACGACTATCTAATATTTCTCGCGACCATATTCTCTTGATCATATATCTCCTTTCTAACTCTTGTAACTGCGTCAGGATTAACAGAGATTGATGTTATACCTGCCTTAACAAGTATTTCTATCATTTCATTGTAACTGCTTGCAGCTTGTCCACAAATTGATGATGTAACACCATGTTTATTACAGGCTTTAATAACTTTTTTAATAGCCCACAGAACTTCAGGGCTCATTTCATTAAAAGCTGTTGCCACTGTTGAATTATCTCTGTCTGTTCCTTGCATTAACATAGTTAAATCATTTGAGCCGATTGAAATGCCATCAATACCTACTTTTATAAATTCTTCAATCATAATAATATTTACAGGAATTTCAACCATCATCCATAATTTAAAATGTGGGTCATCAAAAAGTCCTTGAGATTCTATAAGTCTTCTAACTCTTCTTAGTTCATCAGGACTTCTAACAAAAGGTATCATTATCTGTAAGTTTGGATATTTTTGCCTAACAATTTTAATTGCTTGTAATTCTAAGTTAAACACTTCAGGATCATTGATGTATCTAAATGCGCCACGAAAACCTAACATCGGGTTTGATTCAGATGGTTCCCAATGTTTTCCACCTTCAAGACTTCGATACTCGTTCGTTTTAAAGTCAGTGGCACGGTAAACAATTTGACGAGGATAAAAAGCTTCACAAAAGATAGTTAATTTGTCAACCATTTTATCAATGAAAAGATGTTGAGTTTTACGTTTAATTGCTTCTTTTGGATGCATTCCAATATCAGCTATCATAAATTCAGCGCGAAGAAGTCCAACTCCATCAACATTCATTTTAGATACCTCTTTTGCTCTATCAGGTTCGGCAAGGTTGACATACAATTTGGTAGCAGTTTTGTAGTTTTTTGGTGACGAGTTGTGGGTTACGGGTTGATTCTTAATTCTTAATTCTTCGTTCTTAATTCCACCCTGATATATTTCCCCATTTGTTCCATTTACAGTGATAACATCTCCATCTTTTAGAATTTTAGTAGCATCTTTAGTACCAACAACACAAGGGATTCCCATTTCGCGAGAAACAATAGCGGCATGGCTTGTCATTCCACCTTCATTTGTAACAATTGCTGTTGCTTTCTTCATAGCAGGAACATAATCAGGAGATGTCATTGGAGCTACCAATACATCACCTTTTGAAATTTTATCAATTTCCTTCGGCGATCGTAAAATTTTAACAGTTCCAGTTCCAATTCCAGGAGAAGCTGGGATTCCCTTAAGAATCGGCATAACCGATTCAGATTTAGGATTAGGTAACCCGCTACGCGGTAGGATTTCTGATTTAGGATTTACACGGCCTATTGTTGTTACTGGTCTTGTTTGAACTATATATAATTTCCCTTTTTCTAATGCCCATTCAGTATCTTGTGGAAAATAGTAGTGATCTTGTAGTTTCTGAGATAATTTAGCTAGAGATATAATTTGATCTTCAGAAAGTTTAATTTTTGCTATATTTTTCTTAGGAACTGCAATCTCTTTTGTTTCATTTCCTTTTTTAATATATTGCATTTTCTGATCATTTACTTCTTTTGAAAGAATTGCAAAAGTTTCTTTTTGCACTACATAATGATCTGGAATATAACTTCCTTGAACAATCATTTCACCAAGTCCCCAAACAGCATCAATTATTATTCTGTCTTTTCTGTTTGTTATTGGGTCAATTGAAAACATAATTCCTGAAACTTCACTTTGTACCATTTTTTGAACAATAACTGAGATACCAACCTTTTCAATTTGGATTTTATTGCTATTCCTGTAATAAATTGCACGGGGTGTAAATAGTGATGCCCAACACTGACGAACTGCAACTTGCAAGTTAGCTTCACCTTTAACATTTAAAAAAGTAGCTTGTTGACCCGCAAAACTCATTCCAGGTAAATCTTCTGCTGTGGCTGATGATCTTACTGCAACTAATGCTTTTGAAAATCTGCCTGACAATTTTTTATATGATTTAATTAATTCACTAAAAACAGATTCTGGGAATTTGGAGGTGTTTATTATTTTTTGAATCTTTTTAGATGCCTCTTCAAGCTGAGCAGGATCTTCTACATTGGTAATTTCTAAAATTTCATAGATTTTAGAAGCTATATTATTTTCTTTCAAAAACAATTCATATGAGGGAACAGTAACTGCAAAACCATTAGGCACAGGAAAACCTGCTTTTACCATTTCTCCTAAATTTGCTCCCTTTCCTCCAACAAGAGAGGTTGAATCTTTATCAATATCCTTAAAATCAATTACTAGGGGCAGTGTAGACATATTTATTTTTTATTTGCAAATAAAATTATTAATAAACCTATAAAAACTGTTAATACTATTGCACTGGTTGATGTTGTAACATTCCATTCCATATTTATTTATTACTTTTAATCCTAGATCTTGCATCGACATAATATAAAATTGCAATAAACACACCAAATATAGCAACAGCTAAAAAACCAGTATTTAAGCCAATAATTAAATTTTCATTGTTCATACTTTTATATGTCTATCTAACATCATAGCTAATATTAAAAGAAATGTCGATATGAAAGTCCATGAAAAAACCAATTGATATCTGATTACTTCTGAGGTTTGACCGATTACACCTTGGCCTAATATGACAGCTATTATTATAGTCTTTGCGATGTCACTACAAACTTTTGAAAGTGTCTTGAACTGAGCAGTATTTAATTTCATGTTTTTAGGCTTTTTTTCTTGAAGTATTACGATCGTCATCTGTTTCTGTTCCTCGACTGTAATCATCTTCAAGTCTATATGTATTACCACTTTCAGCTGTTGAGCTTTCAATTAACTGACTATCTGTTATAGCTTCAAACCTATGAATTTGAAAAGGTAAAATTAGATAGCCTTTATTTAATTCCATATTAATTTTGACGACTTCACCTAAACCGTTCTCAATGTGCAAAATTGAACTGCCTGAAATTAGTGTAATTGCTTCTTCTTTATTATCATGATACTGAAGACTAATTCTTTTACCGCTATTTACGTGCAAAATTTTACTTGTAATTTTTTTTGAGTTCTCATTTGTTAAAATTAACTCATAACCCCATGGTTTTTCAACTTTTAAAACATAAGGTTTAACTAAAAATTTAGCTGTGTCTTTTGTCATTTTGTATAATCTTCACTTAAATTCATTTAAGTATCTTATAAATTTCATTATATACATCTTCACTATTTGCAACAACTAATGGAATTTCATTAACTGAATTAAATGCCCCTGCTTCTTTTGCAATAAAAAGTCCAGGTAAAATATCATGATCTTTTGGAGGATTGGATAAATTTAAATATGCTTCACACCCGCCCGAAGCCAACCAACAAAGAGCAGTGTTTTCATCTGCCAAAGCTCTTAATCTATACGATTTTTTACCAATTTCTTTTAACTTACCAAATGCCCAATCATATTTATCCTGATTTCTTTTAAAAGATGGAATATAGCAATAGATAAAAGAATTCTCTAGATTGTTAATATCTGAGACATAGATATTTTCTCCGTTTTTGAAACTTCCTAAACTTTTGCCTGCAGAATACATCACATTTTCATACGGGCGATAGACACAAGCTACAATAGTTTCGTTTTTGAATTGTAAAACGATTGAACAATTCCATTGAGGTATACCACGAACATATTCTTTTGTTCCATCAAGAGGATCAATTATCCATTTATATTCTGATTCGGTATTTATACCTCCTTTTTCTTCTGAGATAATTCCATGTGTTGGATATTTAGTCAGTATAGTTGTAATAATATATTCCTCTGAAGCAATATCTGCCGAAGTTGCGATATCCTGGATATCTTTTTGATTGACTATTTTAAACTTATTTTGATAATCTAAAAGAACCTTTCCCGCCTGAAGAGTTAAATTTTCGGAAAATTTTTTAAATCCTAATATGTCCATTATACTTTCTCTTTTCCTCCCAAAGATTCTATAGAGGTTATTAATTCTTTGGTTTTTTCTTCTAATAGTTTATCGTTATCAGCTTCAACATTTAATCTTAATAAGGGTTCTGTGTTTGATTGTCTGACATTAAACCACCAATCATCAAACCAAATACTTACTCCATCAAGCCAGTCAATAGATTTTGCATCATTTTTATACCTTGCTTCAATTTTTTTCATCACATCTTCTTTCTCTGCAACTACAAAATTAATTTCGCTCTGTAATGCAGAATATTTATTATATTCATCTATCACCTCGGAAAGTTTCTTATTCTTTACAGACATTAGTTCTAAAACTAATAACGCTGCAATAATTGCCGAATCCGCAAAATAGTTATCCCTAAAAAAATAGTGTCCCGAATGTTCACCGCAAAACAAGCCGTTATATTTTCTCATATCTTCTTTAATCAAAGTGTGTCCAACACGCACACGCATCGGGTCTCCTCCGTATTTTTTAATAATTTCTGGAACAATTCTACCTATCACGGCGTTATATAATATTTTTTGTCCAGGATGTTTTATAGATAGATTTTCAGCAATCATTGCCGTCATCAAAGTTCCAGTGATATATCTACCCGTTTCATCAACTAAGAATACTCTATCTCCATCCCCATCGAATGCCATACCCACATCAGCTTTAGTTTCGTTAACTTTATTTATAACATCTTGCATATTTTTAAGTTCTATTGGGCTTGGAGTATGATTTGGAAAAGTTCCATCTAATTCATAAAACAATCTTGCCACCTTCCATGGTAACTTTTCCTCAAAAAAGGGCATAAAATAGCCAGCCATTCCATTACCTGTATCAACTACAACATTAAATGGCTTCATTTTAGAAACATCAATAAAACTTAATACATGATTTACATACTCGTTTATTACATTGCGTTGTGTCAATTGTCCTTTAGTCGTTTTATTAAAATTTAATTTATCATCAGACATTACTAGATCTCTAATATCGTAAATTCCACTTTGACCACTTACGGCCACTGCACCTTTTTTAACTATTTTCATTCCGTTATATTCAGGTGGATTATGAGACGCACTCAAAGTAATAGACATATCTTCGTCATATTTACCTGAGGCAAAATACAACATATCAGTTGATATAAGTCCCAGATCAACTACACTTACACCGCAATCGATGACAGTATCTATAAAAATTTTCTGAAATTCAGGAGAAGAAACCCTCATGTCGCGACCAACTTGCATTGTTTTTGGCGTGAATATTTTAACAATAGCTTTTGCAATTCGTCTCACGCCTTCTTGGTCAAGTTGAGTAGGAATTATTGCTCTAATGTCATAATCTCTGAAAATTGATGGGTCAATCATAATAGTCATTTATACTAACTTTTTTGAGAGTAATAAGTCAAGGGATAATAGTAAATCTGCTTTTCCGGTCTTAGATTTAATATCTATTTCTGCAAGATCTGAAATTAATTTAGCATTTTTTTCTGATGAGTTTTTAAGGTAGTTTTGTTTAAATTTCCAAGCCATCATAGCTAATATATATTCAACCGCTTGTGATTTAATAAGCTCATGAAGACCCATTATTGTCATATTATCCAAGAATTTCCATAATAACTGTGGTAGTTCAAACAATTCAATTTTATTTGCTCCTAAATTCTTTAAAGTTGGTGCAGGAATTTTTCCTTGGTTATAAACGATTAGATTACCAGAATATTTCTGTAGTTTTTCTAAAATTTTCTTAGTTAATATTTTATAATCGTGAAGCACGTAAAAGGATTCTTCGCCAAAGAGACTTTGATTAGTAACTTCTTCTAAACTAAATTCTGTAATCTTCCATGATCGGTGTTTCGCCTCTCCGACAAACTTTTGAAGTCTGTCGTAACTTTTTACTACATCATCACCGTGTAATATTATTATCCGCATGGTATTTTTCTATTAATAAATCCAGTTTATCATGGAAACTCCCTTTTTTGTGTCTAGTATGAGCCACAAGCGCACCTGAGAAATTTCTTGGAATATGTGTCAATTCGTGAAGTAATACTTTATCTTGTTCTTTTAGAGATAGCGAATCAAAATGTTCAGAAATAACCTCTACAATATAGGCAGGTTCAACATTTAGGGTTCTTTGCCAAAGTCTTGGCAGTCCCCATGCGCGAGCATAAGCTCTGGCCTTTGAATTTATTGATCTATAATAGAAAATTCTGCCATATGAAAGCCATTCAAGTTCTAACGCCTTAATTAATTTCTGAGTTCTTGTTTCTATATCAGGAGCTAGTTCCCAACTGACCTGTTTTGTAGACTTCTGACCCTTTTTGTACTTTTTCATCTAAAACTAATGCTACCACATCTTTAGAATTTGCGAAGGGAATATTTTTTTGATTCATAATAATTCTTTCAATTTGTTGATATAAAATTAACTCACCATCTTTGTAAAACTTTATTTTATCTCCAACTGAAAGAGGAGCACTAAGTTTAACAATAGTGATTCCAATTTTTTCATAATAATTAATTACTTTTCCAATTTTAAACATCTTTTCCATAAATTTTCATTGCATGTGTCATAGCTATTGCTAGAGCATCGACCGCATTGTCAAAATGAGTTTTTTTACCTTTTTTACTTTTTATCTTTTTACCTAAAATTTTTCTGACATGAATTTGTACTTCTTTTTTATTTGCCCTACCACTACCTGTAATCATTTTCTTAATTGTCCCAGGTGCATACTCAGCTACAAATATATTTAATTTTCTTGCAGCCAAGAGCATTACACCCTGTGCTTGTCCAACAGCAATTACAGTTTTTGCATTATTAGCAAAAAACACTTTTTCAAAAATAAAAGCATCAGGTGAAAATTTTTCTATCAATTTTAAAGTTTTTTCGTAGATAATTTCTAGACGTTCTTCTTTGAGAAGTTCTTTGTTTGTTTCAATTAAGCCCCATTCAACGACACGAAGACCATTGCCTGAAATGGCTGAAATATCTGTTACTTCAATACAACCAAAACCAGTAGTTGCTGTCCCAGGATCAATTCCTAAAATTATCATTTCTTTTTAGATAATTCTTTTCTTTTGGATCTTGAATATATTTTATCTATTTCTTTTGTGGATTTATCTCTGGTGTAATATAACTTGGCACGATTTACTCCCATTGTACCTTTTTTAATAACTTCTATTTTTTCAATTGTAGGTAAGGAAATTGGAAAGATTCTTTCTATGCCAATTGCTGCTTCACCAATTCTTCTAACAGTAAACATTTTTCTATCCTCCCTGCCACTAATAGATAAAACCATACCCTCAAAAAAAGCAATTCTAGTTTTTTCACCCTCTTTGATTTTCTGGAAGACTTTTATTTTATCCCCAACACCAAATTCTATTTCTTTGTGTTTAATTCTTAATGCCATTTGAGAAGTATTATATATTAAAATCTATTTACTCTCAACCATAGTTTCTACAAGTTCTATACGCTCTGCGATAAATGAAATTTCATCTTCTCTGGATTCAACTTTTCCAGTTATTAAAACCACTTTTCCATCAACTAGTAAGTTTTTAACATCTTGATAAATCTTGGGGAAAACTACCATATCAACAACTCCAGTAGTATCTTCAGCTTTAACAAAAGCCATTTCGGAATTATTTTTCTTGGTTAAAATTACTCTAGCTTCACGAATTATAGCTGCAATTTTGACTGTTTTACCCCTTTGTTCTTCAGGATTAAGTTCAAATATTTTATGTGTCGTATTATTTTCTAAAGGATCAAGTAATTCATTTATTGGTTTTGCAGATATTGAAAAACCAAGAAGTTGCCTCTCAAAGTTTTCTCTTTCCTCGTCCGTAAAATCATCAATTGAGTTATCAATTAGAGAAGAATCTGAAACAAAAGCTGAAATCTTAGATTCATCTTCTTCTGAAAATAAACCTGACTGACCATTATTATCTTTTGATTTAGAAAGTTTTGCCTTAATCATATCCATTGCAGATAGTAAGGCAGTCTTTTTACCAAACTTTTCCATTGCCCCTACTTTAATTAGACTCTCTAAAACTCTTTTATTTACTTTTCGGCCATCAACACGGTTTACAAAATCAGTAAAAGATAGGAATAAACCTGCTTTTCTAACATCAAGTATAGCTTCAATTGCTATAGCACCAACATTTTTAATAGCTGAAAGTCCAAAACGAATATCTCTTTTACCACGAAGTGGCAAGCTCTGCTTATTTATAATAGTAAAATCTGTTTGACTTTCATTTATATCAGGAGGGAAAACTCCAATACCCATCCTTCTACATTCATGGACAGCTTGGCTTACTTTAACAGAATCTGAGCTCTCTGCAGTTAACAACGCATTCATATATTCAACTGGATAGTTTGCCTTCATATAAGCTGTATAGTAAGCTACCATCCCATACGAAGCAGCATGAGCTTTGTTAAATCCATATGATTGAAATGGTTCAAATAACATCCATAATTCTTCAGCAAATTTTTTTGTTTGGCCATTTTCAACAATTCCTTTTATAAATTTATCTTTCTGAGCAGCCATCTCTTCAGGTATTTTTTTACCAACCGCTTTTCTAAATTTATCCGCTTCTTCCCACGAATAACCAGCAAGATCAATAGCACAGAATAATAGATCATCTTGATAAACAATTAAACCATATGACATGTTCAAGAACTTTTCCATTCTAGGATCTAAATATTTAACAAGTTTTGGATTATTTTTGCGAGATATATATTCTGGAATAACAGCCAAAGGACCAGGACGGTATAAAGCTACCATTGCCATAATATCTTCAACTCTAGTAGGTTTTAGTTCTTTTAAAAATTTAGTCATACCAGAACCATTAAGTTGAAATGTCCCCATTGTTTCGCCGCGAGATAACATTTCAAATGTTTTTTTATTGTGAATGTCAATTTTTTGTAAATTAATATCAACACCTTTAGTATCCTTAACTATTTTTATAGCATTACCCAAAATTGATAAATTTCTTATTCCCAGTACGTCAAATTTGATTAAACCCACGTCTTCACAAGCATGCATTTCATATTGAGTAATGACTTTTTCTCCAGATGGTTCTTTTTGTATTGGCGCGAAATCTGTTAATTTAGTTGGAGCTACAACGACTCCCGCAGCATGGACCGATAGATGTCTTGCATTACCTTCAACTCCTATAGCTAGATCTATTATTTTTTTAGTATCAGCATCATTTTCATAGAGAGTTTTTAAATCAGGAGTTTCACTTAATGCTCTTTCCATTGTCATAGCAAAACCTTGGCTTCCAAGTGGAATAAGTTTTGCAATTTTATCTCCCGTTGCATATGGGTAACCTAGAACTCTTGCAATATCTCTAACAGCAGCTTTAGCAAGCATTCTGCCAAAAGTACAAACTTGAGCAACTTTTTCTACTCCATATGTATCAGTTATATACTTAATAACATCTTCTCGTCTATTATCTGATATATCAAAATCAATGTCAGGTGGAGAAGGTCTGTATGGGTTTAAAAACCTTTCAAAAGGTAAGTTGTATGTTAGTGGATTAACTGTAGTAATTCCTAAAACATATGACACAAGAGAACCTGCAGCAGAACCTCTGGTGTTTGTTATGATACCATTTTCAAGACACCAATTAACCATATCCATCACTATTAAGAAGTAAGGGGCATAACCTTTGGTGTTTATAATATTTAATTCATAATTAATTCTTTCTTTTATTTCTTTAGTTATTTTTTCAATCTTTTCAGGAAGAATTTTAGCTACAAGTTCTTCTAAATACACAGCATCTGTTTTTCCTTTAGGTAGATTAAATTTTGGGAATGACCAAGAACCTAATGGAATTTCAAGATTACATTTATCTGCAATTTTGACTGTGTTTTCTATAGCATCAGGAAGGTCATTAAATATTTCTTCCATTTCATCGGGAGTTTTAACATAGAAATCGGGATTATCGACGTATCTTAATCTTTTTATGTCAGAGACATTTTTGCCTGTTGCTATACAAACTAATGCATCTTGCGCCTCGGCATCTTCTTTTCTAATATAATGACAATCGTTAGTAGCAACTAGTGGAATACCTAATGTTCTGCTTAATTTAATTACACCTTCCTCAATTTTATTACAATTTTTTTCAATTTCAGAAAGTGAGGCATGCAAAGCTTGATCTGAAATTGTTGGTAGTATTTTCCCATAATTATGTCTTTGTAGTTCAATATAAAAATCATCTTTAAAACAATCTGCGTACCACTGGGTAAGTTTTTTTGCTTCTTTAAAATTTCCGTCTATTAAAAATTGAGGTATTTCAGCTTGTGGACAACCCGAAAAACAAATAATTCCTTTTGAATGTTCTTTTAATATTTCTTTTGTAAATCTTGGTCTATAATAATAGCCTTCAATATGAGCAATTGAAGTTAATTCCATTAAATTTTTATAACCTTGATAGTTTTTAGCAAGCAGAGTAATGTGATAATTATCCTTAATTTTTTCCTTCATATCACGAGTTACATAACCTTCAAGACCTATTATTGGTTTAACTTCTTGTCTTTTTCCCTCTTTAAAAAATTCAATAGCACCATACATAGCGCCATGATCTGTTATAGCAATTGCATCCATATTGTTTTCTCTTACATATGTAAACAATCTTTTTATTCGTGAAAGTCCATCAAGAAGCGAATATTCTGTGTGATTATGAAGATGAACAAATTTAGTCATTAAACAAATTATGCCACAACAACTTTATTTCGACCAGTAGTCTTTGCTTCATACATTAATTTATCCGCCCTGCTTACCACGTTTTTCCAACTCTGGTCTTTAATAGGTGAAAATAATGTACCCCCTACGCTTATCGTGCAATTTTTTAATCCATATTTTTTAAAATCAACATTTTCAACGTTTTCTCTAACTCTTTCTGCAGCTGCTTCTAAACTCAATCTGTCCTTAATTCTAGTTAAATAAATTACAAATTCCTCTCCACCGTATCTAACAGCTAAGTCACCAGGTCTTGTGACGTTTTGTATCTCTGACGCAACAGCTTTTAATACTTCATCTCCAATATGGTGACCATAGATGTCATTTACAGATTTAAAATGATCAATATCTATTAATAAAATTCCAAAATCAGTTCTCCTATTGCGAACATCATTTGAAACAATATCCTCGAGATATCTTCTATTATGAAGGTTTGTTAATGGATCTCTTGAGGATAGATCCTTATCTCGTTCTGCGTCTTCGTAATCACTTATAATTGAAGTGCCATTTTTTGTCTCAAGAATTTTCTTGCCGGATTCATCTCTGATATTGCCAAATCGATCATTAACTTTATTGGCTATACCATGTATGTAGTCAACATTTATATCAGCCATTTTTTTAAAAATTCTTTCTAATCAATTCTACTATTTTATCATTAACAAGTTTAGGATTTCCTTTCCCTTTTAATTTCTTTTGCACTTGGCCTATTAAAAATCCAATTACTTGACCTTTACCATTTTTATAACTTGTTACAATATCAGGATTATCTATCAATACTTTCTCTACTGCATTTTTTGTTACTTTTGCTGACTCATACATCTTAGATCCTAAATCATAAATCTTTTTTACAAGTCCAGCAGGTTCAGGATATTCTTTATCAAAATTTTTGTTAATTATTAAATTTGCAATAGTTTTATATTCTTTACTTAAACTGCAGGCCTTTTCAAAATAATTTGCTCTTTCTAAATCAGAAACTAAAATATTTATATAATCTGAAGATAGTTTATATTTCTCTGCAAATCTTTTGCGTTTCTGTTCTGGCAGTTCTGGTATCCTAGATCTTAGATCTAGGATCATTGATCCGGGAATCTCAATTGGAGTAATATCTGGTTCTGGAAAATATCTATAATCGTCTGAGTCTGCTTTTGTTCTTTGAGAGAATGTAGTTTTTGTTTTTTCGTCATAGCCTCTAGTTTCTTGAGCCAGCTTCTGGCCGCTGTTAAGCGCATTAGTTTGACGCTCAATTTCTGTTTTAATTGCTTTCTCTAAAAATTTAAACGAATTAATATTTTTTAATTCAACTTTGTAGTTGGGTAATTTTTCACTAGTAGAAAGTGAGATGTTGGCTTCAAGTCTCATTGTTCCTTTTTCCATGTCAGCATTGCTAATATCTAAGTATCTAACAACCAGCTGAAGTTCTTTTACAAAAGACATAACTTCAGAGATATCATGGAATACTGGTTCTGTAACCATTTCAATTAATGCGCAACCTGATCTATTAAAATCAATAAGTGACTCATCTTTAGAATGGATTAATTTACCTGCATCTTCTTCCAAGTGAATATGGTTTATCTTTTTACCCATTAAACTTCCGCCAATACAAAATGGGTTGTCTTTTTGACTAATTTGATAGCTTTTTGCTAAATCTGGATAAAAATAATGTTTCCTATAGAATTTACTTATTTTTGAAATATTAGATCCAAGCGCCAATCCCAACTGCATTGTTTTTTTAATTGCTTCACTGTTTGCAATTGGGAGAGCTCCTGGTAAACCTAAACAAATTGGGCAAGTTTGAGTATTGGGTTTTGCACCAAAATGATCCTCTTGACAACCACAAAACATTTTAGATTTTGTATTTGGCTCTATATGTATTTCAAGGCCAATAATAATTTGGTAAATCATAATGCGATTTTGGGTTTGTAATCTATTTCTTGATGATATTTTCTTCCTAATTCAAAAAGTGCATGTTCAGAAAACCTTGGCCCCATGATTTGGAAACCAATAGGAAGGCCTGACGTAGAAAATGTTGATGGTAATGCTAATGATGGTATACCTACTAAATTTGCAGTAGTTGTATAAACATCTTCTAAATACATTTTTAAAGGATCTTTAGTATTCTCACCAAGTTTAAATGGAGGTGTTGGAGAAACAGGCGAAATAATCGCATCAACTGTTTTAAAAGCTTCATCAAAATCATTAATTATTTTAGTTCTAACTTTCATAGCTTTTTCATAATATTCATCATAGTAACCAGCTGAGAGTATATAACTACCAAGCATTATTCTTCGTTTTGCTTCCTCGCCAAAACTATTTCTATTATTTCCATATCTTATTCCATCAAATCTTCCCAAATTACTTGATACTTCGGCTGGCTGAATTATGTAATAGACTGGAACCATATATTTTGTATGGGGAAGTGATATTTCAACAACTTCAATCCCCATTTTTTCATAGGTTTTTTTAACTTCAAAAATCATTTTTTCAACTTCAGCATCAAGTCCATCTATAAAATATTCTTTAGCTATTCCTAATTTAAATCTCTTTTTTATCTCTGGTTTTACAAAGTTTTTAACATTTCCATCAAATCCATCTTCACCTCTTAGTACGTCGTACATTATTTCCATGTCACCTACGGTGTGTGTAAATGTACCAACTGTATCTAAAGATGAAGACATTGCTATGACTCCATAACGAGATATAGCGCCATAAGTTGGTTTAAGACCTACTAAATTACAAAAATTTGCAGGTTGCCTTGTTGATCCACCAGTGTCACTACCAAGTGAAACAAGTGACATATTAGCGCTAACTGCACCCGCAGGGCCACTTGAAGACCCACCTGTGACATACTCTTTATTCCAAGGGTTTTTAGTTACTCCAAAATCAGAATTTTCTCCGCTTGATCCATGAGCAAATGCGTCACAATTTAATTTTCCAATTGGGATTGCACCAGCAGCTTCAATTCTATTAACTGATGTTGCAGAGTATGGAGGTATATAACTTTCAAGTATTTTTGAGCCAGCTGTAGTTCTTACATCTTTGGTTAAAAATATATCTTTGTACGAAACTACTACACCTGAGAGTGGGCTTTGAAAATTTGATCTGTCTATCTCTTTTGCCTTTTTGTATGCCTGTTCTTCAGTGACAGTTAAAAATATATTAAATTCCTTATTATATTTATTAATTTGAGCAAGATATGAATCAACTAGTTCTACAGCAGAAAATTTTTTTGCTTTTAATCCTTCTTGTGTTTCTTTAATAGTTAAAGGTGTCTTCATGTTCGTTCAGTAAGAATTGCTGGAACTTTAAAATAATCTTCTTGTGTCAACATGTTTTCACTAATCACTCTGTCTTCACGAACCACATTGGTAAGTCCTGTTGTTTGACTTGTGGGTTCTATGTTTACAGTATCCACTTCACTTAATGTTCCGACAAACTCGATAATTTTAGTTAATTGTGGAAGAAATTTCTTTATCTCACTGTCTGTGAGTTTAAGATTTGAAAGCTCAGCAACATGAATTACATCCTTTTTAGTTAATCTAGCCATATGAATATCATACTATTGTTAAGACATTTTTTGAAGAGTTGCAATTCTTTCCGTTAGAGGTGGGTGAGTATTAAACAAATTTGCAAATGTATTAACAGACCCTTTAATACCACCTTTAAAGGGGTTTACTATATAAAGATGAGCCGTAGCTTTATTTGCAGCTTCAAGTGGTTCAGTGTCTTTTGATATTTTTTCTAAAGCTGTTATTAATCCTTGCGGTTGTCTTGTAATTTCAACCGATCCAGCATCTGCCATAAATTCTCGTCTCCTTGAAATTGCAAGTTGTATGAGCGTTGCAATAATTGGAGAAAGTATTGCAAACAATATCCCGACAATCATTATTATTGCACCCAATTGATTATTATCATTGTCTCGACGATTTCCACCTCCAAACATTCTTACTCTAAAGAACCAATCACCAAGAAGGGCTATTAAACCGACCATGACAGAAACTATACTCATTAAACGAATATCATAATTTCTAATATGTGTTAATTCGTGAGCAATAACCCCTTCAAGTTCTGTACGGCTTAATTTATCTAAAAGTCCTGTTGTAGCACAAATTACTGCATGTTCTGGATCTCGTCCTGTAGCAAAAGCGTTTGGAGCAGAATCTTCTATAACATATAATTTTGGCTTTGGTAAACCTGCACCAATACACAAATTTTCAGCAACTGAAGTAAAAAGTCTATCTTCTTTAGAATTGGCAACTCTAGCCCCAGAAATTTTTAAAACTATTTTGTCTGAATAATAATAACTTACAAAAGTTGAAATTCCTGAAAATATTAATGCAATTCCAACATAGCCTAAACCACCTGTTTCATAGCCATTATAATAACCAATAGCCTGAGATATAAAATAAATAGCAATAACAGAGAATATGAAAAACAAAGCAGTTATTAAACCACTCTTAATCTTATTACTTTGCCCAATCTCATATATATTTTGCATAATTTATTTTAAAAATTGTTCAAATTCTAATTTTGACATTCCGGCTTGGTTTAAAATGCTTTGAAATGTTCCAAAAGCAATTTGTTTATGCATTGGAATAATTATAGTTTGAATTTTACCATTCCAAAACCCTCGCATTTTAAGATGACTTCCTTTTTGTACTATTTTAACGAATTTAGCTCTTTGAAATGCTTTCACCGTTTCTCTTGAATTATATAATTTAGGCATATATGGCTCTTATTTGAGGATTATTTGGTACAAAATAGTTTGGAATTTTTAAATCCTCATTTTCTAATAACAAATCAACTGCCTCTTGAAGATTTTTAATTGCCTCCTTTCTAGTTTTACCTTGACTAGCAACTTCCAGGCCAAGAGCTTTGGCCACGAACCAATTTTCTTCTTTCCACACCATAGCTTTCAAGTCTGTTTTTGACATACCCAAATTATAACATATCTTTTTAAAGATTTATCTGTGCATAAATTAATCAAAGATTAATTTTAGTTGATTTCATTTCATCTGCGCTTACTTTTAGATGTTCACCTTCTGTAGCTGTTTCAAGTCCTTTAAGTTCATCAAACTTAAACATGTTTGCAACAATGTTTGACGGAACTGAAACTCTTTTGACATTATAGTCTGCAGTAAGATCAATCATAAGGCGTGTAGCATACATTACTTTGTCTGCAGTATCTCTAAGTTCACCCATTAAATCAGAAACAACTGTATTTGCTTTGAGTTCAGGATTACTTTCAACTATTATTTTAAGCCCTGATAAAACCTCAGAAATCTGTTTTGATGCATCTTGTCCTTTAGCAACCAATTTTCTAGCTTCTGATAACATTTCAAGAATACCTTTCTCGTGAGTTAAATATCCTTTAACACTACTTTCAAGATTTGGGATTAAATCAGCCTGTCTTTTTAGTTGATTTCCTATTTCTTGTATTGAAGCCTTAATTCTAGCTTTACTTGATACAAAAAAATTATAAACAGAAATTAGCCAACCTATAAGTACTACTAAAACTATTAATAACAATATTGTTAAATTCATATATTAATCACCTTCTTTCAATTTTCATCATATCATTTCTTTAAATTCTTTCAAGTTTAAAGTATTTATTATATCTTTTTTCTCACACCAACCACGTCTTGCAACATTAACTCCATATTTCATATTATCCATCATAGAAACTTCATGAGTGTCAGTTCCTAATGTTAATTTCACACCACGTTTCACAGCATCACGGACTAATACGTCAGGTAAATCTAAACGCATTGGATCAGCATTAATTTCTAGCCATATATTCTTTTGCAGACAGAGGTTTAAAATTTTAGGCCAATCAAGTTCAACCCCTTCTCTTTCATTTATCTTTCTTGCAGTTGGGTGGGCAAAAATTTTAACTTTGGGGTAGGAGAGTGCATTAAGTACTCTTTTTGTCATTTCATTTCTTGAGAGATCAAATACAGAATGAACGGAAACAAGTGCAAAATCTAATGTTTCTAAACCTTTCACAGATATTGGTAAACTACCATCTTTATTTATATCTATTTCGAGGCTATTGAATACAAAAGGTATTCTCTTTTCACGCGAGTAATTTAGTTGGTCAATTCTTTCACGCTTTCTTTTTAGCAATTCTTCAACTTGTTTTTCATTATGTCCTTTCTTACTTGGGTTATGTTCTGTAAAGGCTATATATTCATAACCTAATTCTCTACCCTTCTCAATTATTTTTTCCATCGAATCTATACCTAAATCATGTGAGGTTTGAATATCAAAATCAGAATGAATTTGTAAATCTGCTTTAATATCATCTAACTTTGTTAGTTTGGGTAACTTTTGATTTATCGCCGCTTCAATTTCTCCTGTATCTTCACGTAACTCAGGTTCAACGTAATCCATTTTTAAAAATTTATATAATTCCTGTTCTGTTTTAAATTTAATATTTGTCTTTTCGTTTTTTACACTTTTTATTCCATATTCTGAAAGAGAAAATCCATTTTTTAGTGCATGTTCACGAAGAGCTATATTGTGGAATTTACTACCTGTAAAATGTTGTAGGGCTGATCCATAACTTTCAGGATTCATAACTAATAAATCAACTTGAACATTTGAAGGAAGTAAAATTGAAGCCGTATGCTCACCAGCTTCAATAATTTTTTGAGCTTTGGGGTATTTGATAAAATATTCTATTATTTGTTTACTTGAAAATTGAAAATTGTTAATTGAAAATTTTGGCGAAGCCAATATATCTATATCCCCTACTGTGGCTGTTTTTCTGCGAAGAGAACCGAGCACATCTATCTTTTCTATTTCAGGGCACTTAGAAAGCCATTCTGTGACCTCAGAGGCTACAGATTCAGCATAAGGAAGTAAATGTCTTTTGACTTTATTAATTAATTTATCAGCTTCTATCAATTTTTGTTTAATTTCGCTCTTTGTAAGTTCTTGAAGCATTTTCATAGCCGTTTTTAAACCTACACCTGAAAGTGCTGTTAAACGAAATGCTTCATTAGAAATTCCTTTCATTATTTTTTCAAAATGAGTAGATTTTCCTGTTATAAATATCTCATCCAAATGTTTTGCAATTGAAACTCCTATACTGGGAACTTCATCTAGTTTTCCATCATCCCAAAGATCTTTAAGTTCAGAAGTTGCATGCTCAACAGAGTCAGCTGCACGATTGTAGGCAATAATTTGAAATCTGTATTTGTTTGGGTCTTTTTCAAATTCTGATTTCAAGCTTTGCTTGTGTTGATAACTAGCTGCAACATTTCTAAGTAACTCTGCAATTTGAAGATTAGTCATTTAAATCAACTTTACTTCTTTTTTGTTAATCTTTCAAATTCTTCAATACTAATTTTACCTTGATTTAACAATTCTTTCGCTTTAATCACATCAGGATTTAAACCTATTTCCTCATTCAACTTTTTTTGTCTGTTCCCATCTTGAGTTGCGCCAATAACCGGTCTATTTAAAGCCTCATCCTGTGCTGACTCGGTAAGTTTATTTGTATTTGCAGTTGCTTCTGACATTATTATGAATAATATAAAATAAACATAAGTTAAATGCAATAAGATAATTTTGCACCTTCTGATATTTTATCTTTTCACTGATGATCTACTATCTGGAATACAATTTTTTGTTTCTAAAGTTCTTGGCGGGATCGACGAGACTCGAACTCGCAACCTCTTCCGTGACAGGGAAGCGCTCTAACCAATTGAGCTACGACCCCAGCAAAAACTTTACTTGTCAATTTTACATTAAAACCCTCTTGACTTCAATTAGCTTCTGGTATAAATTGCGGTTGTCAAGTAAGGGGGCCTGCCACTCCGAAGCTTAAAGCGAAGGGTGGTGAATAACAATCAAAAATTTTAACTTAAAAAAACTTCTAAAAACTATAAAACTCAATGAGTCATCTATTAGCATGGTCTTAGGTTTTTTTGTCATAGTTATTGTTGGTGTTTTAGTAGTTAAATACTTAAAAACAGACAGGGGTACAATTCCACAAGAATTATTAAATGGTTCAAATTCAACTGAGATCTCAACTAAAGTTCACACAGTTGTTAAAGGTGATAATCTTTGGAACATTGCTGTTACTTATTATGGTGATGGGTTTAAATGGGTAGAAATTGCAACTGAAAACAAGTTAGACAATGCCAGTATTATTGAAGTAGGACAAGAATTAACTATTCCAAATGTTGATAGCATAACAACAGCAACATATGAAGTTGTTAAAGGTGATAATCTTTGGGATATAGCTGTTAGAGCTTATGGAGATGGTTATAAATGGGTAGAAATTGCAAACGCAAACAACATGCTAAACCCAAGTATAATCCACTCTGGAAATATATTGGTTTTACCTAGATAAGAGGTATATACTAAACTGAATTTACCAGCAGTGGTAGTTCAGCGATAAGCAAAGCTTGGCCTCTGAAATCCCCTGCTGCTAGATTCGCAGTGGTAGTTCAGCGGTAGAATGTCTGCTTCCCAAGCAGAAGGTCGCCGGTTCAAATCCGGTCCACTGCTCCATACGGTGATAAACCAGAACCTTCGCCCTCTCCGCCTACAATCCGGACAACAGACTGGCGAACTTTCTCGATAGAATCCTTCTCATTACAACCGATTTTTTCGGGACCACCAAGTTTTGCCTCAATTCTTTCTAGTCGCTTGCTAAGAGTGTCAATTTTAGAACCCGTATAGATGACACCAATAAGCAAGGCAACTAATATAAGAAATCTAGCGAGTGCGTATGCATCAATTCGTTTCATTTAAATATGATTCAAAAATTTATAATCCCAAAGTATTATCCTATTTTTTCGATCTTAAACTGCTCTAATGTACTTTTATTTAGCACAATAAACACGCCACCCATTTTATCAACTTCAGCTGACTGTATGCGCACAGTAACGACAAATTTATCATCTTCAATTTTCCAACCAGGAACCTCAAAGTCTTTACTTTGATATATGTAGCTTTCGTTGCTGAAAGGGAAGCAGTATCTATTATCTTTTTTCCGAATAGCCACAGAGATTTCATTTTCATCACCAGGTACGAGAACCTCTCTAGGGTGTGTAAGAGCAAGTCCAAGATCAACATTTTTATAATCCGGAGTTAGCGGTTCTCGACTATTGTTCCACCTAGCTATCACTGTATTCATAAGCACTCTTGAAGAAAAGTCTGAAAAGTAAAGAAATACCTTAACTTGAGTTGCTGATCTATTCAAAAATCGTAAAATGCCGTCTCTCTTTTTGTTAATTATTTTTAAATTTAGAGACTTAAATTCACCTTGAGCCAATGATAGTTTTGACGGATCGGCTATCTGTATTTCTAGGTCGGGGTTAATTGACTTATCAAAAAGGTAAAGTCCAAAAGCTAATATTAACCCAATAGCACCTCCAGTAAGTGATGAGGCTAAATCTATAGGTAACTGGAAAATAAATAAGTTATTCATTTACTAATTTGTTAATAACCTTAACCCTTTTACTTTAACCTTATGTCATCTACTCGATTTAGGGATAAGATTTTCTGTAATCTTTCGTCCAAGAAAGGATAGAATTTTTCCATCTTCCTCAAAATTAGAACTGTCATCCCAAGTCAGACTTGAAATTGATTGACCCACTACAACTTCCCAAGGTTTTGCGCTTCCAACAACACCCATTAAATCGTTACGCACTTCTTTAATATCAAAGTTTCTTCTATCGTATCCGCCTTCCTTAAACCCATTCATAACCGAAAAGTGAGGATGTTGTGTATTGGTACTCAACCAAATATCAATACGCTCTTTAAGTTGATCCCATGTTATATTAAGTGCTCCAAGTACCTCGTCCGTAAGCAAAAGGTTTTCCGAGTTTCTGCATGCTAGTCTCATTCTGATTATCGGCGGCAGATCATTGATTTCTTCAGTGTTATTGTCCTTATCTCTCAATGAATAACCTTTGGCTTTGTCATAAACAGATTGAATAATCTCTTTTGCTTCCTGTTCAAAATCGTTTATATTACTCACACTATCTACAGAACAGGGATATAATTTAATAGTGCCATTAGAAGATCGGACAGCTTGTTGCCAAATTCTTTCGTCATCCTCACCTTCAACAAGTAAGATTGGTGCTTCGTTGAAAATATTAGACAAGGGGTGTGCTCCAAAAACGGGCAGAACTTTTCTATAAACTGCTGAAATTTCTCTAAAGTTTAGCTCTTTCTGCTCAAAGGACATAAACGCCAAGTGAGTATCAGTGTAAGTTTCCAACGCTCCCAAAATAGCAGTACTGTGTGTGGCAATTAAAACTTTGAAGTTACTATCCGAAACCAAACCTTCTAGGAAATTCATTAAACGAACCTGTAAATCTGGGTGTAAATGTACGTCTGGCTCATCTAAAAATAAAATATTTTCTTTGTCCGGAATACACTCTTTGCCAAAAATTAAACATTCAATACCCAAGGAAATCAGTTCGCTTTCGCCACTGCTGATTACTTCTGCCCCTAATTCATTGATTGTTCCTCTATGGTATATTTTGAAAGTCATATCATGTCTTTTTATTTCAATATTGTCAAGCAAAGAGTTGATTTTATTAACATAAATGTCGAAGGTGTAATCGTTTTGTTGTCGTTTTTCCTTTTCTATTTCTCTTAATACCAAAGTTTCAAGTCTGCGATACTGAGCTACGCTTTGTTGTCTAAAACCAACAGCTTGATTTTTTCTCCTTTGACCTGAAAGCCAATTTATATCGGTTGTTAAACTCTGTTCAATACCAGCTTCATAAATAAGAGATCCTCCTCTTTCCGGTGTTATGTATTTTGTTTTTCCATACGACTGCGATTGCGAAGATAAACCTTGTTCAACTGATCGTAACAGTGTGCTTTTACCGCAACCATTTTTCCCTAAAACAATGTTAATTTTGCTAAGATTTTTTAATGTATAGCCAGTGATATCTGTAATATCCATGATTATTAAAACTTAAACGTCCTTTCCCGTATCCCACCAATCGGTAAATTTAGATAACAGTTTATCTTTCTCTTTTTGATCTTCAATTAAATGAGCCACAGATAAGGTATTTCCCAATTCAACTAAGCTGGCTCCGAAATGATATATGATATGACCATCAACCATCACAAAGCGGTCATGGCATTTTTTGTTTTCCTTGGCGGCTATTTTATTTTGGTGCTGAAGTCTAAAGACTTTATAATCAGCTGTAAAACTCCTAAATTTACTATTGTGCGCCTGTCGTGTCAGTAACCTAAAGCCTACCCCCTTTAATACATATGGTTCAATAATTGCCAAAATCTCGTGGGAAAGAAAATTATCAACCACAACCACTTCATTGTTAGCCTTCTCTAAGATAGACCTCAGAAATTTTCTTCCTTCATACGGGGTTGTATCTTCAATAACCTTTTCTCTTATTAAGAGCTTTTCTTCTCCCAAATAATCTTCAAGCAATTCTATCCAAGGAGTTAATTGGCCATATTCATCTGCGGCCACGAAACCATCATGACTCTGCTTTGACCAAACGGTCTGTTTTGAAAGCTTTTCCGCTTTCCTTTTGTAGATATCGTCCTTAAACAACTTAGATTTTTCTTGAGCCTCCCGTATAATTTGTGTTTTTTCATCACTCCGAGCTAAACCTTCCTGAATTAGTTTTTGAATTTTTCTTAATTTTTCCAGCGTCTCTAATAGTGGTTTCTCATCAGGTTCTATAACATAAATATCCATTTCTTCAATCTTCTGGCCAATAAATTGGATTACATCTACGGCTCTATTTTTGATAGTTCCCGAACTAGTACTACGTCTTCCTGTCTCTTGAAATTCTTGAAAGAGTCTTTTCAATTCTTGACCATCATTGGAAGAAAAGTTAGTAAAAATAGCTACTAGACGATTAATTTTGTCTATTTCCCTGAGGTCATTAGGGTTTGAAATCAAATGGTTAATGTCAATTGAAGTTAGTAACTTCCGTGCTTCTTGAACATATTTTGGTTTTTCTGCTGCTTTCATTTTTGATCCTCCACAACTAAAATTTCCTCCGGCGTTAGGCCATAGAGTTTATAAACTAACTGGTCAATTTGCTTTTCGTAGTCTTTAACTTGAGTTTGCCTTGTGGGGTTTTGTAAATAATCACCATCTTTTGTGATATCTAGAAGTTTGTCGACAATTTCGATAATTGGTTTTTGTTCTTGGAGCGTAATTTTCTTGATCGGAAAAAGCCTTAGTTTTTCAACACCAATATCAAACCCAGCACCCCTTCTTTTTCCGTTCTTTTGGAACCAATTAAATGCAACTTTTGAATTTAAAATACCTAGAATGTATTTCAAGTCAAAAGTTTTATCTTTTTGAATTATTGAAGAAAAAGAAAATCCAAAAAAGTATCCTTTATCATCGTAGGTAAAATCGGGCATGATAAACATATTTTTAAATATAATCTTGGGTTCTATAAAATACTTTATGTCGCGTGATCTATGTAACCCGTAAGGCTTGTTTGAAGAGGAAATAAATTCTCTAAATTTGTCTAAATGATTCTTGATACTAATGTATTCCTTGTTACTTTTAATGTCCTCCTTAATTTTATTGTCAGAATAAATGAGATACTTACTTTTCCAACTAACTCGATAACGGTACACATCATTAGGGTCTAAATATTTTTTAATTATTGGCAGTCGGCCAATCTCTTTTAGCCGTAGGTTATCTAATTCTTTTTGCGATAAAACAAAAACACCATCACCAACAGATATATCTGTTCGCTTTGCACTTAGAAGGAGCTTACTATTAATTTTGTCAGGGGATTCTTGAACTCCAACCGAGGTATCTGCGATTGAACCTAATAAAACAACATTATCATATTTTAAACCATCGGTTTCCAAAATAATCTCGTCATTATCAGTAAATATTTCCTTCTTTGATAATGTTTTTATTTCTAGGTTTTCAGTATTAGAACTTTTACTTATATCACTAATTTCGTTTTGAAGTTTTTTATAAGTAAACAGATCAATATCTACTGTCTTTTTATAAACAGCAATCATATGGTAGCCAGCTACTTCATCAAATACCTTCAACTTACCAATATCAACGAAGTTTACAAAAGATAACTCTTTATTAACTCTTTCAATAAGTTTTTTTGCACCATAACTATTTATCCAGTACCGAGACGTTATATAGGAGATGAACCCGTTATCTTTTGTGATATCAATAGCTTTATGCAAGAAATAATACCAGTAATCCATTTTCCCTTGATGATACTTTTTACCAAAACTAGAATTATTGACTATTTCAAAAACCTTTTTATTATCTCTCTCTTTCATATAAGGTGGGTTTGCGATAACAATATCAAACCCGCCTTTCTTTTCAAAAACATCGGAGAAATGGAGTTGAAACAAGAAAAATGGTTTAACATTACTTTTCTTTATCTCATTAAAAGTTTCTAAAATCTGTCCTTGTTGAGAACTTAGTTTTGAAATTCTCTCCGCTTCTTTCGCTGGAATTCCTATACCATGAGACAAATACGGTTCAACAATTCCTTTAGTTTTTCTTTCCAGTTGTGATACTTCATCATTAACAGTTGCCTCGATAAGATCAAACTCAATCTTGTCTATTTGAGTTCTAATTTGCTTCTTCTTTTCGGGGTCAGACTCTTTGAAATATAAAGCATGTAGCCCTTGCAAGGCTTTTAGGACACTTGTTTTTTTATCATCATTTTCAAAGAGTGAAACTTGTGAATCTTCGTCAAAAAGACTAATCATTTTCTTACCATTTGCTTGAGCTTTTGCGTTCTCGGGATTAAAGAGTTTTACGCCCATAAATTCATCGAGTAGTGAATTACCGACCATAATTTTATAGTCAAGATTAGGGAGCGGTTCTATTTCGGAGAGATTGTGGTCAACAACAAGTGTCAACCATAAACGAAGTTTGGCAATTTCAGAAGCTCCGGGGTCAATATCTACACCATAGATATTATTTTGAATTGTTGCTTTTTTAACTTCATACTCCGAGAGACTGCGCCCAAGCTCCCGATTAAGACTTAGGCGGGCATTTATAACTTCGTGGAGCATACCAACCAAGAAAGCGCCAGAACCGCAGGCAGGGTCTAAAACCTTAATATCAGCTAATTTTTCGTCTATTTCCTTTGCTTTCTCTCTTATAGCAGAACTTAAAGTTTCCTTCTTTTCTAGGGACTGCTCACGATCCAAGAAATTCCTTATCACATCTTGATCTAGGCTAACTTCGGAAGCCAGATAGTTTATAAGGCTTTCATGGCACATGTAGTGGACGATTTCTCGAGGGGTGTAATACGTGCCCTTGCCTTTACGTAAGTTTTCCTCCAAGAGATTTTCAAAAACCTTACCCAACATTTCAGGGTCAATGGCTACTTCTTTTTCAAGCGGCTCATCCTCTTTAACAGTAAAGTTATATTTCTCAAAAACCGAGAAAACATCATCAAAGGTGGAGTTTTCTAAAAGTATGTGATTTCTTACATCTTGATAGTCGTACTCTGGTTCAAATAGTCCTCCGTTTAGGAAAGGGATTCTACCGCCAAACTGTGTTGCTTGATCTGGCTTATCGCGGCGGGGATTGTTGAGAGTGTCAAAGAAAAGCGGTTCGAGGTAATCCTTAAAATAGTTTTTCTTTTCTTTCTTTGCCTCTTGAAATTTATTATAGAGAAACTTTTTATCTCCGCTACCCCAACCATCAAAGCAGTTAAGCCAGCCCCTCTTTTGTATAAAGTAGAGAAACATTAAACGACCTAAAAGTATTTTGACAAAGTTTTCTACAGAAGCATCTCTGGAAAAAAGCGTAAATTTCAGGTGCTTATTCTGCTTAGTAACTTCTCCTACTAATCTTTCAAAAACTTCCCGATATTCGGTAAAGAATTTCTTAGTGACTTTCTCAACGCTAAAAGCGCTTTGAAACATTTTATAAACCTCAACGGGGTTTTTGGTATCAACAGATAGCGCAAGGCTTCCTAGTATTTCTTTGTCCGTGTGATAGGGCTGACTGCTATCAACTACAAGTTTTGTGAGTTTGCGTTTGAACTCTCCGGGTCCCTCACGGACTTTTTCAACAAGAGTAAAAGTGTAAGTCTTAAAATCTGGGGTAAAGATAATGAAAGGGAAGTCTACCTCGCGTAAAATTTTCTCCGGTATTGTACGGATTGCTTCTTTGTTTTCCTCTTTGAGTTTAAATAAAAGAATCTGAAAACGGCGGTCATAATTTGAGACTGCATAAATCTTCTCAACTAATGCGGCTTCTTTGACCGGTAAGTTATAAACTGACGGGTTTGTCTTGAGGTGAGAATCGAGTACCTTAAAACCAAGAGATTCGAAAAGTTGATACACCTTGTCCGGTGCATCCATTGTTGGCAAAAATTCGTCTAAGTCTATATTTGTTCCCATAACTCATGAAATATAATCAACGCAAATAAGTTTGAGTTTCTTGTCATTAAATTCCTCAATAATTTCTGTTGGTGTTTCAACCTTGTCCGCTAAAAAGTCACCAAGCTCTGCAACCAGTTTTCGCCAGTTCTGATGTGATTTTTTGTAAGCCTGCCAAGAACGCCTTAAATACTGCAAACGCTTTTTAGTAAAGTTGACCTCGTTTATCTTAGTAACAATTTCTTCTATTTTTGTTCTCTCCTTTTGATCTTCTTCAAACAAAACCTCTGTTTTTATATGTTCCAATTCATCCCGCATATCAATTAAAAACTTTTCTTTCTTACCGGAGGGAGTACGCATTTCAACCTCAAACCTTGTTTCATTAAAAAGCTCTGCAATACGATTTTTTACTTCATCGTGAGCTGAATAAACATCGTAATCTTCGGGGACAACTCGACGCTCAACTTGCTTGCAGGCTATAAAGTCTAAAATTTCTGTCTTGTTGGTTTTAAATTCTTTGTCAATTAAATCGTACAGGTACCAGAAGTGATACTCCTCTGCATACTGGAAATAAAAGAAAATGCCTCTATAACCCTTCTTTAGTCCACTTTGTATTCCGTGAGGCAAACCATCGGCAAACGCGGGGAGTTTATCCAGTCCAAAGTTTTTCAGGGGCTGGAAGAAAAGTTCTCCGCCTCCGAACTGCTCGGCTTCCAAAAGTTCCATTGTCTTATCTTTCGTTTCTTCTTCCTCACTTTTTAAGTCCCGTATAATACCAAATACTTTAGGGTTTATCTGCTCACCTAAAACAGAGGCGTCAAGACCAATGGTATCGTTAATCATCATAATTTTTTTCTGTAAGGTTTCTACTAGATCAAGGAGCGATTCCAACTCATCCTCTGGGTAAAAGTTATAGATAATAATTTCTTTGAAAGGGGTACCAATACGGTCAATTCTTCCCGCTCTTTGAATCATTCTCACCGGATTCCAATGTAAATCGTAATTAGTAACTGTTTTTGCTTGTTGCAAGTTTTGACCTTCGGAGAGAATATCGGTTGAAATAACAACATTTGTCTTGCCGTTTAAGAAATCTTCAATAATAGTCTGGCGCTCGTTTGAAGAATTAGCACCAGTAATGAAAGCTATCTTCTTACCATACTTTTTCTTAAAATCCTCATCTTTATCTAATGCTTGAGCGACATACTTAACAGTGTCGGAGTAGTAGGAGAAGATAACGGCTTTTTCCTCTTTAAGATTTTTGAGTAAATGTTCCTTAAATTTAATAAGTTTTGCATCTTGGCTTTCATCTATATTTTTTATATCTTCATAAATAGTTGAAAAAACCTTAATATCTTGGTCAATATCAGCAAACATCTTCTCTTTGTCGTAGTCTTTAAGGTCTATATCTTCCAAGCTATTACCAAAGTCTCCCAAGCCATCTATATCCTCGATTGATTCATCTAAACTGTTTATGTATTTTAGGAAGAACTTTTTGCGTAGTATTTTCCCTTTCTGGACAACATTTTTAAATTCACCCAAGAACTCTTTGTGGCTTTTAACGCTTTTGCGAAATGCCTCGACTGAACTTTCCAATCTTTTTAGAAGAACTGTTTGGAAGATACCGGCTAAAGCCTGTCCTCTGTGGACTTCTACTAAATCTTTTTTCTCGGATACTTTGTACTCGGAGAGTTTGTAGTAAGCAAGAGTCAAATCGGCTTCTATCTTGCGCGAAATCTCGGCATAGAGGCCATCATAGGCTTTATCAAGAGAATAGTGTACTTCTTCCAGTTTTCTATCTGGGAATTCAATCTTTTTGTATTCCCCTGTCTCTGTTTTGAATTTTGCATCTTTGTAGTTTTCTCTAATATATTGGCGTGTTCTACGAATGGAGATTGATTGCAAAACATCGTTAATGTGGTTGGTATTTCCTTTCTGGGCTTTGCTAAACTCTTTTTGCAAGTCAAAAATTCCTTGCTTAATAAACATGCGCTTATTGTTTTGACCAATAAGCATAAGTTGAAAGTAAAAGTCCCAAATAGTGTTATTCATTGGAGTTGCAGTCATTAAAATTACCTTTGGGGTTTTACCGAATGAGCGAATTTTTTCTATAAGTGAAAAAAGGTTTTCATAGCGGTTAGATATGGGATTTCTGAAGTTGTGAGACTCGTCAATTACAATGAGGGAGATATCGGCAAACTTTATCTGATGGCGTTTCTCTAAATCTTCAAAGTCCAAGCCTTCTCCTCCTAAATACTCTTGATGGATGATATTTTCTGAAACACCCAAGTCTTTAAGCTCAGCTTGCCACATTCGGTGAAGTGAAGCTGGACATATAACCAAGAACTTACGTCTTCTATAAAAACCAAAGTCCTCAATGACTTTTTTTGCAATCCATGTTTTACCAAGACCGACAGAATCAGCAACTAAGACGCCATTATAGTTGGTGAGCGATGAGTACACACGATTAACCGCGTCTTCTTGAAATGTTGCTAAATCTACTACGCTTTCGGGCAAACGCTCGTTTCTGGGGGCTTCCGTAGGTTCCAGCTCTTTCTTTTGAAGTTCATAGAGCGCTTTAATATAAACTTCGTAAGGCGAGTATTCCCTTGTACCTAACTTTGAGCTTTTGAGGATTTCAATAAGCTCTTGCTTAAAATCGCGGGCTTGCTCCCAAAACTTATCAAACCATTCTTTTTTAAGATAAACGGGGTGCGGATCAATGAGCACTGCGTTTAATTCTGTATTGCCGGCAAGTCCCGAATAAGTGAAGTTGCTAGAGCCAATGATAGCCAGATCATTAAAAATGTAAGCCTTGCCATGAAGAAAGGGTTTTTCCAGTAGTTTAACTTCAACATCCTGCTTTTCAAGAAAAGCTATGAGGTTTTTGACCGCCTGAGACTTTTTAGAGGTAAATTCTTCGTTTTCGAGGTCTTCTTTAAGATTGGTCTTATAAAACGCTACTGGCTCGAATAAATCCGGTACCAACTTGTCATCAACACTTGGTGACTTTCCAAGTAATAATCTGAACTTTTTGACATTTTTTATTTCTTGGGCGACTAACTCGAAGCCTCCAACATTAAAATAGCCGGTAGCTACGTCAAAGTTGCTAGGCTGGTCATTAAGAATGTTCTTTAACTCTGTAAAGAGCTTAATTTTATCATTATCAATAATTGATTTATTCGGCGTATACATAAATTTACTTTGTTATTAACTTTATAATATCCTCTCGGTGATAGCGTCTTTCGCCAACACCGCGTCTCGTGCCTACACGAATGGCTTTTAACTTTCCTTTCTTATCCCACCGCCTAAGCGTAGTCGGGTGGACATTAAGAATTTTCGCCACCTGCGCAATGGTTAATAGTTCCGGCAACCTTTTATCGTCTTTTGGCATTTTTGGTCGTCAAAAAAGTATTACTTTTAGATAATTCCTATTATGCATAATTGTACAGCTAAAATGCTTAGTTAACAATAGTTAAAAGAAGGTAAATAAGGGGTAAAAGTGACCTATTATGAGGAATTAGGAAACTTCAAGGCTAAATTAGTAGAAACTTACATAAACCGATAATTAAGTTAAAGATGAGAGGTCTTTTAAAATTCATTTACTAGGATTAGATAAATCTTGGGATCATTGTGATTGCCCTTCACGATAAGCTTTATACTGGTATATTGGCTCCATTTTTCAGAAAAGATTTGGGTTATATTCCGCACATTGGAATCGGGTTGTTTGTTGCAGAAAACTCGGACTATAAAGTTACTGACCCAACACTTCAAATTCTTAAAGTTAGGAGTTATAAGACAGAACAAGTTTTCGAATCCCAGTTCTAGTTTTTGCTATTTTTTTAAAAGTTTTTTAACTTCTCTATCAAAATCTGAGATATAATTTTTGTCTTGTTTAATTCTAAACTTTTTATATTCTCCCAATGCCAATTGTTCTGCAACTTCATAACTTACTTTTCCATTATCTGAAAGTATGTCCTTCTCACTAAATTTAAGAAAAGCATCCAGTTTCTTGATCCAATCTTCCATATATATAACAATCCTATCTTTTGCCATCATATCTGCATAATCTAAGTAAACAGTTACAATTCTGTTTAATTTATCCAGCTCTATTTCATTTAAATAATTCTTTGCAATTACCACATCAGTTTCTCTAATTTTGCCTTTTGGTCCATTTTTCCAATTTGTTAATCCCATATTTAACTTTTTATTACCAATTCTCTTAGCTATAATTTCTGCGGCGGTTTGACCAGTAATAGCAAAATGCAGTTTATTCTGAACTGTAGCAAAAAAGTCTTTGGTCATATCACTATTTGGATCATAGTCGGCACTGCATTCTGCATAGATATCAGTAATCTTTTGATACATCCTTCTCTCGCTTGAACGGATATTTCTGATTCTCGCGAGCTGCTCTTCAAAGTAATCCTTACCAAATATTTGATCAGGATCTTTTAATCTTTCATCGTCCTATGTATTCCTTTAAAACTTGAGTAGCCCAAATACGAAATTTTGTGGCCTTAATTGAGTTGATTCTATACCCAACAGCAATAATTACATTAAGATTATAGTATTTAACTGGTTTATCAGACTTAGCAATGTGCATTTTTTGCACATTGCTTTTTAAATCTAACTCTCGTTCATAAAAAATATTCTTTAAATGCTTTGTGACAACACTTCTTTCAACGCCAAACAATTCAGCTATTCTAATCTGAGTTAGCCATAAATTTTCATCCTTTAAATAAATCTCGACTTTTACACTCTTGTCTGGAGTCTGGTAAATCATCACTTCTTTGAAAGTATTATTTTGAATTTTAATTTTAGAAGTTGTCATAATTTAATTTAACCCCAATCAAAACCGAAGTCAAGAGGTTGTTTATTCTTCTAATTCCAATGATTTTATTTCAGGAAGTGCCCTACCTGTAACACCTTGAAGATCACCATACATTCCATGTGTATGATCAATTACTTTTCTAATTTCTTTTTCTTGTCTTGCCCATTTTGCACTAAACCACCTTTTTTCTCTTTCGATGTCGTCCTGAAGTGTTCCAAAAGCTTCCACAATTCCCTCTACTCTATGTTTAAATTCATTTCCTGTTAAATACTCATATAGTACTTTCATTTTCTCATCTACTCCTACAGCGTTTTGTTTTTCATAGTAAATATTAACTAAATTAAATCTTAAAGACATTGCCAGTTGATTAAAATTAGTTGCACCACATATCCAAATACCGTTTTTATAACCAATTCCTTTTTCTTTAATGTCTTCTGGCAAATCAACTGAGACAAGTATAGCTAGGTCTGCCTTGGCCTGTCTTTGATCTTCTTTAAGTTTTGTTATCCATGTTTCACTCCACTTAGCATTTTTTGATTCCCAAAGTAAGCTTCCACATTTTTGCCCTTTTTTATCAATAACAATTTGGATAACATCAGCTCCTTTTACTCCCTTTTTAACTTCTTTTATTTCATCTTGTGGATAATCCTGACGTAATTTTTTCTCTATAGTTAGTTCTAATACTTCACCTTGTGTTTGTTGTGATCCTTGTTCTAATTTTCTTTTTAATTCTTCATTAGCTTTCAAAACATCTTGCATTTTCTTATAATTTTCCAAATCTTTTAATCTATGTTCATCTTCAAGTTTAATTTTTAAATCATTTTTAATTGTTTCCTCACTTTCTAGAAGTTTTTTCTTCATTTCCAAATCTCTCATTTGATCTTTCTCACGCAAAGTTTTAATTTCGTCAAGAAGCTTGCCCATATCAGTATTGAACTTTCGTCGTACAATATCTACTTCTTCTTGTGCTTTTTTTCTTTCCTCAAGAACAACAGATTCTTTAATATCATGAGCCAATTGCTCTCCAACATCTATTTCAGTTCCACAATTCTTGCATTTTATTACGTTTGACATTTTAGTGTATAATTATATTATATGAAATTCAGCATAAGACTATTATACATCGTTTGGCCAAATAAAAATTTGATTAAAAAAGAGGATAAATAGTTACTTCTCTAATTGTTTTCTTAAAAGTTTATATACATTTTTCTTTGTTTCCTCAACTGTCATGCTCCACTCCTTTGCCATACTTTCAAACGAAGCGTCAGTTAAAGAAGCTCCTTTAGCATCAGATTTACCCATATTATCGTCTGGAATATCACAACCACAGTTATAACACATATGCTATCATCATATTAATGAAACTAACTCTTGTCAAGAAGATGGATGAAGCTAAAGATACAAAATCTTTTTTCTTTACAGCAAACGAAAAACTCTCGTGGCAAGCAGGGCAATATTTGTATTTAACACTAGATGGAATTACTAAACAATTTACAATTGCTTCATCTCCCACCGAAAAATTTATTCAAGTTACTACAAGAATTAGAAAAGAGTCTAAATTTAAAAAGCTGTTAAATAAACTACAAATTGGATCAACTATAAAAGCCAGAGGACCATTTGGTAGTTTTGTCTTTCCAATTATTAATTCTTCATTATTAACTATTAATTGCTTTATAGCTGGTGGAATTGGAATTACTCCATTTAGGGCAATGATTAAAAATATAATTGATAATAAAATAAAAAAAGATATTTATTTAATTTATTCAAATTCAGATAATGAGTTTGTATTCAAAAAAGATTTAGATAAGTGGAAAAAAGAAAATAATTTTATAAAAATTGATTATATTGATACCTCAGTTTCAGGTCATCTTGATAAAAATTCGCTTAATCACTATATATCTGATCACTCTATATCTTCTGTTTTCTGGGTTGTTGGTCCTCCACCTTTTGTCAATGCTATGGAAGATATTTTAGAAAAATTCAGAATACCTGAAGATCATGTTAGAACAGAGAAATTCATTGGATATTAATATATAATTGCTTCATGCTGGTGTAGCTCAGTGGTAGAGCAGTGGTATCGTAAACCATCGACAGTGTTTCGATTACACTCACCAGCTCAAAATTATGGAAAATAGTACAATCTAATCCTTAATTTCTTCTGAGACGCAATTCTAATCTTAACATCTTATTTTATTTAAATATAGGATTGAATTAAATTTAATAATGATCTTTAATAAGTAAATGCCAGACAGAATAAATGCTACAAATCCAGCGTGTACCATCTGTGCCGCAAAAACAATATCTTCAGAGGGAATTATCTGTCAGCCGTGGAGACTTGGACAAGCCAATAGAAAACACCAAAATATTATCGGCAGGAATCATCACTCAGGTACCACCCTTAGACCAATATTATGTCCACATCCAGACAATACTGTTGCTGTGAGCCCAAGTCCTCAAATTATACTAAGGAAATTATTATATAAATAATTAATTTAGGACATAAATATCTTGTTTTAAAATATGTTTTCTTGGACATATAAAAAGTTGTTACTTAATATATGATTTTCATTATTTTCTAAAATTACAGGCTCGATTATTTCCATATCATTTAAATCATACTTATTTTGTAACATAGCAATTATAGCCTCCCCAATATGAAAACCTAAGTTAACAGGGACTGCATTTCCAATTTGTTTATACTGGGAAGTCAAAGAACCACAAAATTCCCAATCGTCAGGAAAAGTTTGTATTCTGGCATATTCACGCACGGTAAAAGGTCTTGTTTCAACGGGATGACATCTTTCAGTTTGCTTCTGGGCAGGAGAACAAGTAAGCGTTAATGATGGCTCATCAAAAGACAGTCTTCTTGCCATTCCTGTTTTACCCCCACCTAAATAAAAACTAGCGCCCATATATTCTCTTTGAATATCAAGCGGTAAATTTCTCCAACAACCTCCGGGAGGAACCAAATCTAAAACCTTTCTCTTCTTTTCAGGATAATTTTGTCCTTTTGATAAAGGAACATTTTTTAGTGCCTCTTTTATAGAAATGTAATAGTCTTTTTCTCTTGGAACTAACATTGGTATATTTAAATCATTTCTTATCCCAATAATTATCAATCTCTCTCGTTTCTGTGGTACATCATGGTATTGAGACCTTAAAACTTTATAACCAACTTTGTAACCAATATCTTGAAGTTTTTTAACCATAGTAGATAATGTTTTACCATTATCATGTCTTAATAAACCTTTAACATTTTCACCAATTGCTATTTTTGGCATTGTTTCTTTAACACAACGGGCGAATTCAAAAAACAAAGTACCACGAGTATCTCCGAATCCTTTCCCTTTTCCTGCGTAACTAAAAGACTGGCATGGAAATCCACCCTCGACTACGTCAACTTTATTTTTCCATGAATTAAAATCAACTTCTGAAATATCGTTACCAATTAAGTTCCATTCAGGTTTATTATTTTTTATTGTGTTTATTGCATCTTTATCGAATTCAACATTTAATAAATGTTTTAATCCTGCATTTTCTAACCCTAAAGCTGTACCTCCAGCTCCTGTAAACAATTCTATTGTTGTATATTTAGTCGTTTTGTTGCTTTTGAGAATTTTATAATTGTTAATCTGATCACTACCATTAATTTTATTTCTAACTCTTTGAATTTCCTCAAAATTGAAAAGACGATAATTATGTTCCGAACGATGAGATTTAAGAAGTCCAACCTTTTCCCATCTTCGAATTGTATCGGTAGAAACTCCAACCAATTCGGCCGCATCTGAAACAGTGAGCAAGTTATCCATGAATAAAATATATCAATAACCAATACATTATGCAATGGTTACTTTGTTTGATATACCTCTTTATAAAGTTCTAGCATTTCGTTCTTGCCTAGAATATTCATTACAGGAATTTTTAATATCTTTGTAATAGCTTCTGGTATTGCCATATACAACATAAACAATGAGTCATTATATCCTGTAGCTAAGTCATAGAAACTGGATCCGTCTATGATTCTAATATTTTTGTTTCTTGGTCTTCTTTTTTTGATCTTATTATCTGATGGAGTAAATTCAGAATCGTACATTTTCTTATTTTGTGGTATCACTTCAACATAGTAACCAACATATCCTTTGTATTTTGTATCTAATAAAAATTTGATGTTATCATAAATTTGAACTTTATCTGAACCTTTAGTTGTGTTAAATTTGTTTTTAACTTCAGCAATTACCTTCTTTTTGGTGTTTAGTAAATCAACTACCTTTCCAGTATTTAAGTTGATCCACCCTCTTACATGGCCTAATATATTCTGATGAAATAATCCAAGTTTATTTTGAAGGGTTTTTTGAGATTGTCTTCTAGCCTCAAGTTCAAACCACAAATTAATCGGGATGCTTTGAATTGATGCATCAAATATTGCTGAAAAAGGGTCTATAGAATTTCTTATTGACTTGTTTTTTCTTGAATCATTTTTATCCACCTCTAAAACTTTTTTTACCTCTGATATAAAATCATCATCTTTTATAAACGGTAGCAATGACATGTTTTTATAATACCATTTTTAATCAATCTAATATATAAATATCTTGTTTTGTGTCAGATACTCCTACTTTTTCTCCCTCACTTTTTAAAATTCGCTCTAATGGTCTACATTTCATACAACCTTTTGTTGGACAAACAAAATGGTTAAGTTGACGAGCTAGTTTAATTCTTCTTGCAACCGTCAACACTTTATCTTTACTATCCACAATATTTGGAAGACTTTTTTCTACTAAATCGTCAGATTTATTCATATACCAATATGAAGCTTTTTCAACTTTTCTATTTTGTGTGTTTGTTGCAAGAAGTAAATAAATTGGGAGTTGTAATGATTCATCATTCTCTTCGTTTTTTCCAGTTTTAAAGTCAATAATATGCACTGAATCTGAATCTTCTAAATATTCAAGCCAATCAATTTTTCCACAAAGAATTATATCATCTTCTTCTGAAAGATAATAATTTGGTAAAAAATCAGTAGCTATTTTTACTGCTTTTTTTAAAATTGGGCCAGGATGACTTTCTACTCTTTTAAGCATTTCTCTCCCTCTTTCTTTAAATTCATCTTCCTGTTTTTTATCTTTAAATCCACCAACTTTGCCACTAACTTTTTGCCAAGCTATATCAAATTTTTTTAGAAGTGGTGTTTTAAGTCTATCTTCAACAGCTAAAACTGACAATCCTTCAATAACTTCATGAACAGCAGAACCTAAAGAAAGTGCGGGAGAAGTAACAGTAATTTTATGACCAGTTTTTGGATCTTTATATACATTTCTAAGATAATAGCTCCTTGGACAGGCTAAAAAATCAGAAATTGAAGAGTGACTGACCCAAACTGCTTTATATTTATCCCTCATGAAGATATTTTATCATTTTTTTAAATGAAAACTCTTAGTTAAACGGGTTTTCAATTTTCGACCCAGTATTCTATTTGCATCTTTTTCTGAAATTGGTGCATTCAAACCACCACCTATTATGTCAACTTCACCATTTGATAAAAATATGATTCTTGACTTACGAACAACAGTTTTAATCCCTTCTTTTGTCTGTATTTGTTTAGGATTACTAACAACTTCTATTGTATCTAACACTAATGGATCAAGATCGATATCGCCAAAACCTACCCCCCCACGACCTTTTATATGTTTTCTTACAAATTCATATGCCGCTTCTCGTCTAGTATTAATTACCTTTATATCTTCTGCTGACATAAATATATTATACACAATCAATCAAATTTTTTGATTTGTAATGATGTAGTATAATAGACAGATGAAAAGATATTCAAGATTGGCATTGGTTGAGGAAAGAAAAAATATTAAAAAAGCATATTGGTATATTATTTTATCAATCCTAGCTCTAATTTTTCTTATTTTCTTTGGCTTACCTACTTTAGTTAAATTTGCAGGATTTATTGGAGATGTTGCAAAATCTGACAAACCTGTGGAAATAAACGATATTACTCCCCCAGCTCCTCCTCAATTTGATCAAATTCCAGAATTTACAAATAGTGAAAGTATTAAAATCGAAGGAACTTCTGAAGATGGAGCGATAATTGTTATTAGGTCAAATAACCATTCAGATGAAGTAGTAGCAAACAGTGATGGACGATTTAGTTTTATATTCAATTTAAATGATGGTGAAAATTCAATTGATGCTAAAGCTATTGACTCTTCAAATAATGAAAGTGTACAAACAAAAACATATAAAATAGTATTTGATAATGAAGAGCCAATTCTTGAAATAAGTTCGCCAGCAGACGCTGCAGAATTTTTTGGCAGTGGCCAAAGACAATTATCTATAAAGGGAACAGTCAATGAAAAAGTAGATTTAACAATAAATGGAAGAGTTGTTTCAACTAAAGATGATGGTTCTTTTTCCTTTGCTACAACATTATCTGAGGGAGAAAATAAATTTGACATTGTTGCAACAGATCCTGCTAAAAATGAAACAGCAACTTCTTTAACTGTTACTTTTACTCCCTAATCCTAAAAGTGCAAACATCCAAAACATAATCTGAGGATAGAAAAGGCTATTTGCAAAAAGACTATGAATCAACACAATTATGAATGAATAGTGAAGAATTAATAATTTGGGCGCATGTAGAACAAAATTCAAAAATAATATTAGACCAACAATTCCAGTTGTTGCAAGAATAAATAAAATTGATGAATCAGATCCACTACAAGAATGTGAATCAATATTCATATCACCTAAATACTTCTGACGCGCTTTGCAGATATTGTTAAATCCAACTCCAAGTAGAGGAGATTTTTTAAAAATTTGCCAAGTTTCTTGATAATTTATTAATTTATTATTTCCACTTACGGTTCTTGTTAAATTTGTACCTTCTCCAATATTTTTTGGTAAAAGTAATATTATTAATATAAAAATAATTAGTGGTAAAAATTTCTTTTTGTAAATTAAAAACAAACTAACTGTTAAATACGAAGATCTTGAATAAGTAAATGCTAAACTTGAGAGTAGAAAATAAAGTATAAGTTTAAGATTAAGTTGAGCTACAAGAACAACACCTAGTACAAGAATTAGTCCCAAATAAGTGGGGTCTAAAAATGTTCCCACCATGCGAAGAAGGTGGTCATCCCAACCTAAATATTTTAATGAAGTTAAATCAGGCCAAAATATGTACTGCACCCATCCAAAAATCGCTGAGGCGAAGGCAATAGATATAAGATATAGGATTAAAGATTTAAGATTTCTGAAATAATTTGAAATATATACTGCAACAAACGAATATGAAACTAAACGAATAAGATACAAAACTGAATTAAGAGTTAATAGTGAATAATTAAGAATTAAACCAAAAACACAAGCTAAAATAAAATAAATAAAATATCTATACCATTCTGGGTATTTTGGTTTTTTAAAAAAAGTAATTATGGCAAGCAATAAAATAACTGCGTCAAACAGATTAAAAATTCCAATTTTTATAAGCTGTCCAAATGGAAATAATACTAGTGCTGTAAAAAATATAATTTTGTCCATGAAAGATATGAATGCAATGATTGCATTATACTAAAAACAATGTGTTTTGATTTTATTAAGCTAACAAAAAACTTTGCAATTGGAAAAAATATAATTTTATATAGCGTGGATCTTTTTCCTTCTTTTAAATTTTCTTTTGCATGTAAATCACTATAATAATTCATTTTTTTCATATAGTCTCTTAAATTATCGGCAGTATTATGAATTATTTTTTCTTTGATAATTCCAATTTTGTGTTTTTCATTAGGAATCCAAATCTCATGAACTGCACGAGCAAATTTTCCTGTTCCTTTTTTGACAAGTCTGATTATCTTGTCTGTTCCTACATATTGACCTAGAAAGTAGTTTTTGCGTTTCAAATAGTAACTATCGATTTTCTCGTCACTATCCAAAAATAAAACCCAGTCAGTCTTTGATTTTTTTAATAAGTCGTTTCTCGCTTCTGCGAAGTCGATAATATTAGGCTTGTTTAGGGTAAAAGTACTTAACATAATATATTAGTAATAATGGAATTGAAAAAAGGGTCGAAATTATAGTTGCATAACCTGCACCCAAAATACCAAATATCTTAATTAATGGGTACAAAATTACAATTAAACAAAGGGTGCTTATTAATGTAATATACGTAACCACTTCTTGTTTATCTATTCCCAAAAACAGCGAGAAAAATGAATTTGATATTGCCTTAATACTTCCATAAATAGCCAAAAGTTGTAATACAGGAACCGCAGATATCCAATTATCTCCTAGTACAAATTTAACTATTATTAGCGGAAACTTAAAAACTAAAAATCCAAATGGAATTACAAATAAACAAATAATTAAAAGTGTTTTTAAGAATGCCTGATTTAACCTTTTTAGATCATCCTTCAAATTTACATAAATAGGAAAAGTTACTCTATTAAAAACTTCTCCTACTTCTGCGACTGGTAATGTCGATATTTTATATGCTTGTTGATAAATACCTAGACTGTTTGCCCCTAATATTTTACCTACTACAATATCATCTAAATTTTGAAATAAATAATTAGCAATTCCTGCAGCAGTTATCCATTTACCACGATTTATTACTTTTAGTGTCTTTTCTTTTTGAAAAACAAATTTTGGTGTTGGTTTAAAATATATAAATGACATAACAACTTCTAAAGAAGTTGATATAATCATTGCATAAACTAAACTATTTTCAGATTTTGTAATTATTCCTAAAAAAATGGCAAATACTGCATCAACAAAAAAAATGAATGAATCGTATTTAAACAGCTTGTTAAATTCCAAGTTTTTTTGGTATTTAATGCATGCAGGGTTTATAAACCCTCGGATTAGTGGCACAAGTGATGTAAGATATAGGATGTATGATGCTTGAGGAGTATTAAAAAACGAAGCAATAGTGGGAGTAAAAACTAAAATAGCGATACAAATTAAAAACCCACGGATTATAGAAACAACCCAAGCAGAATCTATATATTCATCTAGCTTTTCGCGTTGTTGAACTAAAAATATATTAATGCCAGTTTCAGTTAATGTTTCAAGAAAACCTAATACCAAAGAGGCTATGCCATAAATTCCAAATTGAGCAGGTAAAAGAATACGAGCTAAAATTGCGATTTTAACAAAAGCAAGAGACCTTGTAACCACACGTAGCGCCCCCATCCAACTAAGACCTTTTAAAGCTTTTTTGTAATATCCCATGACTAAAACCTATTATACAACTAATATCAGAGGTAAATTGCAACACTATTCCCCAAAAGCCAGCTTTTATATAAGCGTAAAAAAAATAAAATAATATTAACCAAGGGAAAATAGCAAATAATATATATCTTACAAATATTGTTAATATTTTAAGATTGTGTGTTTGCCATTTTTTAACTGGGTGCCACCAGATAGCACTTATAGCATCCCCTTTTGCATATCTATATATCTTAAATCCAAAATCAGATATCTTTCTAGGCATTTGCCAATCCACAAAAGCATCCTTAGCTACTACAAATTTTGCTCCAGCTTTTATTAGATTTATATTAAAAACTGTATCTTCTGCAGTATCCCCCATTTTTTCAGGAAAACCACCTGCTTTTTTCCACATACTCTTAGTAAAAGCCATAGATCTTGCAGATGGCATGAAGTCATCATCCATATTATTTGAATTGACACCTAGAAAAATACTCTCTGCTTTTTCAAAATTATTATTAAAAACCATTGTATATCCCCCAGCGACGACAATAACAATCCCACTCCCGATGTGGTTTCTCCTTGCCACCTCGGTATATGGTTTTGTAATTTCCTCTAGCCAATCCCTGTGTGGTACACAACCCGCATCAGTTATGGCAATAATTTCATTTCTTGCTTTTTTGATTGCAATATTTCTGCCTTTACTTCTACTACAGTTATTGTAGTCTTTAGCATCAATTATGATAATCTCGTCTGGTTTTAATGTTTGATTATTTAATGCATCGAGAAGTTTTTTTATATCTTCCCCTTTTTCATTATATGTAGTTATACAAACTGAAACTAGTTGTTTTGCCATAATTTTATATAAATATCAGCTACTTCTGACCAAGTTGGAATTTTATTAATATTTTGTATTTCTTTCCAATAATCAATTTTTAATGGGTTGTTTGGAAAAGTTAGTATTTTACATCCAAAACTTTTTGCTTCAAGGTAAGATAAATAACCAGATGGAACACAATACTCTGCAGTTTTTAAATATTTTTCAGGGTATAGACTATTAGTTATATATTTAACTGAATATTTTACTTCTTGTTTTAATAGCCATTCTTTAAATTCTTTTATTCCAGTATCATTATCTTGTCGACCTAAAAAAACAATTGTTTTTTTTGTTTTTCTTACATCTTTGATCATACATCTTATATCTACACCACCGTATGTGGTGTATGTAGCTTTTATTCCATACCATTTCTCAATATATATACCAACTGCAATACTGCCATTACATAAAAAGTTAGCAACGCGTTTGTTTAATATTGCCCACATCGGGAGTGGCCATTTTCCCTCCCATCCATGAAAAGTTATATATACTTTTTTCTTTGGAAAAATAAACCTAAAAGGTATATACCAAATAAAAACATCATGTATATGCACCACGTCTGACGTGGCTATTAAATGTCTGTTTTTAAATAACCAATACCAAATATATAAAAGTCCTAAAATTTTAGTGTGCGGTGGTTTTATATCCTCTTCAGAAACTGTTGTTACTTTGTTATCTGTCCCCTGTAACCTATTCGCTATCCCCTCAATATGCCTTTCCACCCCACCAATATGTGGCCATTTTTGTTTTGCTATGAAAAGTATATTTCTGTTTTTCATTCCTTTTTACAAATTAAAATAAGAAGGTTTGGTTTTGACAGTTTTACTATTCTATTAATTACGTTTTTCAAAAAATAATATTTTTTGTAAGAAATTAATTCATATTTTTTTGTTACCAAAAAATTTGATTTTTTTAGTGTTTTAATAATTTTTTCTAGATTAAATTTTTGTATATGATGATTTTGTTTTGAATCATGATCATTTTCATTTAATGGAACTGAAATAATTAATTTACCATTGCTTTTCATAATTCTATATATCTCACCTAATCCTTTATTTAATTCCTCAGAAGATAAATGTTCTAAGATATCTAACGCTAAAACATAATCAAATTGGTTATCAATGAATTTTATTTTTGTTATATTTCCAACTATAAATTTACCTCTGTATTTTTTATTTGCATTAATAATTATTTGTTTAGAAATATCTAACCCACTCATATTAAAATTGAGATTATTTTTAACTATTAAATCTTCTATAAACCCATAACCGACACCAACATCTAAAATATTACCTTTTCCATTTTTAATTTCGTTAAAAACTAATTTTAATTTATGTTTGTATATTGGACTTTTGATGATTGTTGTAAATTGTTCAAAAATCTTGTTACCCCAAAATTTGGAAGTGTTTTGATTAATTTTCATATATAACTATTGACAAAGAAATAATAAATATAAATACTATAGTTGTAATGCTTAACTATAAAAAGTTAATAGTTTCGGTATTTATTTTAGTATATTGTACATCAATTGTGATTTTCAATTCACCTTTAGTTTCAGCTTCACTATTTGAGGAAGATTTTGAAACTAACACATCTCAATGGACACCAACCAGTGGTACATGGGATTGGAACACAATTGATGGCAGTAAACGCTATGGTTCAACTTATGCAACCTGTTGTGCTGAGTCGGTCGCTGGAAATATCTTATGGAAAAACTATATATATGAATTTGAGCTCTTAGGTAAGCAAGGTGTGGATAAAAATGCAATGTTTAGATATACAGCGTCAAATTCAAAATACGGAATTCATCTGACAACAAATGATATTTCTTTAGAGAAGCATATTCCAGGATCATCTGTAAATTTAACCGCGAATTCTGGAAATTTTGTTGATAATATAAATTATAAAATAAAAATTATTGCCAATAACAATAATTACAAAATATACGTAGATGATGTACTCTATATCGACTATACTGATGCAAATTCACCATTACTTGAAGGTAAAATAGGATTAAGAGTTGGTGCTGGCGCAGTATCTCCATCTCAAGTTTGGTTTGATAATGTGGTGGTGACGGAGATAATGGATGCGACTGCGGCGCCGACTGCAACTGCAAGTCCTACGGCAACACCATCAGCTACTCCAACGCCTACTCCAACTCCCACTGCAAGTTCTACTCCATCCCCAACACCCAGTCCAACAGCAACCGCCACCGCGACAGCAACGTCGACTGCAAGTCCCACTCCAATTATTCCTATTCTATCTGTTCCAAGTTTAAAGCAATACTCTGAACCATGGCAAGGTAATCTATATGACCATACTGTTACAACCATAAAACAATGGGGGTGTGTATTAACCTCTGCATCAATGGTTTTGAAATATCATGGACATGATATATTGCCCGATGCATTAAACACTTGGTTAAAAAGCCAATCTGATGGATATATTGGAAATGGTTTAATTAATTGGCTAGCTATTTCAAGATATACAAAAAATAATGATTCTCCCTCTTCCCCGACTCTTGAATATAAAAGATTATCAGCAACTGAAAATAATCTTGATAATGAATTAAATAATAATCGTCCTGCAATTTTAAAAGAGGAAGGGCATTTTGTAGTTGCAACAGGAAAGCTGTTTAATGGAGTTTATGCAATAAATGATCCAGGATATGCAGACAGGAATGATCTAACTTCATATGGTAATTCTTTTCTTGCAATTAATTCATATTCTCCAACCCATTCTGATTTGTCATACATGATGTTTGTAGCAAGTAGTGGTATTACTTTGGAACTTATTGATTCAAATGGTAATGTTATTGCAACATCTTTTACTGAAGACCCTATAAATGATATTTCTGATCCAAATAATAAAAGTGGCGAGCCACTCTCTATTTTATTATTTGAAAAACCAAATTCAGCTAATTATAAATTAAGAGTTAAGGGAAGTACGGGAGAATACACTCTTGAGAGTTATTTATATAATGTTAATGGTGTTGTTACTCAAAATTCTTTCAGTCAGACTTTGCTATCTGATGGTACTGATACCTATGATATTGTTTACACAAAAGAAAATAGCGAAACTGCAACAAACACTGTTGATGTACTAGCTACTATTTCTGGTGAAAACGGTGTTTCATCAACTTATGGAACAGCTACAATTACTTGGACTACGGATAAACTTTCTTCAAGTAGAGTTATTTACGACACCGTCTCGCATGATTCATTGGGAAGCGCTCCTAATTATGGATATGCATTTTCAACAGCTACATACAATGAGTCTTCAAAAGTAACTTCTCATTCAGTAACCATTACAGGGCTTGGTAGTGGCACTCTTTATTATTACAGAGTTATTTCAGAAGGTTCTCCTGTATCTATAAGTAGTGAACATACTTTTAGAACTTTATCAAAAGCTGGTCCACCAATTGCAAACGGTACACAAAATAATAACGTTCAAGTTTTGGGTAGTGATATTTTTAAAAAATATATTATCTATCAAGATGTATATTACAAGGATCAAGAAGAAGAAAAGAAAGATGAAAAAAAGGAAGTTCTTGGTTCAAAAACTGAAACTGTAAAAACAATTGTTAAACACTTAGATAAAATAGATATCTTTTTAATTAGTCTTGCTTCTTTCTTAATACTAATAATAATTGGTATAAGACTACTGCCTGAGCCAGATAAAATAATATAATAAATAATTTTGAGTTGCTAAATGGGCTGGTGTTGTATAAATAAATAGAAAGTGAATAAAAACCTAGATAATATAAATATCTTAATAACTTCCAGTTTGTTTTAAACCAATTGTTTATATTTTTAAAATATGGAGCAAAAACTGCAAAGCTAACAGCATAGAAGGCAATTCTTAAAAAATTAATATCATATTCATATTTTTTACCACAAAGAAGACAAAGATCTGTGTACATATAAAAAGGGTCAAATCTGGCGTATAAAAAGTAAATAGAAATAATTATTAAAATTGGTTGAATAAAAATAAAAAAATAAGTTAAAATTTTAAATATTTTTGCATTTGAATAAATTTGCAAGGTCAAAAAAATAAATGCAATTATTGCAGTTATACTTTGTGTTAAATTTACAATTCCCAATCTTGTCATTAATCAATTATATCCGTCTTTCTCCAAAATTATCATCTGCTACATCAAGACCTAATTCTTTTTTTGATCTTTTTAATCTGTTCTCCAAAGATTCAATAATACCTTTACCACGAACTACCACACCCATTTTCATTATTCTTAATTGTCTGTGTCCAATCAGATCAGGATACCCAGGTCTATTAGGATGTTCTTCTAACAAAATTCCTTTTTCTCTTTTTTTTCTTTTAGTCATTTTTTTGTGGGCGCTGCAAGAATTGAACTTGCGACCTCTTCGATGTGAACGAAGCGCCCTACCACTGGACCAAGCGCCCCAGTATATTAGAGTAATAATACCACTTTTGAAATGTTTTTTATAGAATTGACATGAGTTCTATATTAATTTAAAGTAATTCATGTTGTGTCAAAAAATATATATAACATACCGCTAGCTTTGTCTTATGATGATGTTCTTTTAGTACCCCAATACTCAAATATTAATAGCAGAAATGATATTTCGCTAGAAACCAAAATTAGTCCACGAATCACTTTAAACATCCCTCTTATTTCTGCAAATATGAGTGACGTCACAGATTCTAAAATGGCAATTGCACTGGCTAAACTGGGCGGACTTGGTGTAATTCCAAGGTTTATGCCAATTGATTTACAAGCTGACGAAGTTAAAAAAGTAAAACTAGAAAAAGTATTAGTTGGAGCTGCAGTTGGGGCCAGAAATGGAATAGTTGAACGCGCTAGCGCCTTGGTTAAAGCAGGAGTTGATATTTTGTTTATAGATGTAGCACATGGCCATATGCAAAAAAATTTAGATGCAACAATTAAATTAAAACAAATGTTTGGAAACAGTGTTGACATAGTTTCAGGAAATTCTGCAACATATGAAGCAACTGATGCTATTTTTAAAGCAGGAGCTGATTGTGTCAAAGTCGGGATAGGACCAGGGTCAATTTGTACAACAAGAATTGAAACAGGTTCAGGTGTTCCCCAAATTACAGCCATTCTTGAATCAGCAAGGGTAGCAAGACTCCACAAAAAGTTTATTATTGCAGATGGTGGTGTAAAAACTTCAGGTGATATTGTTAAAGGTTTAGCAGCTGGTGCATCTGCTATTATGGCAGGAGGTATTTTTGCCGGTTGTGATGAAACTCCTGGAAAACTTGTTAAAAGAAACAGCAAAAAATATAAAGTCTATAACGCATCTACATCCTTAGCTGAAAAAAAGAAAAATTCATTATTTAACAGAAAAGATACAGAGGCTCATTCTATAAAACAGATTGAGGGAGTTGAATCAATTGTTCCATATAAAGGATCACTGTCGGCTTTAATTGAAAAATTAACAGCCAATATAAGATCTGGTTTTAGTTATTCTGGGGCAAATGACATTAATTCTTTGTGGAAAAATGCTAAATTTGTGCAAATCACAGCACAAGGAATGGTAGAGAGTGGTCCTCATGATGTGATACTATTATAAACAGTATGTTTAAACGTCTTGGTGCTTTTTTTATGGATATTTTGGAAGTTATTGTCCTAGCTGTTGGAATATTTTTGATTGTTTATTTATTAATTTTAAGACCACATAAAATTAAAGGGGCTTCAATGGAACCAAATTTCCCAGACGGCGAATATCTTTTAACCGAAAAGGTGAGCTATTATAAAGATAATCCCAAAAGAGGTGATGTTGTTGTTTTTAAACCTCCAATTTCTGAAGACGAATTTATAAAAAGGATAATTGGACTACCTGGAGATTCTATTACTTTAATAAATGGTAGAATTTTTGTTAATGATATTGAATTAAAAGAAGATTATATAAAAATGAGTTCATATCCTGGAAGTTTTCTCTCTGAAGAGGAAAAATATCAAGTTCCTGACGGAAATTATTTTGTACTGGGAGATAATAGATCACATTCTTCAGACTCAAGAGCGTGGGGACCAATAACCAAAAAAGTAATTACAGGAAAAGCTTGGATTATTTATTGGCCAATGAAACTTTCTGGTTTTGTTTCAAAACCTAGCTACTAGTCATTAGTCACTAGCTTGCTACTGCTTTGTAGATTAATTGAAGTGTATTTTCTGTTTCATCAAGTGATCCTTTTAAAATAAATGTAAGCCTTGTCTCTCTTCTACTTCTTGCAAGTTTTACTTGATGTTTCTCACCTAATGCACGCTCAAAGTCAGATTTCATTTTGTCTATTTCATCAGATACTATATGCATCTTTGGTAAATTGACTTTTCTTTTTTCATTATGTTCTGCTTTCATTCTTCTGGCTAATTCTTCTGCACGTCTGACTGATCCACTTTCACGAAGTATTATTTTATAGGCTTCAATCATCAAATCGGTATCGTCGATTGCGGCTAAAGCTCTTGCATGACCTTCAGAAATAAGTCCTGAAAGAAGTCCATCTTTTAAAGCATCTGGTAAAGTTAATAGCCTTAAAGAATTACTAACATAGGCAACTGATTTTCCAATTCTAACTGCAACTTCTGAAGTTGTTAAACCAAACTCATCCATTAATCTTTCAAAACCTTTGGCCCTGTCAAGTGCATTAAGATCAACTCTTTGAACGTTTTCAACAATTGCCATTTCAAGCATTCCTTTTGGAGTTGTCTCACGAATAATTACAGGTACATGGGTTAAACCTGCAAGTTTACTTGCTCTCCATCTTCTCTCCCCTGCAATTATTTGAAATCCTGCTGGAGTTTTAGCAATAACTAAAGGTTCTAAAATTCCATGTTCTCTTATAGAATCCACAAGATCTACTAAACTTTCTGGAGTAATAGCTCCACGTGGCTGTAATGGATTTGGTTGAAGTTGATTTATATCAAGTTGTATTACTTCTTCTGCCATATATTTAAAATTTCTAATTATTCTAATTACTCTAAGTACTCTAATTTAGGTCAATTAGTGCAATTAGGTTAATTCTTAACAACATTAACTAATTTCTTTCCTAGTTTGGTAGTAAACCCAACAACACCCGACGCCACCGCGTACAAAGTATGATCTCTACCAACTTTTACATTTTTACCTGCTCCAATTTTTGTTCCATTTTGGCGAACTAGTATTTCACCTGAAGCTACTTTTTGCATAGCAGTAACTTTAGTACCAAGCCTTTTACCGGCTGGCGATACATGTTGTTTTGCTTTTCCTGCTGCTTTGTGTGTTGACATAACTAAAAAGAATATAACTTAGGTTTTCACAGTTGTCAATAGATCAAAAAATATTAGTTTGATATCTTTTCAACTAGAAGTCTTGTGAATTGGGCTCTAAAACCCACATGTCTTCTTTCTCTGCTTTTTGCTTTGTACTTGAACACTCTAATTTTTTCTCCTTTTTCAACTTCTGTTATAACTTTTATTTTAACCTTTATTTTTGTAAGTACAGGAGTTCCTACTTCTACTTTATCACCATCAACAAAAAGTAAAACTTCTGGAGTGATTTTCTTTAAGTCTGACAACTTGTCAACTAAAATTTCTTC
>ERZ1292625.399-Hain-H41-01um-R1-399-length-66592-cov-21_pt1 | contig 66592 bp, 73 predicted proteins | sample MGYA00564400_ERZ1292625 | MGnify/ENA primary metagenome ERZ1292625 (study PRJEB36523, sample SAMEA6512639) | groundwater metagenome | collected 2019-01-08 | study: AquaDiva: Metagenomics assemblies of 32 groundwater samples | reverse complement strand
AATTGGTCGACACCATTAGAAGTCCTAAGTGGTGCGCTAACTGGTTGAATGTACTTTACGCTCTATTGACATAACTATACAAATATGCTACCATATAGGCTGGTAGCACAAACAACCATAAAACTCAGATACAGGAGAATGTCGCCATGGACAAGAAGGAAGTTGACTCTGAGGAAAGGTTTTTGTTCCTTTCCTTCTGGATCGCTCAGCGTAGAGCGATCTTAGATCGCGTGTCTGTAAAGACGATGGAATGGTTCAATCTCTACACAGCGCGCGACAACGTCGGGTACGAAACAGGTCAACTGCGACCAGGCAAGCTTGGTCAGTGGGACCTGTTCGGTTGGCTGACCGATCCCGAAATCGGTTGCGACGAGAACGAAGCGTTGATTGCTTCTGGTCTCACTGCGGCTGAGGTCGCCGACGAGAGGCGTCGTGAAAATCTTCGTGAGAACTGCGTCGATCCCGACAATGAGGCAGAAGTCGCAGATTTCGAACGACGTCGGAGCATGAGCTCTGAAGAACTCGATGCTGAGATCGAACGGATGGAAAGGGAACTCGCCTAATTCACTGAGAGTGAGTAAATCAAGAACGCCGACTCTACCCAGGGTCGGCGTTAAATTTTGTCTAGTTTTTTATTGGTATATAATGTCCACATGAAAGATCGCTCGAATATTGTGGTTGGTGTAATGCGCGGTGGGCCGTCGGCGGAATATGAAGTGTCGCTCAAAACTGGCGCTAATGTTTTGAATGGACTCCGCGATCGTTATAAGGTGCGAGATATTTTTATCGATCGCGCTGGTCGTTGGCACACTGATGGTCTCGAACGTTCGCCTGATCGCGTTTTGCCACATCTCGATGTGGTTTTTAACGCTCTTCATGGCACATATGGTGAAGACGGTCGTGTTCAACAAATTCTCGACTCGTATAATGTGCCTTACACTGGTTCAAAATCGATGCCGTCGGCGATTGGTATGAACAAATGGTTGTCAAAAAAGTTTTTCCGCGAGCGCAAACTCAACACACCTCGCGGTGTGGTCTTTGAGAAAAAACAAAAAATCGACGAATCTACAATCCATTCTATTTTAAAAGATTTTGGTGGCACCGTCGTTGTGAAGCCGCTTTCCGCCGGCTCTTCCGTGGGTGTTTCTGTGGTGCGAAAACCCGGCGATTTTTTAAATGCTCTCGATCTCGCTCTCGAACATTCCGAAAAAGCTCTGGTAGAAGAATACATTGCCGGCCGCGAAGCAACGGTTGCTACACTCGAGGGTTCGGAGCGAGGTACACTGCATGCGCTACCTCCGATTGAAATCAGAAATAAATCCGCGAGTGGCGATTTTTGGAATTATGAATCAAAATACAGCGACGACCTCCACGAACTTGTTTGCCCGGGCGATTTTTCAGCCGAAGAACGCATCGTTCTTGAAGACTCTGCTATTCGCGCCCACAAAGCACTCGGTTTGAGTCATTATTCTCGTTCCGATTTTATCGTGAACCCGCACGGTATTTATATTTTAGAAACAAACAGCCTGCCCGGTCTCACCTCTGCATCTCTTGTACCAGTCGCTCTCAAAACCGCCGGTGTCCATTTCCACGAATTTCTCGACCACATTATCGATCTTGCGATGTTGAAGCGATGAAAGAAATCAAACGCTGTGCGTGGGTTCCGGCCGGTAACACACTCTACGAAAAATATCACGACGAAGAGTGGGGAAGGCCGGTGCACGACGACAAAACGATTTTCGAATTTCTAATTCTCGAAAGTGCCCAGGCCGGCCTCTCATGGGCAATTATTTTAAACAAACGGGAAAATTATCGCCGCGGTTTTGCCAATTTTGACTCTAAAAAAGTCGCCAAGTTTGGCGCGCGTGAAATCGCCAAGCTCATGAAAGGCGATCCGAAAGACCCAACCAAAAATATCGTCCGCAACCGCGCAAAAATAGAGGCGGCAATCAGCAACGCTCGCATTTTCCTCGAAATCCAACGCGAATTTGGCACATTTGGCACATATATGTGGAGCTTCGTTGGTGACAAACCGCTCACTAGCAAAAAATCGATCAAGAAACTTTCAAATTATCCTAAATTCACACCCGAAGCCGAAGCTTTTGCCGCCGACCTCAAACGCCGCGGTTTCCGTTTCTTCGGCCCGATCGTCGCCTATGCCCACATGCAAGCGGTGGGTATGGTGGATGATCATATGGAGGGGTGTTTTTTACAAAAGAAAAACGGCAGTCGTTAGATGTAGAACATCTTTCGAACTGCCGGTTGTGGTTGCACGTTGGTGCTGAACTAAGTCACGTTGCTTCAGCTGTCGGTGATCCGACGTGAAGGATTCTCTTGGAGACGATCTCCCAGTTTGCGATTCCGAAGATGGCGCCCAGGATGCCGCTGAATACCACGAGCATCAACTGCTCCATTGGCGAGGCTGTGGGTGGCGTGAACCATACATACGTCACTGCACCACCAAGCATTCCGTCGACACCGCAGAGAAGCCGCTTTCTGGAGTGAATTAGCTTGAACATGTTCCAAGCAAAATGCAACAGGAAGCAGATCGACTTCCAAATTCCCGAGGCGATGGAAACCCAGAGCTTCCAGCAGATGAACCTTGTTGTGGCTCTTGCCATCCACATGGCCCTAGTCAAGGTCAGCGCAATTCCGTTGCGATAGGTCAGCATGAACGGCTGATGACCTTCGCGTTCAAGATCGGCGTTCCGATCTTTTCCGCAGGATATAAAGTAGCGCCGCTCTCCGTCTGCTTGCACCATGGCCATAATGAGTGTGACCACACCAAAGACAAGTGTAGCAAGAACGAAAAGAAAAATGGCAGCCACGATGTTACCGGGGCACCAGTTAATTTCCCCCGAGTCTTTTGTTGGTGGGGCGAGAACGACAAGTGGGGTCATTACCAACACGCTGAGCGTGGTACCCATCAACAGGAACGGATGTGGTTTCAAAAACCACACTTTTACATCGTGTGCCACATCGCCTGGAATGTCCCGTGTGCCCTGCCACGCCCTTGTGGCCGCGATTGGAATTGCCCGAAGAACGTCACGGAAATCGTAGCTGATGTAGCCACCAGCAAACCCGGCGATAAGGCCGAGCCACCAATAAACCGGTGCGAGTGCGAATGCAACGGCGCAACAAAGCACACTACCGATGAAACACGCCAACCCAATCTTCGCTGTATCGCTCATGGAAATCCTCCCTTCAAGGTACATTTTTGCCCGCGAACTCCGCGGAACTCGACAACAGGATCGAGTGTCTGGACAGGACACTATCATATTTAAAATGCTTTGTCAATTTTGCGGTGAGGGCAACGAGGGTGGTATATTTCCCTCGGAGAGTGACAACAGTGTTCTTTGGCCAGACCACAACGCCCTGGGATTTCCTTCGGGAATGAAAAGGGTGAAAAATTATGGCCACTGTGTCGATTGAGGCGACGCGACAGTCCGATAAATGCAGCCAATTTCGTAGGTTGTTACCGTGGATACGCGATACTCCACGGCGCAGGGTTGCCTTAGACCTCTCCAGTTTTTTTCACACCGCAAGATTCGTTCTGCGGTGTTGATTTTTATGTATAATTAGACCCGTAAACAATTTATGAGTCTCGACATCTCTACTCTGCAATATCTTTCAGGTGGAATTGCTGTTTTGTTGGGTCTTATCGGATATGTTTTTTATGCTCGCGGTATTTTATCTGGAAAAATAAAACCCCATGCTTTTTCTTGGTTTGTCTGGAGCATTCTCACGGCAATAGCTTTTGTTGCACAGGTGGTGGAGGGCGGCGGTGCGGGTGCGTGGGTTACAGGTTTTACTGCTGTGATAAGTTTTATTTTTGCTCTTGTTGGTTTCGGTCCGTCCTCTCGTTTGTTTATTACAAAAAGCGATTGGTTCTTTTTTGTCGGCGCTCTTCTTGCCATACCACCATGGTACTTTACCGGTGATCCGCTTTGGTCGGTTGTCATTATAACAATCGTCGACGCCGTGGCTTTTGTTCCGACTTTTCGTAAGGCCTATTTTCACCCAGAAACTGAAAATATTTCTACTTATGCGCTATCTAGCTTAAAGTTTGTATTCGGGATACTTGCTTTAGAGGCATTTACTATTTCGACCACTCTTTATCCGGCATCTCTTATACTGGCAAACGGCATTTTTATCGCTATGGTTATGTGGTGCCTTAGATTCAATAAGACCCAAAATAAATAGAGCCAGAGGCGCACTTTGAATGTTGGATTTTGTGGACCTGAGGGGTTTCGAACCCCTTGCCTCAGCTATGCCATAGCTGCGCTCTACCAATTGAGCTACAGGCCCGTCGGGCTATTCTACAAAAAATCGCCGCGAATACAAAATCTCAAAGTTGTGTTAGAATCGCTTTCACGGGCCCTTAGCTTAGTTGGTAGAGCGCCTCATTTGCAATGAGGAGGTCACCGGTTCGAATCCGGTAGGGTCCACCATATTTCATTTATGAATAAATATTCTATCAAAATCGTTTCTCTTTTCTTTGTACTCAGTTTAGTTTTAATTGCAATACCCGCATCTGCTGCGAACGAGTCTTCTTTGAAAATAAGAATTCCAAAGAAAACAGGGGCTTATATGCCCGGTGACAGCATTAATATTTCATGGAGCCCATCATCTAAGCCTATTCAAAACATCGTCTTGCTTTCGACAGGAAAGGAAGATGATGAGAAATATGTTCTTAAAAGTGACAAGGTTAACGGTGATCCGATAAACACTTCTGGAAAATTCAATTATACTTTTGAAAATCATTTTATCCCGTCAGGTTCTTATTATGTCGGCCTCAGTCTTCCCGGCACTGACGCTATTGCCGCTCGGAGTTCTAAGAAAATAAAAGTAGAAAATCGACCCTCTCTTTTTTTTGGTACCCAAGATGGTGAAGTGAATTCCGTCGCGGTTTCTCCAGGAGATTCGGTTACCCTTGAATGGAGAGCTGAAAGCGTAAAGAAATGCAAGGCAAGCAGCTTTCCCGCAAACTCGAAATGGAAAAAAACATTAGCTGCCTCAGGAACAAAAACCTTGCGTGTTTTGGTGCCCACAACTTTCTATCTTAGTTGTAAAAATAATTTAGGAGAAATAACTGCTGGTCTTGAGGTGAATACACATACACCGGAGCGCTCTACCGCAAGAATCGTACCGAGCACTACCTTTATTGGCTATAACTTTTCTTTAGGTACCACCCAGCAACAAGCACTAAGTTATTCGGATTCGATCAGTATCTTTAATTCTTCAGCTATTCAGCAGATTTATTACCGTATTGTTACCGAAGATAAGCCTGACTGGATAAACACTGGATATAATACTTCGCAACTAGTGTTGCCACCAAACGGAACAGCAAGCATCGGCGCTTCTGTTGACCCGAGTAGAATTAGTCGGTCAGGTACCTATGTGTGGAACTTGAAACTTGACGGCAATTTCTCCAATTCACCTCTGTCGATTCCTATCACGATGACGATTACACGCTAGTTTCAAACCTTTTTTCAAAAGAAAGCTCCATTAGAATTTTGAAACATGAACAATCGCCCCCTCCCACCCAACACAAAACGCCATTCCGAAGAGCCGAGTGCTAAAAAAGTTTTCAGTGGGAAACGCTTTGATGTCTATCAGTGGGAACAAGAACAGTTTGATGGCACAAAAGCTATATACGAAACGGTGAAGCGTGCCGACAGCGTGATAATTATTCCAGTCATTGGCGATGAGATTGTAATCGTCAGAGAAAAACAGCCGCATTGGGAAAAAGATGGTCTCACGCTCGTCGCGGGCGGAGTCAATCCCGAAGAAGACATCGCCGCCGCGGCAAAGCGCGAACTTGAAGAGGAGACTGGTATGGTTTTTGAAAAATTTGACCTCGTTTATATTGAGCCCGTTCTTCCTGCAATAGAATGGACCGCCTACACTTTTATTGCGAGCGATTACAAAACAACTAAAGAAAAACAGTTAGACGCGGGTGAAAGAAACGAGGTGATGAAGATTAGCTTCGATAAGCTTATTGAACTCACGCGCGAAAGAGCCTTTTTCTATCCGCCAAAATTTGTTGAAGATTTTTTGATTCGCGATAGGGTAGATGAATTAAAAAATATCTTTAAAAACCCAAAAATTATTTGACACAACGCCCAATGTGTATTATTGTTACCTTGGAGGGATCGTTGCCAAACACCGTGGTTCATCACATACCAATCAGATACGAAATAAAGGAGACGAATAGTGGCGAAAAAAACTGGTCAAGTAAAGCCTCCGAAGCGTGAACGATTGAAGCCTGTCTTGTGGCCTGTTCCAAAGGCCGTTCTTGTGCCGGTCGGGATACCAGGAGCACCTGTCACAAGAGTTGAAAAACCCGTCGAAAAACCCTACAGCGAGGCGGAATTTTTGAAGGTTTTCAATAGAGTGAGGCATCTTCTGGCCAGTGCAATCTGTCCGTGGAAACCAGACGAAGATGTCATAACTCTCGAGACGACCATGGCCCACTTGAATTTGGATCGAATGAGCAGGCTCTATCTCTCTGCGTCAATCACCCGCGACTTCGATCTGGGGATTGTTCCCACTGAAACTATCGATTCGTGGAAAACCGTCAAAGAAGCGGTCGAGTACATACTCGCCGAAACCAAGAAAAACGAACTCAACCGCTAACCATCACCGACGCCACCCAGGTTCAACCTCGGCGGCGTCTTTTTTTAACCCAAATTTTATTGTAAAATTATCAGATTCGGACGCAATGTAAGACACACCCTCATTTTCCGTCTCTATATATGGCCAGTAACCTCGAGCAAATTTTCATAAAATCGTATAAAGAAAACGCCGACGCTCTGTTTCGGTTTTGTTTTCTTAAGGTGTCCGACAGGGAATTAGCCAAAGACCTGCTTCAGGATGTTTTCTTACGCGCGTGGCAGTATTTGCAAAAAGGCAATTCGGTCGACAACATGAAGTCATTCCTTTTTTCCGTTGCTCGCAATGCGGTGATTGACGAATATCGCAAGAAAAAATCCACCACATCCACCTCGCTCGACGCTCTTTTTGAAGAAGGTTTCGATTTTGCCGCCGGAGCAACGGGCTTTGCTGGCGGCGCATCTGGTGCATCCGGTGGGATGAACGGCGGCGATATGATCTCTGCTCTCGATTCCGTGCGCGACGGCGAACGAGCCATGAAATTTTTGGCAACTCTTCCCAAAAAATACCGCGAAGCCATTCATCTGCAGTATGTGGAGGGCCTGAGCTTGGGAGAAATTTCCGAAATAACCGGCGAAAGTTCCAACAACATTTCCGTCCGCATCCATCGCGGCTTAGAAAAACTTCGGGAAATTTTAAAAAACGACCATGAATAACGAAATAGAAAAAAAATTACAAGATGTCGGCAAAATCGCGCGTCGCACCACTCTTTCTCCGTCAGAAAAAAATCTCATTTTCAAAAATGTCGATGCTTTTGTGCGCAACAATCCGATACAGGCAGCAAATCCGGCCCAGCCGATAAAAATAAATCGCCCGTCACCATATTTTTCTGTTTTTTCTTTCCAATACCGTCACGCGTTTTCGTTCGCCCTCATTGTGTTTGTGGTTTTTGGTGGCGGCACATCGTATGCGGCTGCGGATGCTCTTCCGGGTGACATTTTGTATTCGGTGAAAGTTGGTTTGAATGAAAAGATTGCGCCACTTTTCTTGAGTGATATCAAAAAGGCCACCTACAGCGCGAGTTTGGCCGGTGAAAGGCTTCAAGAAGCGGCTTCTTTGGCGGCTACAGGCAATCTCGACGATCAGAAAATTGCCATTATCGAAGAGCAATTTGAAAAACAAGAGTCTAAAGCCGCGGCGAGCGCAGAGTCTGAGCTAGTGTTTGAGGAGGTTTTGAAAAAAAACGAATCAGCCCTATCTATTTTGGTTGAGAAAAAACGCGAAAGCACTGCCGCATTGGTTGCCAGCTTGCCGCCAGAAGTTGTTTCAGAAACTGCTCCAGAAACATTTAAAATTCCGTCGGCTGGCGAACCCGTCAATTTTCCGTCTGATTCAAAAAGTATTGAAACTGACATGACGCCTTCCGGCCCAGCGGCTTTTGGCATCGCTTCGTCTGAGTCAGAGCCTGCTCCTATAGAGATTTTTGCAAAAAAATTAGCGCCTGCTGTAGAGCAATCACCAACGGTCAACACCACAGCCTCTCTCACAGTCACCTCAGACATCTCGACCGCTTCCTCAACTCCCGCAAAACTTTTGGAAAAAGGTGACAGGGCTGTAGAGGCTAAAAATTATGGTGAGGCTTTCAAGCTATATCGCAAAGCCTACGATGCCGCTAACGAAGCCAGTGCAAAGGCAAATGTGGATAAGGTGGATACCGCTCTTGACGCTTTGCCAAAGTAGGCGTATCTTAGAAAACTGGTCTGCTGAGGGGTTTCAGCAGAGTTCTTCATAGGGGTTCTTCTTTTTAACGAAAGAGGGGTTTCGATGGGCCATGATCTTTCAGTTTTGACAAGCAAAAGGGAACACGACAGGCTTTTCGGGATTATCAAGGGGTCTTCGTTGGCGCGGAACCACCCAAAGACTTACCATCGCGCTCTCAGGTCTCTCGACTCGCGCAGGGCCTTTGATCCGGGCATCATTGATACCATGGTCATGTCGGTGCCGAAGGACATGAGGTTTCAGCTCCGCATCGATTTCATGAATTGGGGAAAACAGAATCAACCGGCCGAGACTCCTGGCAAACTTTCCAATCGTGGCCATCGGCCGAATCCGAGGATCAGGTCAACCAATCGAGCCTTCGCACCGGCTCAGTGAAGTGGCCTTTCTTCAGCCCCACCATAACGGATCGAAGAACTAAGACATGATGCCGCCGCACGCAGTTAGTGTCGAAGTTAAACTTCTCCGTAAAGCGGGCACTCCTTAATTGGGGTGCCCGTATTTTTATAAACGAAAAAACAAAAATCCCCTTCAAAGTTACTCTCGGAAGCCGACGGGCTGAGAGTGAGGCGCGATTTCTCCAAAAATCGACGCCGGTAACTTTGAAGGGGATTTTTGTTTTGCAGTCTACATGCCGCTATTCATCATTCCATTGCTTCGTCCGCCCATAAAACCAGCCCAAAGGAAGATTACAGCAAGGACCAAGTGAAGAACATTGTCCGCCATACTTACTTCAAATAATCCTAGAACATCTCCAGTGAAGAAACCTAGGAGAGCAACCAAAAGGTAGATAATACCGAATACTTTCAACACCATTCCCATTGAGCCAGCTGACTTCATGGCTACAAAAAGGAAAATAAGACCTGATACTAGATGAATAATATCGTGAGTTCTGTCTGTCTGAAATAGACCTTCTGGACCAACGATACCCATACCACCAACAAAACCCAAAATGCCCAAGATGATGAAAATAACACCAAAAATCATCCCAATATTTTTTGCTGACATAAATATTAAACGCTTATTAATTAACCTAACTTGATAATCGACATTATTATTGTATCGCATATGGCCGTCTAATATTTTTTACGGTGTGGATAGTTTCGATGGGTAATTTTGGGTGTATAATAAAAGTCTAAAGAAAAATAAAATATGAAAGATTCGATTGAAAATTTTGCCAGCCAGTTTGGTTTTTTGCCGGTTGTAGAAAATGCAGAAAAATTAAAACCAGCAACAAGTTCTGTACTTTGCGGCATGGGAGGCTCACATTTGGCGGCTAGTCTTTTAAAAATTGCCAATCCTGAGCTCGACATTTACATCCATCGAGATTATGGCTTACCAGCTTTTGCGGAAAAGCGCGATAGTATGTACATTGCAAGCTCTTACTCCGGTAATACAGAAGAAGTTCTCGATTTCGCCGAAAAAGCTCGCGAGAAAAATTTTAATGTTGTTGCGGTGGCTACTGGCGGCCGGCTTATAGCGTGGGCGCAGGAGCACACCTTGCCATATATCATTTTGCCCGATACCGGCATTCAGCCTCGCATGGCTCTTGGTTTTTCTGCTATTGCCTTGGCAAAATTGGTTGATCCGAGCGCCTTATCCGCCCTGGCAAACCTCGCCAAAAGCCTCGATCCGCTTGTTTTTGAGTCGTCCGGTCGGCAATTTGCTGAAAATTTGCGCGGCAAGGTGCCAATTATCTACAGTTCACGCGCAAATCTGCCTGTCGCCTACAATTGGAAAGTAAAACTCAACGAAACAGGCAAAATTCCAGCGTTCTACAATGTTTTTCCCGAGCTCAATCACAATGAGATGAACGGTTTCGACTCTGCCGGCGCTCTCGCTCAAAATTTTTACTTCATTTTCTTAAGCGACGCTTCCGATCATCCTCAAATCGTGCGACGAATGGCCGTTTGCAAAGAAATGTATGAAGCGCGCGGCCTGACGGTCGCTCAAGTTGAGCTTTTGGGCGAAAATCCTTTCACAAAAATATTCAACTCACTTCTTTTGGCCGATTGGACAGCGTTCGCTTTGGCCGAATTTTATGGCAACGACCCAGAAAATGTGCCGATGATAGAAGAATTTAAGAAAAAAATCGCCGGCTAGCAGGTCGGCAAATTTCATGTATCTACTTTTCGACATCGGTGGCACAAATATGCGCTTGGCGGTTTCGGAAGATGGTCATTTGATTTCAAAAACGGAAATAGTGCCGACGCCACACGCCTACGAAGAGGGAATTAAGCTTTTTGTGCAAACAGCGCGGCATTTGATCGGCTCAAGCTCCGGCTCGGCTGGCGGCAGAAAACTCGTCTCCATCGTCGGTGGTATTGCCGGACCTGTTGATCATAAAAACAATTTGCTTTTGGGCGGCACAAATATGCAGGATTGGATAGGTAAGCCATTTGGTGCGGATGTTTCTGCGGCCCTCAGCACGCCTGGCGGGCCGGGCGTCCCCGTCACTCTCCAAAACGATGCCTCAATGGCTGCGCTTGGCGAGGCGATGGTCGGCGTTGGAAAAGGTTTCGATATTGTGGCTTACATCACCATCGGCACTGGTGTGGGTGGCGCGCGCATAGTGAAAGGACAAATTGACACGGCGAGTATTGGTTTTGAACCGGGTCATCAGATGGTCGATCTTCATCACACGCTCGAAGACTACATTTCCGGCGCGGCAGTGGAGAAAGCGACGGGTAAAAAGCCGAAAGAAATTCCCGACCCAATTTTTTGGGACGAAATTGCCAAGATTTTAGCTTTTGGTTTGGCCAATACTGCCGTGCATTGGTCGCCAGATGTCATTGTGCTTGGTGGATCGATGATCACTGGCGATCCAGCTATTCCAATCGACACAGTGGAAAAACATCTGCAAGATTTCTTAAAAATTTATCCGGAATTGCCGATTATTAAAAAAGCCAAGCTTGGCGACATCGGCGGTCTGCTCGGGGCTTTGGAGTATGCACAACACGCGGCGCGCAGCGAAAAATAACTTTAAATAAAAAACAAAAAAACCATGGCAAACATTTTCATTCTTTTGGGACATCCAGACAAAAATACAACGTGTGGCAGTTTTGCGACATCGTATGAGCAAGGGGCGAAAGCGGCTGGACACGAAGTTCGACGAATAAATCTCGGTGATCTTAAGTTCGACCCAATTTTGCATAAAGGCTATCACGAAACGCAATTACTCGAGCCAGATTTGCTCGCGGTTCAGGAAAATTTTAAATGGGCGAATCATATTGTGATTTTCTATCCAAATTGGTGGTCTTCGATGCCCGCGCTTTTGAAAGGCATGTTCGACCGTATGTTTTTGCCCAACTTCGCTTTCCATTTCAATCCAAATCATATGTCTTGGAAGAAACTGCTCACTGGTCGCTCCGCGCGTGTGGTGGTAACGATGGACAACTGGCCCTTTATCGCATGGCTCATGTTTGGCGATTATACGAATGAAATCAGCCGCGCAGTGCTCGGTTTTGCTGGCGTTCATCCCGTGCGCGTGACAAAAATCGGCCCGATATTGAACATGTCGGAGAAACACAAAAAATATTGGCATGAAAAACTTGAGCAGTGGGGGAGGGTGGGGAAATAACACGTTTTAACACAAAAATCTAGAAAATTCAGCTTGTAAAATGGCGATAAATATGCATATAATAGCAACCATGATAAATACTCCCAAAAAAGGATCTGTACGTTGCATAGTCTTTAAAGATGGCGATTCTTGGTATGGTGTCGGCCTAGAATTTAACATTATTGAGTCAGCGGATGACCCTGATGTTGTTAGGTTTAATCTTGATGAGGCAATACAAGGATATGTTGAATCTCAAAAGAAAATAAAAGGAAGCCGACTATCGCCACTCAATCAAAAACCAATGGAAGAGTATGAAGACATGTGGAAAAACATAACTTCTCTTAAACCAGTTCCCAGTCCGTTTGAAGTCAGATACTACGGAGTGGCCACCGTTTAACATCACCAACATCGATACCTAAATGCCCAACGGAGTATACAACTGGACATTCAATGACGCGGTCGCAGTTCTTAAAGAAAATGGTTTTAAGTTAAATCACACTAAAGGTAGTCACTTTTACTACACAGGTCATTATGGGAATGTATTAAGACAGGTCTGTGTTCCAAAACACGGAAATATTGCTCTCAAACCAAGAACTTTAAAGGGAATTATCGCCCAGTCCGGACTTCCAAAAGAAAAATGGGGGATTTAAATTAGGCCAACCGTTTTTAATAAAAAGTATTGGCATGAAAAAACCGCCCCTCCAAACGATCTTTCGTTGGGGGCGGTCAAGGTTTTTGAGCGACGATGCTTATCTGGTGCCAGAGTTTCGGGATGGAGTATCCGAGTTCATTGAGTGTGAAGCTGTTTTTTTTACTCTCAGAGATTCCAAGCACTTCAAAACCCACACACAATTCGATCACCTGCTTCTCGTTGAACCAAGATACTTGTTTGCCTTGCGCAACCCAGCCGTCTTCTTCTCCCAAGACATTGCAAGCAAAGATACCTCCAGAACGAAGTCCAGCGAGGACATTTCTGAACACCTCGCCAACTTGCAATCGGTCCAGAAAAAATAGAGTGTTGCAGGAGAAGGCGAAATCGAAAGTATCTTTTTCAGGCTTCCAGATCTCAATCGGTGAAATGTGGAGCTCGATGCCTTCTGTTGCAAATTCCAGAGACTCGTCTGAGTTGTCAACAGCAACTAGGCGAGTGAATCCTTGATTCTTCAAGAACTTTGAGTCCCGGAGATTTCCGGCACCCAAATCTAACGACGACTCTCTTCGTGTAACGAAGTCACTCAGAGTATGGACAACTAACGAGTTCGGGTTCTCTCCAACTTGATGGTGATACCGCTCCCATCTTTTCATCGCAACACCTACTTTCTGGTTTGTGTGCTCCTTTGTTTCCTGCAGAAGATCATCCGCGCGGATTATGGTTGTGGGCAGTGATCATAATCTCATGTCGCGCCAAGTAGTAAATGGTTTGTTTGCAGTGGAAGCAGGACTTGGTAAATGATGTCACGTGGCCGCATTTCACATGAACTCCGTCAGAAACGTAATGATTGTTTTTGCCACAGTAAGGACAGGCTGTGTTGGTGTGATCGCCGTGGGTCTGATTTGGAATCATTAGGGCCTCCTTTCTGTCTCATTGTTTAGGAACACCAGCGCTTGTTCTAACATATAGTTTTAAATTTATCAAATTGCTTGAAATTTTTTATAAAAAAGTAGCCCCAGGACTTTCATCCTGGGGCCTTGTCTCAATCGATCATCTCACGGAAGCCTGGCTTATCCGGGCTCGTGAAGATGCACCTCGTACCCTCGAAGTACTTTCTGAGGATTTGCATCATGTCGAAGCTGGGGGATGAGTAGAGCTCAAAATGGACCACTCGCCTTAGCTCTTGATGCTGGATGGCGCCAGTTTTACCTGACATCAGCCTCGCATCAATTTCACTGATCGTTACCCACCTCACGTCGACACCGACGTTCATGATGGCAAAGAACTGAGACATGTCCTTTGCGAGATACTCCACCAACAAGGCAATGCACTTCTCGTTCACGTTTTCAATCACAAACTTCATGCGTTGTTCTCCTTACGGTTTCTGGCCGTGAGGAGTTTTCATCCTGGCTTGATCTCCTAAGAGACGGTGAGGATGAAGAGAGTGACACTGTTTCTGTACACCACAGGAAACAGCCTAGCCTTAATGGAGGCCCACCCTCTTGAACTGACTCTTTGTAGTATAGCATGTATAGTTATTTTGTCAACAAAACTTGAACTTTCTTCCCAAACAAGTCATAGTTACACTCTAAACAAAAATATGTCCCTTTCAATCGGCATCGTAGGTCTCCCAAACGTCGGAAAATCGACGCTTTTTAATGCGCTCACAAAGAAGTCTGTGCCAGCGGAAAATTATCCGTTTTGCACAATCGATCCGTCGGTCGGTGTGGTGGCTGTGCCCGATGAACGTCTCCAAAAGCTCACGGAGTTTAGCCACTCTAAAAAAACCATTCCTGCGGCGATAGAGTTCGTCGACATTGCGGGCCTTGTGGCTGGTGCGGCTGATGGGCAAGGGCTTGGTAATAAATTTTTGGCGAATATCAGAGAGGTGGATGCAATTGCAGAAGTCGTACGCATTTTTGAAGATCCGAATGTTATTCATGTGAACAATAAAATCGATCCGCTCGGCGACATTGAAGTCATCAATCTCGAACTCATTTTGGCCGACACGGAAACTGTCGCCAAACGCATGGGCAATGTAACGCGCGACATGAAGCGACCTGGCGCTGAGGGCAAAGAGGCGATTGTGGAGCACGCGGCGCTCGAAAAAATCGAAAAACTCCTCAAGAGTGGCCAACTTGCCCAAAAAGCCGATTTAAATGAAAAAGAAATTGAGATTGTAAAAGGTCTGCATCTGCTCACGATGAAGCCGATTCTTTATGTTTTGAACAAAAAAGCCGGCGGAAAAAATTTGGATGAAATGAAAGATGAAAACGGCGCGGCTGATGCTCGTTACCAAAAGCTGATCAATTTTTTGAAGAACTCCGGCGCTGGTTGGGTCGTTGTCGATGCAGGTATTGAACACGAGCTCAAAGATTTAGACGCGGGCGAAAAAGAAACTTTCCGCAAAGAACTCGGCGGCAAAGATGACGGTATCAACAGTCTCATTCGCAGTGGTTACGAACTTTTAAATCTCATTACATATTTCACAACTGGTGAAGATGAAACCCGTGCATGGACAATTCTCCGCGATTCCACCGCACCTGTCGCTGGCACCGCTATTCACAACGATTTCAAAGAAAAATTCATCCGAGCTGAAGTGATCGCTTGGGACACCCTACTCACCGCCGGCTCCTACGCCGCTGCTCGCGAAAAAGGTCTCGTGCGCACTGAGGGAAAAGAATACATCGTGAAGGACGGGGAGGTTTTGGAGTTTAGGATTTAGGCAAAACGCTCAATCTTCGACTATTTACATTTCATAAAAACATGATAACGTTTCATCTGGCGATTCACCTTTGTGGTGGGTCAATTCCAGCTCTTTCTAGTCAATCAGAAGAAAGGGATATCATGATTACGCCTGCAACGGGTAGCACGAGCTTTTGTCTCGATCGTTTCTCCGAAGGTGCCGGAATCGACTTCAGAGGAAGGAGCGGCCCCCGGAGTGTGAAGAAAGTTCGAAGGCAAGTCTGCCGTCTCCTTGGAATTGGGAGCTCCGCCGGATACAGGTGGTTTGCCTTCGGCATCATGCCAAACGGTGTGCGCCTTATCAGGCTTCGGTACCTTCTGGAGTTCGTCGGGTACACTATCGAGGAGACTCAGGATTTGACTCCTGAGCAACGCATGCTCGCGAACCATCTCGCCCTGTCCGTGAACACTGCCGATTACGTTTCTGGTGTCATGAAAGTCAGCTCCGACACCGTCATGAATTGGGCAATGGGTCGGTTCACACCCAACGATGATCACACGCTCGGCATCAAAGGGTGTCTCAAGGATTTTGCCAAAAACGCTCAAAAAGAGAGTAGGCGCTGGCGAGAAACTCTGCGGTCACTCGACCTCATCTCTGAGTCGAAAATTCGGAGAAAGGAACAACCTGTCGCAACATCTGCTATCGAGGGTACTCCTCCCGATGCTTTGTGCGACGAGGGTGATCGTGTTATGGTCCACGTCGGCGCCGCCACTGGCATGATGGGTTGATGTCCTGGTTGTCAGCGAAACTCATTTCGAGCCCCCGCTTCGTTGTTGCGCGGGCTCTTTTTTTGTGCATTTTTAGGCGTGTTATAATAGATGAATAATACTCCCGTAGTGTTCTAAACTCAACACACTCCATCGGTTGGTCGTTCAAGAAGGAATGAATCTCTTGCATTCTTCTTGAATTACGGATTTAAGAATGTGGTATAATGTTTGCTATCATGAAAAAAAACATCCCGCTTATCATAGCCATAGCTTTGCCGGTAGTTCTCATTCTCGCAGTTTTAGGTACTGTTCTCGTACCAAAATTTACAATGTCTCCAGAATACGACTTTATTTACACCGACTACTATTATCAAGGAGGTTTTTACAACGATTTTAATTATTATTACGACATGCAAGATGGCTTTATTGTAAAAAAAGATATTCTGCCGCCACCAGCAGGGCAAGAGTATTTATACAGAAATCGTGTGCCAAGAGACCCTAGTTTGTATTTTTACGATGTAAAAAAAGACACTTCAAGAAAAATTTCCTACGAAGAAGTGCGTGTGCTTAGATTAGAGCCAGGACCAACTTCACCAGACGGGTTTTTGATTGAAAATATATACAGTGATAACGGAATTTTCGATCTGTTCGGCTCGAATTCCGACAGAAACGGCCTGTTTTTGGTTAAAAACGCTTATAAAAAGAAATTAAAAATTCAAAATATGGATTTTTTCTATGGTAATAGTCACACGCCAGCAATTGGTTGGATAAAAAATAACTCAGTTGAACAATAAATAATAAAATAAAATGGACAAACAAACTATTTTAGCGCTTATAAAAGACTCGGTTTTTAAAAATATAATATATAAAAGTGACGTCCTGGATGTTTTTGACGAGCTTCAATTGCAATCAGTCACAAAAAAACGATTGAATGTTTCCCAAATTCTTTATGGGCTTGGTTCAGCAGTGGTTTTGGTCGGCATACTTGTTCTTCTATTCCAAAATTGGCACCTTTTGAATTCTCTAGCAAGAATTTTAATTTCTCTTGGCTCGGGTGTTGCGGCCTATATAATTGGAATGTTGGTGTTTGGAAATAATGAATTGAGAAGATTTTCTATCTTAGCTTACGCTCTCTCACTAATTTTAGTTCCAATTGGTGTCGCAGTAACTTTTTTTGAAATGAATGCGGATTCGAGCAGTCTGGTACTGGCGGCGGGTATGGCATTATATGTAATGGCCATGCTCCTCTATTTCACAAACGCGCTGTTAGAGAAAGTTTCTTTTGTTGGTTTTATTGTTTCGGCGCTCGCTCTCTCAATTGGTTCAGTGATCTTTCTTACTGACACCTCAGAAATAAATTCGTCCTCCATGATCCAGTTCATCACCTCCGGCGCCCTCCTTGTTTTATTTGCTATTTCTTATTTTTTATATAAGAAAGTCGATCTGTTTTTGGCACTGATTATCGCCTTTTCTACCTGGTTGTATTTCTCCGTAATTGGTCTGATTTTCGACAATCACAACACAACTTGGGAAATATACCAGTACGCAACCATTGTTGCCGGTGTGGCGTATATTTTTCTCGGTAAGTTTTTTTCAGGAGAAGATAATCGAAAAAGAATCAATCTGGTACAACCGTTATTTGTTATCGGTCTTTTGGCCGTTCTAGCCGCATCGTTGTCTATCGGTGGTTTTTGGGATGCTATTTATTGGGTAGTAATCTTCGGTGTTATTTATTTGAGTGTAATTATGCACAATAATGTTTTCCTGAAAATTGGAGCTATTTTTCTAATGATTTATATTATTAAAATTTCTGTGAAGTATTTCGCTGGTAGCTTAGGCTGGCCGTTAATGCTCGTCATAACGGGCATATTACTTGTCGCTATTGGTTATTTGACTGTATTTTTAAACAAAAAATACATAACAAACAGCTCTGTCTAAAATGGCGGTAAGAAAATACGACCACAAAAAAATCGAAAAGAAGTGGCAGAAAAAGTGGGCGACAGGAAAAATCTATAAGACCACAGAAGGCGAACGCGAAAAGTGCTACGTCCTTGACATGTTCCCGTATCCTTCCGGCGAAGGTTTGCATGTGGGTCATCCAAAAGGCTACATCGCCACAGATATTTATTCTCGTTTCAAAAGAATGAGCGGTTTTGAGGTGCTTCACCCGATGGGTTGGGACGCTTTTGGTTTGCCTGCAGAAAATTATGCGATAAAAAACAAAACACACCCACGGCTAGCCGTCGAAAAAAATATTAAGCGATATAAAGAGCAACTCTCGATCATCGGTTTCGATTACGATTGGTCGCGCGAAATAAACACTACCGATCCAGCCTATTACAAATGGACACAATGGATTTTCCTGAAGCTTTACGAACGCGGTCTTGCATATGAGTCGCATGAGCCGATAAATTGGTGTCCGTCATGCCAGACCGGCCTCGCTAACGAAGATTTGGAGGCGGGGAAATGCGAACGTTGTGGTTCCGTGGTAGAAAAACGCCCGATGCGACAATGGGTTTTGAAAATTACCGATTACGCGGAGCGCCTACTCGCCGATTTACCACCGCTCAATTGGCCAGAGCATATAAAAGAATCTCAGCGAAACTGGATCGGCAAAAGTGAGGGTGCAGAGATTGATTTTATGGTGAAGTCTGCGGCTGGCGACAATGCGGCCGGAAATTCTGCCGCGTCGGCTGGCGAAAAAATCACCGTATTCACATCGCGCCCAGAAACAATTTTTGGTGCCACATATCTCGTGCTCGCACCGGAGCATAATTTTGTCGCGCAAATTCTTCCATCTCTATCGGCTGAAAATCGGGAAGAAGTCGAAAAATATCTTGCCACCGCGCAAAACAAAACCGAAATCGATCGTACTACAGAAAATAAAGACAAAACTGGTGTGAAGCTCGAGGGACTCGTCGCAATCAATCCCGCAAACGACGAAGAAATTCCTATTTTTGTGGCCGATTACGTTCTTTCTTCATACGGCACCGGCGCAATAATGGCCGTGCCTGCTCACGATGAGCGCGATTTTAGTTTTGCGAAGAAATATGGGTTGCCAATTAAACAAGTTGTCGCGCCGCATTTGATCGATCAAAATAATCCGCCAGTCGACGGAAAAGAAAACACTAAACGCGTTATTGTCCACGCCATCGTAAAACACCCAACCGAAGAAAAATTTATTGCGCTTAAAAATAAAAAATTTCCTTGGAAAACGCCTATTACTGGTGGAGTTGAAGATGGGGAGGAAATAGAAACGGCAATTTGTCGAGAAATTTTGGAGGAAACTGGATACAAAAATCTCAAACTTTTAGATCGTATGCCGTATGTTATTCGAGCAGACTTTTATGCTGCCCACAAAAATGTAAACCGACAAGTAGTTTCAAATATTTTTCTTTTCAAACTTGAAAACTTAGACAAGAATGAAATTGACACATCAGAACAAGAAAAACACGATGTCATTTGGGAAGATTGGTCAAAAATCGATACACTCTCACCTGTTGTCGAGCTCGGTCATATCGTAAATTGGCTAAAAAAGGGTGATCATCCTTATACAGGTGATGGCGTTCTAATAAATTCAACGGATCCGTTTAATGAAAGTGCCACTTCTGAAGCCCGGTCAAAAATCATCGAATTCCTCGCAAAAAAAACCACCGCCATCCTCACCACCAAATATAAAATCCGCGATTGGGTTTTTTCTCGTCAGCGCTATTGGGGTGAGCCGATTCCGATGATTCATTGCGAAAAATGTGGCGCAGTGCCCGTTCCAGAAAAAGATTTGCCGGTCAAATTGCCCGAGGTGAAAAATTATGAGCCAACGGGCACAGGGGAGTCGCCTTTGGCCGCGATTGAGAAATGGGTGAATGTGAAATGTCCAAAATGCGGTGGCAAAGCCAAGCGTGAGACCAATACCATGCCTCAATGGGCCGGCTCGAGCTGGTACTACCTCCGCTTTATGGATCCAAAAAACAGCAAAGCACTTGTAGATCCGGCGAAAGAAAAATATTGGAATCAGGTGGATGTGTATGTAGGTGGAGATCATGCTGTGAGGCACCTTATATATGCGCGTTTTTGGCATAAATTTCTCTACGACATTGGCACAGTGAGCACGAGTGAGCCTTTCAAGCGTCTCGAATTTCTCGGTTTCATTCTCGCTGAAGACGGTCGCAAGATGAGCAAGCGCTATGGCAATGTCATAAACCCAGACGACATCGTTCATACATATGGAGCAGACACGCTTCGCGTGTACGAAATGTTTATGTCGCCATTTTCTCAGACCACATCTTGGGACACGAAGGCCATCATGGGCTCGGAGCGTTTTGTAGAGCGTGTCTGGAGAATTGGTGAACGATTCGCTGGCTTGCTAGGCAAAACAAATTCAGCCGAATTGCTCATATCACTCCACAAGACGATAAAAAAAGTCAGTGAAGACATCGAAACTTTCGGTTTTAACACCGCCATCTCGAGTCTCATGATTCTTTCCCGCGAGCTTGAGCACGCGACAGATTTTACCGCGGAAACTTTAGCAATTTTCCTCAAGCTTTGCGCGCCATTTATGCCGCATGTGACGGAAGAAATTTGGGCGACTCAAAAGCTAGCAAAAAATTCTATTCACAAATCACCGTGGCCGACTTTCGACGCTAAACTCACCGAAAAAAATACCGTGAAGATTGCCATTCAAGTAAACGGCAAGGTTCGCGATGAGGTAAAAGTCGCACCAGATACTGATGAAAAAACTCTCACTGCACTTGCTTTAGAGCGACCAGAAGTAAAAAGGTGGCTCGAGGGTAGGGAAGTCAAAAAAACCGTTTTTGTGAAGGGTCGGATTTTGAGTTTTGTTGTCTAATTTTGACGGCGCACGCACGCTAAAATCGTGCCAAAAATGGTCTAATCAACAGCTTGTCAAGGGCATATTTGACATTTTTAGGGGGAGTGATAGAGTTGGTTATCGAATTAATTTAAGTCATATTAATAGCCGTCAAAAAAGCCATTAAAAACCATATAAAACAATGAGTTCAAAACCAGTTAAACTTTCTTTCAATCCAAAACAAGCTGTCAAGACACTTCTTGCGGCTCTCAACAATCGCTCTAAAGATGTCATTGTCGGCCGATATGGTCTTGGTACTGAGACCAAAAAACTCACTCTTGAGGCTATTGGTAAAAAGTACGGCATTACTCGCGAGCGCGTTCGTCAGATTGAAAATTATTCTATCCAAAATATTCGTAAGTCGAAAGAATACGGCAAAGCCAAGAAATATTTCGATGAGTTAAAAACTTTCATGAAAAGCGCTGGTGGTATCGTTGCCGAACACGATTTTCTTACCCACATCTCTGTTGATAAGTCTGTTCAGAACCATGTCCACTTCTTTTTGGTCATCGGTGAAGAATTTATCAAGCACAAAGAAGATGAAGAGTTTAAGCATCGTTGGCAGATCGACGCCAAGCTTGCCGACCAAATTCACGACTCACTCCGTAAAATCTACGGCGAGCTCGGTGACAACGACATCGTGCCCGAGTCTGAAATCATCGCTTCTTTCTTGGAGTATGTAAAAGATGTCTCTGAAGAATACAAAAACGAAGAAGTTATCAAGCGCTGGCTCTCACTTTCGAAAAATCTCGCAAAAAACCCGCTCGGTGAATGGGGTAAATCTAAGTCGCCAAATATTAGCGCCAAAGGTATGCGCGATTATGCGTTCTTAGTTATTCGTAAACACGGCTCACCGATTCATTTCCGCGAAGTTGCAAAGCTTATCACTGAAGTTTTCAACAAAAAGGCTCATGTCGCCACAACTCACAACGAACTCATAAAAGATCCTCGTTTCGTGCTTGTTGGTCGCGGCCTCTACGCTCTCGCTGAATGGGGTTATATGAGCGGTGTGGTTAAAGATGTTGTAAAAAAGATTATCGAGAAAGAAGGTCCGCTTACAAAAGAAAAAATCATTGAAAAAGTTTTGAAAGAGCGATATGTGAAGCCAAACACCATCCTCGTCAATCTCCAAAATCCAAAATATTTCAAGAAAGATAAGCAGGGTCGCTACAGCATCGCTTAATCTAGGCTAGCGTCATTCGTACTAACAGTCGCTTCTGTCTAAACGGCGGTTGTTTCTGATATAATTCGGCCATATGTCGGACGCGCTTTTCTTCGTATTTAAATATTTGTACAACACAGCGCCTCTCTGGTTGCCAATAGTCCTTTTCATCTCATTTTTTTCTATCTGGCTAAAATATAAGCGCATTCAGTTCATCATCAAGCAGGGTGGAGTCTTGCTGGAGATTCGTTTGCCTAAAGAGATAACCAAAACACCGCTTGCGATGGAGATTTTCTTCACCTCTTTAGTGCAGGGTGGAGCAAGTGATTATTTAAGCACTTTCATAGGAGGAAAAGTTCGTCCGTGGTGGTCTTTTGAGTTGGTTTCCATAAATGGTCAGGTTCATTTTTATGTATGGACACAACCAAAGTTTCGTCAGCTTATAGAGTCTCAACTTTATGCCCAATATCCAGGAGTTGAGGTTGTTCAAGTTGATGATTATGCACCAGAGATTTCTCTCGAAACGGGAACTCATGGCCTTTGGGGTACAACATTTAAACTTACCAAAGATGATGTTTATCCAATAAAAACTTACATTGATTATGGACTCGATCGTGAGCAGAAAGAAGAGTACAAAACTGATCCCATGACTTCCGTTCTGGAATTTTTGGGCTCGGTTGGTCGTGGTCAACAAGTTTGGATTCAAATTCTTATTCGGGCGCATAGAAAACAAACATTTAAAGACGATGCACAGTTTTTGGGCGATTTTTTTGGCAAAATGCGCTGGGGCGCTGAGGCAAAAGATGAAATTCAAAAGAAAATTGATGAATTGCGTCTAGATGAGAGACCACGTCCACCAACAGAAGTCGAAAAAGAAGTTTTGGCCGCACTCCAACGAAGTCAAGCCAAGTTTCCTTTTGAGGTTGGTATTCGTGGTTTCTATATTTACGAAAAAGCAGCTTTTGATTCGGTCAATATCACTGGCCTCATTGGCAGTTTCCGTCAGTACAGTTCGAACGTACTTAATGGTTTTAAGCTCGGCAAATTCACCGATTTCGACTATCCTTGGGAGGATTTCTGGCGCACTCGCCGCAATGCTCGTGAGAAAAAGCTTTTAAACGCCTACAAGCTTCGCTCGTTTTTCTTCCCACCATACAAACATGTTATGGCCAAGCCTTTTGTGCTCAATACAGAAGAATTGGCCACCATCTTTCATCTTCCTGGTGCTGTGGCCTCTACACCAAGCTTGGTGAAGACCCAGTCTCGAAAGGGCGAGGCGCCACCAAATTTGCCGATTTAGCCACTGGCTTCGAAGATTTACCTTAAGGATTTATGTCGCCCACTAAACTCAGAAAAAAAATTGCTAATTTCTTTGGCTCATTAAGTGGCAAATTTTCTACGCTATCTAAAAAACAGAGGCGAGTGGTGATTTTTGTGGTCACTGGTATTTTGATCTGCGCCGTTTTTTGGATTTCTTTTTTTGCGCCGCCGGCGGATTTTCCTAGCGGCAACAGCAAAAGCACTGATGGCATAAAACTTTTCTCTATTTCTGAGGGTGAAACGCTGGGGCAGATCGCTACGGAGCTCAAAAATCAAAATTATATTCGTTCGCCACTAGCTTTTAAGGTTGTGGTTCATTTTGTTTTGTCGGGTGAACGCGATGCGGTGGCTGATGATTATTTTTTCGAAAAACCGCTTAATGTTTTTTCTTTGGCTAAAAGAGTTGTGAGTGGCACGACAAGTATTTCACCGATTAGAGTGACAATTCCCGAAGGATTAAACAAATTTGAAATCGCAGAGCTCCTTGCGTCCAAGTTGCCCAATTTTTCCCCAGAAGTTTTTGTGGCCATTGCGCCCGAAGGCTATCTTTTTCCCGACACATATTTCTTCTCGCCAAAAACTTCAGCCGATTTGGTAATAAAAACGATGACCGAGAATTTTACCAATCAAATTGCTAAGCTAAAAACCGAGTTTAAGATTGAATCTGATGAAAACTTTGGCCCAGAAGGCCAGCCGCTCGAAGATGTGGTGACACTTGCCTCTATAGTAGAAGTCGAGGCCCGACAAATCGAGACCAGAAAGACCATTGCCGGCATCCTTTGGAAACGCATTGAGTTGAAAATGCCACTTCAGGTGGATGTTTCTTTTAAATATATAAACGGCAAAAATTCCTACAATCTAACGAAAGAAGATTTGAAAATTGATTCGCCATACAACACCTATGTCTACGCCGGTCTGCCTCCCACACCTATAGCCAATCCCGGCCTCGTTTCTCTCCGCGCCGCCATCGCTCCAAACGAAACGAGTTTCCTTTTCTTTTTGTCGGATCGATCTGGCACAATGTATTACGCTAAAACATTTGAGGAACACAAAGAAAATCGCATTAAATATCTTCACGTTTTTTAAATAAAATGGCGCAAAATTTATTCATCACCAAAGGCGACGGCACAAAAGAGCCTTTTGATACCGAGAAACTTCGCCAGTCTCTTTTTAAATCTGGAGCGAGTGCTCAGACGGCGGCGCAAATAATTTCTCATGTTGAGCGAGAAGTTCAAAAAGATTCCACCACTTCTGAGCTTTATAAGCATGCATTTTTTCTTTTGCACAAGCTCGAGAAAAAAGCGGCATTCAATTATTCTCTCCGTAGGGCGCTCATGGAACTTGGGCCAACTGGTTTTCCGTTTGAAAAATATGTTGCTCACATTTTTCGCGAACGAGGCTTCACGACACTCACCGGACAGGTAGTGAAAGGCGGTTGTGTTGAGCATGAGATAGACATCGTCGCATGGAATGAAGAGAAACTCATAATGGCCGAGGCAAAATTTCACAATGAAGCTGGTGTGAAGACCGATTTAAAAGTTGCTCTGTATGTAAAAGCTCGTTTCGACGATTTGCGTGAATCGACATTTTTTTATGGTCGCCGCCGCTCGCTCGATGAAGGTTGGCTCATTACCAATACAAAATTTACCACCACGGCCATCGCTTACGGCATGTGCAAAGGTCTCACAATGATCGGCTGGAATTTTCCCGACAAAGGCAATCTCCGCGACATGATCGCCGACGGTAATTTGCACCCAATCACTTGCCTCACCACGCTCACTCGTGGCCAAATGGCGCAAATAATCTCGCGTGGCATGGTACTCTGCAAAGAATTGATCGGTCATCATGATTTGCTTAGAGAAGTCGGCCTTTCAGAGGAAGCGGCGTATAATGTGTTGGAGGAGGTGAAAGATTTTTCTTAACTAAAAATTAAAAACGCGGTATGCCGATGCTTTATCAAAAAAGAAATAGGGGACTTTTCAATCCGAAAGATTCGGCGCCTTTTAAAGTTAGTCGTTCTAAAATTGATTTGTTTTTAGAATGCCCGCGCTGTTTCTATCTCGACCGTCGTCTCGGTGTGCCGCGAACGTCGGGTTTTCCGTTTACATTAAATAGCGCCGTCGACCAACTTCTCAAAAAAGAATTCGATATTCATCGCGCGGCCGGCACATCGCATCCGCTTATGGAAGCGTACGGCATCAAAGCCGTACCTTTTTCTCACGAAAATATGGGAGTGTGGCGAGAAAATTTTGTCGGTGTGCAATGTTTGCACAAGCCAACGAATCTTCTAATCACCGGTGCGGTAGACGACATCTGGGTCAATGAAAAAGGCGAGCTCTCAATAGTCGACTACAAAGCCACGAGCAAAGAGGGCACTGTAAACCTCGACGCCGAATGGCAAAGCGGCTACAAACGCCAGATGGAAACTTATCAATGGCTCTTGCGCCAAAGTGGTTTCGAAGTTTCCGACACTGGCTACTTTGTCTACGCCAACGGCAAGAGCGACCGCGCCGCTTTCGACGGTAAGCTTGAATTCGATGTCATCATCATTCCATATAAAGGCTCCGATGCGTGGATCGAAAAAACTTTATTTAAACTTAAAGAAAACTTGATGCTGTCTAGTGTACCGGCTCCATCGCCAATTTGTGAATATTGTACGTATATAAAGACGGTTAATGGGGAGACTGGGGTGGGAGAAAATTCTGAAGAAAAAGATTTGGATGCGCCAAAGAAAAAAACTGTTACCAAGAAAAAAGTGGCAAGTAAAAAAATTGAGGCGCAATCAGAGAGCTTGTTCTGATTATTTTGTGTTCAATCAAAATTTGACATGTTAGAATATATGTTCTAGTATATTAATTAGAACCAGAAAGGAGGAAGGTATGGCCAAAAACAAGGCGCCCGAGTTTCTTCGACAATACGTTAGAGGAACAAAGAGAAGTTTCGAGAACATTTCCAAAGAGATGAAGACTCCTTGCACTTCACTCAGAGCCTGGATATCTCGAGCGCGATTTCCCGCTGAAGCACTGGAGAGATTCGGCACTATCGTGAATGTGTCTGTGGCTGAGTTGAAAAAGAGGGGAGTAACGATATCGAGAAGTCGCACTAGTCCGGTATATGTTTCAGGAATGAACGACTTAAACATCGTCGCCGTCATTCAAGAGGTGGCGGCAGCTAAGCCGGACTCCGTTACATTACATCAGCTGATCAGGCTTGTGGAGGTAAGGAAACAACTCAACGGAGATCTTACACCGGAACTCGTCTTGAAACTGCTCGAACAAATGAGTCCTACGAAGAAGTAGGTAGTCGTACCCGCCCACCAACGGAAGAAACCGTTCGGGGGGCGGTTTTCTTTTATGATAAAATCATCTTTATGCCAAACTCTATTTCTTCTCCCGAAACTCGAAAAAATCTCCTCAAGCAAGTAAAAGATGAAGTCATGGCACTTTCTGCGTCTCCACTCTATGCCGAGCGAGTTAAAAATGGCGTTTTTCCAGTCATTGGCGAAGGAGATCATTTTGCAAAAATAATGTTTGTGGGCGAAGCGCCGGGGCTAAATGAAGCAAAAAGTGGCCGGCCATTTTGCGGTGCGTCGGGAAGAATTCTTGATGAGCTTTTGGCGTCGGTAGAAATCGCGCGTCAGTCTGTGTATGTTACAAATGTCGTAAAAGACAGACCGCCAGAAAATCGTGATCCGATGCCGGAAGAAATCGCTATTTACGCGCCATTTCTCGATCGTCAGATAGAAATCATTCAGCCAAAAATTATTGCCACACTCGGTCGGTTTTCGATGAATTACATCATGAAAAAATTTGACCTGGACCTTGAACTCGAGCCAATTTCCAAAATTCACGGCAAATCTTTCGATGCGCAGGCTCTGTACGGCCCGATAAAAATTGTCACTTTCTATCACCCAGCTTTCGCACTCTACGGCGGCACGGGCAAAAAGATGCTCCTCGAAGACTTCAAGGTGTTGAAGGGGCTCGCATAATCCAAAAATCTAGTATAATGCCCGTATGAAATCAGCAGAGCTTCGGAGGCGTTTTTTAGGCTTCTTTAAAGATCGCGATCACGCTATTTTACCTTCAGCATCGCTCGTTCCAGAAAACGATCCGACCGCGCTTTTTAATACTGCCGGCATGCAACCGCTCGTGCCATATCTTATGGGTACCAAGCATCCGAAAGGCAGCCGCCTAGCCAATTTTCAAAAATGCGTTCGCACCACAGACATCGAAGACATCGGCGATAAAACTCACGCCACTTTTTTTGAAATGTTGGGCAACTGGTCGCTCGGCGATTATTTCAAAGAAAAAGCGATTGCTTGGAGCTATGAATTTTTAACCTCAAAATCTACCGGTCTAGGCCTCGATCCAAACAGGCTTTATGTCACCGTTTTTTCTGGCGATGAAAATGTCGCGAAAGATATGGAATCTGTAGAAATTTGGGTTAAAGTCGGCATGTCTAAAAATCGGATTTTCTACAAAGATGCCGATTCAAACTGGTGGCCAGCCGTGAAAAAAACGACAGGCGATAATCAAACGGACAGCGGCTGGACAGGTCCAACCGGCCCAAGCACCGAAATGTTTTACGATGTTTCGGGCGATGTCGGTGATCTTGAATCGATAGAGGATTTTATCGCCGCCGAAGACTCGCAAAAAATTGTTGAGATATGGAACGATGTCTTCATGGAATATGAGAAGCAAAATGGCAAGCTTATTGGTCGACTAAATCAAAAAAATGTCGACACTGGTGCCGGTTTTGAGCGTCTGCTCATGGTCATGCAAGGCGTCGACAATATTTTCGACATTGATATTTTCGAAAAAATCTTCGGCGAAGCAAAAAAAGTTTCGTCTTCACTCAGATCACAAAGAATCATCGCCGACCACATCCGCACTGCCGTGTTTATGATTGTCGATGGCGTTTTGCCTTCGAATACAGACAAAGGATATATTTTGCGTCGTCTTTTACGCCGCGCAATTTTCCTAACCGACGAGAAAAATTTATCTGCTGAAGAGATCGTCAGCTTTGTAAATGCCGTCGCACATACTTATGAAGAAGTTTATCCGGAAATAAAGGCCAAATCCGATCAAATCACGGCGGTAATCACCTCCGAATCAGAAAAATTTAAAAAAACTCTCGAAAAAGGCTTGGCGATGCTCGAAAAAAGATTCTCTAGCTATCCAGCCGATGGCAAAACCATCACCGGTCAAGAAATATTCGAGTTTTTCTCAACTTACGGTTTTCCTGCCGACTTAGTTTCTGATTTTGCTAAAAAGAACAACATTTTCATCGACTTGGCCGGCTTCGACCTAGAAATGGAACGACATCAAAACCTCTCTCGAGCTGGCGCCGAGCAAAAATTCAAAGGTGGTCTTGGTGACACTAGCGAAATGTCAGTGAAGTATCACACCGCTACACATCTTTTGAATGCCGCACTTAAAAAAGTTCTCGGTGACGGGGTAAATCAAAAGGGAAGCAATATCACACCAGAGCGTCTACGTTTCGACTTTTCTCACGATGCAAAAATGACAGACGAGCAGAAAAAAGCTGTCGAAGATATTGTGAATGAAAAAATCACCGCCGCTCTGCCTGTTTCTTTTGAATCAATGTCGCTCGAAAAAGCTCGCGAGCTCGGTGCGGTGGGTGTTTTCGGTGAACGATACCCCGACACAGTAACTGTCTATACAATCGGCGGGCAAAACGCGACGGTTGGCGACAAAAGCAATGAAATTTTCAGTCGAGAGATTTGTGGTGGACCGCATGTAGAAAACACCCAAGAGCTCGGTCGTTTTAAAATTGCCAAAGAAGAAGCTGTATCCCAAGGCGTCCGGCGCATAAAAGCCACGCTTGAGTTATAATTAATGATTAATGGCTTTCTCTTTTTTTTCCAACAAACAAAATTCTCAATCTCGGATCGTGATCGACATTGCTAGTGGAAGCATTGGTGGCGCAGTGGTCTTTCTAAGTGGTGCTGGGAATGGCAAAACCACTTCGCGACCAAAGATCGAATATCAAACAAGAATTTCTCTGCCTATTCGCGCCAAAATCGACTCAGTGTCTTTAATGTCGGACACCAAACAGGCACTAGAAAAAGTTTTAGGAGAAATTCGCAAAAATTCCAAAGCGAAATTTACCGAAGTCGATGTCGTCTGCTCGTCGCCTTGGTTTAGCGCTCGCACAAGGGGAGTATCGTATGAAAAAACGGAGGCCTTTTTTGTGACAGAAAAACTCATCAGAGAAATTACCGTGAAAGAGTCGGCTAAAATGAAATCCGAAATGGACGCCGGAGTGCTCTCTATAGAGGAGCGCATTGCCCATATCCGACTCAACGGCTACGAGAGTCAAAATCCTCTTGGCAAAAAGGTAAAAAGGCTCGATCTCTTGCTTTTTGCAAGCTTCATTCCAAAAGATTTCGCCGAGCAGACGACCCATTCAATAGAGGCAATTTTACCCGCAAAAAGGATTATTTTTCACTCGCTACCTTTCGTAAGTTTTCATACTTTTTCAAGAATTTGGCACACGGAAAAACAATTCGCTTTTATGCACATTGGCGCAGAGCTTAGCGAATTTCTATTGGTAGACGGCGGAGCAATCGCCGAAACTCTTTCTTTTCCAGTCGGTGTAAATCATTTGGTGCGATCGATCGCCGCAAGCCAAGATGTTTCTAAAGAGCTGGCCGCCACCTCTCTTGCCACATACAGTCGCGGTGGAGCCGACGCCGCATTCAATAAGCGTATCGAGACAGACACATCTTCCATAAAAGAAGAGTGGCTAGCTTACATCGATCAGGTTGTGCGCGAAAGCTTGCCCGATCATCACTCCGTACAAAAAATGTACATTTCTGCCGACAGTGACACCGGCCCTTTCTGGACGCAAGCCGTTCATCCTCATATTCAGAATGCTGTATCACTCGATGCCACAACACTCGAATCATTCGTAGAACACTCACCAGCTATCAAGCTCGACCTTTCACTCGCCGTCGCTGTTTTATATTTCAACAATCTACACACTTAATTATTCAGGTTAAATTATTTACTTTAGTTTGATTGTCGCGTAAAATAAAAAAATATGCCGAAGAAAATTGTAGAAGATGTCCTACCTCCTCCCCGTCGCTCTATCAGAAATGTCCCTCTCTCGGACTCTAAAATCATAAAAGAAAGAAAGCCGAGGGCTCGTCGCTCGAGTGCTTTTTCCGATTCGCCAACAAGCTCAACAGAAAATATCACACGCTCAGAAATTACCGAAGAAAAAGCTCAGTTCGAAATCGAAAATGTTGTTACTACCCCGGAGGGCACTATTAGACGGCGTAGACTTTTGGTCTGGGGCGGAGTCACTGTCGCTTTCGTTTGTCTGATTTATTTCTCCTCAGTCTTTTTTGTTAGAGCAAGTGTGGAAATAGTTCCAAAGCAATGGACAGCTGATGTAAACACTTCGTTCAACACTGTCGACTACAATCTAATCACTGTAAGCGAAGAGGTGAGCCGTGTTGTGCCAGCCACCGGCACAGAAGAAGTGAAGGAGAAAGCCTCTGGCGATATCATCATTTACAACAACCACAGTAGTGCATCACAAGCGCTCATTAAAAATACTCGTTTTCAAACCCCAACTGGTAAAATTTTTAGAATCCAAGACGCTGTCACCGTACCCGGTAAAAAGACTATTGGCGCCCAAAGCACACCAGGAAGTCTAAGGGTTAGAGTCTACGCGGATGTGGCTGGACCAGAACACAATGTCGGCCTAGCTGACTTCACTATCCCTGGCTTTGCCGGCGACGCTCGTTTCAAGAATATAACCGCAAAATCCGACCCCCAAAGCCCCATACATGGTGGTTTTGTGGGTATGGTAAAAAAGGCCAAAGAGGCCGATGTTCAAGCGGCCTCAGTTTCCATGGAAAAAGAGCTCACGGCTATGTTGAAGTCTCGAGCTCTTACCCAAACGCCATCAGACAAAGTATTTTTTGGTAACGGAGCAAAAATAACCTTTGAAAATGTCGCCCTCGCATCCGGAGCCGGTGAAGAATCTGGCAATTCAAAATCAATCAGAAAAAAGGCCACTCTGGTGGGAGCACTTTTTGATAAGGAAAAAATCGTAGCCGAATTTGCAAAAGCTGGCTCATTTCCAAAAGAAGCGCCGATCGATCCGCTCGAAGTCGAAAATATCGAATCGCTCTCGTTCTCGTTTAAAGATAAGAGTGAATCCGGCCTCTCATCATCAGAACCAATAAAATTCGATCTTATTGGCAAAATAAATATCATCGCTAAAGTAGATTCTGACGCACTTCGCACCGCCCTTGTGGGCAAAAAAGCCTCGGATTTTAGCCAAATAATCTCGTCAAATCCTTCTGTATCCTCAGCAAAATTAAAGATGTATCCTGGTTGGGTTAGAAGCCTGCCGCGCTCTGCAGATAGAATAAATATTGAGATTGAGCCATAAGCGGGCCATAGGTAGTTGACTCTATAATGCCTTTTCTGTTAGTATGTGAGCCATTGCGTTTAAAGCGATGACAGTGAATAAACAGCCGATTGAAAAGATAATAGGAGTCGTCACAGAAACGCTGCCCAACACATTATTCAGGGTAAGACTTAGTGGCCAAGAGACCGACACTTTGTGCTATCTAGCTGGCAAAATGCGGCTTCATAGGATCAGAGTTTTGCTTGGAGATAGGGTAGAGGTGGAGCTCGAGCCGTATGGTGGCAAGGGTCGGATTACAAAACGTTTATAAAACGCCTAAAAAATGCGCGTAAAATCGTCAGTCAAAAAATTGTGTGCTTCATGCCAAGTAGTCCGTCGTAAGGGCTATGTTTACATTGTCTGCAAAGCCAATCCTCGCCATAAGCAACGCCAAGGCTAAATTTTCATAATAGAAGACTAAAAAATATATGCGTATATTAGGTATTACTATCCCAGAACAAAAACGACTTGAGGTTGGCCTCACGACTCTTTATGGTATTGGCCGCCCTCTCGCTAAGAAAATCTTGGCCGATGCAAAAGTCGATTTCGGAAAAAAATCTAAAGATCTAACTGCCGACGAAGAAAACGCTATCAGAAAGATCGTCGAAGCCATGAAGATTGAGGGCGATCTAAAGCGCGAAGTGGCTGGAAATATCAAACGCCTGAAAGACATTAAAGCCTACCGCGGCCTCCGCCATGCTCGCGGCCTACCGTCTCGTGGTCAGCGCACAAAAACCAATTCCCGTACTCGTCGTGGCAATGTTCGCAAGACGATGGGAAGCGGTAAGCGTACTGTTGATAAGAAATAAAATATATGGGAAAGAAAAGAATTGTAAAAAATGAAGGGGGTGAAGCTAAGTCTGGCGATTCAGTTGCCAAGGCTCCTTCAACCTCATCAAAGAAGCGCATTGAAGTTGGCCGACTTTGCGTTGAGTCTACATACAATAATACAAAGCTCGCCCTTACAGATATGAAAGGCGCTACTTTAGCCTGGTCTTCTAGCGGTTCTCTTGGTTTTCGTGGCGCAAAGAAGGGCACGCCTTTCGCGGCGGCTAAGGTGGGGGAGACTCTCGCCACAAAGGCTCAAGCTATTGGCATTAAGGAAATCACTGTCGTTATTAAAGGTGTTGGCTCTGGTCGCGAAGCTGCTGTTCGCGGCTTTATTTCTAAAGGTATTGGCCTTCTTTCCGTAACAGACGAGACTCCGGTGCCTCATAATGGCCCGAAGCCTAAGAAACCTCGCCGAGTCTAATAAAAGCAAGGCCACCGATCAAATTTTTATAAAACCAAAATGATTATCAAATCAAAATACAAAATTGCCCGAAGAGTTGGCGCTCCAATTTTTGAGAAAACTCAAACTCAAAAGTTTGCAATGCGAAGCGAGAAGAAAGGCTCCGCCGTCGGTGCTGGTGCTAAAGGCAAAAAAGGTGGTCGTCAAAAGTCTGAGTTCGGTCTACAAATGATCGAAAAGCAGAAAGCTCGTTTCACCTACATCCTTTCAGAACGTCAATTTTCAAACTACGTCAAAAAAGCGATCGCCAATAAGACAAACACCGTCGCCACTCTTTTTAGCCTTCTTGAGCGCCGCTTAGACAACACTGTCTATCGCCTTGGCTTTGCGCCCACTCGCGCCGCCGCTAAGCAGCTTGTCTCCCATGGTCACATAAATGTAAATGGCAAACGCGTATCAATCCGCTCGTATCAAGTGAGCTTGGGCGAAGTTGTGGGTATTCGCGAAAATAGCAAGGCAAAAACTATTTTTGTGAACCTCGATCAAGCACTCAAAGATCGCGAAGCGCCGATTTGGCTTAAGCGAGACGAAGCAAAGCGCGAGGGTACGGTGGTGAGTTTGCCAGACATCAGTAAGTCGGAGACAATGTTCGACCTTAATACTGTTGTCGAGTTTTATAATAGATAATTTGCCAGCTTTTAATTAATAAAAATTTTATGATTCATCATTCAATCGTTTTGCCATCAAAGCCAAAGATCATCAAAGAAGATGAGTTTTCTGGCGTTTATGAAATAGACGGACTTTATCCTGGATATGGCCAGACTTTGGGCAACTCCCTTCGCCGCATCATTCTCTCTTCTCTTCCTGGCGCCGCTGTCACTTCTGTAAAAATCCCTTCTGTTAGCCACGAATTTTCTACCGTCCCAGGTATTACTGAAGATGTCATCAACATCCTTTTAAATCTCAAAAAAGTCCGCTTTATGATGCTCACCGAAGAACCACAGGTGCTCTCTCTAAAAGCTAAAGGCGCTGGCGTTCTCACTGCGGCCGACATAAAGCTCCCCGGTCAAGTAAAAGTTCTAAATCCTGAGCAAGTTATCGCTCATGTGACAGACAAAAGCGCCGAGCTTAATGCCGAAATCACAATAGAAAGAGGTTTGGGCTATGTTGCCAAAGAGGCTTTGCAGAAAAATCGCGTTGATATTGGCACAATCACTCTCGATGCCATTTTCACGCCCATTAGAAAAGTGAGCTACGAAGTGGAAAACATGCGCGTTGGTGATCGCACCGATTTCAACCGTCTTCGAATCTCTATTGCTACAGACGGCACAATTTCTGCCCGTGAAGCTATTGAAAAATCCATCGAAATAATGATCAATCAACTCAAGGCAATCATCGGCTTCAAAGAAGAGGAAATTATTTCTAAAGACAATCAATCCAAAATGGCCGGTGATGTAGGTGAGACAAAAGAGCTCGATGCCGAATTTCTTAAGACTCGCATCGAATCACTCGAGCTTTCTCCAAGAACTCAAAACGCCCTAACCGCCGCTAATATCCGCACCGTTGGTGGCCTCGCTCGCAAGAAAGAGAAGGATATCCTAGAGATCGAAGGTCTTGGTGCCAAAGGTATTACCGAAATCAAAAAAGCTTTGGGCAATTTTGGTATCGGACTAAAATAACCAAGCAATAATTTATCTGACATGAATCACGCTAGAAAAAACAGAAAATTCGGCCGAGAAAAGAACCAGAGAGTGGCTCTAATGAAAACTCTCGCCACTTCGCTTATTGAACGCGAAAAAATCACCACCACTGAAGCTAAGGCCAAATCTCTTCGACCAGCCGTCGAAAAATTGATCAGCCTTGGTAAAAAAGGTACACTAGCTAGCCGACGCCTTATCGTTAGCCGGACAAACGAAAGAGCGGCTCGCAAGGTGTCTACGACCCTCGCAGAGAAATATAAGGGCCGAAGTGGTGGTTACACTCGCATCTTGAAGCTTCCTCGCCGCCTTGGGGATGGTAGCCCGATGGCGATAATCGAGCTGGTATAAAGAAATTTTGACCACGAAAACGACATGAAAACAGTAAAATACACAATCGATGCAAAAGATAAAAAGTTAGGACGAATCGCGAGCGAAGCGGCGGCCCTTCTTATTGGCAAAAGTCTGCCAGATATGAGCAAAAATGCCGTTCCTGATGTCAGTGTTCATATTGAAAATGTTTCAAAAATCTCTTTCAATCCTAAAAAAGTTTCTCAAACAAAGTTTTTGAAGCATTCTGGCTATCGTGGTGGCCTATATGCCACATCAATGGATGAGCTTATCGAGAGAAAAGGTTACGGCGAATTGATGCGCAAAACCATTTATGGTATGTTACCGACCAATAAGCTACGGTCTAGAATGATCAAAAATCTTGTTGTTACCGAATAAATATATGACTGAAGAAAAAAGATACATCGAAGCTGTCGGCCGCCGTAAAACTGCTATTGCTCGCGTACGTATGTTTGAGGCGTCAAAAACCAGCTTCACAATAAACAACGATCGAGACCTCGTGGAATATTTTCCAACAGAAAAGCTCCAAATCATCGTTCAGGAAGTTTTTTCAAAACCAAAAATCGGCCTTCATTTTAAAATTACAGCCATGATCCAAGGCGGTGGCATCAATTCTCAAGCCGAAGCTCTTCGCTTGGGTATCGCCCGCGCTCTCATTATTTACGACGCAGAATTACGCGCCAAGCTGAAGCCAATCGGTTTCCTTACTCGAGATCAACGAGCAAAAGAACGACGTAAATTCGGCTTGAAGAAAGCCCGCAAGGCTCCTCAGTGGTCGAAGCGCTAAAAATATGTCAGAACAAAACATCAATAAAAAAAATCAGGGTGACGAGAATATTGATGAAATGGAAGAGACCGACGAAATGACAGTCGAGGAAGATGCTGACGCATCAGAAAATGCTTTTGGTGGAGAGGCTAAAAACACCATCGTCAAGCTTCGCGAGCGCCTGAAGCAGGCTGAGTCGGAAAAACAAGAATATCTAAACGGCTGGCAAAAAACTCGGGCTGATTATGTAAACAGTCGTAAAAATGATGAAGAGGAGCGACGTTTGTTCGCTAAATTTGCTGAGGCTGGTCTTATAAGCGACATTCTGCCGGTTTTAGACAGCTTCGATATAGCGTTTGGTAGGGAAGTCGAGTGGAAAAATTTACCAGAAGAGTGGCAAAAGGGTGTGAGGAACATTTACAACCAACTGACATCGACTCTCACGGCCAGAGGTTTGAAATCTATGCACCCAATCGGCGAAATTTTTGACCCATCGAAACACGAAGCGGTGGCTAATGTCCAAACGAGCAAGAAGGACGAAGACCACAAAATACTCGATGTTATTCAGAAAGGTTACACTCTGCACGACAAGCTTATACGAACGGCAAGGGTAAGAGTTGGCGAATATGTTTCTGAGGTGTAAAATAGGCTTTCCAAAGAGAAATTTAGAAGAATTTAGAAAAATTTATAAGATAATTTGATCAATTAATAAAATTTATGTCAAAAATTATAGGCATTGATCTTGGAACAACAAATTCAGCCGTCGCCATAATGGAAGTCGGCAATCCAAAAATTCTTGAAAACGCCGAGGGTGCGCGCACCACTCCTTCTATAGTCGCCATTTCAAAAACCAACGAGCGTTTGGTCGGCCTTTTGGCTAAACGCCAAGCTGTTACCAATCCAAAAAACACTGTTTTCGGTATTAAACGCTTCATCGGCCACAATTTTGACGATCCGGCCGTTCAACAAGATCAGAAATCTGTACCGTATGAGATGACTAAGGGAACAGACGGTGGCGTGATGGTCACCCTCGCTGGCAAGCAGTACCGTCCAGAAGAAATCTCAGCGATGATTCTCCAAAAGCTAAAAGCTGATGCCGAAGCAAAAATCGGCGAGAAAATTACCGAAGCTATCATCACCGTACCAGCATATTTTAACGATGCTCAAAGAAAAGCTACGAAAGACGCCGGAAAAATCGCTGGCTTGGATGTGAAGCGCATCATAAACGAGCCGACAGCCGCCGCTCTTGCCTATGGCTTAAATAAAAAGAACAACGAAAAGATAGTCGTCTTCGATTTCGGTGGTGGCACATTCGATATCTCTGTCCTCGAAGTGGGCGACAATGTCGTCGAGGTAAAATCTACAGACGGCGACAGTCATCTAGGTGGTAAAGATATCGATCAGAAAATTATTAATTGGCTAGCAGAGCAATTTCAAAAAGAGCAGGGGATTGATTTGCGAAAAGATGCTTTTGCTATTCAACGCCTCGATGAAGCGGCGGAGAAAGCCAAAATTGAGCTCTCTACAGCTCTTGAAACTGAGATAAATATTCCATTCATCACTTCTGGTGCTGATGGCCCAAAACATTTCCTTCTAAAAATGAGCCGCGCCAAGCTCGAAGAACTCACCGAAGAATTTATCGACCGCGCAATGATGATCACTAAACGCGCCATGGAAGCGTCGCCTTTTAAAGTCGGCGAAATAAACGAAGTCATTTTGGTGGGTGGTCAAACACGCATGCCAAAAATGATCGAAAAAGTGAAGGAATTTTTCGGCAAAGAGCCGAACAAATCCATCAATCCAGACGAAGTCGTAGCCCTCGGCGCGGCGGTGCAGGGTGGCATCATCACTGGCGATGTCAAAGATATTCTTTTGCTCGATGTTATTCCACTTTCTTTCGGCATCGAAACAATGGGAGGTGTGGCCACGAAGCTTGTTGAAAAAAATACGACTATTCCGGTCTCTCGTTCTCAAACATTTTCTACCGCCGCTGATAATCAAACATCTGTAGAGATTCATGTTATTCAAGGCGAGCGCCCAATGGCAAGTGACAACAAAAGCCTCGGCCGTTTCATTCTTGATGGTATTCCGCCGGCTCCACGCGGCTTACCACAGGTGGAAGTTTCTTTCGATGTAGATGCGAACGGCATTCTAAGTGTAAAGGCTAAAGACAAGGCCACAAACCGCGAACAATCCATCCGTATCGAAGCCAGCTCCGGTCTTTCTAAAGAAGACATTGAGCGCATGAAAAAAGATGCCGAACTCCACGCCGACGAAGATGCCAAGAAAAAAGAGGTTATCGAAGTGCGTAATTTGGCCGAACAACTCATTTACACTGCCGAAAAATCCCTCCGTGATCATGGCGACAAAGTTCCCGAAGATACCAAAAAATCAATTACCGAAAAAGTTGATGCTCTGAAGAAAGAAAAAGATGGCGATAATAAAGAATCAATCACAGCGGCCACCTCCGCACTTTCGAGCGAGCTCCAAAAAATCGGTGAAATAATTTCTAAAGCTGGTCAAACATCGCAACCCTCTTCTGACGCACAAGCTGGTGATGAAAAAAAAACAGACGAGCCAAAAGAGCCGTCTCGCGACGCTGATTTCACAAACAACGCTTAGGGTTGGCACAAAAATAAAAAAATGGCAAAAGATTATTACAAAATTCTTGGTGTTGATAAAAATTCATCCAAGGATGATGTAAAAAAAGCTTTTAGAAATTTAGCGCATAAATATCACCCAGATAAAAAGGGTGGAGATGAAGCTAAGTTTAAAGAAGTGAGTGAGGCCTACAGCGTTCTCGGAGACGATCAAAAACGCACTGAGTACGACAGATATGGCCATGCTTGGGCCGGTGCGGGTCAAGGTGGTGCGCAAGGTGGCCAAGCAGGAGGTTTTGACTTCTCACAATTTGCCGGTGGCGCTGGTGGCTTTGAAGGATTCGATTTTAACGAAATCATAAACGATTTCTTCGCTGGTGGTGGCCGTGGTGGTGGCACAGCTCACGCACGCCGAGGTCGAGATATCTCCATCGATATCGAACTCTCTTTCGAAGATGCCGCTTTTGGTATTGAGCGAAGCGTTTTGCTAAATAAGACAAGTCCTTGCGACACATGTAAGGGCAGTGGTGGTGCTCCTGATACAAAGTTTGCTACCTGCAAGACATGCAACGGCCGTGGAAAAATAAAAGAAGTCAAAGGTACATTCTTCGGTTCATTTGCTACAGAACGAGTATGCGACATTTGCACCGGCCAAGGTAAAACTCCAGAAAAGCGTTGCTCTACCTGCCACGGCGCTGGTATCACCCGCAAAGAACAGGAGATAAAGGTAAAAATTCCTGCAGGAATAGACAACGGCGAAATGATACGCATGACTGGCATGGGCGAAGCAATTACCGGTGGTCAAGCAGGGGATCTTTATATAAAAATCCATGTCCGCCCACATGCAGTTTTCAAAAAAGATGGTCGCAATCTAATAACGAATTTGAATATCAAGCTTTCCGAGGCTTTACTCGGCGCTGAAAAAACCATCAAAACTCTCGATGGCGATATTAAATTAAAAATTCCTGAGCATGTGGCTTTTGGCGAAGTCTTACGCGTCCGTGGCCGTGGTATTCCTGATGAAAGAAAACAGCGCGGCGACATTTTGATCCGCGTAATCATCGACCTACCTAAAAAACTTTCAAAAGAATCTAAAAAAATTATTGCCGAGCTACAGAAAGAAGGTTTATAAGTCTATTTACAATTCCAATAAACAGGCGTACTATTTTCCGCCAGAGGGTAAGGGAATGGCTTTTACTCTAAGTACGCACATTTGTTGTTTTAATGGAAGGATTCATCATGCCTGGCTTGGAAGCTAAAAAGGCAAAAGGGTCGTCAAGGAGGACTGGTGGCTGGGGATTCTTGCTCAAGCGATGGGGAAAGCTCAACGCCAAGCACGATGCGCTTGTCGACATCATCAGAGACCTTGGCGGTGAAAACGACGATGACCTCGACCAGAACCCAGACCACTCCATGGTCGAGTGTTTGATCTTGGCTCGGATGAAACCAAATCCGCGTCGACCGAGTCGAACTAAAACAAAGTTTTCTTAGGGTGCAGAAGAGGGTACAAACGAAACATGGGAGTATGGGGTAGACGAAAAACGCCGGCAAAAAATCATCCGGCGTTTTTATTTTGTCCATTTTTTGCTATTATTTACGGCACAATGTCTAAAGATAAAGAAAATCGGGAGAAAACCCTCCTTTCCGGCGTAAAGCCCACCGGCCGGCCGCATATCGGCAATTATTTCGGCGCCATTCGTCAGTTTATTGACCTGCAAAAAGATTACAAAAGTTTCATCTCCATTGTCGATTTACACGCATTAACGTCTGTCCAAAATGCCGCCGAACTTCGCGAGTCAACATTAAATGTCGCCATAGATTTCTTGGCACTTGGAGTTGATCCTAAAAAAGTTACCCTATTTAAACAGTCAGACATTCCTGCCCACACCGAGCTCACCTGGATTTTCAATTGCCTCACAACCATGCCATATCTCATGCGCGCTCACGCTTACAAAGATGCGCAGAGCAAAGACAGAGAGGTGAACGTCGGCCTTTTCGATTATCCAGTACTCATGGCCACAGATATTTTGCTTTACGATGCTGATGTGGTGCCTGTTGGCCAAGATCAAAAACAACATTTGGAAATTGCTCGCGATATTGCTGAAAAATTCAATCGCACATTTGGTGAGACTTTTGTATTGCCAGAGCCGCTCATTCAGGAATCCGTTGGCTCTGTGCCTGGCACCGATGGTCGCAAAATGAGTAAAAGTTATGGCAACACGATTGGCCTTTTTGCCACGAAAGCTGAAATCGCTGAAGCAGTGATGAAAATTCCCACCGATTCAAAAGGTGTAAACGAGCCGAAAGATCCAGCTACCTGCAACGTTTTTGCTCTCCACAAGCTCTTTGCAAGCGATTCACAACTCGTCGAGCTCGATCGGCGTTATCGCGAAGGTTTAATCGGCTATAGAGAATCGAAAGAAATTTTAGTTGATCAAATAGAAGCTTTTGTGAAGCCGCTCAGAGAAAAAAGAGAAGCTGTAGCCGCCGATAAAGAAGCGGTGATCGCCATTTTGTCTGCTGGTGCGGAAGTTGCCCGAGAAATCACAAATAAAAAAATGGAGATCGTACACGAGCGCACGGGCTTGTCGTTTTAGAAACTAATGGCTTACACTGTCCGCACAGAGCATTTTGAGGGGCCGTTAGAAGTTCTACTTTCGCTTATTGAAAAAAGGAAAATGCACATTGGGCAGATTTCGCTCGCATCAGTGACCGACGACTTTATTTCGTATGTCGAAAAAGCTGAAAAATTTCCGATAGGTGAGAGTGCGCATTTTGTTTTAATTGCGTCTACACTTTTACTCATAAAATCCAAATCACTTTTACCAACACTTGAACTCTCTGAAGAAGAGCAGGGGAGTATGGAGGATTTGGAGAAGCGTCTGCGTGAATATCAGAAAATCAAAGCTCTTTCTGTCGGGCTGCGAAAAATTTTTGGCACAACACCACTTTTTTCGCGCGAAGAATCAAGCAAAATTGTGTCAGTTTTTTCTCCAGATGATGAAACAAAACTCGACAGCATTCGTGCGGCCATAAGAAGAGTGCTCGAGCAGATACCAAAAGTCGAACGCTTGCCACAGGTAGTGGTGAAAAAAGTCATGAGTCTTGAAGAAATGATTTCGCGGCTCACCGAACGCATCACATCAAACCTAAAAACGAGTTTTCGCGAATTTGTTGGTGGTCAAGGCGGCGAACTTGAAAAAACAAATGTTATTGTGAGCTTTCTAGCTCTACTCGAGCTCGTGAAGCGCGGGTCAATACTTGCGAGCCAAGAACATCCACTTGAAGAAATCCAGATAGAAACAACAAGTGTTGGTTTGCCTAAATACAATTAAAATAAAGAAATGGCTGAATCAAGTTTAACAATTGAAGCAAAAATAGAAGCTGTTTTATTTTTTAAAGCCGAGCCGGTGTCAGTTTCAAAATTGGCGGAAATTTTAAGCGCAGATAAAGTCAATGAGACAGAGATCAAGGCGGCTTTGATGAGCTTCGAAAAAAATCTCTCGGGTCGAGGCTTGGTTTTGGTGCGAAATGGAAACGATGTGATGCTTGAAACTGCTCCTGAGGCGGCTACACTCATGGAGTCGCTTATAAAAGAAGATCTTTCACGGGAAATCGGCCGTGCTGGACTCGAAGTTTTGTCTATTGTTCTTTATCGCGGACCAGTTACCAAAAGAGACATCGACTATATCCGTGGGGTCAACTCCAGCCTCGTTTTGCGAAATCTTTTAATCCGTGGCTTGGTGGAAAGAGCAGACGAACGCGGAGCGCGAGGGAGTTTTATCTACAGACCAACCTTTGCCTTACTATCACATTTAGGGTTAAAAAATATCGAAGAATTACCAGAGTATGATATTGTCAATAAGGAGATCGGAGAATTTGAGACGAAAAATGATGAATCATAGCCATTTTTTCAACAAAGACCTAGACCAAACAGCTACAAGAAACATCAGCTTTTTTTTGCTGGTTTTGGTTTTTCTAGTACTCGTATTGTCTATTTCTACAAGTAAAAATCGCGAAAGACGGGTTGATGAAATACGATCAAATGTCGTGATTGAAAATGAGACTGTCCAAAACCCTTTTAAAAATCTTTACATCGAAGCAAAGTCCGCGATTGTCTGGGACATTGGCCACGGGAAGGCGATTTTTGAAAAAACCGCCGACAAAAAAATGCCCCTAGCATCACTCACTAAGCTTGTCACTGCCGCTGTGGCCCTAGAAAATTCCAAAGACCTTACAAGCATCTCTATCGATAACGAATCTTTATCGGCTGAAGGCGACACCGGTCTACGCTCTGGCGAAAAATTCAGCATCCGCGAACTTTTGAAAATAGTTTTAGTATCTTCTTCAAATGATGGAGCTAGAGCAATTGCTTCAGCGGTTGGCGCTACGATGCCACGCAGTGTTTCTACCGAGGCGGGTGATGAAAATGTACAAGCTTTCGTTGGCGCAATGAATGAGTTTAGCCAAAAAAATGGACTCATGGAAAATAATTTTCGCAACGAGCACGGCTTAGATATTTCTAAAGAAGAAGATGCTGGTCGTGGCTCAGCGCGTGAAATCGCCACTCTTTTGGAATATTTAATGAAAAATCATCCGGAAGTTTTGGAGGCGACGGCTAACGGTGAACTTACGGTGTATTCAGCTCAAGGTGTACTCCACAAATTAAAAAACACCAATCGTATTGTCGATTCAGTGCCGGGCATTTTAGCTTCAAAAACTGGCTACACAGAGCTTGCGGGTGGCAATGTGGCAGTAGTTGCCAGTCCTGGCCTTGAAGGTCCTTTTGCCATTGTCGTTCTTGGTTCATCCTACGACGGTCGATTCTCTGATTTAGAAAAATTGTCGGCAGCGACTATAAAATATTTGGATGTGGGCGGCAACAAAAAAATAGATCCGATTTAAAAACATGATTATCGACATTGTAAAAGTTTTCTTACCATCAGTTACAGCCTTCGCGATTGGTATCGCTATTACGCCCTTTATTACGCACCATCTTTACAAATACAAGCTTTGGAAAAAACAGAGTGTACAAAAAACCATCGACGGACGAGAGGCCACCATTTCTGCCTCTCTTCACAATGATGAGGTGAAAAAAACGCCTAGAATGGGCGGTTTAGTCGTCTGGTGGTCGGTAGCATTCACCGCTCTCATTTTTTGGCTGGTTTCTTATATAACCAAAACAGAAATTTTCACCAATCTCGACTTTTTGAGTAGAAATCAGACATGGCTTCCGCTTGCCACACTCATCCTCGGCGGCATTGTGGGTTTTGTAGACGATTTTCTAGGCACTCAAGGCGGGGCGGGTAAGGGTGGTTACATCGGTGGCGGATTATCTTTAAAAAAGCGCCTACTCATCGTGGGTCTTATGGGCTTATTTTGCGCCTGTTGGTTTTATTTTAAGCTCGATATAAACACAATCGGTTTGCCAATAATCGGCGATTTTTATCTCGGACTATTTTTCATCCCACTTTTTATAATTGTGGTTATTGGCATATATTCTGGCGGCGTTATAGACGGCATCGATGGCCTCTCTGGCGGTATTCTTGGTTCGATTTTTGCCGCATACGCTGGCATCGCCTTTTATCAAAACCAAATCGACCTTGCAGCTTTCTGCGCTGTGGTAGTGGGCGCAATTTTAGCTTTTCTATGGTTCAACATTCCACCCGCCAGATTCTTTATGTCTGAAACTGGCACAATGGGTCTCACGATCACCCTGGCCGTCGTAGCTTTTATGACAGATTCTCTTGGTGGAGGATATGGCGTTATTGTTCTGCCAATTATCGCCCTCCCACTCATCATCACATCGCTTTCAAGCCTCATACAAGTCACTTCCAAACGCCTAAGGAACGGTAAAAAAGTTTTTATGGTCGCACCGATTCATCATCATTTTCAAGCTATCGGCTGGCCCGCTTATAAAGTCACGATGCGTTTCTGGATCATCGGTGTCATTTGCGCCCTTCTTGGTATGACTCTCGCTCTCATTGGTTAGAAATAGGGTAGAATAAAAACATGAAGCAAGCCTCTGTTGATAAACCCTTGCTAATCTCCGTCATAGTTCTTCTGGTGGCCGGCCTTTTTATTTTTAGCTCGGCTGCACTCGGTCTTTTGGCTAGAGATGGAGCGAGCTATTCTTCCATTGCGTTTTCGCGAGCAATTTTTGGAATTTTTCTCGGTGGCTCTCTGGCTTTTATTACCAGCCGCATACATTATCGCCAGTGGCGAAAGTGGTCATTACTTATTTTTATCTTGTCTCTGTTTGCCACAGCCCTAGTTTTCATTCCACATATCGGCATAGAACACGGCGGTGCAAAGCGTTGGGTAAATTTAGGTGCTTTTTCTTTTCAAACATCTGAGCTTCTAAAAATTGCCTACCTCATATATCTCGCGGCTTGGATATCGAGCGTGAAGCAAAAAATTACTACTTGGCAACACGGCATTTTGCCATTTTTTATTATCTCAGCCATTACCGGCGGGGTATTACTCGCTCAGCCAGACACGGATACATTTGTAATTCTAGTTGCCGCTGGCATGGCTATGCTTTTTGCGAGTGGTGCTTCTTGGAAACACATCGGCCTCATCGTTCTCGTGTGTCTACTTGGCTTTACCGCGTTGGTATTCACTAAGCCATATATAAAAGAGCGTGTTATGACATATATCAATCCTTCGGAAAATTCTCTTGGCTCGAGCTATCAGATTCAACAGTCTTTTATTGCCATTGGCTCGGGGCAGATTTTCGGCCGCGGCTTTGGCCAAAGCGTACAAAAATTCAACTTCTTACCTGAGCCTATTGGCGACTCAATATTTGCCGTTATGGCAGAAGAATTTGGTTTTGTGGGTAGCGTTACGCTCATTGCTTTCTTTCTGTTTTTTGGTTGGCGAGGCTTGAAAATTGCCCTGAAAGCACCCGATACTTTTGGTGGACTCTTGGCCCTCGGAATTGTTATACTTATTCTATCGCAATCATTTATAAACATGGGCGCGATGCTCGGAATTTTGCCATTGTCCGGAATTCCGCTTCTTTTTGTGAGCCATGGCGGCTCAGCTCTCATGATGACACTGGCAGAGGTGGGAATTTTGCTAAACATTTCTCGTTCAGCCAAGCGCGATTAGAAGCGGCAAAAAACAAAATTTTAAAATGAAAATCTTATTTACAGGCGGAGGCACTGGTGGCCATTTTTATCCAATAATGGCTGTGGCTGATGAGCTACACGAGCTTGTAAAAGAGTACCGCTTAATACCACCAGAGCTTACTTTCATGGCACCTTCGGCCTACAATGCCGGCATGCTTTACGATCGGGGAATTGTTTTTAATAAAAATTATGCCGGTAAGCGTCGACTATATTTTTCAATATTAAATTTTTTCGATATTTTCAAGACCGCTTGGGGTGTCATCACTTCTTTCTTTACAGTTTTTTCTATTTATCCCGATGTTATTTTCGGTAAAGGCGGCTACGCGAGTTTTCCGGTGCTTTTCGCCGGCAAACTGCTCCGAATCCCCATAATTATTCATGAGTCAGACATGGTCCCAGGCAGAGTAAACGCTTGGGCCGCAAAATTTGCCACAAAAATAGCTGTCTCTTACCAAGAAACCACAAAATTTTTCTCCGAAAAAAAAGTGGCTCATACTGGCCAGCCAATTCGCAAAGAGCTTATGGAGCCACTCCATGAAGGTGCCTATCAATTCCTAAAGCTTTCTGGCGATGTGCCAACCATCCTAATACTCGGTGGCTCTACAGGTGCCCAAATAATAAACGACACTCTTGTAGATGCTTTGCCCGAGCTTGTTAAAAATTATCAGATTATTCACCAGACGGGCAAAATAAATTTTAAAGATGTTGTAGCTCGCACAAACACAATGCTTGTGAATAATCCGTATAAAAACCGCTACAGGGCTTTCGAGTATTTAGATCCTTTGGCCATGAGAATGTCTGTCGGTATCGCCAACCTTATAATTTCTCGCGCCGGCTCAGCAATTTTTGAAATCGCGGTGTGGGGCATTCCTTCTATTATCATCCCGATCACCGACTCGCAAGGCGATCACCAACGCAAAAATGCCTACTCATACGCTCGTACCAAAGCTTGTGTCGTTTTAGAAGAGTCAAACCTCACACCAAATATTTTAATTTCTGAAGCTACAAGATTACTTAGCAATCCAGCGCAGCTTGAGGTGATGAAGAAAGCGGCGCTCGGTTTTGGCAATCGAAATGCCGCTCGAGCCATTGCCAAAGAAATTTTAGCCATCGCGCTGAGGCACGAGATTTAAAATGAACAAAAATCATTCAGAGAAAACAGATGGCAAAGTTGTATCGAGATTTGCCCCGAGCCCTACAGGCAATCTTCATTTCGGTGGCCTACGCACCGCACTTTTTAGTTATCTCTATGCAAAGCATAATAAAGGTAAGTTTATTTTACGCATCGAAGATACAGACAAAGAGCGTTCAAAAAAAGAATTTGAGCAAAATATTTTAGATAGTCTTTCTTGGCTAGGCATACAATACGACGAATTTTATCGCCAATCCGAACGCTCCGAAATATACAAACGCCACCTCGAAGCTCTGGTGGCGAAAGACTTAGCTTATGTGTCTGAAGAAGCCGTAGTGGAAGAAGGCAAACGCAGTAGCGTCATTCGTTTTCGAAACCCCAATACGACGATAATTTTTTCCGACATGATTCGCGGCGAAATTTCTTTTGCCACGGAAGATTTGGGCGACTTCGTAATTGCCAAAAGTTTCGACGAGCCTCTCTATCACTTTGCTGTGGTAGTAGACGACCACGAAATGGGTGTCACTCACGTGGTTCGCGGGGAAGAGCATATTTCAAATACCCCTCGCCAAATTCTCATTGGTGAAGCTATTGGTGCCAAGCGCCCGGTATACGGTCATTTACCACTCATTCTCGCGGCCGATAAAAGCAAACTCTCAAAAAGAAAAGGAGCGCAAGCGGTAACCGAATACAAAGAAAAAGGCTTTCTACCAGAAGCACTCATAAATTACGCCGCTCTCCTCGGCTGGAACCCTGGCACGGACGAAGAAATTTTTACACCAGAAGAAATCATTGAAAAATTTGATATCTCTAAAGTGCAAAAATCTGGCGCTGTCTACAACGAAGAAAAATTGCGCTGGGTCAATCGCGAGCACCTTCGCAGAATGAGCAGCGACAAACTCGAAAAAGCGATCATCGAAGTTTTCCAAAAATCCGAGCATGTAAAGAGCAACAAATGGCTGGGTAGCGTTACGCCAACCCTCATTAAAAAGCTTGCGCCAGCCATAATCGAACGCATTGAAACATTTGGCGACCTTGAAACGTCTATTATAGAAGGGGAGTACGATTATTGCTTCGAAGCACCGAAATACGACGCCAAAGACCTCGTCTGGAAAGATAGCGGCGAGGATGCGGTTTCCAAAACAAAAAATCATTTGGCTAAAGCCGCAGAGCTTTTCGGCGAGCTATCAGAAGAAGATATGTCTGATCCAGAAAAAATAAAGCCGAGTATCTGGGCCTATGCCACCGATCATGGCCGAGGCGACGTTTTGTGGCCAATCCGTTTCGCTCTCACCGGCCGCACTAAGTCTGCCGATCCATTTACTGTGGCTTACCTTATTGGCCAAAAAGAGTGCGTAGCGCGCTTAGAAACAGCCATAAAAAACCTTGAAAAACTTTAATAGTAAAAAATTAAAAAGGTTTGCTGAAAAATTCTTCACCGTCTCGATTCTCACTATCGGACTCATAACCCTCGGCAATTTCTCCTCATTTTTTCCGATTCTACCAAGAATAACTGAGGCGGCTACAATTACTGAAATAAAACAAAACATCGAACAGAAAAACATTCAGCTAGAAAAATTAAACGAAGAGATAAAAAAACTCGACAGCCAGATTCAAGAGGTGGGCAAAGAAAAACAAACACTCCAAAGTGCAGTCAAAAGCTTGGATGTGTCCAGCTCAAAGCTTCAGAAAGAAATTCGGGTCACGGAAAATAAAATCGGGGCCACCAATCTAACAATCGAGCAATTAGTGATTGAAATTAAAAATAAAGAGCAGGATATTATCGACGGTAGAAAAGCTATCGCAGAAAGTCTTCGAAAAATCGACCGAACAGGCGACCTCTCTCTGGTGGAAATGGTGCTCGCCAATGAAAACATCGGCACTTTTTGGAGTGAAATTTCTACCGCCGAACAATTTCGAGACGGCATTCGAGCCAATGTTAAGAACCTCGAAAGTTTAAAAGAAGAGCTGTGGAACAAGCAGGCCCAAACAGAATCAAGTAAGAAAAACTTACTAAGTTTAAACTCCGAGCTCGGCAATCAGAAAAAGGTTATCGACAATACAAAAAAAGAAAAGGCGGTTATTTTAAATGTTACCCAAAGTCTCGAGTCTGAATATAAAAAACAGTTGGAGGAAAAAAAACGCTTGGCTGAAGCTTTTGCAAGTGAGCTTGCGAGCTTCGAAAACGCTTTGCGTTTAATTATCGATCCCACGAGCTACCCCAGTGCAGGAAAGGGTATTTTATCTTGGCCAGTAGACAGTGTTTTTGTCACCCAATATTTTGGCTTCACTGAATTTGCCAAACAAACCGCCGCCTACAACGGTAAGGGCCACAACGGTATAGATTTCCGAGCCTCACGCGGCACAAAAATAAAAGCGGCGCTCGGTGGGGTAGTGGAGGGCACGGGCAATACCGACGCTGTGCAGGGTTGCTATTCGTATGGTAAATGGATACTCCTTCACCACGACAATGGCCTCTCAACCCTATACGCCCATCTCGATCTAATAAGTGTCGTAGCTGGTCAGAAAGTTGGTACGAGCGACACTATTGGATACTCTGGCAACACCGGCTATTCCACTGGCCCCCATCTTCATTTTGGTGTGTACGCAAGCCAAGGTGTAAAAATTTTGAAATATGAGAATAGCATAAATTGTAAAAATGCTATTATTCCTGTAGCGGACTTACGAGCCTATCTCGATCCGATGATTTATTTATAATTTATTCGCTGCAAAAATTAAACATTCGCCACCAAGATGAAAAAGATGACAAATTCTAATTCTAAAAAAGGTTTTTTCCAAATCATAATAATTCTCATCATCGCCATAATTATTATGAAGTTTGTTTTAGATATTGATATAATCGATTTTTTAAAGTCAGACCGTTTTGAAGAATGGTTCGGTTACATTAAAGATGTCGCCGTAGCAATTTGGGAAAAAGTCATTAAGCCAATAATCAACCTGTTTAAAAAGTAGTAATGAAAAAGATTCTCCGATTTCCAGATGGCTTCCTGTGGGGAGCGGCCACGGCGTCGTATCAAGTGGAGGGCGGCATTGAAAATTGCGATTGGGCAGAGGCAAGCCGAAAGGGAAGGGTGCCCATCTGCGCTCGAGCGTGCAACCACTACAATCTCTACGAATCAGACTTCGACATCGTCCAAAATCTCGGCCACAACTGCCACAAAATTTCTATTGAGTGGGCGAGAATCGAGCCAGAAGAAGGAGTATTTGATCTCAATGAAGCCGCGCATTATAAAAATGTCATCGCCTCTTTGCGAATGCGAGGATTAGAGCCGTTTGTAAATCTTTGGCACTTTACTTTACCGCTTTGGTTTAGCCGAAGTGGTGGCTTTGAAAACCCACAATCCGTAGAGAGATTTACGCGCTACGCAGAGTTTGTGGCCAAAGAAATTTTGGGCGATGTTAAGTTTGTCTTGACCATTAATGAGCCTCTGGTGTGGGCTGGCAATGGCTATATGCACGGAAAGTGGCCGCCGTTTAAAAAGAATCCTCAAGCCTATAAAAAAGTTTGGGGTAATCTGGTAAAAGCCCACATTGCCGCATACAAAACGATAAAGCTTATTCGACCAGAAGCTCAGATCGGCATCGCAAAGCATAATATGTATTTTAAGGCTCTTGGCCCAAATCCAATCCAATACATTCGAGAAGCCCTCTACAAATATTTTTGGAATCGCCGTTTCTTAAACAAAATTAAAAACCACCAAGACTTTATCGGTCTCAATTTTTATTTCTACAGACCACTCGGAAAACCTTTTGGAAAAACTTTCGAGAAATTACCACCTCTTCCAAAATCCGATATGGGCTGGGACATTTTTCCCGAAGGCATTTATCACGCACTTATGGAGCTCACTCAATACCATAAGCCAATTTACGTCGTAGAAAATGGCCTTGCTGATGCAGACGATTCAAGAAGGGAAGCGTTCATTCGCGGCTATGTGGCAAATGTTCATCGAGCAATAGAAAATGGTGCACCCATTCGCGGCTACATGCACTGGTCTTTGCTAGACAACTACGAGTGGGCAGAGGGTTTTGAAAAACGATTCGGCTTAGTGGAGATCGATTACAAAACACTAGAAAGACACATTCGGCCGTCGGCCTATTTTTATAAAAATATTTGTGAGACGAACACGCTAGAATTAGAAGAACCGGAGCTGGAGTTAAAATCAGAAAAATATTAAAATAAAATCGTGGAACCATGGGTACTATTTGTCATCATCGGTCAATTTCTAAACGCAACGGTTATTTTAAACGACCGCTTTATTGTGTCTAAAAATGTCGTCCCCAATACGGTCGTCTACGCTTTTTATGTGAGCTTTCTTTCTATCTTCGCGCTCGGTGCTCTACCCTTTGGCGTATCGTGGCCAAGCGTTCACACCTCCGTCTTTTCCATCCTCGCTGGCGTAAGCTATCTCATTTCCATTCTTTTGTTTTATGAATCACTCAAAAATTCTAGAGCCTCAGAGGTGGTGCCAGTGGTGGGCGGCGTGGCCACAATTTCAACCCTCATAAGCAGCGCACTCATTTTAAACACCGGCCTACCCACAGGCTCAGACAAATTCATAATCGGCTTTTTCTTCCTGGTTATCGGCATGGTGCTCATTTCTCATTTCGAATTCACCAAACGTTCACTCCTTTTTCTCGTCGGCGCCGGCACCTTCTTCGGCCTCTCAAACGTCCTCATGAAAATTATTTTCAACGAAACAACTTCTTTTATAGACGGCTTTTTCTGGTCTCGCATGGCAAACGTCGTGGTGGCTCTTGCCCTTCTTCTTGTGCCGAGCGTTTGGCGCACTGTCTTTAAAGATCTCCACAAAAAATCGCCCGATCATTCAAGCCATCCGACCCATTCAAATTCAAGGAGCCGGTCGAAAAAAGCTTTCATCATTTTAGGCAATAAAGTCCTCGCGGGTGTCGCCTTTATATTTATCTTACTTGCCATAAAAGGCGGCAATGTAGCGATAGTGAACGCTCTCACCGCCACTCAATATGTATTCATATTTGTATTCGCGCTTTTCTTTCACACCCTCATCCCGGATTATTTCGACGAAAAAATCCACAGACACGAATTTCTCCACAAGCTTTTGGCAACTGTTCTCATCGTCATCGGATTTTTCGTCCTTTTTGTGTAAACAAGCAAGCGGCGCCACGACTAAAATAAAATTATGAAAATAATGAAATTTTTTAAAAGAAATCGCAAAAAAATAATCGGCGCAGCAATTATAATTTTCATCATTCTTGCTCTGCTTTCAATTCGCAAAACGCCTGAGAGGGTAGAGTACGGCGTGTCATTTAGCCTCTTTCATTCAAATGAGCTTGGGTTGGATTGGCAAAAAGTCTACAATGCGATTTTAGACGATTTGGGTGTCCGTCGGTTCCGCCTCTCGGCTCATTGGCAACTCACTGAGCCAAAGAACGATCAATACGACTGGTATCCGCTCGATTATCAAATAAAGAGGGCAGAGGAGACCAATTCTAAGGTTATTTTTGCCGTTGGTAGGCGACTACCCGGCTGGCCAGAATGCCACGAGCCGTCTTGGGCTAAAGACCTATCCGACGAAGATAAGCGTGAAGAGCTTCTCGAATATATGACGACTGTGGTAAATCGCTACAAAAATTCGTCCGCTATTGCTTATTGGCAAATTGAAAATGAACCGTTCTTAACCTTTTTCGCACGCGAACATTGCCAAGATTTTCTCGATAAAGAATTCTTAAAGAAAGAAATCAACCTCGTGCGCTCACTCGATCCAAGTCGCACAATATTGGTCACAGACAGCGGTGAGCTGGGCCTTTGGTACAAAGCCTATCAGCTTGGCGACTCTTTTGGAACCAGTCTCTATTTATATGTTTGGAATCATACGCTCGGGCCTGTCCGCTATCCAGTTCCTCCGGCCTTTTTCAAAATTAAGCGCAATATCGTTGAAATGCTTTTCAACAATAGCCCAGACGGTCGAAATGCTGGTCGAACCCCAGAAACCCTTCTAATCGAGCTCTCAGCCGAGCCTTGGCTACTCAAACCTATCAAAGATACGCCTTTGGAGACCGCTTTGAGTCGTATGGATGTAGATAAGTTTAATAACGTTTTGGAATTTGCCCAAAAAGCTGGTTTTGAAAAACAGTATTTATGGGGCGCCGAATGGTGGTATTACATGATGAAAGAAAAAAATCATCCGGAGTTTTGGGAGAGGGCAAAAAAGATTGATTGGCAATAGGTTTTAACAACAATCCACAAAAGGCACTTGCGTTATACGACTCATAGATTTATGCTTTCTGAATGCTTCGAAAACAGAAAGACGGCAAACAGAAACCTTGGACAATTGAAAATCTGAAGTCTGGCCTGGAACATTTTTATAACGAGCATCAGAGGTATCCAACTGCGCCCGAAGTTGACAAGTATCCATATCTTCCTTCAGCCAGATCAATTGAACGACGATTCGGCGGCCTTGTTGCCCTTCGTACCAAACTCAAACTAAAATCTCAAACGGACTTTCGAAGTGGCGCTCATAGTTCAGCGCGAGCAAATAAAATTAATCATCGTGCGCATATAGTTGAAGACAAAGTTTATAAATTTCTTATAACCAAGTTTAAAAAAGAGTTTGTGCACCGAGAGTTTTTTTTCACAGACGATAAACGTACTCGCGCTGATTTCTTTGTTTATGATCAAAAAGGTGGCTTCTGTGTTGATGTCTTCTACCCAAGTGATAGAAGGAACCTTGCTGGCTGTCTTAATAGCAAATTAGATAAATATGAAAATCCAGTAATGTCACAATATCCGATGATATTTTTACAGATGAATGAGGATATTGGACCAGAAATATTAGAGAAACTTATTCAAAACAAAAAGAAGGAGCTAAAGAGCGGCCAACTGTTGATGGAATGGAAATCTTTTCAAGATTTTTGCAGCACTCGAAAATCTCTTAAAATCGGAAGGGAAGGGGTCTAAAATTTCAACCGCTCTATATAGGCTTATTTATGTCGTATAAGCTATCCGCGTAAAAGATATATTGTGCGACCTATATGGTAATTTGCGCTAATTTTTACTCATTTGCATTTTGCTATACCCTATTAGTATACTGAGCCTAGGAAGTCGTGTGTGGTCGCACAAAATAAAAGGAGGAGACCTATGATTTTTCTGCGAGATCTCGAGCTTCTCGAGATCGTCGAGTTTAATTTGCTCATGGGAGCATCGATGAAAATTGGCTCAGTGTGCAAGGTTCTAGTCCTCGCAGCCGAAGCCAGAGGACCTGGTGCTTCGGCTGATCATGCCCTAGCTGTGCTTGTTGGAGAAAACCTTCTACTTCCTTGGGTGACTGACTTCTGCAGACAAACTCTTGGTCACAACGCAACTGTCCAAATCATCCAAGAACAACCTCTCGACAGACGGGCAACCAAACTCAGAGGTGGAATCGAGAGAAAAGTTGAATAGTCCCTCGATTCGGCCAGCCTCATTCCCTACACCGCACTGCCACGGTGTAGGGAATTTTTTACTCGTTCATTTATATTAGTATATTAGCTCCTCGGCTCGGATACATCGCCATACAAAACACCCGCGCCTTTCGGTACGGGTGTTTTGTTTAAGTTTTTTCTTTTCAGACCACGCTTTGCGGTTTAACGCATCGCAAGCTCATTGACCTTAGACCAACAAGCAGATGAGGCCATCCAAGGATATGCACCTTCTTTCTCATAGAGAGCCTTAGCGTAAGCCAAGTTACCATCGAGAGTGTGCAAATCGAGTCCTAGAGCTTTAGCTTGTTCACCGTGGTATCGCTGATTGATCTGCATGGCACCAAGATCGTCTCGATCTTTCATACCACGAAGAGTAAGACCATTCTTTCCTTCTTGTCGGAAATGAGATTCGCAACGAGAAATTTCAGCAAGAATCGGAGTGTCTTTAAAATACTCCTTTACATAAGCCTCAACGTCTATTTCTTCGATTAATCTTTCAACTTCCTTTTTTTGTTCAACAGTTTGAACTGGCTCCTCTGGAAGCGCCATTGGCGTAGGAATACCTGACGCGCCAGTGACTCCAGAAAGCATCATGTACAAGCTAATAGCAGCTATATTTAACATATTGGTTTTAGTCTTAGAAAACAAAAAACTCAGCGACTAACTGAGTTACATCAACATACTAGCATATCTAAACCCTCTTGTCAATGACAAAATTGGTTTTTTATGGTCTAAAAAGCATGCCAAAAACACCCTAAAATAGGGCTGATAATAAGGCTTTTTCAGCGATTATTATTATTAATTTTTCTTAATTTTTATTACTTCTCAATGACTAAAACATCGCCTTCAGACAGGCCGGAAAGCACCTCTGCCCTACCGTCGCTACCCACCACACCCAAAACTACCGAGGTTTCTTCGCTTCTACTGCCACCAACCAGCTTTTGGGCCACAAATTTGGTTTCTCCACCCTCTGTAGAACGTGTTAGAGCAAAAAGTGGAACTATGAGCACATTTTGCCTTTCGGCTGTCTCTACAAACAAATTAGCCGTCATGCCGCTCTTTATCTTGTCTGTTTTATCGTTGATGGCACTTGAGTCTACTAAAATAGTAACTTTATAATTCACCACATCGTCGATTATGGTTTCTGTTGAGTCGATATGGGACACGGAGCCATAGAAGCTTTGGTCGGGCAGAGCGTCAAAAACGGCTCGAACCTTATTACCTACATTTATTTTTGCAATGTTAACCTCTGAGATATTGGCTTCAATACTAAAATTATCCTCTTCGCTTATGAGGCGGATGATGGTATCGCCCGCACCAACCACCTCCCCCACCTCGGCATCAATAGTGCCCACAATACCAGAAAACGGCGCGCGGATTATTGCCTTAGATAGATCGGCTTCGGCCGCAAGGACGCCAGCTCGACTCTGCGCCACCTTTGCAACCTGAGATGCAAGAGCCTGAGAAGTGCTCCCGGCTAGCTTCAGGGCAAGCTCTTTATCCTGAACAGAAAAAGAGAGGCGCGCGGCATTGTATTTGTCTTCAGCGGCGATGAGATTTGTATAGGCCGTGGCTACATTGGCCCGAGCCGTTCCTACATCAGTGCGAAAACCGGCAAATACTGCGTCTTCGTCTCCATTGGGAGATGACATCTGGTTAACACCGAGTGCTAAATCTTCCAAAAACGCAACAGTAGTATCGAGATAACTTTTTTCAATTGAAATTTTTGACATCAAGTCGGCGGGAGTGGCCGTCGAGCTCATTAAGCCCGAAGAAAGACTGGCCCATAGCGGCAAAATTTTCTGAACCTCTCTACGACCATCTACAATTTTCAACTTTAAATCAAAAACGACATTCAAGCCAACAGTTGTTCCACCAGACGAGACGTAAGTGCGCTTCCAAGATGGTGAGAAGTCATCGGTGTTTTCAAAAAATTGATCGGCGTAATTGCGCACGGCGTTGTCGGAAAGCTCGAAGGCACGCTTCATATTTATAACGAGATTGCTCGTGGCATCAGCCAAGGCTACTTCGGCTTCGGCTTTTTCTGCTTCAGAAATGTTGAGCTCTTCAGAGCGCGTACCGGCTCGCATTTCATCGAGCTCGGCTGTGTCGGCCGCCAAAAGCCCCCTAGCCTTTGAAAGCTCGGCTTCTGCTTGAGCACGATCGAGCTCTACTAGCACTGCGCCAGCCACCACCGCATCGCCCGTGTTGACCAAAATAGCCGCTACTCGTCCACCATTTTCAAAGCCAAAATCAGCATCTTGGATGGGCTTCATTTTGCCCGAAGCTTGGACCGTTTGCACCACCGTGCCTCGTTCGACAGTAATTTTTTCCGCGCCATTTCCACCAAAGCTAAAAGCCGAGACGATGATCAAAAGAATAACCAAAACTATAGCCGAAATTATGTAGTGAACTCTCGCCCATCGGAAAGCATTTTTGAGGAAATTTTTCATTTTTATTGAGCCTTGAGTCGAGTGTCGGAAGTTATTATACCATCGGAAAGCGTGATTATTCGATCTGTCTGCCTCGCATACTCTTCTTCGTGCGTGACCATAACGATCGTTTGCCCTTCCCTGTGAAGCTCAAGGAATGTTTTTATCACAATTGCCGCCGTTTCGCTATCGAGATTGGCCGTTGGCTCGTCGGCAAAAATAATTTTTGGACTATGACTAATGGCGCGAGCAATACTCACACGCTGTTGCTCGCCGCCAGAAAGTTGGCTCGGCAGGTTGCTCGTTTTGGATGCCAAGCCAACTCTTGCCAGAGCTTCCGTGGCTCTTCCGGCCGCCTGGGCCTTCGTCATGCCTTGCATGAGAAAAGGCAGAGCAACATTTTCGAGCGAGGTGAGCTCTGGCAAAAGAGCATAATCTTGAAAAACGTAGCCAAGCTCTTTGAGGCGAAAATCGGTGCGCTCTTCATTATTGAGTTTCAAAATATCTACGCCGTCAATATTTATATGACCAGAATTTGGGTGATCTAAAAGACCGAGCTGATACAAAAGCGTACTTTTGCCCGAGCCCGAGCGGCCGGTAATGGCCACAAATTCGCCGCGCTCTGCCGAAAAATCTAGGCCGCGCAAAACCACGAGCTCCGAGCCACCGCTCTGATACGACTTCACAATTTTTTCGGCTTTTATCATGACTGACATAAAATTTTGTTTAATTTTTGCTCAATTTATCGCGGTCAGCTAATCAGCGCCCCAAAATCGAATCTAGCGTATTTTGTTGCACAACGATCTTTGCTGGAATGTAGCCCGCAATGAGTGTGGCAATCATGAGGAGAGCGGCACGGAGCAGAGTGTTTGGAATCTCGGCCACCAAAATGCCATCGCTAAATGGAAACGGTATTGGGTGAGCGTCGATGAATGGTACCAAAAATCCATAAAGAATCACCAAACCGATCAAAATACCGATGGCGGCATAAAAAATCGCCTGAATAATATAAGCGATCTCGATGGCCGATGATTTTATACCTATACCTTTCAAAATACCGATATATTTCCTGCGCGTAATGGCATTGATGAAAATGACGATGAAAATAGTGATGGATGCCACAGCGAGACCAATAGAGCCGACAACATTACCCAAAAGGCCGAAAGTATTTTGAATATCAAGCAGAAACTTTGGCAAAGACTCGTCCCATGTCTGCACCCTAGCGTACTCGTCCACGCCAGAGCGAATAAGTGCGTTTTTCACAATGTACGGATCGGTGCCGGGCTTTAGCGAAATAGCAATTTCGTCGACATTAAAATCGCCACGACCAATAATATTTCGAAGTGTGGTGTCAAGCACAAAAACTCGGAAATCAATCTGATCGACTTTGCTTTGCAAAAAGCCGAGCACCGTAAACTCTTTTCTATTTTCACCGATGGTCATGCGCACCCTATCCCCTATTTCCACATTTTCGAGCAGAGTTAAATTTGGCACATCAATATCGAGATATTTTCTGAGCAAATTTGCGCCAATGAGAATGCCGTCCGAGTCGTCGCGGGTGAGATATCTACCCTCCACCAGCTTTTCCGATATATGCGTCAGGCCATCTTCAAGATCGGGATTGATACCCACAATAGAAGCGGCGGCGGAATTGGCGTCGTCGTCGAGCCTCACTCGTGTTTTATAATTTACCTCGACTTCCCCACCCTCCACATAGCGATAGCTGTAAGCCTCAACCCACGGCAGAGTCTCTATGGTTTTTATAATCGAAGGACTGTTTTCAATGTAAGATTTTTTGGAAAGATTAGTGAGGATAACATCACCCGCATAGCCAGATTTGTAAACATTTGTAGAGCCTTGAAGCAAACCCACGAGCACACCGCGCACCACCACAAGATTTAGAAATGTGAGCATCATCACAAAAATAATGAGGGCTGTTGTCCATTTATTACCTCGACGCACTTGGCGAAGGGCTAGAAAAAAACCGAGTCGTATTGAAACGACCAGATTTTGCACCCATTTTTTCGATCCAAAAAATATCTTTTTCAATTTTTATTTTTTTCGTCCGATCCGGCCGAAAATTCGCTCAAATAATCCTCCAAATCAGCGCAATTTTGAGCTGGCTCGAAACCTTTAGCCTCGGCCGCTTGCCAAGTTGCAAATGTGACCAAATTTTCTGCTTTTATCCTTCCCACTGCCCCGCACGACGAAAGATAGTATTTTGTGCCATTTTTAGAAGCTACAACGGGTAAAATCTCCGGAGAAAGGTTCACATCTGAGCTATATATGGCACTAGCCGCCAAAAAAGGCCGGGTTTTGGCCTTATTTTTACCCAAAAGCTCAATACTGCCCCAAACAGCCGAAATTAAGAAAAAAGTGACGCAAATCGTCAGTAAAAGGTTGATTTTATTCAGTTTCGGCATAATCTATTGATTTTTTTGATGGCCTAAAGTATACTGTTTTGCACTAGTATAACAAAAATATGGCAACTAAAAAAGGTGGTGGATCTACAAAAAACGGCAGAGATTCTAATCCAAAGTATCTTGGCGTTAAGGTAAACGATGGCGAGCGAGCTAAAACTGGCGCTGTTTTGGTCCGCCAACGCGGCACAGAGGTTCTCCCTGGCACTTCAGTCGGTATGGGTAAAGATCACACTCTTTTTGCTCTAAAAGAAGGCGTTGTCCGTTTTGCATACACTCGTATGACTCATTTTGATACTTCTGCTAAGAAAAAGAAGGTTGTAAGCGTCGTATAAGATTTAGAAATTAACTTTTTTCGTCACCGCGATAAATTTCTGCTGAAATTTTCGCTCACCCTCGGACGCCTGCGCGTCCTGCGAGAGTGACTCAAAAACTCAATTTCTAAATCTTACTCCGCTACAATTTCTACCACAAACGAAGTTCTTTTGTCGCCGACAGAAACTTCTATTTCATGTGAACCAACCTCTTTTATAGGAGCCTTCAAATTTATGGCCTCAACTGGTACAGTGAGACGCGTTTCTTTTAAAAGAGCGGCGACTAGCTCACGAGCGTGAATACCTGAAAATAGATGGCCTTTTTCATTAGCCTTAGCTTTCACGACAACAGACTTACCTTTGAGATCTTCGAGGATTTTTAGAAGAAGATTTTCTTGCACCTTTTGCTCCGCCTCGCGACCAGCCTTCATCTCACCGACTCGCTTCTGTTCTTGTGCTGAAGCCAAAATCGCCAAACCCTTCGGCAAAAGAAAATTCGCGGCATAGCCATCGGCCACATTTTTAATATCAAACATTTTTCCAAGACCAGAAACATCTTTCTGTAATATGACTTTCATGAGTGGATGTATATCACTTCTTCAACAGAAATTCAACTGCTGCCTTCATTTGGAGGTCGTTATCAGGACCAGGATTTTTCTCTGCTGGCTTCACCTCAATATCCGGCTTTAAACCACCAGCAGAAATAGAATTGCCGTTTGGGGTGAGCCATTGAGCGATGGTGATTTTTAAAGATGTATTAGAGGTAAACTCTATCAATTCTTGAACCGAGCCTTTGCCAAAAGAATCTGTACCGATTAAAGTCGCGATGTTTTGCTCACGCAGAGCGCCGGCTAAGATTTCCGAAGCCGAAGCTGAGCCGCCGTCTATTAAGATGACCATTTTTAATTTTTCATCAAAAATGTCAAAGCCCTTACTGCGATGAATGACATTTTCTTCGTCATTTTTATAGTCTTCTTGGACAACAACCGCGCCGGGTGGCAAAAACCAGCTAGCCATATTGACGGCCGCTTCAAGATAGCCACCAGGATTCCCTCTTAAGTCTAGAATGAGTTTGGAAGAACCTGTCCTAACAAAATTACGCAAAGCCTCTCGAAAAAGATTCGACGAAGTCTCTGAAAAACTAAAAAGGCGTATGACAAAAATGCCATCCGAACGGAATTCGGTCTCTATTGTAGGAATGTCGATAGTGGCTCGAGTTAGGGTGACAACAAAATTTTCTGTGGTTGTCGCATTGTTTTGACGAAGGATATCGAGCTTCACTTTTGTGCCCACTTCGCCGCGAATCAATCCAACAGCTTCGTCGACGCTGAGTTTCTCAGTAGAGCCGTCGTCGATTTTTAAAATAATGTCGCCAGTTTTTATAATTGAACGACCAGCCGGTGTGTTTTTCAAAGGTGAAATGACCGTAAGGAGATTGTCGCGCACCCCAACTTCCAAACCAACGCCGCCAAAATTGCCTTTTATATCCGACTTAAAAATTTTTGACTCGGTTGGTGGTAAGAAAACAGTGTACGGATCGCCTAGCGAAGCTACCATACCTTGTATAGCGCCCCATACGCGTGCCTGATTGTCTATTTTTTCCTCGGTGCTGGTGCTAGAGGTGATAAATTTTTTATCAATTTCGGCCCAGGCCCGCCAAAAAGGTGCGAATTCAACGCCAGTAGGAAAAGGGCTGTTTGCATCTTTGATGCCGCTAGCTGATGGATTAAAAGTGTCGGAATTTTTCTGATCGCCTACATAAATACCACAAAAAAAAGATGCCCCAATCAAAATGAGGATCAGAGATGTTGGTAGAAGTCGATTATTTTTTTGAGAATCCATTTTTATAAAACCAACTTCCAAAAACTTAATTTCAAGTGAGTTCAATTATCGCAAAAGTACTTCTTGTGGTCAAACAAGCGCCTGCTATAATATATTCGTAATCAAAAATCTATGATTCAAAAATACCACTATCAAGACGCCACTTGGATTGATTTAGAAAATCCTACGAAAGCCGATGTAGAGAAGATTGCCCAAGAATGCGACATCGATTTAAAAACTGCAAGCGACATAATTTTGCCAGCCAATTCGCCCCGAGCTGAATTTCACGGTCACTACGCCCACATAATTCTCCATTTTCCGATTTTCAAACGAAGTCAGGTTGTGAGCAGTATTCAAGAGATTGATTTTATTCTGAGTGAAAACACCCTTATCACCGCCCGCTTCGATCACATCGAGGCGTTGCACAAATTTGCGAAGATTATTGAGACAGAGGCAATAGTCGACAAAAAGCGAGTGGTGAGCCCAGCCGGCTATATCTTTTTCCGCATGGTTCGCGAGCTCTACAGCACCCTTTTTGACGAATTAAAATACATCGACAGCTGGTCGCGCGAAATCGAAACCAAAATGTTTCGTGGCCAAGAGCACGAAATGGTCTTTGCAATATCAAATATGAGCCGCGTCTTGCTCGATCTCGAACGCACTCTTTCCCAGCATGAAGATGTTCTCTCTGCCCTCAAAGATTACGGCCCGAAAATTCTCGGCAGTTACTTCGAATATCATATCCGATCGGTCATTGAAGAATATGGCAAGCTCCGAAACATCATAAAGAATCAGCGCGACATTATGGCTGAACTCCGCGAGACAAACAATTCCCTTTTAAGCTCAAAGCAAAACGAAGTGGCAAAAATTGTCACCGTTTTAGCCTTCATCGCCGTACCAATTTCTCTTGTATTAAATGTTTTCCAAATCGAAAGTCGCGCGCGGCCAATAATCGGCTCGACTTACGACTTTTGGATTCTAATCGGTATAGTTTTGCTCGCCGGTGTATTTTTGTTTACCTTCTTCAAATATAAAAAATGGCTTTAGAAAAGCTTGCGTCAAAAAAATCACCGAGCGGTCGACCGTCGATTTTTTTCTGGAACACTCTTTCCGGTAAAAAAGAAAAATTTTCTTCCATCAAGCCCAATTCTGTGGGTATGTACAACTGCGGTCCTACCGTCTACAACTTCGTGCACATTGGCAATCTCCGTTCTTATATTTTTGCCGACACCATCCGTCGAGTGCTTGAGTGGAATGGTTACAAAGTAAAACAGGTTATAAATATTACAGATGTGGGTCACCTCACAAGCGATGCAGACATTGGCCCCGATAAGCTTGAAGAGGGCGCGAGGCGCGAGGGTCGGAGTGTGAAAGACATTGTAAAAATGTATACCGAGGCCTTTTTCTCTGATATTGAGGCCGTAAATATTCCGCAAGAAAAAATTATTTTTCCAAAAGCTACCGATCACATTGCCGAGCAAATTGCCATAGTAGAAAAGCTCATAGCCAATGGTAACGCGTATAAAATTAGCGATGGCGTGTATTTCGATACCTCAACTTTTCCCGACTACGGCAAGCTCGGCGGTGGCAATTCAGGTGTATCAGACAATGCAAACTCCGATTCTGAGGCGCGAATTGAAAAAAATATTGATAAGCATCACCAAAGCGACTTTGCTCTTTGGAAATTTTCTAAGCCAGAAGATAAGCGTGAGCAAGAATGGCCTTCACCGTGGGGCGTGGGCTTTCCTGGGTGGCATATAGAGTGTTCAGCAATGTCCCGAAAATTTCTCGGCGAGACTCTCGACATACACACAGGCGGCGTCGATCACATACCAGTCCACCACAATAATGAAATCGCTCAGTCGGAAGCGGCTTTTGGCAAACCCCTCGCCCACTTTTGGCTTCACAATGCTTTTGTCTCGCTTATTTCTGGCGAAAAAATGGCGAAATCGGGAAAAAATTTTATTCGCCTAAAAGATTTGGTTGAGCGCGGCATAAGCCCTCTAGCCTTTAGATATTGGCTACTCACCGCTCATTATCGTTCTCAAACAGAATTTAGCTTCGAGGCGGTAGGGGCGGCACAAACCGCTTACAACAAACTTGTTCGTTCTGTCGCTTTACTTAACTCATCACATTCAACATCAGCGAGTTTCGCGAGTGTTTTAAATATTTTTAATTTCCGCCAAAAACGCGAACGAAGAGAAGTACTCCAAAAATTTACTGAAATAATAAACAACGATTTGAATACATCGGAAGCCATAGCTTTTGTATGGCAAATTTTGAAAGACAATAAAAATCTGGAGGTAATCTCTAAAATGGACGAGGTTCTCGGCTTAGGTATAATAAAAAATGCTGAAATTTTGACGAATAAAATTCTTAAAACGCCATCGAAAATAAAAGAGTTGGCCTATGATAGAGAAATTGCCCGCAAAAGAAATGACTGGGCAACAGCAGACTCGCTTCGTCAGAAAATAGAAAAAGCTGGATATATCTTAGAAGACGGCCCAAACGGCTCTATTCTACTGCCTAAATAAAAGCGATATTCTACGCGGGGCAAGCCGCCCCGCCACGGAACTCGCTAGCGCTCGTCCGCCCCGCGGCAAGCCGCGGGTACAATATCCTTATATTAGCTCCTCGGCTCGGAAATGTGAGAGATTACTCTCCCATTTCCCTCGCTCTACGTCGCTAATAGGCTCTCAACAGTTTACCAACAATAGCCTGTTTTTAAGAATTTGGGTTTGGAACCAGGCTCTTGTATGATTGATGAATGGCTTATTCAATACTCTCCAGAGAAATAAATACTTGGCGCGTCCCGCCACAAAATCTTGATGCTGAAGCGGCTTTGCTCGGCTCGATTATGCTTCGACCAGAGCTCATGCACGAAATCGTCGATATAATTTCTGCTGGTTCTTTCTACGCTGAAAAAAATCGCATCATTTTTGATGTTATGTTTGAACTTTTCAAACGTGGTCACCCGATCGATCTGCTTTCTGTGTCTGCTCGTCTCAAAGAAACCAATCGCCTTGAGCAAATTGGTGGTGGAAGCGGCCTCTCCGCACTCGTCGAAAGCACGCCCACCTCTTCCAACGCCGCCTATTATGCAAATTTGGTTCAGAGAAAATATATGATGCGGAGGCTCATCGAAGCGGCGGATCATATTTCATCTATTGGTTACGACGAGTCCGGCGAGCTCGACGAGCTTTTGGATCAGGCCGAAAAAAAGATTTTTGATGTTACAAATTTTTCTAATGTTCATAAGTTTGTGGAGCTCAAAGACGAGCTCACTGAAGCGTGGGAACGCCTCGACAAACTCCATAATTCCGACGGCGGCCTTCGCGGTATCTCTACTGGCTTCGCGGAGATCGACAACAAACTCTCTGGCCTTCAAAAAGCCGATCTAATCATCCTCGCCGCCCGTCCATCCATGGGAAAAACTGCCCTAGCCCTCGATATCGCCCGCCAAGCGGCAGTGCACCACAATACACCGGTTGGTATTTTTTCTCTTGAAATGAGTTCCCAGCAACTCGTCGATCGTATGCTCGCGGCTGAGTCGAATGTCGATGCATGGAAGCTCCGCACCGGCCGTCTTTCTCGCGAAGAAGATTTTGCCTCTATCCGCCAATCGCTCGACCGTCTTTCTAAGGCGCCAATCTTTATAGACGACCAAGCCGGCAACAACATTTTAAAAATGCGCTCTGTGGCCCGTCGCCTCAAAAGCGAAAAAGGCTTGGGCCTTCTCGTGGTCGACTACCTCCAGCTCATGGTGCCGACAAACAATAAAAACTCCGACAATTTGGTCCAACAAGTGACCGAAATTTCCCGCTCTCTAAAGCACCTCGCCCGCGAGCTCGACATTCCCGTCCTTGCCCTCTCACAGCTCTCTCGTGCCGTGGAACAACGCGGTGGCCGCCCTCGCCTCTCCGACCTTCGCGACTCTGGCTCTATCGAGCAAGACGCCGATGTGGTGATGTTCATCCATCGTGAAGACAAATACAAAGAGCAATCTGAAAAAACCAATATCGCCGAAATTTTGATCGAAAAGCACCGCAACGGCGAGACGGGTAAAGTTGAACTTTTCTTTAACGACAAAAAGGCAACGTTTCAAAGTTTGCATAAGGGCGAGTATGGTGGTGCTGAAAAAGAATTTGCAGGTCTCTAAAGTTTTGAAAATCTCTGCTAATTTATATGTTTATTAATTTAATTTTTTTCAGAATATATTTTTGGAGTGACTCTCGGAAGCCGACGGGCTGAGAGTGAGGCGAGATTTCAGCAGAAATCTACGCCGGTCACGACAAAAATATATTCTGAAAAAAATTCATGAACAACATCTCAAGACTAGCAGAAATATTCGCTGATTTTCCTGGCATAGGCCCGCGGCAAGCGAAACGCTTCGTCTATTTTTTGCTTTCCAAAGATCCGAGTTATGCAAACGAATTTGTGAAGCTTATACAGAAAGTGAAGGAGGGTGTGCGCACATGCGATTCGTGTTTTCGTTTTTTTAATACTGAAGGCTATACCGGAGGCCTCACACCCACGCAAGGCAATGACAACGCTCAAAAAACCTGCGACATCTGCCGCGATTCAAATCGCGACCGCTCTCTACTAGTGATTGTGAGCCGCGATGCCGACTTAGAAAACATTGAAAAAACTCATTCTCACCGCGGGTTATATTTTGTGCTTGGTGGCGTTGTGCCAATCCTCGAAAAAAATCCTCACGAAAAAATCCGCCTTAACGAACTGGAAAAAATTGTGGTCGCCCGATCGGAATTGAAAGAAATCATCCTCGCCATGAGTTCAAACACTGAAGGCGAGCATACGAGCGATTTTTTAAAAAACTTTCTCTCCCCCATCGCTGAAAAAACTGATATAAAAATTACAATGCTCGGCCGCGGACTTTCTACAGGCACAGAGCTTGAGTATTCGGATGCGGATACGCTCAAAAATGCTTTAAATAATAGACAATAGACCTATTTGATAGAGTCGATTTTTACTTTCATAAACGGCTGTCTATGCCCGTTTTTCTTAAAATTGCGGCTTTTTTGCTTATAGCGAACGACGGTAACGGTCTTATTGCGACCTGATTCTTGGAAAGTAGCTTGGACTTTTGCGCCATTTATATAAGGGTTGCCGATGGTTGTGTCGGAACCGTTGTCTACAAGGAGGACTTTTTCGAAGGTTACCTTATCACCCAAGGCGAAAGAACCAGGCATTTTTTCAACCTTAATAACATCACCGGCCTTGACCTGATATTGCTTGCCGCCTGTCTCAATAACTGCAAATTCCATAGTGGGATTATTCTACAGAATTGGCTGGAAAATGCAATAGTGTGTATAAGGCCACCTCATTTTGCACTCCATTGGTAATTTGTCGTAGTCCAAGGAT
>ERZ1292625.398-Hain-H41-01um-R1-398-length-66732-cov-9_pt1 | contig 66732 bp, 47 predicted proteins | sample MGYA00564400_ERZ1292625 | MGnify/ENA primary metagenome ERZ1292625 (study PRJEB36523, sample SAMEA6512639) | groundwater metagenome | collected 2019-01-08 | study: AquaDiva: Metagenomics assemblies of 32 groundwater samples | reverse complement strand
AAGAAGAAGAAGAAGAAGAAGAAGAAGAAGAAGAAGAAGAAGAAGAAGATGAAGAAGAAGAAGAAGAAGAAGAAGAAGAAGAAGAAGAAGAAGATGACGATGTAGACTCTAGTGATGATGATGAAGTAAAAGTTAATTCTCGAAATGTAATCTCTGATGACGAAGAAGAAAAAGAAAAGGAAGAAGGAATAGTTATCAAAAAACGAAAATGTAATTATCAACATAAATCAGATAAAAAACGACAAATGATTAAACAAAAACGACAAAAATTATATGACGAAATAAATAAATTAAGAGAAAAGATTCATCTATTGAACGAAGAAGAAAATAAACAAAAGTTTCGCGATGAATTAAGAAAAAGAATGAAAGATCCGTTTGATCCAGTTAATAATTTTGGAATCGATAAGAAAGATTGGCCCAGTTTTACAAAAGAAGTAAAAGAGGCATTTTGTAAATTTCATTTAATGGGAAAAAAAATAAACGACAAAGCCAATAAAACACTTTTTGATTTATTCAATATAAACGATAGAATAGATAAAGAGATAAAAGAATTGACGAGAAAACGAGAGTTAGTTAAGTGTGATATAGAATGCGTTAAAGATGTTAGACGTCGTTCTTTGGATCATTCAAGTATGCCAGATGAAGTCACTGCTATATTTTGCAATTTATCTACATTTAATAAACACCAGAAACGTGGAAAAAAAGCAATCGCGCGACGTTACGGGTCGTCAGAATCATTTGATGCACGATTGGCATTAAAAACATACACAATTAAAAGCAACGCTAAAGCACACAAATATCTGGATGTTTTTAGAAACACAAAATTGGCGACAGAAAGAAACCAGATATCATCTGATATTCAAAATGCATTTAATAAAATTCAACCCAATTGGAATCATTTTGATATAGCCAATATTATAATGTCTTATGTACCAAATGATTATGCTCCTCTTACATGAATTAAATAAATAATTGATTTTTATTTTTGGCCTAACTTTTTAATCAGTCCGGTGAGACTGTGGGTATGCTAAAATTTAATCAGTCCGGTTTGATAGGTTCAAAAAAGGCATCTTGCTTTTTTTTTTACATGCTAGAAATTTAATCAGGGCGCTTTAGAAAATAAAGTCATGTTATAAAAATAAATTATAAAGTGGCCGAAAAAAAAGTGGCGCCCTGATTAAAAAGTTAGAATGTAAAAAAAAGCAAGATGCCTTTTTTGAACCTGTCAAACCGGACTCCGGTACCGGCCTGTTTAATTTTTTAGTATGTTTTTTTTATTTTGGCCTAAATTTTTAATCAGTCCGATAGACTGTGAGCAAGCTAACTTTTAATCAGTCCGGTTGGACAGGTTCAAAAAAGGCATCTTGCTTTTTTTTACATGCTAGAAATTTAATCAAGGCGCCATAAAAATTAAGGCCATGTTATAAAAAATAAAAAAAAATAAAAATATCAACTGCGCATATATTTTTTTATTTAGGGAATGGCTGGATTTCCACATTTCTATTGTGTTTATTTTTTTTGTTAAGTGAAAAAAAATCAGTCAATTCAAAAATCCAATTAAATAAAAAAAAATGAATTCTGTTACTCAAGATGAATTTCCTTCGGACGAAGATGAATTAAAGATTAAGATTGAAAAAATGAATGATAAAGATCGAATTAAGCATGGTCTCGATTATATCAAAAATATGATGGATAAAGCTTGTGAGCCATTTTCGAAATTCAGCGCAATGTATATTTTAGAAAACGATTCTCCGTTTGATATAATTCCTTTAAAAGAACACTATGAATCATTATGTGCTTTATTGTTTGGTGACTTATATGAATGTAAACCATTTGCTTATGAAGTGACTATTCGATGCAACAAACAAAAAACATTGAAATCTTATCAAGACGAAGAAGATTTTTATAATTGCGAATACGAAACTGAAGACGAAAAATTGTTTAAATCGTGTACATTTGTTTTATAAAAAAAAATTTTTTTTGTTTAATCTGAGAATTACATTTTATGAACATGAACATTCGTGATATGCCTTATAAGGTCTATAGATACATACACGTTCTTCTTGTGTGCATTTGGTTAAAGTAGATGTCATATCTAAATTTCCACAAATTTCAAAATCTGGAAAATATCCTTCGCATTTAGGAACAGGTGGAGGTGGTGGTGCTGATGGTAAAGGAATAGAAGAAGTTGATGTAGGTAAATTAACCAATGATGGTTGATAGTCTTGGTAACTTTTTATGATACATTCTTTGGCTAATTTGAATGATACATTTGACAAGGAGCATATTTCATGCATCCATCGAATTACATCTCTTGTAATCGTAGTTCCCATTTTTTGTTTTTCTTGTTCATTAAAATATTGATAAATTGAAGCAAAAAAAGAAACAAGAAATCCTACTTTGTTTGATCGAGGTAGTAATTCGTCAGCTAATGGTTGTACTTTAGACCATGGATATGATTTTAATTGATTAGAATACGAATTGGTAAAATTTTTAATTCCTGAGAATTGTAGACAATCTGGATCTCTGCTCTCATAACATGTATTTGCTACACTAGTTAATAAACAGACAGCAAATGATGCAGACATCATACCATATTGACGAGGTACATCATGTCCATAAATATTATTTACTATTGATTGAATATTCATATTTTTTAGTCTTGATATATATTACAATTACAGTAATTACTAGATGATGTGAAAATAATGACTTTATTTTGTATTATCAATCTTCTTTTTCTTTTTATTTCTTCTTCTTCTTCTTTTTCTTCATCTTCATCTTCAAATATAAATTGTCTTTCTGAATTTACAAGTGTTACTTTACGTTGTCAATGTGTTGCTGATTCATATGATAATACACTGACAGCAACATGTTGGCCGACATCTCAACGTGATCCTTGTTATGGTGATAATAATGTTCCGTATACTTATGTATGTACTTCTCGTTTGTCGATAGATATATTTTTGAACGAGACATCTGTTTATAAAACGATACGATTTACAAGAAATTATACATATGAACAAGCAGTAGACGAATTGGGTGGTGTAGAACAACCAAAATACTGCGTAACTCCTTTATTGGATTGTGGTGGATTAAAAGCTTGTACACCTTACTCTACTGGTGTATCGACAGCTAAATCAGCTCATTTTTCTGTTTCCAATTTGCAATTCTGGAGTATGACTGAACGAGTGACCAGTTTTTATAATCCTGGTTGTTCTAAAGATTGTGTATTATCTACGAATGTGTATCCACAAGCTCCTTGTTCTGTCACATGTGGCACAGGTGTACAACCATGGGCTCGTAATATGATATCACCTGTTGTTGCTGATGGAGATTGTTTTAATCCTTGGATATATCGTAAATGCGAGATGACTCCATGTGATTTACCATCAAATAATACATCTGCTCCTCTTGAAATGAAGCATGAACCTTTAACGACACCGAGTATTAATGATACAAGTGGTAATGATGGTGCTGTATTAATAACGACGATAGTGTTAAGTTCTGTTCTATTGCTCGTATCTTTATTACTTATTATTGCTCATTGTATTCAAACGTCACAGCAAAAAAAACAAAATAAAAATGTACAAATTAATTCCATAAAAATCCGCAAATAAAAAAAAATAAATTAATTGTATATGTCATTCATTAATGCGCATATTTTAATTTAACTTAATTTTGTAAACAAGAAAAAAAAAGGATGCAATCATCTCAGCATCGTTTACAAAAAGTACGAAATAATATTCCATCAAATAATGAAGATAATAAAGAAAATCATCCTCCCCCTCCACCACCAGCACCATTACCAATACCATCTATAAAAATAAAAAAAATAATAAAGAAAAAAGAAATAAAACAAAAAGAAATAAAACAAAAAAAAGAAGAAGAAGACGAGGCATCTTATACATTATCATGCAAAACGAAATTTACAAAGACAAATGTATTGATATCATCTGCTATAATAATTGCTATAGTAGCTCTTATTCTAGGTAGTTATTCAACATCAAAAATACAAAATGGTTCTGTTGGAAATTCATCTTCATGCTCTACGACGCCTACATGCTATCAAGGTCCGCAGGGTGTAGAAGGTCCAGTTGGTCCAATGGGTCCACAGGGTGCAACAGGAGCACAAGGTATTCCTGGTCCCATAGGTCCTCAAGGCATACAAGGTATCATGGGTTATCAGGGTGTACAAGGTATTCAAGGGCCTCAAGGTGTACCCGGTCCTCAAGGTAATATGGGTTATACTGGTCCACAAGGCGCAACGGGTCCTACTGGTCCACAAGGTCCTATTGGGCCACAAGGTCCTCAAGGACAAGTTATCTACGTGAATGGTACTGAAGGTCAACAGGGTATTCAAGGACCACAAGGTATTCAAGGAGCACAAGGAGAAAGAGGATTCAATGGAACTGATGGTGCTCAAGGTCCAATGGGACCTCAGGGTCCTCGTGGTGAAAATGGAACACAAGGTATTCAGGGTCCTCAAGGTATCCAGGGTCCTCAAGGTATCCAGGGCATTCAAGGCATTCAAGGAAATACAGGAGCAACAGGTCCAATGGGTATAACATCATGGCACCAGATAGGTCACTTAATAACAGGCTATGACTTAACAAATACAATTAGTGCAACCGAATCAAACAGTATATTGGCTGTCGAATACATCAGTAGTAATATCAATATATCTTCTTATAATGTATCGATAGTAACCGGTCTTTTTATAGACAATCTTGTTCCATCTGGTGACGGAAGTGTTGAGACTACGTATGGCGCTGTTATAAACGGAAACACATTTGGCACAATAGATAATTATGCATTGGGGCTTTACGGTGATTTGCGTATCTATACAGGACATCTTTATATTGACGACGGATCCATCTATTTTAATGTATACACTCGTTCTGGTGTACTCGTTTATGAAACTACCGGTGAACCTGCATTTGGAATCACTCAAAGTAGCACTTACTTAAAATTAAGTCTTTCTGTAGGTGGCACCGCTGATAGTCCTATTTCATTAAATGATTTTATTACATGCAGAAATGATGCCACGTCAATAGGCATAGGACCAGGTACATCTACACCGCGCACTTATGCAAATAATAAAATAATAGACATGGGTGTTTCATCTGGTGGTGTGATTAAAAGTACTTTATTTGGCTCTTATTTCTCTGTCACGCATTCATCTACCACGAATAAAGTCTATTTGACAATGAATTCCATTTTGACTGATGATACAAGTGGAGATTCATTTATTGGACAGACATCGGGTGTTTCTATGACAGGATTAGTCATTGGACAAGACACAGCAGGAGCAGGTGATTTACGTATTATGTCTACTTCATGGCCCAATGGATCACCTAAAGTATTTCCAACTGATTTTACCGATGTTCTTTCTATTAAGACTGACGGTAAAATTGGTATCGGTACAAATATTCCATCTGAAAAGATAGATGTCGCAGGGAATGTCAAAATATCTGGCCAACTCAAATTACCCAACGGAGCTGTAGATGGTTATATCCTGTACACCAATAATGCTGGTGATTCTTATTGGGGATCTATCAGAGACGTAGATAGCGAGGTGTCATGGATCACAGGAACTCCGGATCAAGTGATTGCTTCGTCTCCCCAAGGAAATGTTACTCTTTCTTTGCCTCAGTCAATTGCCAATACATCTAGTCCTATTTTTTATGGGTTGACAATAACAGGAAATGCCACAATTGGTCAATTAAACTTACCTGGAGGAGCTATAGATGGTTATTACTTGAAAACGGATTCTAACGGAAAAGCACATTGGGCACCTATCCCTGATATAGATGTAGAAGTATCATCTTTAACTGGTACACCCAATCAAATTATCGTATCTTCTCCTACTGGACATATCACATTAAGTTTACCACAAGATATTACCATAACTAGTTCGCCTACTTTTTATAAATTATACATAAATGAATCTGTCATACCTATTTCTTTTTATTCTACAATTGGAAATGCGTCACATCCGTTTTTTTCTATCTACGGAACCATTTACACTGCTTATCAACCATTCATTACTTCTTTACCTTCTGTCACCAATTTAAATGGAATTGTAGTAGGTCCAGGGACGCTGTCGGGTTTGTCTAGTGTATCAGCTACCACTTTTACAGGCACAGTCGGTACAGCGACTCAAGGATCAATTACATCTTTACCTTCTGTTACTAATTTAAATGGTATCACTATCGGATCAGGCACATTGTCGGGTTTAACTGCATTGACAACTAGTGGCTTTAAATTTACAGCTAGTCCGTCCAATGGTTATCTTTTAATGTCAGATGCCAGTGGGAATGCCGCCTGGAGCAATCCTGTTACTTCTATGGTCACTTCAATTGCTGGAACAACAGATCAGATATCTGTTACTAATGGAGGTATTGGAGCAGTCACGTTGTCGACGCCTCAAAATATAGCTACAACAAGCTCTCCGACATTTGCTGCTTTAGGAATCGGTGCTTCTCCATCCACTTATGCTTTACGTGTGTCTGGTACAAAGAATAATATATTTGCAAGGTTTGATGGACAATCTACATATGTTTCTGGTATGACACTTGGAATCGAGAATACTGTTCATCTTTACACGGAGACAGCAGCAATAAATGCGACCGGCTTTTACAATATCCCTATTTTCGAAGCAACTGGAGCTGGATCATACACGGTAGCTTATGGATCAAGATTTGGAATGTTGGAAGGAGCAACGGCCGCCACGTCTATTACTTTACGCGTAGATAAACCCTATGGAGGCTCAAGTAAAATTGCTCTTTCGGCAGGTGATCTAGTGATAGGTTATAATGTACCAGCACCAACAGATGGAGCGATTATTGCTGGTTATGTAGGAATTGGTAAGAATTCTGCGTCTGTTCCACTTGATGTAGTCGGTAATGCGGCTATCTTGGGTTTGTTAACAACACAGACATTTAAGATGACCAATGGAGCGACCAATGGATATTATCTTGTATCTGATTCATCGGGAAACGGTGTCTGGACTAATTTGGCTACTACTATGGTCACTAGTTTGACTGGTACAACCAATCAAGTCATTGTATCTGCGTCTGTTGGCTCTATCACTTTATCCACGCCTCAGGATATCGCCACGACAAGTTCTCCTACATTTTCTGCTTTGACGGTTTCAAACTTGCTGACAACACAAACATTTAAGATGACAAACGGGGCAACTAATGGTTATTATCTAGTATCAGATGCAACAGGAAATGGCGCTTGGACTAATCTGGCTACCACGATGGTTACAAGCTTAACAGGAACAGCCAATCAAGTCATTGTATCTGCTTCCGTTGGGGCTATCACTTTATCAACGCCTCAGAATATAGCTACCTCTAGTTCTCCTACATTTGCCGGTCTAACAGTAAGCGGACAAGCATCAACAGGAACATTGGTAGTCGGTGCTTCTTCTACTACTTTTGCTTTTCAAGTATCAGGATCAGCCACGGACGTATTTACAAGTTTTGAAGGCACTTCTATTTTTGCGAGTGGCAATGGTATCGGAATTAGGAATATCATCACATTAAACACAGCAACAGCTGGGACGGCTTCGCTTGGTCTTTATAATTATCCTTTATTTTCTGTTACTGGTTCTGGTACTTATACAACTGCCTATGGTGCTGTATTTGGAATTACGAGTTCTGCGTCGACTACAACATCAATTAGTTTACGTGTAGATAAACCAACTACCGGCACAAATAAAATTGCTTTATCAGCAGGCGACCTTGTGATTGGTTATTCAGTACCCGCACCAACTAATGGAGCAATTATCGCTGGATATGTGGGAATCGGAAAGAACTCCGCGTCAGTGCCATTGGATGTAGTGGGAGATGTCGCTGTGTCGGCTTTGTTGACGACTCAGACATTTAAGATGACCAATGGTGCAACAAACGGTTATTATATGGTTAGTGATGCATCAGGCAACGGTGTCTGGACTAATTTAGCCATTACCATGGTTACCAGTTTATCAGGAACAGCCAATCAAGTGATAGTGTCTGCTTCTGTTGGCGCAATCACTCTTTCAACACCTCAAAATATTGGTACTTCTAGTACACCTACATTTGGAGGACTCACTATTAATGGAGGCATTACTTCGAATTCGATCACACCAGCTTCAACTAACACATACAATATCGGAGGAGTCAGCAATGTTTATGCCAATGTTTATGCGACTACTTTTGTTGGAACTGTTGGCACGGCCACACAAGGATCAATTACATCTTTACCTTCTGTTACTAATTTAAATAGCATAACAGTAGGAACAGGCACTTTGTCAGGTCTAACTGCCTTGACAACTAGCGGATTTAAATTCACGGCCAGTCCTGTTAGTGGTTATCTTTTAGTGTCTGATGCCAGTGGGAATGCAGCCTGGGGAAATCCTGCTACTTCTATGGTTACTTTAATTACAGGGACAACAGATCAAATATCTGTTACTAATGGAGGTGTTGGATCAGTCACTTTATCAACCCCTCAAAATATAGCCACAACAAGTTCACCTACGTTTGCTGCTTTGGGAATTGGTGTAAATCCGACTACGTATGCTTTGCGTGTGTCTGGAACAAAAGATAATACACTTGTCAGATTTGATGGACAATCTACGTATGTTTCTGGTATGACACTTGGAATCGAGAATACTGTTCATCTTTATACGGAGACAGCAGCAATAAATGCGACCGGCTTTTATAATATCCCTATATTTGAAGCTACTGGAGTTGGTTCGTATACAGTAGCTTATGGGGCTAGGTTTGGTATGTTAGAAGGAGCTACAGCGGCTACCTCTATTAGTTTGCGTGTAGATAAACCATACGGAGGCTCAAGCAAAATTGCTCTTTCGGCAGGTGATCTTGTAATTGGTTATAACGTACCTGCACCAACGGATGGAGCAATTATTGCTGGTTACGTAGGAATCGGTAAGAATTCTGCATCTGTGCCTCTCGATGTAGTTGGGAGTGCGGCTATCTCAGGTTTATTGACCACTCAAACATTTAAAATGACCAATGGGGCAACCAATGGTTATTATATGGTAAGCGACGCATCAGGAAATGGCGTTTGGACTAATTTGGCAACTACAATGGTTACTAGTCTAACTGGTACAACGAATCAAGTAATCGTATCGGCTTCTGTTGGAGCTATCACTTTATCTACGCCACAAGATATTGGTACGACAAGTACACCAACATTTGGAGGACTCACGGTCAATGGAGGCATTACTTCAAATGCGATTACACCTGCTTCGACTAACACATATAATATTGGTGGAGCTAGTAACGTTTATGCCAATGTTTACGCGACAACATTTGTCGGAACAGTGGGCACGGCTACCCAAGGATCTATCACTTCTTTACCTTCTGTGACTTCTTTAAATGGCATCACTGTTGGACCAGGTACTCTTTCAGGATTGTCTAGTGTTTCTGCTACTACTTTTACTGGCACAGTTGGTACAGCTACCCAAGGATCTATCACTTCTTTGCCTTCTGTTACTAATTTAAATAGTATTACTGTGGGTACAGGTACTTTGTCAGGTCTAACTGTATTAACAACAAGTGGCTTTAAATTTACAGCAAGTCCTGTTAGTGGTTATCTTTTAGTGTCCGATGCCAGTGGGAATGCAGCCTGGGGAAATCCTGCTACTTCTATGGTCACTTTAATTACAGGGACAACAGATCAGGTATATGTAACTAATGGTGGTGTTGGATCAGTCACTTTATCAACCCCTCAAAATATAGCCACAACAAGTTCACCTACGTTTGCTGCTTTGGGAATTGGTGTAAATCCGACTACGTATGCTTTGCGTGTGTCTGGAACAAAAGATAATACACTTGTCAGATTTGATGGACAATCTACGTATGTTTCTGGTATGACACTTGGAATCGAGAATACTGTTCATCTTTATACGGAGACAGCAGCAATAAATGCGACCGGCTTTTATAATATCCCTATATTTGAAGCTACTGGAGTTGGTTCGTATACAGTAGCTTATGGGGCTAGGTTTGGTATGTTAGAAGGAGCTACAGCGGCTACCTCTATTAGTTTGCGTGTAGATAAACCATACGGAGGCTCAAGCAAAATTGCTCTTTCGGCAGGTGATCTTGTAATTGGTTATAACGTACCTGCACCAACGGATGGAGCAATTATTGCTGGTTACGTAGGAATCGGTAAGAATTCTGCATCTGTGCCTCTCGATGTAGTTGGGAGTGCGGCTATCTCAGGTTTATTGACCACTCAAACATTTAAAATGACCAATGGGGCAACCAATGGTTATTATATGGTAAGCGACGCATCAGGAAATGGCGTTTGGACTAATTTGGCAACTACAATGGTTACTAGTCTAACTGGTACAACGAATCAAGTAATCGTATCGGCTTCTGTTGGAGCTATCACTTTATCTACGCCACAAGATATTGGTACGACAAGTACACCAACATTTGGAGGACTCACGGTCAATGGAGGCATTACTTCAAATGCGATTACACCTGCTTCGACTAACACATATAATATTGGTGGAGCTAGTAACGTTTATGCCAATGTTTACGCGACAACATTTGTCGGAACAGTGGGCACGGCTACCCAAGGATCTATCACTTCTTTACCTTCTGTGACTTCTTTAAATGGCATCACTGTTGGACCAGGTACTCTTTCAGGATTGTCTAGTGTTTCTGCTACTACTTTTACTGGCACAGTTGGTACAGCTACCCAAGGATCTATCACTTCTTTGCCTTCTGTTACTAATTTAAATAGTATTACTGTGGGTACAGGTACTTTGTCAGGTCTAACTGTATTAACAACAAGTGGCTTTAAATTTACAGCAAGTCCTGTTAGTGGTTATCTTTTAGTGTCCGATGCCAGTGGGAATGCAGCCTGGGGAAATCCTGCTACTTCTATGGTCACTTTAATTACAGGGACAACAGATCAGGTATATGTAACTAATGGTGGTGTTGGATCTGTGGTTCTTTCTACACCTCAAAATATAGCTACAACAAGTTCTCCGACATTTGCTGCTTTGGGGATTGGTGTAGATCCAACTACATATGCTTTACGTGTGTCTGGCACAAAAAATAACATATTTGCAAGGTTTGATGGACAATCCACGTATGTTTCGGGTATGACACTTGGAATTGAAAATGCTATTCATTTGTATACAGCAACAGCAGCAATAAACGCAACCGGGTTTTATAATATCCCCGTCTTTGAAGCAACTGGAGCTGGATCATACACTATAGCTTATGGAGCAAGATTTGGAATGTTGGAAGGAGCTACAGCAGCTACATCCATCACCTTACGTGTAGATAAACCATACGGAGGATCGAGTAAAATTGCTCTTTCGGCAGGTGATCTAGTGATAGGTTATAATGTACCCGCGCCTATTGATGGAGCGATCATTGCTGGTTATGTAGGAATTGGCAAGAATTCTGCGTCTGTTCCACTTGATGTAGTCGGTAATGCGGCTATCTCGGGTCTATTAACAACACAGACATTTAAGATGACCAATGGTGCAACAAACGGTTATTACATGGTAAGCGACGCATCAGGAAATGGTGCCTGGACAAGTTTAGCTACTACGATGGTCACTAGTTTAACAGGAACAGCCAATCAAGTCATTGTGTCTGCTTCTGTTGGCGCAGTTACTTTATCTACTCCTCAAGATATTGCTACTTCTAGTACACCCACATTTGGAGGAATCACGTTAAACGGAGGCGCAACTTCAAATGCAATTGTACCAGCTTCGACTAATACATATAATATCGGAGGAGTTAGTAATGTATACGCTAATGTGTACGCAACTACATTTATCGGAACTGTGGGTACAGCAACTCAAGGATCTATCACTTCTTTACCGTCAGTTACGTCTTTAAATGGTATAACGGTTGGATCGGGTACTTTGTCAGGATTGTCGAGTGTTTCTGCTACTACCTTTACAGGTACTGTAGGAACTGCTACACAAGGATCTATTACAACTCTGCCAGCGGTCACATCTTTGAATAGTATCACTGTCGGATCAGGCACATTGGCTGGTTTAACTGCCTTGACAACTAGTGGATTTAAATTTACAACTAGTCCATCCAATGGTTATCTTTTATTGTCTGATGCCAGTGGAAATGCCGCCTGGAGTAATCCTGCAACTTCTATGGTCACTTTAATCACAGGGACAACCGATCAAATATCTGTTACAAATGGAGGCGTTGGATCAGTTACTTTATCAACCCCTCAAAATATAGCTACTTCTAGTTCGCCTACATTTGCTGCTATTACTATCAGTGGACAATCTTCAGAAGGCAGTTTGGTAATCGGTACTTCTTCAACCACTTACAAATTACAAGTGTCCGGTTCGTCTAATAACATTCTTGCAAGTTTTGAAGGCACATCTGTTTTTGCAAGTGGTAATGGTATAGGAATCAGGAGTATCGTTACATTAAATACAGCAACAGCTGGAACGGTTTCATTTGGTTTATTTAATTTTCCGTATTTTACTGTGGCTGGTTCTGGTACTTATACAACTGCGTATGGTGCTGTGTTTGGAATCAGTAGTGCTGCTTCAACTACTACAACAATTAGTTTGCGTGTGGATACACCAGCACACGGCACAAATAAAATTGCTCTATCAGCTGGAGATCTGTCTGTTGGTTATACCGTACCAGCACCCACAAACGGAGCTATTATAGCAGGATATGTAGGTATTGGTCAGAATACTGCATCTGCACCATTAGATGTATTGGGAAATGCTATTATTTCAGCTCTATTAACGACTGCAACCTTTAAAATGACAACCGGGGCAACAAATGGATATTATATGGTTTCAGATGCCACTGGGAATGCCGCATGGACAAATCCTGCCACTTCTATGGTCACTAGCTTAACAGGTACAGCAAATCAAGTAATAGTATCGGCTTCGGTTGGAGCAATTACACTATCAACGCCTCAAAACATTGCTACGTCTAGTTCGCCAACATTTGCTGCTATTACAATAAGCGGACAATCTTCATCTGGAAGTCTTGTATTAGGCACTTCTTCTACTACTTATGTTTTTCAGTTATCTGGTTCATCCAATAACATTCTTGCAAGTTTCGAAGGCACATCTGTTTTTGCAAGTGGTAATGGTATAGGAATCAGAAATATTATCAATCTGTATACAGAAACAGCTGGAACGGTTTCATTTGGTGTATTTAATTTTCAACATTTTACTGTGGCTGGATCCGGTACTTATACAACTGCATACGGGGCTGTGTTTGGAATCAGTAGTGCTGCTTCAACCACTACAGCGATTAGTTTACGTGTTGATACACCGGCGCACGGCACAAATAAAATTGCTCTATCAGCTGGAGATCTGTCTGTTGGTTATACCGTACCAGCACCCGCAAACGGGGCTATTATTGCTGGTTATGTGGGTATTGGTAAGAATTCTGCATCTGCGCCACTGGACGTGGTTGGAAATGTTATTATTTCAGCTTTGTTGACAACGTCGACGTTTAAAATGACAACTGGAGCAACAAACGGCTATCACATGGTGAGCGATGCATCAGGAAATGGTGTTTGGACTAGTTTAGCCATGACAATGGTCACCAGTTTAACGGGAACAGCAAATCAAGTAATTGTTTCTGCTTCTACTGGAGCTGTCACATTATCTACTCCTCAAGATATTGGTACCTCTAGTTCACCAACATTTGGTGCTTTAGGGCTTGGGGATTCTCCATCCACATATGCTTTACGTGTGGCTGGCACAAAAAATAATGCATTGATAAGAGTCGATGGACAAACTACGTATGTCACTGGTGTGACTGTTGGAATCGAAAATCTTGTGACTTTGTACACCGAGACAGCTTCAATAACCGCAGTCGGACTTTACAATCTACCTGAATTTGATTCTATTGGATTTGGTTCATTTTCAACAGCATACGGAGCTAAATTTGGAATACCGGGCGCAGCGGGTGCAACTGTTGCTATTAGTCTGCGCGCAGATAAACCATATGAAGGTAATACTAAAATTGCTCTGTCGGCAGGCGATATTGTTGTTGGTTATGATGTCGCGGCTCCAGCTGATGGAGCGATAATTAAAGGAAAGGTTGCTATTGGCACATCCAGTCTTGGTGGAACAAGTGCAAATCTTCAAGTAACATCAGATTCTACTGTGACGATTCAAAAGTTGACAACAACTAATGTTGGCAGTGCATACATAACCACTTCGGGTAATGGTCTAGTGTTTAATACGGATGCTAAAGATATGTATGATTTCAGATCTGGAGCAAGTGCTGGTGAAACTTCGCCACATACAGCCGGATCTTCAAAGATGGCTATCGATGCGAATGGTAAAGTGCGAATGAATGGCAATTATACTGTTCTTTATAATTCAGCCGATGATCCAGGTGGTGTCGGAGAAAGTGGTGCCATTTATTATAAATCCACGGATAAATCAATTAAAGCAAGTGTGCCTGTTTATCAAACTGATTCAAGCACTGGTCAAGCAACAGCTGTTCAACAAGCATGGATGTCGATAACGCCTGTGTTGATACAAAATATAACTGTAAATAAAATGGCCGGTGGTTGTGGCGAACCGTGTGTCGGATCGGGTTCGTGGGTTTATCCTGGAGGAGGATCAAGTTTTAATGCATGGGCTGTGGGAGGCAAGATAACCATTCTAATGGGTGAATCTCCTACATTTACTGAACAAACTGGGTTAACAACGACGATGGATCTTTATCTAGATAATATACCAGAAGAATACACAAGAACCATTGCATTGGATGCGACGGCTCAACGCGGAGATTATATTGCATATACAGCAAGTTCATATTTCAGAGCGTCGTACAGAGTAAAACGAAATGCTGTTGTTGGCTCAATATCGCAAGTAAAAATACAATTTGCTAGACCAACGGCAACCGCCGACGTTGACGATGGATGGATTCCTAGTGAAACAATGAAATTTGATCCTTTGGCAATTACAAAAATAGAATGGTGGTATTTGCATTATTAAAAGTGAATTGTACAATTCTTTTTATTTGTACTACTACTTTAAATTGTAATTATTGTTTTTTTTTATTTTTTTTAAAAAAAATGTCACAATTAATTCATCGTCGAAAAAAAATGGAACAACATGAAAACGAACCAGTTGTTGTAGAAGAACAAAAAGAAATTAAAATGCCACGTCTTAAAGTAGTAACTGCAACAATTTGCATTTTTTTCTTATTGGGTTTTATTATATCAGTTGGTATAATAGAAACAATTGCTTATTACGATAATCAATTTGAAAGTGAAAAATTCGAGATTCCTCCACTACCAGATGCTTTAAAATTTGAAAAAACTGCTGATCTTTCATTTGCTTTGAAGTGGACAACTAACTCAAAAGGTGTACATCTAACTTCGTATGCGTCTTATGATCATGACACAATTGTAAATTATATTGCCGATGGGCCTTTTATGAAATATTACTCAATGAGAAATGACACGCGACAACGATGGGTTATATCAAACAACACTCCTTTTAATTATACTATGATCATCACTGGAAATGAATATAACTTTATTGACTGGCTTTCGTCTGATTTCGTGTTTATTCCTCAAATGACCAAACTCGTATCTAAACCCGTTTGGGTAGTTGTTCCATCAGACATGTTTAGACCACTCTCATTTCCTTTTGAATTACACGACTTGTATTGGTCAATTGCGTCAACATTTGATGGATTACAATATACAAGTAATCCTAATTTGATTTCTACTGCAGAACAATTGACATTTAAGTTAGATAGTAATTATTCGTTTGGTAAAATGGAAAAGGAAATTCAAAAATGTATAGAAAACACACAAGTTTTAAACAAAGGATGTTTAGATAAGCCTCCTTGTGATTGTATGACACTGGCAAAATATCTTGTCCAGTTGCCTGAATATACCAGGTGTGAAAAAGGTAGCTGTACAAAGGAGGTAATCGATGATGCAATTGATTATTATAGTAATAAAGAATGTCAATTTATGGCCAATGAAACTATTCATTCTGTAAGATATCCGTGTAAAACAACTAAAATATGTAAACGATTAGCATGGAAAGAAAATTGTGTTTATGCTGTTGATACATGTACATTTAATTATAACGAAACTCGCTCATTTTGCGATGGACCATTTTAAACGCGGTATAATACATCCTGCAAGTACACCAATGATAACTTCAATAATAATAAATCCAATAAAGATGGATCCACTTACATTGAAGCAATCATTTGGATCTGTTTCTGTTATTATTATTGTATGTGTTTCTGTAATTGTATAATTTGTCTGTGTTATTATTTCGTTTATTTTAATTGTTGTTGTTGTCGTATTTGTTGTAATAAAATTAATTTTTGATAATGTTTGATTTGTCATTGTATTATTGCTTGTATCTGTCCCATCGATCGTGATATTATATATTCCTGGCTTAAAATACTCGTCTATTAATATAAAACTTCTTTGTGTTGCATCTAATAAACGCGAATATACAACTGAACCATTCTTGTAATCTCTCACTTTAATAGTAAAATCAGCTATAAATTTATTATTTGTCTTGAAGTGTATGTAAACGAACGAAAAACTGTTCCATGTAACATTTGTATTGTGACCCATAGACCAATAGATTACAACGGGTAGTTGTGTTTGAATTAATACGTTTCTCAGAGGAATACTGCAATTCCCATTTCCATCTTTCCACGAACCATACATAAAATCAAAATTATAAGGATGTCCATCCTCTAAATCAAACATTGGTGTATAGCATACAGCGTCACCATAATCAGGTAAAAATGTAAATGGCTTGTATGATAAAATTGTGTATTCGCCTGCATATCCCATATTACATATCATTGAGTTTGTAGAATTCCATATTTTGATTAACATAAGTTCTGGATTTAGAATATTGCATTTTTCCCATAAATATACAGAGTTCAATGCTTGGAATGATTGAGACGACGATAAAATTATATTTGTGTACGAATGAAACGCGGCAATTGCGTTGTTTACGTTTTTAGCAACAATACCATTATAAGGATATGTCAGGCTTGAAAAGTAACTATCATCAGTGACAGTAAATTCACCCGTAAATGATCTATATTTTATTGTGACAGTACAAATACCGCCGTATGTCAATCCTTTGGGTAACTCCATATAATGATTCGATGAAGCGGACGACTTGACCATAAATGTACATGGCCGTATATTAGAAATGATTTGATTGTTTGTATCCATTTGAAATGCGAACGTATACATCATTTGCTGTGGAACATTTACACTTCCAGAAATGGTTAATTTTAACAACATACTACTGTTAGATATCACAGGAGATGGGTTATAATAAAACGGAGATGGAGATTGCCATGTTACAGCATCGATACACGTAAACAAATAAAACAACGGGATAATTAGTCGAATCATTTTGGAAGTTTAAAATAACCATGACGTGTACACATAACAGACCTTGCAACAAAACTTACAAACATAGATATAAAAGGTACAAATACAAAAATAAAGATAAACCGTGTGTCTGTTGTTTTCCAGCATGTGTTGGTTGTTTTGTCTAATGTTTGGTTTGTAATCATAATAGATGTCATTGTAATATTTGTACGATTTACTATAACGATATCCGTAATATTATACAACTCAAATTTGATCCCGCTCAAAGTCTGATTTGACATAACACGTCCACTTATATCCAATCCGTCTATTGAAATATCATATATTCCAGTGGCTAGTGTCTGATTAACATTTATCATATCTGGTAAAATTAATTCTGTCGTAGATCCATCTTTTAACGGGAACGATATTTCTTTTCCGATTCGTATTGTCGCATTTGACATCGTATTACTGTATATCCAGTTCAATTTAAAATAAGATAAATTTCCCCATACAACAATTGAATTTGGCGATAAAGACCATTGTGTAATGACAGGATTCTCGTTTTGTATTAACAGATTTGAAACAGTCACCGTGTAATTTGAGGCGCTATTTAAATCATATCCTCCTGTAAAATCAATGTTATATCTGGATTTTTCATACAAAGAAAAGTTAAAATAAATGTTTGATTCTCCTCCTCCTCCTCCTCTTCTTATAATTAATGGATTATACGAAATAAGTTCGATAGAAGTAGACCCAATAAACATTGTCTTGCTGCTATGAGTAGAATTCCACAATCTCAGTGTCTGGTATTTAACGACTGCACCACTCAAATAATACAAAGACGATGTTATGCTAAGATTTGTGTGTAATACGTTACCGCTTGTCAAATGTGTAAAATAAGTACCCGAATCGAACGGGACAATATAAACCGGGTTATATGTTTGATTACTGGTAAATTCCGTGAGATCAATTGGTCTTTTCCATCCTAATTGAATAGAATAATTACCAATTGGAAAAAGAATGGTGCCCAATTGAAAATACATGGTCTTATTCGTAGGAGTTCCAGAGAATATAAATCTGTACGTGTCATTTCTGACAGGCAACTCTACTTGTAGTGCTACATTGCCACAGTGAGTGTTACATGTAAATGTTATATAAAATTCAGATGGGACTCCTAACGGGTCGGACAAAGTAGCATTTATCCATATAGGTAAACCATCAAAATATGTATTGGTTGGTAATGGATTTAATATTGCATATTGAGCATTTATTTTACACACCACTACCACCACCAAAATAAATAAAATTGATTTATTGATCATTTTAATTATAAATTACACAAGCAAATAAATACAAATCTATTTCTTTTTTATTTGTCCTTCATCATCATATTCTTGTTTTTTTACAACAGCACAATAATTAATTGCGCTAATTTCAAGAGCAGCTAGATGACGAGGTAACTCGTTTTCGAGTTTATCTCGTTTTTTCACCATTTCAAATGCACCATGAAATATTTTATCAGAAAAAAGACAAACACTTGAGATGATATGAGTGGCAAGTTTCTGTTTTCTTAATGCAATTGTCGGATAATGTTTACATAGACTATCCTGGAATGTCTCCCAATTTAATTCATACAATTGATTAAATGTCCAAACCATATGCGAGCCAATTGTATCGGACACGAAATTCTTACGTCTATTAGTATAATCGTCGTCTTGTGTAAGAAGATGAGTGTATGGATAAATTGTTTGTTGAATACGACGATAAATGTGCATTGAAATTAATTCTTTAATTGAAATCTTTTGGATGCACGTACTACTTTTAAAATATTGATATTCATTTAAAGGTATCTCTTGATCAAGAAATGATCCCATAGACATACCAATATCACACATTGTTAAACGCAAGATAAATGTATTGCATAGGGAATTTGTCAACCTATTACTTATCCATTCTGCTTGTCTCGTTCTCTCTTCAAGAGATATACAATATTTTGAACAACAATGTCCCATTTTAGTTGATCTTGTAAATAAAAGTATTTATTATCTTACACGCCAAAATATGAAAAATCACGTACAATAAATTATGCGCATCTTCCACTCTTAACAATTTTATTAAAAATACACACACAATAAACCCATAATACATAAATATACAGTTTATTCATCATCAAAGAATGATTTATCTACTGGATTAATCTTTTCTTGTGATCGTTTAATAGCTTCTTTATGTTTTTTGCACGTTGTATGATCTTTAAATTGAGACATTGATCTAAAAAATATCGCACACAACGAACAATAAGGGACTTCTCGAGGACGAGTCGATGGATAATAATAATTGTTAATAGGAGTATCTGTATTTTTTGCATTAAAAACCTCTTGTAATAATTTATTTTTTTCTTGTTCTATTATTTTTTTCTTTTCTCTGTATCTTTTACTTCTTTCTCTGTTTTTTTGTTTTCTTATTTCTTCTTTTGAATCCTCATATGGAGGAGGAGGAGACAGAGGCAGAGGCGAAGAAGATGGTGGCGGTGGCAATGGAGGAAAAACAGAAGATTGTTCAGTTACTTCATAAAAGGGATATGTAGGAATTGAACGAAATATAGGCATGTAATATGGTGCATTCAAGTCAAATAAATCATCACTGCAATATCTTGATGGAGAAGGAGGTGGAGGTAAAGGTAATGTATTACACCAATCCATATTTCTTTTTTTTTATTTGTATGTTTAAACAAAAAAAAAGAAGATATTTTATTTTGTGCTTTAAAGTACATATTTTTTAAAATAAGCAAATTAGCCATCTTTAATTTTTTTTATCACAAATACACCTTATTCGGTTTATTTTTTTCTTGTGTACTGAAGAGTGATGGAAGTTTAATTGTTCCTGGTGGCAATCTTGCATAATCAATTATTATAAATATAACAATAACAATAAACACCATAAAAACAAAAGAGATTATACCACGATAATCAGTTGTCGTGTTATCTATTTTTGTTATTTTGTTAAATCCCCCGCATTCAGATGGAATATTACACCAATACATATTTCCTTTTTCTTGTTTTATTATTTCTGCATGTGTATACCATAACGACATTTGATTCATCTTATTTTATTAGACAACCAAACAACAAAAAAAAATGAATTTGTTGGTTTTATGTTTTTTTATGTTTCTTTGTCACGAATTGGTACTAACAGATGGCAATTATTTATATTTTCTCGTTGAACCAATTAGTTATTTAATTGTAATGATCGTGAAGATTATGACAATATATTGGATATTGCCTATACTATACTTGTATGTAAAACAATACATTCTAATTGTGTATATATATACGTATTATATGTGTTTAACTTGGTGCGAACATTTTATTAAAAAAATAAAATAAATTTTTTATGTACATTTTGTTCTTTCGTCATTGTACGATTTAATATATTCTTTTAACTCTTTTAACTCATTTTGCATATTTATTTTACTGAGATGATACGATTGAAATTGGTGAAAAACAGTTTGAATAGATTTATAATTTGTAGTGATAAGAGTTTTTATTACATGAAATGCAAATTCCTTTTGTCGTTCAGGTAGTGAAGTCCATTTCTTTACTAACAGATCCTCATATTGATTCCAAGCATTTATATTTTCATGAAACAAAGTCAGAATTAAGTTACTCAATGCAATACTAATACGTTCTCTGTATCTGGACATACTTTCTTCTACGCATTTAATATATTCGATCATATGTGGCTGTATAAGTCGATTTACTTGAATAATCATTATATCTTCAAGCGAAATATAAACAGAACTGTCACTAGGATCACTGCCCGTTAAATTATTAGTAAACACTTTAAACCATGATAACTGTTGATCTGATTTTAATAAATCAATCACATTAAACCCACATCCTTTCAAATGTAGATTAAGTGTATGGATAATCATATCAGTTGTATATTTACTCAGTGTACGTGTTTCTTGTTCGACATCGATAACAACTGTATTAATATCAGAAAATGCAGTTCCCATTTTTTTTTATTTTTTTTTCATGTATAAACAAAATAAACAACTAACAAAATAAACAACAAACTCTTTATTGGAAGATGTTCACTTTAAATTTGACCACTTGTTACCCTCAAGGGTATGAATATTTGTAGCAGTCACAGACACAGTCATACGTGTAGCAAATAAAAAAAATGTCTGTTCTTTTTTTTGGGTTTTTATACCCTCGAGGGTATGAATGTTTGTAGCAGATAAAAAAATCTTATGACTGTGAAAAAAAATTTGCTACAAAAAATTATTATTTTTTATTATCTTTTTTTACATTTAATTGTAATGATATGGTTGCTCCTGGTTTTGGATTGGGCTTTGTTTTCTTATTAGCTGTCGTTTCTTTTTTCTTTGGTTTGGGTTTTCGTTTAGCATTACCAATTCCATTTTGTGCATCTGGTCCTGTTTCTGGTCCTCCTTTAGGTGGTACAGGCATCTTTAAATCATCATTAAAATCATCTTCTGTTAAATCTAAGTTTTTTTGATAATATCTTTTATATGCATCTAATTTCAGAATGCCTATTTGAAATATCTTGTCCACTATTTCTGGATCAGGTACACCAGGTAACAAGATCTGAATCTTTGATTTACTAGAACTTGATGATGACGACGATGACGACTTATGTTCATTTATTTTATCAATATCTTGCATCTTTTGGTCTTCTACTTCTTCTGTTTCTTCGTCATATTCACCATAAACGTGATAGTAAATGCGATACAACGCTTCCAATAAAGCTTGTTTTAATGCCCTTTGATTTGCCTGGTACACTACATCGGTTACGACTGTTCCTGAGTTTGTATAATTTGACTCGTTTACGTATCTACGAGGAATACCCATTGTTGAACAAATAATCTCTTCGTAATAAACACGTTGTACTTCATAATCATTTACTGGATCAGCTCTTATGGGAGCACTGGCAGTTGAATTTTCTGGTAATCTAATTAGACGGGCATTTGTATCTTGCATGAGTTCATTTAACATACTCTGTGAAGTTAAATCAGTTGTAAGAGATCTGCCTGAATTTATGCTACGAGATACATCAACTTGTCTATGCAGAAGTCTTAATTCTTGTGACGTAATGGGCTCGTTATTATTAGTCAATGTTTCTGTTTTGTCTGTCTGTGTGATAGATGCACCAAACACATTTCCGTATTGAATGGTCTCGGCGTCGTATTTAGCTTCTTTGCGTTCTTCAAATATCACTGGATTAGCATTTAATCGAAGTGCTTGATAATGTATTCTAGTCAAATAATCAAATCTGACTCGATGAGCAATTAAATTGTATACTTTAGACATCAAGTTACCATTCTTATCAGGTGGTGTTTCTGTAGGCGATTCAAACACTATTACACCAGAAATGGGTTTATTCTGAAGTAAACCTTGTCTGGGATCAGATTGACCATTTGTAGCCATAGGGAACACTGCATAGGCACGAGTATTCCATGGAAAAGTTTTTATTTTTATATGAACTTGACGTTTATCTAATATACGAGGTACACCTTTGAATCCTTTATCTCGTTCTATTACTGCTAACGCAAATCCATACATACACCATGATCTATACAAATCAGTAGCAAAACGCGTCATAACAGAGTTAAAAAATCTGTCCAATTCATCACTAGGTGTGTAATTGCCTGACTTACGGAATACTATACCTCTACCTATCTGTTCATTTATCATCGTATTAAAACATGTTTTTATCATATGATCTGCATGAAAAGTATTATAAACAGATTCGATCTGCATCCTATTTATATCTACGTAATCATCGAAGTTAATTTTATTTCCTCCTCCTCCTCCTCCTCTTTTTGTTGTATTCAATCCAAATTGTTTCTCTAACGACATGACAAATGAATGTAAAAGACTTCACTTGATTATAGTAGAATGTGCTTCTTATCTTGGTAAATACCCAGGTTTATTTAAAGATAAAGATGAGACTCATAAAAAACGAACACTTGAATTATACGAACAATGGATAACTGAATACTCCAAATACAATCGTAAAATAAAAGCTCTTTCGTTATCGGATGTACGTTGGTTGGCTTATGCGCATTTAATGGCATGCGAAACACGTCTCAACAGAACTGTTAGTAAAGATGATATAAAAACAACTCATGGATTTGTACGTATGGTTTTAAAAGAATGGAATTTCAGAGCACGTAAATGGAAACCTGTAATACCAAGTTTAGAATTAAGAGCTATCAGTAACATTGTATTTTGTCCTGAAGTTGAATGTTCTGCTAATTTTTCAAAAGATAATGTGTATCCTGTTAATTTTAACATTGATAATAAACCCGATATGTATGACTGGGAAGAAGAAGGCGATTGGGATGATGTAGATAATACATATACTGATAAATTCGATTCTTCTTCTTCTTCTTCTTCTTCTGACCAAACAAAAAAAAATAAATCTTCTTCTTCTTCAGATGAAAAAGAAAAGGAATCAATAGATTATACAGAAGAACGATATTCAGGTAATTTGGCTCATTTTAAATTACATAAGATTGAACCATCTGTGTTTGCATCTGATTGTAGTCGTTTATTTTTTTGGTGTGCTGTTTATGACGATTTTATCGAACATCATAAGATAGAACAAATAAAAGAAAAACATACAATGACTCAATGCGAAAATAATTTAATTAAGATATTGACAAAACAATGTGATTATGAAAATACGCAAACTAATGTGGTTTTTGACATGTTGTATAAATTTCATCTACCTATAGGAGCTCAATTAGCTTATCAGAGAGTGTATCAAACTAGAGATCATACTATTACTCGACCTAAAGATATACTAGATTTTGATGCAGGTGTTCCTATAACTCGTTGTGCTTCTGATAAAATGATACCAGTCCCCAAAAAAGCTATGCTTGAATGTAAACGCACCGATAAAATATTTGAATGTTGGTCTATTGCTTTATTTCATCAGATGTTGTTTATGTGTCAATGTGATTTTATCAAAGAATTTATTTTTTTTTCTGAACAAATCTATACACATCGAGAATTTATGGACACAGAAACACAATGGATATCTAGATTACGTCGTCCTATTATTCTTAAGTTGTGTGGTGTATGGTATGTGCAATTGCCTGGAATATTATGGGAATGTGTTGATGTAATAAATGCTTTGGCTGTATGGTGTCTTTTAATGTATAGTGATAAATTTGATTGTACAACATCAAGTAGAGTTAATTTACGTTCTGTGTTAAAAAATATTTGTTCGCGCACATAAGTATAATATAAAACCAATAAATTTAAACAAAGAAAAAATCTTCTTTTTTTTTATAACAAATGGACGCTGTTAATTTATTTAATGCAACATTTAATCATGTACCACAAACAACAAGGAGAAATATAAGACAAGAATATACGATTAAAAAAAGAAAACAAGAAAGCGATGATAACAATTCAGATAAATCTAGTGTAACCAGTGCAGATAGTAAATCAAGTGAAGATAGTGTATCTAAACGTTTAAGACAAACAACAAATTTTCAAGTAGATGAAGATGTCAAAGAATCTGATGAAATATTAGCTCAAATATTTAGTAATGAAGAATTAAACTCGAGAAATGGAGGAAGAGGAGCAGCAGCAGCACCAAGAGTATCAATAAATAATAATAAAGCATGGTTACGAGAAGACGAACAAGATAAAGTGACTGATTTAGTTATACATGACAAGTATTGGTGTTTTCCTTGTAAGTATTCTCTTGAAGTAAACGAAGCAGACAGAGTTCCTGATTTTCCTCGTCTTTTAAAATTAATAAATGATAATCATGGTATGATGGACGATCAAATTCTTTGTACAATGATACAAGAATTCTATAATAAATATCTACGAGAATGCACTAAAGAACAGAAGCCATGGGCAAGAGTATGCATATACAATCACATATATGATCACAAACCAACACCTCAGCGTGATGCATGTAAAAATTTGCAGATAATAAAAGAAATAAAAGATGTTTTAGTTGAAAATAATGTATTTCATGTATCAGATTCAGGTAGAACAGGAGCAGATAATAAAAGTGTAGAACTTTTATTAAAATTAATGGACAAACAAGAAAAATTACATAAATTTCTAAGTGAATCTAATGCATCAAGACAAATGATGTAACTAATAGATATATAAAAAAAAATGTACATATTAAACTGATAATTTTACTTTTCCTGCAGCTTTTAAATAACCACCACGTACTAACGTAAAAAAACATAGACCTGCAATAAATCCCAGTTGAGTATAACGTGCATCTGTTCCATAACTGTTTACCGATGAAATTTGTCTAGCAAGTGCGGTAAAATCAACAATCAATAATAATTTCCATATAGCATGATAAAGACGCAGCATCGATCCAGGCAATTTAATACTGATGCCGTCTGATATAGACCAATGTACAGTATCCAATAGACTTGCCAATAGATGTCCAACAAATAAAAACGTATCATAAGGAACACGCCATTCAATCCAATCGCTTGCTTCGCTGTTAATCCAAAAAAACATAACCAAACAAATAGTTGATTGCAACCAAGAAGACAACCATGGATATTGATTTAATTCATAAATTGTGTCTGGTCTCCAGACTCCTCCTATTCCTCCTTCTTCTTCTTGTGTTTTTAATTTGTTAATTTTTTTATTAGGAAAATCAGCAATTGTTAATCCATCTAAATTAGGATTTGTGCTTGTTGACATATTTTTTTTTGCTATTGTTAAAATAAAGAGATAATAATTAGTTTGCTATTCTTTAATAGTTATACCAACATGACTGTTTTTTCTTGGGCAAAACTTGTAGATACCGTTACAGATGCATTCTATGAAGATGAAAGAATCTGTCATGCAACAAAACAACTGTCTCTTAGAGAAGATATCTCTACAGATCCTAACAAGAACGCTTTTTCTATGGGTGATCTACGTTTAAAAAAACATCAACAAACTTTAGATATGTTTAGAATGGATACAGGAGGATATGTTGAACGTAGTCAACAACAAAAATATTTTCATCATTGGTTTACTCAAGCTATTTTACCTCATTTTTATGGTAAACAAGATTGGTGTCTTCAGGCCCAACGTGTATTGGCTAACTTTACATATGATGACGACAAAGAAGAAAGAATAGAAAAAGTAAGTCCAGAAGTATTGGTTGTTACTCCTCGTCGTTATGGAAAAACGTGGGCTATTGCCATGTTCGTTGCATCTATTCTTTTGAACATTCCGGGTATTAAAGTGGCTGTATTTTCCACTGGTCATCGTGCATCTAATTGGTTGATGAGAAAAGTGGCTAAATTTATTAATGATATAGAAGGAGGTGGTGCTCGAATTTGTCGTCAGAATCAAGAAGAATTATTTGTATCTCCTGTTGCTCTAACTAAAGGTAAAAGTGCCAATTCTAGTGAAGCAAAGGCACGTCAAACAATGGAAGGAACATCTGAATTTTATTCATTTCCTTCTTCTGTCAATAGTAAGTTTTTTATTTTTATTTATTTTTTTTTATTCAAAAGGGCAAGTCAAAAAACTATTAACATGTGGATATTTCCACGATAAATACATTTATTTTATTTTAAATAAAAAGAAATAAAAAGAAATAAAAAGAAAAAAAAAGAAAAAAAAAAGAAATGGATATTCGTTTAAATCAATTCATTTTTTGTTGATCAATAAAATAATTATTCCATTTGATAAATTTGGTGTATTACTGGATTATATTTTTGGCTTATGTGTTAGTATATTGGTGCGTGCATGGGATTTTTATTGTATGAATCATTTTTACATAGTAACAATTAATTGTGTCTGTGTTATTTGGCTTGGTGTACATCGTTATGTTATGCTTATATTTTATGCATTCATTGTCTTGGTCATTATTATTCATAGTATTTTAATCGGTATTAAGTATATTTTTTACGTATATTTGTTGTATTGGTTTATTGGGAATGTTTATATTCCCAAAGAAAAAGAACGTATAGAAAACAACCATCCTGGTGATGAGGATATCCATTAATTTGTATATGTACTATTTGATTGATTGTATACATATTTAAAAAAAATAATGGGAGATCGTCAATTTTTTATTACTCAGCCATCATACGAGGATCAAAAAGAAATACATTTGATGATGGCAAGAGAACATATGAAAAAATGCATAGAGCAACAACAACAAAATAAATTCGATGCGTTTCCATATGCTGTTATCGAAGAACAGAAAAGAAATGCAAATAAACAGTCGTGGGCAAAAGTTGTATCTGTTAATGAAGTAGAAGAAATAGAATCAGAACAACCTCCATTAACTGCTTCTTATTTAGAAGAGGTACGCAAACAAACTCTTCTTTACGAGAAATGGAAAAAAGAGACTAGAGATGAATGGATGTCGTATATGAGATGTCCTATAGTGAAACCATCTGTTGATATGTCTATTTTGGGAGCATCTTATGATCATGTTGCCACTTATAAAACTCTTTTAGCAAGAGATGGTTTTGTTGTACGTGACATCAGAAGAGGAGTAGGTTGTATTGAATTAAATCTGGCTACACCAGGATTTGTAAATTTAATGGGAAAAAAATAAAATATGATTTTTTTATAACATGGCTTTATTTTTTAAGGCGCCCTGATTAAAAAGTCAGCATGTAAAAAAAACCAAGATGCCTTTTTTGAACCTGTCCAACCGGACTCCGGTACCGGCCTGTTTAATTTTTTAGCATGTTTTTTTTATTTTGGCCTAAATTTTTAATCAGTCCGGTAGACTGTGAGCAAGCTAAAACTTAATCAGTCCGGTTGGACAGGTTCAAAAAAGGCATCTTGGTTTTTTTACATGCTGACTTTTTAATCAGGGCGCCAAAAAAATTAAGGCCATGTCATGAAAAAATAAAAAAAATTTACTTATTAAAAAAATAAAAAAAAATAAAAAAAATTTACTTATTAAAAAAATAAAAAAAAATAAAAAAAATAAAAAAAAATAAAAAAAATAAAAAAAAATAATTAATTGTCTTCGATATAGCGTTTTGGTACATATTCCATTACAATATTAACTAAATCTGTAAAATCAGCATTTGTATCAAGCGAATCAAACACTGATTGTATAGCTTGTTTGATACCAGTTTGTTCCTTATAAAATAAAGTGTTGTTGATGCGTTCGTGAGTCTTATCGTAGTCTTCTTTTACTTTTTGTTGAAATACATCCAATTCGTGATTGGCGTCAAATTTAATATTGGGTGAATATGATTTGACGATTGCTTCTTTGCCTTCATTACGAATGGCATTAAACTTGTCAAATGTATCATAAATGAAATAACCTGGACTGTTTACAGGGTAATGACGCTTAACTTCTGTTTTTACTTGCAACTCTTCTATATCACATATCATATTCCGTTTTATTCTTAGAAGTTTCGACAAACGTTTTTCTATGTCGTCTAAATAAGGGAACATTCCTCTGCATGCTTTAATTCTTGCGTTTTCAACATCATTGAAATAATTCGCATTTGTCATTCTCGCTTCGTGTACTTTATTGCGAAATTTTACCCATTCGGCATCAGGTACACCAAAATTATTGACAGCATCAGTGGGTATATTTTTTCTTTTTTTGATCGACGCTTCAATCTTTTTTTTGTCAATTGCCTCTTTAAATCTTGATTCTTTTATTTGTTCTTCTTCTTCTTTTTTTAATTTCTTTTCCTTTGGTGCCTTCATTTTATCGATGCAGTCAATCAATGAATACGCATATCGTTTCTTTGTTTGAACAGAAGAAGAAGAAGAAGAAGAAGAAGAAGATGGACCAGGAGTAGATTGAGTTGAAGATGATGTGTCTTGGATATAATCATCCCAGTCGAGGTCTTTATCATCATTAACTAAATCTTTTACTTTCTTTGTTGACATTTTTTTTGAGTTGAATGAACAAATGAAATTATTTTTTTTACTAAACAAAATTTTTTTTATTTTTTTTTCAGAAATCCGGCCATTCCTTGATTAAAAAAGTCGTGCGCAGTTTACATAGTCAAAATTAATTTTTTTTGTGGGAAATTCGGCCATTCCAAATGTACAGTCACAAGAAAAAAAAGTTTTTTTATTTAATATACAATAATTCAGTTGGAAATACAGGACATTCACAACTATGTAAAAGACCAATTTCATCATCTTGTCCACAATTACAATCAGCATTATTATTCTTTTGTTTAATTTTATTCATTTTTTTTGGAGATAATGGATGTGGTGCTACATATTCTTCTTTCTCTTCTTCATCTTCTTCTTTGTAATCTTCATCGACTTCAATATCCTTAGAATTAAACCCAATTTCTTTTTGTTTTCCATTTAGAACAGATGATGGTGGTGCTTCTATTGTTGGCGGAATGGGATCCAATAACATCCAATCCCAACTCCAATATTCAAGATTAAATCTAAATAATCTAACTACGTTATCTATTGTTTCTTTACTTGGGGGTTTGTATGTCTTGGTAGTGGAATCCCACACTTGCCATGTCTTTCCGACTCCTCTCGCTGTCTCCCATATACTATCAACCAACCAAGGAACATTGTCTCTGATTCTCTGAATACGTTTATCTTTTTTCTTTTCTTGTACAGCTCTGAATACATCTTTGATTCCTATATTGTAAGTGACGTCTGGTTTATCTACATAATCGGATCCACACATCAAAATAGCGGTTACGAAATCAGCTATGTTCCATTTTAGATCTTCTTGAATTTGTTTTTGTAGTGTTTGCATATGAACAAAATATTGATTTTTTATATCGGCTTCCCAATAGATAGGCTGCGTTCTGTATTCATCTCCAGATCCATGGAATGCTAAATATAGAAGAAATGTAGGAATTACATCTGAATCTACTGTACGCAACGCAATAGGATAATCATGAAATAAACGAGACCAATAAATTATAGCAAGATCAGCTTCTCCCCATTGGTGTCTGTGTTCTGACATATATCTAAAATTGTTTCCTTTCTTTATTAACGGGCCTTGCGGGAAGTGATCAAATATTACTGTGCCTCCACCTGGTATAATTGTCCTTTCTATCTTCTTGGCCAAATAAGTACACAATTTGGAACGCATTGTAAAAGAAATCATCACTCTCTCGATATGGATTAATTCAATTTCTTTTTTATCTTCTTCATTTGGCTGTGATTTAATTTTTATTCCTTTACCTAATTCAAATTCATCTACTATTATTTCTTTTGGACCTATACCTAAATCACTAAATACCCATTCCTCTGGATATGGATCTAATTTTAAATTCTTTCTTCGTAGAGCTTGTTCTTTGTGTTTTTCTTTAGGCACCAACGGTTGATAATCAAATAAAAAAATATAGACAAGTGCTTCTTGCCAAGTCAAAGAAGCTTTACAAGGAGCCCATATATTATTAAATATTTCCTGTCCTGTTACTAAACCAGTTGGCGATGCTCCTCTGCATGCATTTCTGATAGTAAATGTTAAGTCGGCCATACGAACACCATTTTTCATATCACATTTGCCTTGAATAAATGCTTTAGGAGCCCATTTTTCTTTTAATTCTTTTTTTATATTTGCATCAATTCCCATTTTCTTTTTTTTTATTTTTTTTTGTAAGTAAATTAAATTAAATAAATTTATCATAAGTATGTACTTAATTCATTTCCTCTTCCTCTTCTTCTTTTTCTTCTTCGTCTTCTTCTTCTATAGGAAAGATGCTATTATCATCATTAAATTCAAAATCTATAGATGCATCAGATGTAGGTGAAATAGGACGATTGTCGTCTATTGGATCCATTTTATTTTATTTTAATTTAACAGTTACATGATTATTATTAAATATAGTAGCAAAAATAATATTTTTATTTTGTTTTATTGTGACATTTCTACTAAAAACAACTTCGATTGGTTTTGGTGCAAGAGTAGACACACGCATGGCAAAACAACAATGAACCAACAGACTACCATATTGACCACATACACAAAACTTATCAGACAAACGAGCAACTCCATACGGGCTATTTATCATCGTCTCTTCTGGAAGTTCAAATGTATCCATTTTTATTTTTTTTTTATATTTTTTTTAAACAAAAAAATAATTAAATTTATCAAGAAATCAAAAGCTTAAAGTACATTTATTTATTTTTGTTGCATTTTTTTAATCGTTTCCTTTCTTTCTTTTTTGTCGTTTATCTGACTTGTCCACCATTCCATTGCCGTTAATTTTGATGAAAAAGAATGATAACAGCATCCATCATACCATTTCAGTGGATTGTTCCATGGTTTCTTATGATCTGGTTTAAATTTAGGAGTGTTTAATCTTTGAATCTGTTTTTCTGATGTTTGAATAATCTCGTCCAATACCATGATAACTATATCATAATATCCAATCGTTTCATCTTTTGAGTCAGCTTTTTTTACAAGTGATTTGGTTATCCATTGAGATGACATTTTGAATTATTTTTATTTTTATTTTGAATAAAATACATACATACACAAATATAATTAACAGTTTAAAGTATAATTAATAAATTCTCTCTGATGTAATTTTCTTCGTGCTTCTTTTCTTTCCTTTCTTTTATTTAATAATTTTGTCCACCATTCAATTGCTTCTTCTTTTGACGAAAAAGAATTGATAAAACATCCATCCTGTGATACCATTGGAGTATCCCATAATTTTTTAGGGTTTGATTTAAATGTCGAATCGTTTAATTTTCGAATACAATCTTCTAATTCCCGGATAGTTAAATTGTAACCCCGTTGAGGTTTTAATTCTCCATCTTCGTCAATTGTATCATCCTTTGATTCTAATTGTTTAGTCATTGATCTAGTCACTCGACGAGACATTTTTTTCTTATTTTTTTCTTTCTTTTTAATTAAAATAAAAAAAAGAATTATTTTTATTTTTATTTTGAATAAAATACATACATACACAGATATAATCAATCAATCATTTAAAGTACATTTATTTATCTTTGTTGCTGTTTTTTTCCTTTAACTTCTTTCTTTCTTTTCGTTTATTTAATAATTTTGTCAATATCTTTATAGCATCTTCTTTTGCATGGACACCATATTCATAATACCATAACATCTGATTACCTAATGAGTTGTAAAACACAGGATCGTTTAATTTTTGAATTCGTTCTTCTAATTCCCGGATAGTTAAAGTATGACCCCATGGAGACTTTAATTCTCCATCTTCGTCGATTTGATTGTCCGGCATTGATTTAAATGTAATATCGTGTAACTTCCGAGCGAGTTTGATTGCTTCTTCTTCTCTTTCTTTTAATTTCATGTTGGTTAAGACGGGATTCCATGGATGCATAAATTCAAGTTTTGGATTTAGCCATCGTCCGCTCATTTCTTTTTATTAAAAATGAATTACTTGTAATCAGAATAAAAAAAAAGAATTATTTTACGACAACCATCTACTATAAATATTTTTAATAATTATTAATTAAAAAAAAGAAATAAATAAAAAGAACTAAAAAAAAAGAAAAAAAAGAAATGGTTATGTCAGCATACAAAGCATACTTGGATTATTTATCAATCAATAAAACAATAGAATACAAAGATAATTATAAACATGTCTATTGTACCAATGACTGTGATTTATTTAATTATGGGGATATCTACATATGCAAAGCCAATGGAAATGTTCACACATGTACAAGCGAAGATTGTAATTTAACCGTATCTGATCGCGAACATAGAGTATGTAAATTGACATCTATTGTGTATAGTCTTGATTTTGATGATAGACAATTTGATACTAGTTATAATCCAGAAGAAAATGATGAAATTGCAGAGATACACACAGAAGATCAAGAATATGAATCTGCTGATTGTTCAAGTATGGCGGTTGATGATAATACAACAACTATGAATGCAATAATAGATCATACACATAAAAAGAAAAAAAACAGAAAGCCGTGTGTTCCTGTGGCATCTCAATTACACATATACGACAAAGGAAATCGTATATTAAATGAATATGTTCAAATATTTGAAAGTTTATTAGCCGTAGAGAAGACAAAAGCAGATGATGTATTAAAAAGACAAGTTGGATTAACATGTAGATTATTATGGCAGACCATATGTACATCACAATTCTGGAAAGAATGTACAAATAAACGTGTATTCAGAAGTGATTATCATGCTATAGTTGTCATATATGCCATGATCGATGGTCTTCAAACCGTAATAGACTCTACAGAAAAATGGATCATACCAAAAGTAAACAAATTAGCTGAATTATTGCCTCTTAGCTCAAATATAAGATTAATGCAAACTAATCAATCTAAACCAACCAAAATAAGATGGTTTACTACATATGGAAAAAGATTCAGAACAGCTTTAAAAAATATAAGCGATGAAGAATGGAGAAGATATTTTATACAAGCAAATAAAATTGGATTGTTTTTGTAGCAAATTCTTTTTTTTTATAAAAGGCAAAGGGAAATAAAAAAAGTACACAAAAAAACAAAATAAATTAATTAGCATGAAAAATAAAAGACAAGACAAAGGGAAAAAATAAATTAAACAAAAAAAAAAGAAAAATAAAAGACAAGACAAGAGACAACACAAAAAAACAAAAAAAATAAAATAAAAGACAAGACAAAGGGAAAAATAAAAGGAAAAATAAATTAAACAACAAAAAAAATAAAATAAAAGACAAAAATAAATTAAACAACAAACAACACTATCACTGACTGGAGCCACTATTGTTGTTATTGACAGAGCGAGCTATATGTGAAGCAGTACGATTGATAAATTCTCTTTCTTGAGCAGTGATATTGCGAGGACGAGCAACAGTGATGACGGGACGATTACTTAAAGAGATGGGTGTACGGGGACGACCACGAGGACGACCACGTCCTCGAGGCACAACAACACCAGGAACAACACAAGAACGAGGACGACCGCGACCACGTCTTTGAGGGACAGGGACAGACATAGACACGGGTTGAACAAGAACAGGCACAAGAACTGGTTGGACTCCGTGCATTTGATTATCTTTGACATCATCGACTTGATTATTTATTTGATTACCACTTTTTACTTCTTCGATTGGTTCATCTAGCATAAAAGGAGGAGGGATGATAGGGGGGCGAGGAGGAGGATGTGGAAATTCAGGAGAGCCGGATTCACGAACATTGGCAAGTACATTACGAACACTGTTTGCATCTCTAAGGATTGAAATTGAAGTGCTGTAATGTTGTAGTTTTTGTGTGCATATGGTGCGAACATTTGTAAATACGAAGTTGCGAATAGCAGGAGCAATGACAGCCAGTACATCCGAATACACCAGTTCAACTGCAGCACGAGATTCGGGGATGAAATCATCAGGAAATCGGCGACTTATGGTAAGATGGAGTTCGCCGCAAATAGAATAACAGATGGATCTGAGAACATCATTGAAACCAGCAATACTAAACCGACCAGACGCATCAACAGGAGGATTTAAAGTGCGAACCACATACTCATATAAACCACCAGGACCAGTATCACAGCGAATAAAAGAATTGACGACATCAGAGAATATTAAGAAGGGGGTGCTGTGAATACTTTCAGTGCGAGTATAAGACAATGCAAATCCAGAAGAAAGATGATAAGCAATTAATTCAAGAGCTCTGGATGCAGTGTTCAATTGGCGACCATTAAAGAAATCAGATAGTCTTGCTTGGACTCGATCCATGGCAACTTTCCACAGTGAATAAAGACCATTTGCAATGGAGTTAATTATATTGGAAATGGCAACAGGATGATTGTCGATTTCATACAGACCACCAATTGGAGGTACGTCAGTGACTTCTGTCATCATAACACCAATAGAAAAATTGACTATTTCACAGAATGTTTCCATTACTTGTTTGAGTTCGGTCTTCTTGCCGTAGAGAATAAATGACATATACAATTCATCAATGAAAAGAGGAAGCACTGCATGATAACAATCAAGTTCATTGACCCATTGAAAGTTTGTTTCCCTCACAGAAGTGCGATAATTTCTCCATTTGATTTCTTTAGATAAAGCAGAATGGATAAATTTGCGTCTAGTTACAGTTGAGAGACTGACACGATTTTGAGTACCAAAAGAGATAACTCTTTGTTGTTGAAGAATGACTCGTTCAGCGGTTCTAGCTAAGAATGGAGTTTTGCGATTGGAGAAATTGTTAAGACCAACATACATCTCTTGATAGAGACGATCATTCCACGCAGTAAACATACGATAATGCATAAAAGAGATAAGACTTTCTTTCAACAGATCTATTGATCGGGCATGTGCAATAGTTTCAGGAATACAAAACATCATAGCACTGGTAGTATGAGTATGATTAATATAACGAACACGCCAAAAGAAATCAATGCCAAAATAGATGAGGAATTGACGAACCATACAATTCAAACGAAATGAATCAAATACACCGATCCATTTGACATTTTCTGGATGAGTAAAATGAGCGGTGATTAGACCAATGATAGTCGAGAGATCATACATATGATATGTATGAGGATTTCTATCAAGTTGGCATTTAATACAAGGGCAATTGTGAGCAGAGTTGCATTGAGCAATAATATGACTAGCAATAATATCATATCCTTGAGCTTCATCATCAGTTAATGCAGGTTCAGATGGAGATTTTCCTTCAAGAGCAGCCAAATATTTTTGTTCTGGTTCTTCTTCTTTTTTATCGTCATCAGCATTATCACCAAACAAATTACGACCCATAAATGGAAGTGTTTGAAGAGATGAAGAAATAGATGATAATCGATTAAGAGTTGGAGAAATAGGAGTACGAGACATCTGATTATTTTTTTTCTAAGTAAAAAAAAAGTTTTTTTTTGTCTTTGTTTATTTATTATTATTTTTTTTTGTTACCTTTATTGTAATAAGAATTTTTGAATTGAATGATTTTATCTTAAGTAAAAAAAAATATTTATATTTTTTATTTTCACTGTATTTGGAAATCCGGCCATTCCTCAATTAAAATGTACAAGGCGCAGTTTTTACAGTCAATTTTATTTTTTTTGGAAATCTGGCCATTCCTCAATTAAAATGTACAAGGCGCAGTTTTTACATTCAAAATTTATCACGAGAAAGATAAATAAAATATAATAAAGACTTAATATTAAATAAAGAGAGAGAGAGAGAAAAAAAAATGTTAAATTTATACGGAAGTATGTTGGTAATAAAAAAAGATGGAACATTGCCTGTATGCACATGTACATATCAAAACAATTTCAATTGGCTTAAAGAAGATTTTAATGAATTTATTAACATAATGAAAGAAAGAAATCAGAGTGAATTTATTTACAGATGCCCTAGTGAATATCTTGATATGCCTATTGATGTAGAGTTAAAAAATAAAGAATTAGTAAAATGTGATGATTTGGTTATTATGCCGGCATTAGAAAAACTTTGGGTTTATAAATTAAAAATAGATACAGCAAAAAAACAAACAGACAATGATAAAGACGAAACAATTATTAATGGATCTGTATGGTACACTTAAAATAAATCTTTGATGTCATCGTCACTGACATACGAAGCAGTCAATAACCATATATCTTTAGGCATGATATTTAATAAATCGATATCGGCTTTGTTTGTAATTAAATTAATTAAATAAAGTTGTTTCAATCGTTTAATCTTATTTTCGTGTAATTTGAGTAATGACAACACTTGAATAAAATAATTGGTTTCAGGAAAGATGTCACCGTAAAAGGAAAGTTTTTCTTCTTCAGTTGGCAACAATTGGTTGATGTCGTATGTATCATTGAAGAAGCAAAAAAAATTACATACATTAACACGATTAGAAGCAAATGCATCGATTGATTGAATAGGAATTTCGCCTAATATATTCAATTGCTTTATCATTTCTTTGGCAACATAAATTAATATTTCGGCACACGCGGCATCTCTACCCAATCTAATAAAAAGTAATGGCTTTTTTAAAGATGCTAATCCCCAAGGATTATAATGGCCATACACAAATCTGTAGAATTCGCTATACATTTTGCAATTGAGCAAGGTTGTCATAAAATTACTTTCATTGGGTATTATCATTCGTGCAAATGTTAATTTCATATAATTGTACTGGTTTTCTGTGTCTATTGCACTTTGAATGATTATATCATACTTTGCATCTCCAGCTTTATCGAGTAATGCTATCATAAATTCCATGTCATGCGTAGTCACATGTCCTACTGTGCTGAATTGAAGTAAATTCGGAACTGTGACCATACCATTTGTCTTAACGTGTCTTTGATTCAATAAATAGATAGCTTGTTCGCTTGTACGAACAGCATTGATAAATAAATGTTTGTATGCGTAAAAAAAATTAACGTTGCTCCAAAGAGTAAAAACAACAGGATTGCCAGAACGCCACGTATCGCATAAAAGTAAATATGGATTATCTGCGACATTAAAAATAAACTCTATTGCGTCTGCAGAAGCTTCATCAAAAGCATAATACAACACTGTGTTGTTTTGGTTATCTTTCCATCGAAGTATCTTGTTGAAATATTCTTTACCGAGCACATTGTAAAATTCTCTTAATGGTTTTTTAACTGATGAATATTCTTTACACTGTATTTTATAATACCTAATAACTGTATGAATAGTATCAACCCATGTCTGTAAATTATCTTCTTCTTCTGATTTAATTTTGATTTTTTTATTTTGTTCTATTTCCTTTTTATCATCGTCGTCATTTACAGGAGTAATAGACATAACACGTTTATTTCTATTATAAGCTATTGTAATTTTTTTTTCATCATCATCACTTGAACTAATTGAATGACTCATATTTACTGATGGTATGAACTGACTGAATTTCTTTTTTTTTCTTTTTTTTTTATTTATTGATTATATTTGGAAATGCGGCCATTCCCTGATAAAAAAAGATAAGCGCGGATTTGACTTTAAAAAAATAAATTTGGCCATGTTAAGCATTTTTAATTTAAATCAAAATCAATCAACAATGAGTATGATTAATATGTATATGAACGACAACAGATACAATATATTAAGTGGAATTGATATATTGAACCGATTGGGATCTGAATTGTGTGCCATAAACGACCAATCTACTATAGAAGAAAAACAAGATATGGATAAAAGAATTTTTTTATATATTCAATCGATACCCGAATCAAATACGGAAATACGATCACGACATCTTGGATTTATTTTATTCTATCATACACATCCAAGCATACGTTCATTCTACATACACAATTTTGCTGATAAAGCTAAAGATCATATACTCAAATTAACTTTTCGATATCAAGTCAAAGAAGAAATAAATTTCAATGATGTCCAATTAATTCTAAGGTGTAACAAATTCATCCCGTCTTTACTCAGTCGTGAATTAGCAGTGGTCCTGTTGGCTATTGATCCTCACAGAACATACGAGACTATATTTAAACGTGTCAACGATGGCAATTTATATTGCGGATTCCAATATCTTGATGCAACTGGCCCTGATTTTATGGTGGTGTGTAATCACAAAGATATACGTATATTTTGTCGATTTCGCAACAGAATTAATAATAATCAATTATTAAAAAATTTTAAAAAACATGTTCATTGTTTAAAAAAAAAAGAAAAAGAAAAAAAACAAAAGGAAAATGAATATCCTAGTTGTTATTGTATTATAAAATAAGTACACAAAACAAATAATAAAATTAATTATTCGATTTTTCTTTTCTTTTTAGATAAAATTAAATTTAACAAACTGTTTGGTTTAGGAAGTGGTAAAGGAGGAGTTTCGGTGAGAAGAGTTTGTAATTTAATTAACTCTGGAGTTGAAGATGATAAGACAAATAACACAACCATTTCAGTGGAAAGATTTGACAATAATTCATTTTTTAATTCTTGTCTTTTTTCTTTGTCTTCTGTTTTCTTTATCTTTTTAATTGCATCAAGAACAGGAACAATGACACCATCAATAGATTCTTTTGCATCTTCTTTATTTTCGAAATCAAACGAAGTAGACCATTCACTAACGATGAATTTGACAGCATTTTCAACATCATTCTTTAAACCAGATGCTGATGTACCATTATGACGAGGAACAGAAGAAGTACTTTCATTATTATTATTGTTAGTAATAGATAAAGAAGACGAAGACGAAGACGAAGAAGAAGAAGAAGAAGAAGGTTTGGTTTTTGATACATCAATAGGTTTTGAATGTGAGTTAGTAGATTTAGAAGAAGAAGATTTTTGATATTGTTTAACAAGATCATCAAGAATACAAGTAGGACAAATAGGCACACGTTTATTATTTTCATCTTCACCATAACCATCATTATCTACAACCGATTGACCCCATGGTTTGATACCAACACGACCAGTTGTAATAAGAGGACCATAAATACGAGTAGCAGCTGGTTTATCCAATAATACATGAAAATCATATTTATCAGCAATAAAAGCGTTGATCTTTACAGTACCAGTTTTACCAACATCTTTAATCAAATAAACATGAGCAGTCGAGATTTTGTGAACGTTTAATTGTTTGATAATGTAACGTCTTCGTTCTTTGTCATCTTGCATACTAGAAAAATCACAATCAATTCTTTTGCCGCTCTTAACAACATTACATTGCTTCTTCATTCGGTTGTAGACAGCAATATCATCAGATGTATAGATTTTTCTATTCTTTGATTTCTCTTTATTTTCATTACCAACATCATCATCACTATTTGAATAATTCTCGATATCGTCTTCTTCATCTTCATCCTCTTCTTCTTCGTCATTTTCATTATCACTGATACTGATGTGACCATTGAGTTTCTTTGACGCAATAGCAATTTTTTTCAATTTATTCATTGATTGTTCGTCAATTAATTTACTTTTACGAAAAGCACGATGAGCATGTTTGATACGATGATGTGCAACAGGAGTTCCAGTACCATCATCTTCTGAACCAGAAGCAATAATATCAGCTGCATCACTATCGTATTCATCATCTTCGTCTTCGTCTTCATCTCCTGACTTTCTATCTTCATCGACAGCTTCTATATCAACGAAATCACTTTTTCTTTTCTTTTTATTAATTTTAATTTTTTCTTTTTCTTCTTCGTCTTCGTAATCAGTTGCATAAACAACAGAAACATTGTCATCGTCATCGTCTTTTTGCTTTTCCTTTTCCTTTTCTTTTTTTCTCTCGACTTCTTTTTCCTTTTCTTTTAATCTTTCAGTTTCTTTTTCTTTTTCTTTTTCTTTTAATTTTTCCTTTTCCCTTTCTTTTTCCTTTTCTTTTTTTCTCTCTGCTTCTTTTTCCTTTTCCTTTTCTTTTAATCTTTCAGCTTCTTTTTCTTTTTCCTTTTCTTTTAATTTTTCTTTTTCCTTTTCTTTTAATCTTTCAGCTTCTTTTTCTTTTCTTCTTTCTGCTTCTTTTTCCTTTTCCTTTTCTTTTTTTCTTTCAGCTTCTTTTAATTTTTCCTTTTCTTCTTTTTCTTTTAATTCTTTCTTGATAGCTTGTTCAGTCTCAATTTGTCTATCAAAATCATCTACATCATTATTGTGACTATGGCTAGTTAATTGTTTGTACGCCTTCTCTAATGCGTCGACTTTTTTAATTGATGTTGGTCTATCAGATGCAAGTTTGTCAAATGGATTTATGTGATTTGATTTGATAACAGGAACAGAAACAGGAATAGAGGAAGATGAAGAAGAAGAATGTTTAACTAAATCTTCTTCTGCAAATATACGTTCATTATTATTATTATCATCGTCTTTTTTCTTTGTATCTTTTGATGCAAAAATAGGTTCATCCCAATCGACATCCATTTTTTTTATTTTTTTTTTATTTTTTTTTATTTGTTATTTTCACCTTCAGAAAAAAAATAATCAAATTATCAGAAGTTAACTAAAACTTTATACTGGCTTAATTGTATCTAGCGCAGAGTTTTTTTTGGATTCAATGAGTATAACCCGCGAAATCTAAAATTCAAATAAACAAAACAAAAATGCCCTAGCCCACTGCGCAAAAATTCCATTCTGACATATGCGCATCTATTTTTTTTTATTTTTTGTTGTGTTTTTGGAAATCCGGCCATAACTCGATAAAAAAAGCCATGCGCAGTTTTAACTGTAAAAAAATCCTATTTTTAAAAATTGTTGTGTTGGTAACATGTCATTTATTTCAAAAAAAAAATCCCAAACAGAAATGGAATTTAATCAATTTATCTGTACAGATCTAGTAAATAGTGAAGATGTGACTTTATTTCCTTTTGATTACAATAATGTTACCAACAAGATAAAACCAAGTATGGATCAGAGACTCCTAGAAGATTATGATGCTGATGATAACGATAAGGAAATAAAATCTGAGCCAATTGGATATCTCAATACTCTTCAATTTAATACTACTGTATTTGATTTACATGCTCAATTAAATTGGCCATTTGATGGACCTCCTTTGGATTTAAGTGAATCCAGCATTGTCCCTACCCCTAAACAAATTCCACATTTTACATTCAGTGATGATGATGCTGTATTTGAACAATATTTACCATCATCACCACCACCTCCTCAACCAACTTGTCTTATTCCATTTAATCCTATGGCTAATTTAACAGACAAAAGAAAAGTAGACGAACACGAAGAATCAGAATCAGAATCAGAATCAGATAATAAATGTAATAAATCGATTAAATCTAATACAGATAGTAGTAGTAATAATAGCAGTGAAGATGATGATGACGATGATGAAGAAGACCAGGACGATTACAAAAATCCTGCCACATTTCAAGATTATGATTTAATGACGTCTATTAATTTATCTACCCGTTTAATGACTGGTAAACAAATGACATTCAAACAAAGACATGATCTTAATCGTGATATATGTGTGTATCTAAGTAAGTTTCTTGATCAGAAACAACGAACATATGCTTTGGCTAACATTCTATTTGCTCATATATACCATTCTCCTCTGAAAAGACAAGCTGCTGTTAATCGATTTACTGAACGAACATGGAAAAAAACAAGAATGGATGATCTTTACAACAAAACTGGTGTCACTGCATTAACGAAATGTCTCTCCTTTAAAACTAAAGATCTAGTAGAAGTATCAAACAAACACGATCCTTCTAAATCTCCTGGTCTCAAACAATTTGTCCCTACTGCTGTGGGTGAAGCTCAATTACATGAATTATTGGCCATTGATATAGATAGAGTATACGAACAACCAATAATACACAAAGACCAACTGAATTACATTTTATCTCAAAATGGTAACACTGGCATGATGGTTCGTCCTGCTATCAAATTCTTAACCAACGATGAACACTGTGTGATAAACAATAAGAATTTTAAGATGTTTTGTAGTATCAGAAATAGAAGACAAGGAAACACGAAACTATTCTGTCCTTGTTATATGCGTAGTAATGAACCCGATAAATTATTTGTTCGTAGTCCTCCTATGCACGATGAATTTACTTCTCTCCCTCCTTGTTATCTAGCTCCATTAATAACAAGCTCTTCTTCAATTGAACATTTATTTGCACAAAATAATGGCTCGTGGTTAAATCATACTGAGTTTGATGCAACCAAACAAAAAGAAACAGAGAGATATGAAAAATTAACAAGTAGATTTTTTGTGTGTAATGAAAAAATAAAAAAATAAAATAAAAATAAACCTTATTGTTTTTTGTACTTACATCACATTTTAATTTTAATTTAATTTAATTTCTATTTTTAGAAATAAAAAAAAGATACATCGTGTGACCACCACTACAAAAAAAAGACTGTGAGCAAAACTGTCTCGTGGGTAAAAAAACACAACCTTTTTTTTCAAACAAAAAAAATTTTTTTTCTTCATTTATTTCAAAAATCATGTCTTCTTCTTCTTCGTCCTCTTCTTGTAACAACAAAGAAAATGAATCAAAAAAAAGAAAATTGCCTGTAGAGTTTGATAAGATTTGTTATGTGGATCCATTAACTTCTTCTTCTTCTTCGTCATCATCAGTTGCAGTAGTTAAAAATCAACTTACTTGGCCTCCATCTGTTAGTATGATTTATAATATAACAGAAATGCGTATTAATTTCGCCGATCCTCCAGCAACTCATTGCTTGATGAAAAATATTATTTTAATAAATGGATTACCTTATCCTGTCTGTTTAGTTGCACAAAAAAAAGAAAATTCTATACTGATTCAATTAACATCTGTATTGGTTACCGATATTAAAGGAAATCGATTACCATGTACAACATATTGGAGTATGGAAGTACCTCTTATTTCATTTTCATCTGGTATCATTAATATATTCATCGATGCTCTTCATCGTGTCGATATTCATTATAAATTAATTACATGTGCTCGTGCTATGCATATAATGTTTGATTTCAATAGAAAAAAATTGTTCGTTGATTTTTCTCCTTATTTTAGTGACGTTGATATTCCTACTCCAAAAACCAACACGATAGATAATGATGTTGATTGGTCTCCATTTAAACTTATTTCATTGCATTTGATGAATTACATCCGAATTAAGTCAATTTTGTCAACTATTTCTTTATTTAGACGCGCATCGGATGATACATTAATTAAGATTCCATTGGAGATATCATCAATTTATTCAAAAGAAACTGCATCGTGTGATATGAAAATAAACATATGCTCTCCTACATTTCCCTTTGATTATAAGGGAGTGGAAATAAAACCCATTTGCTTTACTTTTACTTACCATGGTAAATTATGCTGTTTTCGAATTCCGATTGAATTTAAAGTGAAAGAAAAAGATACTATAAAAATTACTAAATTAATCAATATTAAAATGTATCCTGATGTAAATGATGTACATGGACAAGATTCCCGTCTTGATATTTATTTGTATCGATAAATAACTTGGTTCATTTTTGATTGTTTTAAGTTTAATTATTTTATATGAATTAATAACAAATAAAAATAATAAACCGACTAAAAAAATGCTATCTTTTAATATTAATTGGAATGATGTAGATAATAATACATACACTGATAAAATCGATTCTTCTTCTTCTTCTTCTTCTTCTTCTTCTTCTTCTTCTTCTTCTTGTTCTTCTTCTTCTTCTTCTTCTTCTTCTTCTTCTTCTTCTTCTTCTTCTTCTTCAAATAAACGAACTTCAAATAAACGAACTTCAAATATAGCTGAGTTATTCACTATTCAAAAATACAAAAAGCAGGAAATAGAAGAGAATAGTATACAAACAAAAATAGAACAAAAACAAAAAGAGATAGAAAAATTGAGTTTGGAAATAGATGAATTAAAATTGAAAGCAGGAGAATTAAAATCAAAAGCCACAATAGAAACAAGATTGGTAGATAAGTATGATGCAATGAATGATTTTGGAGTAGAAGATTGGGATGTATTCATGAAACAATTGAATACATTTAAAGAAAAAATCATAACAGATAGAAAAAAAATTGTAGAAATAAAAGAAATATACATGAAACCTATGCAGGAATATGAAGCTGAATTATATAATAAACAAGTGTTGTATGAGAGACTTCATCGTCTCACGACAGTTTCTATATGGAAGATGGAACAGGTATACAACAAGCTTCCAAATACAATAAATCACGGTCAATTATGTGGTACTCAAGAATCGTTATTGTCTACTTGCTTTAATGAATTCTGTGATGACAGAAAGAAAGGATACGAATATGTGATGGATAAATACTCGGATGCTTGTTCTATGGACGCCAAACAAAAACTTGCAAGATTAGAAAGCTCGTGGAATATTGCAATATCTAAAGCTAAAATAGACATATTATCGACAGGTCCATTACAAGAAGAACGATCGACAATTAAAAATAAAATAAATGAATTTTTTATAGGCCGTTATCCTGCTTTAGATTTAAAAGATATAACAAATATTGTAATGGAATATGTTCCTTTAAAATTTATTGAAGATCAATAATAAAAAAAAACAAAAAAAAAACAAACAATTTAATTAACTAGAGACGGGTGCAAATCCATTACTTCTCCATTTCCAGAAGTAAACCATTGCAACGAACAATAAAGCAGAACCAACAGCAATACACACACCAATCATTACCCAATACCAACCAGTTCCAGTAGACCAAGTTGAGATAGTTTGATCGTTGCGATAACATACAGTGACACCTCCAGTTAAGTAAGAGGTGTATTCAGATGGACAAGTGATACATTCAGCCATACCAGTTGTTGGACTTACTGCTCCTGTAGCACAAGCGAGACAAACGGATGATCCTGCTGTATCTTGATAGTAACCAACAGCACATTTTGTACACACAGTTGCACTCGCATCTTCGCTATAGGTACCAGCAGGACAATTAGTACAAGAAGCAGCACCTTGTGCACTATATTTACCAGCTGTACAAGCAGTACAAGTCGTACTATTACTTATTGCGTAACTACCAGCACTACAAATGGTACAATCACTTGAAGCAGCAGCACTAATAAATCCATCTGGACATAATGTGCATCCAGAACGAGAACTATTTGATGTTGAACCAGCTTCGCATACGTTACAAGTAGTGACATTTACAGCTGAATAAGTACCAATAGCACAAATCATACATGTACCTGAAGTCGCATCATAATAAGTACCAGCAGCACAATAACGTTCAGCTGACACACACGAAGACAAATAAAATAAACAGATAATAAGAACTCCTAAAACAGAAAGATGTTTCATTTTTTTTGTTGATATACCAATGTAAGGAAAAAAGGACGAAGATAAGTTTATTACATGAAATCTGATGTAAACATACAAATAGTACAAAAATATAAAATTAATAAAGAAAATTTTGTTTTGTTTCATGGTATATGTTTGAATTCGGTTAAAAGGGATTTTAATCAGGCAATTAATAAAAAGAAAGAAAAAAAAATATGATTTATTGGTTAATGTACAAAATTAATTTATTATACAACACCGCTACGTGTCTTTTTATTTGCTTTTTTGTATTTTCCTGCAGTGGAACTAGAAGAGTAAGTCGTTGATTTCATGTAATATTTCCAGTATACAAAATAAAGTGAACTGATAACCACCAGAGATGATATAACTGCGATGACAGCTATTGCCCATGTTGCCAGTGATGAAGATGAACTTACTGGGGTTGTTACGACTGTATTCGGCACGGAACAAGTTTCGCAAAAATCTCCAGTGCAACCTTTTAAACATGTGCAACTATTGTCATTCCATCCAGTTGGTTTCGTTCCGTCTTCTGAACAGTTTTTGACACACGGCCAAGGTGTTTTTGATGATGATGGCTGTCTTATTATGTAGCCATCTTTACAATTACAGTAACTAGACGTACCGGTAGTTGGAATAAGACCACCAGTGCCACATGCAGCATAACTGGTACACGTAGGTGGCACTGACCATGGTTCATAGCACACACAGTCAGTTTCTGGCATGGTACTCGACGTATTATAATATGCATGTACAGATGGGCAGATCTTTTTAGAACAATATTGAGCACCACAATTCTTATAAGCATCGCTATCAGTATCAGTTATGTATCCTTTTTGACACACACATTGTAATGAAAAGTTGGCGGTCACATGCGGTACGCCGAACCCGCACTTGTATCCTCCATTTACACAATTTCTGATTGTGGATGTGATATTTACAGGAAAGATGCATCCACAATTAGATCCATCTGAATTAAATGTCCCGATGCCACAGTCGCAATTCCACCATTTTGGAGAGTTACATTTACACTTCGTGGGTCCTGACTGAGCGTCTGGATTACAATCAATCGGATTACCGAAGCCAAGAACATTTGAATCTCTGCATTTATTATCCGTGCAGATGTACCTGTTTGTTGGATCGTTCGTGTAACCAGAATAACACGAACAACGGCATTGGCCATCTCCTAATCCCGGTAAGCCCCAACATCCAGAAGGGGCCAAACCGCATCCGTTTGGATCAGCACAACCGCCACCATTTGTCGCGCAGTAATTGATTTCACAATGATGTCCTTCAAATCCATAAGGACAAGCACATTCATCCTTTGTACTTGTCGAGTGTGGACATCCGCCTGGATCACTCTTTCTACATCCTCCATTTTGACATTGATACGTATATTGACATGTATGTGTACTTGTGTTGTAGTACTTGTCGTCATCGCATTGACAGACATTTCCAAGTATCGTGTTACAGTCTGTTTGATCACATAAATCGCCATAATAAAAAGCACTGCAATTGCATATACCGAGAGTAATATTTACTGTTCCTTGTTTGCATGGATTAATACAATCAGTCGCATTCTTGTTTGTATTTCGAATATAAGGGGCCTTGCATTGACAATTATTAAGATCGATTGATGCATTGTAATAAGCTATTGGCGCAACACATGCAGAAACAGTGCAAAACGAACCCGATGTATATGGGAAATCGCGATATCCACCATTGCCATATTTGGGATCAGGTCCACAAAAGCAATTGCAGTCCCCTCCGACATTCATAATACCATCATTTTGACACTTTGATACATTACAGCGATCTCCAGTCCACTGGCAACCTCCAATTACAGCTGTAGTACAATCACACGTACCACCGTCAGTATATTTAGCACCATGTAAACAATATGGTTCGCAACTTCCATCGGTGCTGTTTACCCATCGAACCGATTTACTTGGTTCGTATCCTTGAGGATCCGGCGCAAAAGTTGAACAATCACAAGATACGGAATTTGTTATATTTCCCAGGACAGAATGAGAACTACATCTTGAAAATCCATCCACACAGCTTCCGCATTCTATTCCAGTGACACTACTGACAGGACAATCCTGTGTTAGAATGATGATTATTATTGTTTTTTTTAAATGTGCCAACTCAAAAAAAATGCAACAATTTACCTTGTAACAACCCTTTCTCAATTTATCGGATGCGATCTTTGGCTGACAAAGTCCCACACCAGACCAGTAAGTCTTTGATTTATAAGTTGAACCAGTTGGACATAGACAGTATTTGCCATTTGTGCTATCTAAAATGATACCAGGATAAGGATTCGCTTGACATCGTAATTGGTCACAAACTTGATTATCAGATGGATTATTATCGTATAAAATAGAACACGTGCATGTATCATCTTTTTGACACTGTCCCTGTGGATAGAGACATTTACCACCACACATCTCTTTGGTTTCGCATTGTTGGCCACTGTATGCAATTCCACAATCACAATAACTCTGACTTTCTGGATTATACGGATTTGATAACTTGCATGCAGCGTCACCCATTGGACCACAGAGATGTACAAATTTATTGTCAGAAGTCCAAACAGTGCAATTGCGGCGATTTATTTTACAGAAATTCAATGGGACTGTACTTCCATCCGGCCCAACATACCAATCTGTGAACGTAGCGCATTGTTGTCCCGAAGAAGGACCAGCCACAGTCGAACAAGCGGCATAACTATTGTTATTCAGATCAACAGTTAAACAATCGCATCGTGACTGACAATTACCAGAAATACACAGACTTGGATTCGTGACTAGTACGCCATTAAGGTATGAATTACAGTCTCCTGTATGGTGACCAGCCTCATCCCAACAAACATGTGTCGGATCTGGACTTAACAAAGAACAGGCTGATTGTGCACATAAGTCGCCGGCCCAGCCTGCTGTACATCCACCACAAGTCGGAGAATTACCAGTGTCGATAGATTGTAACACGGAATCAGGAGGGAGATACAGCTTCGAAATGGGTTCTTTGAACCAATCGTAATTACGGTTATCCGGAATCGTAACACCATCTCCTATACAACGCAGGATATTCTTTTTTGGAGAAGTGGTAGTAAAATATCCACAACTTCCAACACCATTACACGTTCGTTTAACATTACCAGTACTGGAAACACATTTGCTATAAGAAGTGTCATTGTAAAAATACTGACACGTATCTCCGAATCTTGCATCGTCTCCACTCACGCTATCGGTTTGACATGGTTGAAGATGAAGAAAACATTGACATGACCCAGTACTGCGATCACAAACATTCGAAAATGTGCTATTAAAACTACCAGAACTGTATTTCTTTACGCCATTACATTCACTTGTTTCGTCTCCATATCTAGACCAAGGACAAGATCTCAATTCACAAAAACCAAGAGCTCCATTTCTCCATTCCCCGGTTTCACATCTACACATTTGATTGACTTCATCGCACGATGTCGCTCGTCCTTGTGCCGAATAGTTACCAGGGGGAGTATTTTCTTGATCAGAATTAAATCCACCACAAATGAGGCTAGTAGCGGGATCGATGGGACAAACCAAATTATCGCATGCTATACCAGTAAAACCTTCGCGACATCGACAATGACCTAGATAGCCAGGAATAGTACGAGTAGCTGGATCAGTTGAATAAATACAAACTCCATTGCCAGTCGAGTTACCGCATGGAGTGTCCGTATTGTTCCAGGGACAAATTGGCATATCACAAATCGGATTACCAGAGTCAGAATGACCCCAATTTTCATAACACGAACACACCGTGTCGTCTACTGTAAGAGGCGTTTTTTGTGTCATGTTTGCAGTTAAACTCGAAACACATCGACTATTGGCAGTAACACACGGCTTGATGCACTCAACGCATTCTGGTGTACCTGTTGATATTTGTTTAGTTAGTTATGCAATAATTTGCCTATCCGCAAAAAAAAATAAGAAAATCTACAATACCGCGTAGCTTTCCAGTTCCGAACCCACCATATACCGTGGATCGTTCATCAATGCAATTGTAACCAGGATATATTGTTTGATTCGTACCCTGGATACCTCCCGGTCCTTTGAATAATTGAATATCATCGCCGCCTGTATACCACAAAGGCATTCTAGACAACGGTTGATTAACGTTTTCGCGTGTAACATCTGTCGTGATCCCAAATCTGGGATTGTCTGGCGAAGTATCAACACCATCTTCAGTCCAGCTATGACGCAGAAATCGTTTAATAAAATTTTTATCGGGATGATAAAAAAGACGACATTGATTAAACAACATAAACATCCGAAGATCTTCATTTTGAGTCACATTGCAAGTTACATTATCATTCTTGCAAAAATATTCAATAGCATACATATTACGTGTACGTGGATCGGTATAATTTCCTATTATTTGTTTATTTATTTGTTTAAGTTAAGTAATTTCATTATTTATTTGTTTAGTTCTTACCGATCCATCCCTCATGACATTTACAACTAGCCTGGCCGTTAATGTCATCAATACAATATCCTTTATCGCTACATGGATTATATTCACTGCAGTTGAATTTATAATTTTGCGCTGCAAATACAGTGGTATTGAATTCACAAGCAGGGCCAGCCCAACCAGGGTCACAGAAACATCTTCCACCGTATGTACATTTACCGCGACGAGAACACGGAAATGTACTGTATGAATCCGCTTGTCCGTTCCCTGATGGACAGTAACCATATCCGACACAACCGTGGTTTTGTCCTATTTTCGCCCGATCATCAAGAACCTCCCAACAAGATGTACTTGCTTGATCACAGCACTCAGCATCTTGAATCCGAGGCGATGCACACCAAATATCAACTGGATATTTGTATATCTTGTCAGCTACTTCCGGGTCTAATGGATGCACGACTCTACTGGATAATGTATTTCCTGCGTATGCAAAGTTTTCGGATGCACAAAGCCGCCAGTTACCCAAGGCACTATTTTGGAATTGGTCCCAAGGAGCGCATGTTGCGAGTGAAAACCACTCAAGAACTTGTTTGGCATAAAAAAAATCAACAAAATCGCCGTGATCCATGTGTAATCTGTAAGTATTAATATCGGCTAAATATTCATTTGCAGTACTCCACGTGTCATCACCATAATGCCAGTCTACGGCAACAAGTCTGGGTCTGTTTGTTCCAGCTTGTAACATTATTCCAACTTTATTTGACGGAATAACAGCAGTATCAGCTATATATCCCCCACCAGAAGGAGAATAAAAAGCAGAAAAAATAGCAGCAAATACTCCAAGATCAGGGGCGTAATTATAATGAAAGAAATGGGAACGTAATTGGGGCATAGAAATTGTATCAGCAACCGGATAATCCTTGATATCATCTGGTTTCCAGTCTTTCTCATATGGCATATAAGTCTCGTCGTATATTCGAGTATCGTATGCGAGTGGATTGTTCCAATCACAGTATCCAGGAATTGGATGGCCTTTCCACGTTCCCCATGTTCTAGATACAGCGGTTCCTTTTGCTGCGGAAGTGGCGTCTGGGGCATAAATTCTCCAATTTAAGAAGGCTTTTCTCATTATATCATTCGATACATCCTTGTCAAAGCAAACTGCCGTTCTATCTCTTGCAAATATAGGCACTGATTTGTGTACAGGACCATCAAGAAATAAATCATTACCATATCCTGGATTACCATTAGTAAACTGTCTACACCATGCCATTCCAGTTGTAATAACACATGGTGTCGCATCGCGTTCACCCATAAAAAGACATTTACTGCAACAATTTGTGTCGATCAAATCAGATATAAGTGGATTGGTTTCATCATCAATAAATGGTTTAGGAATACTGCTCCATGGAGGATCTAAAGTAGGACACTTAGAGGATTCAGTAAATGCATAAAAAAATACAAACAAAAGAAAAATTGAATGAAAACTTGTTTTGATCATTTTTCCGTTTCTTTTTTATGTAAACAAGAAGATCCAAATAAACAAATACATAAAATAAAGCAATATAACAATTAACTTTTTATTTCTTAAATCTTTTCTTTAGTTTGTTTTATGCTTCTTTAGTACATGTCTTGCTTCGGTACACCATCCGTAAATGACAACCATAACAAACGTGCAACCGATAAACAATCCAAATTTATCGATATATTCCAGAATACGACAAATCAATTTATAAACAAATGAAAAGTTGAGTACTCCGGCAGATTGGTTACATCCTGATGATGTAGTAGATGCAGCAAGTATCGGATCTGACGAACAAAGACAAGCAAGATGTAACAGAACAAGCAACAAAATAACCAAACGTGGATTAACCAAATGCATTTTTATTATATTTAAAATAAAAGACAACCACAAAAAAAGAATAAAAGAAATTTACAACTAAAATATTTCTGTATCAGAAATATTGTCTGTGTCGGTTGTGAGTGCTTTTGTTTCACTTGGTGTATAATTTGCCTTGTATCTACCATTTGTATCGGTTGAATCTGAAGAAGAAGAAGAAGAAGAAGATGTTTTCGATTTGGATCTGGATTTGGGTTTTGAAGAAAGAGAAGATGATGCACCATGAAGACATTTTGCACATGCATCAGACATAAGTAGTTTATAAATTAGATAGCCAATTATAAGATAAAGAATAACATTGAAAATGAGACGGAAAACACCAGCCACTCCACCAAAAACACCGCTTATCATGTTTTCGATCGAACACACAATGTCATAAAAAAAACTAAAGAACCCCCCTCCACTACACGCATCACCTTTTTTTATAGACACATCCCTTGCATCTGCGATTTCTTGTGCTAAGGCAGCATCTACTGCCTGGGTAGTTTGGTTGATTGCTTGTGTTTGGTCATGAATAGCAGCCGAAGCATTGGCTATCTTTTCATCGATCTGTGCCACTTGTTCAGATATTTCAGCTTGATGAATTATATTCTGTTCTTGTGCTGCAGCTGCTTCATCTATCCTTGCCATTGCACTTTCAGCATAGCGCTCATTAGAAGAATCTTCTGTTAGCCGGTTTATTGCTTGTTCCTCTTGTATTTTAAGTGCGTTCATTGCATCTCGGATAGCTCCTGGTGTAAGTCCTTGTGATTCTATTATAGCTATTTTTGATTGAAGTTCGGTTATATCCATAAACATTTTCGCCATATTCAGAACAAGTGCATCTTGTACTGCCGTGATTTGTTGATTGACTTCCGTGGGAACAACTGGGCCATCGTTTCCTGAGTGAGATCTATACATATCCAATCCGGGCTCTTTGTAACATCTGACATCAGTATCTAATGGAAGTACATTGACATACTGTATTTTTGTTTTTTTTTTGTTTTGTTTTGTATACTTGGATGATATAAAATAAAAAAAATACCTGTGTACCGCATTCTTTTGGAGTAAGTATGATTGGTTGATTTATACTAAAGGGATATCCCACCGATGGTTTTGGTAAATTATCCGAGTTACACGCACTCGTATCACCAAATATGATAAATTCCACATTTACAGTAAGCGTGACAGTAGAATTGGTATAAAAATGTACTCCGGTTGTATCATGATTCTTGTTTACGATAATCTCGTAATATGTAGGGCAACCTGTGTGAAGTTTCTGTACGAATTGACCCTGAGGAACTTGAAAAGTTACATCCAATAGCCACTCTCTCGGTACCCAATTTGCTCTGGGTTCTATTCGGTTGTTGATTTGTTTTAACTTGTAGAATTGTAATAAACGACAGAACTCGTTTTGAAGTTTGGCACTGCCTTTATCAATCAGATTAATCGTTAAATCATTTCCGCATTGTAAATCTTCTGGATCTAGATCTTTCAAATAATAATGAGGAGACTCGGTGATACAAAGAGGATCGAATGTTACATTATTTGCAATTGACCAATCACGAGGATTTATAGGAACTGTCCAATCGCTACCAAATCTATTATCGTAATAACCTGGATCGCGTTGTTGAAACATATACATGAGTGTTCCGCATCGTCCTCCAGCAGTGCCAGCAGCAGAAAGCAAAGATTGAGGAATATCATATCTAGTTTTTTTTTATTTTTTTATTTTTTTATTTTTTTAAATAGACCAATAAAAAAATAATCGTTATTTTTTTGTACTTACATTGGAGCACCGTCTAAATCAAAATCACCCACAAAGAGAGAATCAGTCAGAATAGACGAAATTTCCTTAAACTGATCATTTAGATTTAAAGAAACAGCACCACATACAGTACGAAAACCTGAAGATTGGTCACAATTCGAAGTACCAAATGTAGTATTAGTAATATTGATTGGTTGGTTATGATTATAATCGATGACCATCGTGGCACTAAAAGAGATATCTTCAGTCTGAATAGAATAAACTGGAATTTTAGTATAATCAGACCCAGCTTGTCCCAAATCTCCATCTCCATAGTATGTATGAGTTGTTTTGTATGAAGGCTGAGGAATTCCAGCTGCCGAAATACGCAAGTATGTCATAGTAGTTGAATCAAGTGTTGTGTGTAAATCTGGTCTTATTGAATAAGGATTAGTTTCATAAGACACATCGGTAGGAGGCGAACCTATTTATTTGTTTATTTATTCGGATAATCAAATTGTTTAATTTGTTGATCTAAATATATTATTGTACCGTATATCATTTTTTCCCACGCAGGAAACAATAAAGAAGCGGAAACTTCATAAGCATGTGCCCAATATTGATATACGTTGTATGATAAACGAAAGCGATTATCAGTCAAGCTTAACAGTTCCAGTGGATCTGCGTGACAAAATGACGTACCGTTCCTGTCGTTTAGATCAAGGTCGGTAAAACTATTAAATGAATCAGATGTAACTCGGACACGTTTTCCTGTTACTGGATCTGGTACCATTAGTTGACCAGCATGCGTACAGAAATACTGCAAAAATGTGGTCCATGAAGTAAGTGTTGAAAATACAGCACCAGATGTCGCGATCATATCATCAGGAGTAAGAGCAGGATCAGGATCTACGAGTGTATAAGGAGAAGGAGATGCTGTACAGTATGAATTTATTTGCGATTGCGTTGTAAATAAACTACCCGTCTCTTGCCATCCCCAAGGAAAAAGTGGCGTATTTACCGCATCTTGTAAGGTACACTCACTATGGAACTGTCTTATAACACAGTTACATGCCCATGTATTATCAAGAGGTCCATCTGGATAACAGTTTGTTCCGTTACTAGGAGCAGGTCCAACAAAACGAAACCTATTTAAAATTGATAAGACAAACAAACAAACAAGAAAAAAAAACAAAAAAAAAACAAACGACTTACATAGTTTTAAAGTCAATACCAGGCATTGCATGATTCAATAGAAATTCACGATCACTGTGTTTATTTTATATTGATATTTAAATGGCTTGACGCGTTAACTAATTTTGAAATTTGATAGCGTACCATATATATTCAAAAACCCTCTCAACTGCTATACGACTGGTATCTCTTGTAGTCGTATATAAAAGACGTGTTCTTGATATAACAGCAGCATTTGCAATGCTGGATTGTTTTGCTCGGCTATCTGCGCCAATAGCTGGTTTATATGATTCATCTTCGTCGCCAGCACATGTCATAGATATACCTGCACATGCAGCAGAAAATGTAGGAGTGTATCTAGGTGCAACCAATGGCTTTATTGATGAAATAAATATAAACGATTTACGACATAAACATAAATAATAAACAATAAAGACGTACCATGGGTTGTTTACCAATACATTGAACAAACGGGCAACTGGCAAGAGCATCTGATGTTGCAAGCATCTGCCATAATTGATAGATCAAAGCTCGGCGTTGTTGTGTTCGACGATACATTCTATGTATTTATTTTGTTGGCTTGGTTCAGCATTTGTCGTGCGACAAATAAATAAATAAATCAACAAAAAAAAAATCTTACTGGTATTGCGTGATAATAGTGCCTTTGAGACCATTATCAGTTGCATCTAACAACGTTAATATTTGTTTAATTTGACCTTGAAGATTGTCAACCGCGTCTCCTGTTTTATTCGCAAGTGTACCAATATCTCCAAGCAACCCAATAAGCGCAAGTCTGGTATCTGCAAATCCCTTGTCTACTGCTTTATTTAGATGGTCTACTACACCTTGTAATGTCACGATCATAAGAAAGTTTGTACCGACTTCCTTTTGAAGCCCTGCCAATTGTTGTGCCACTATTGCATTTCTTTGGGCCAGTAACTGGTCAAAATCATCAACGCGCTGATCCCATACATTTTGTTGGTCAATCCATTTGGCAGTTTGATTGTCAAATTTTTGAATGTCCATAACTTCCTTATTGAGCGTATTAATTGCATCGGCGTAATCTGTTTGTTTGTTGTTTATCTGATATATCATAGATCTAATAATGTTGACAGTAAAATAGTATTACCTGGCTGACACCCAAACCAACTTTGAAGACCACCAAGATTTACTTTACAAAGTTGACTCTCTATGTTATAAACAAAATAAAATAAATAGCACACAAACAAAAAAAAAGATAAAAAATTATAAAAAAAACCAATTGCAGATACAGCAAATGCAGCTCCAACAGCCTCTGGTATTTGCAACAGTTTCCTCCCTGGTAACTGAAATCTGTTATTTGCAATTAAAGATAATTCGTCTTCGTGTATGGTGCGCCACGGATCCGGTAATATCGTTTTATACGACCCACTGGTTATACCATGAGGTGCACGCTGAGTAGTTATCCTTGAAAAAAATCTAGATGTTGTACCATGAGCAATTCCTCCTGAACCAGAATCAGTAGGAGAATTAAGATATGATGGATCGTTAATCGCAGTTGAATTAATAGCATAATCAGAAAGAAGAATTACATTTTTCTGAGGAAATATAGCTCTGTAAATGACGAATAAATTAAATTAAATTGATTAATGTTTGTATAACAAAATAAAATAAAAAACCTGGGTAGCCAGCCAATCAACTTTCTACTTGTAGTTATATAGGGTTCTTCAATGAAAAACTGCAGAGTATGCGATATTCCTGATGCATCCTGTACACTAAATTTCTTAGCACAACATGCATCACTTGAAGGATTACTTTTACAAATGTTATCATTAATTGAACAGACTGCTCTAGGACTTGCAGTTAATGTAGCTAGATAAACCACATGTTGCTTTCCGTCAATAATTTGTATTGACTGAGTTTCTGATTTATATGTAATATCTTGATTACTGCCTGTTGATATTACTTTTGGTATGTTATAGACTGCAGTAAATAACAATCCGATACAAATAAGAATTTTAAATGAAATCATATTTTTTTTGATAAAAGAAAATCAATAATATACAAACAGATAATCTTCTTTATCTACACACACAATTTTGAATTTAACAATCACGTTGCTTGTTTTTTCTATGTCATCAAAAGTAGCGATAAAGAGAAATATATGTACATCAACAATGAAAAACAACATCAGTTGTATTAGTAAACCTATGCAAATTTTTTTTTATTTTTTTTTTATTTTTTTAGCATGACCACGGCGCTCAGTAAAATTTTAAGATGTAAAAAAATACCAAGATGCCTTTTTTGAACCTGTCCAACCGGACTGATTAAAATTTAGCATAGCATTTTGGCCTAAAAAATTAGACAGACCGGTACCGGAGTCCGGTTTGACAGGTTCAAAAAAGGCATCTTGGTTTTTTTTACATGCTAAAAATTTAATCAGGGCGCCTTAAAAAATAAAGCCATGTTATGAAAAAAATAAAAAAAAATGTAATTTATATAATGCATAGAAAAGAAGAAAGATAAAAGATGAGATTAATTGATGCGGTTAACCGTACACGACATTTTGCTGTCAGAGTTGTATATCCTGGTACATACGATGAAACTCATATAATTAAATTTTTGTTAGAATTTCAAAAAGATGCAAAGATAACACAGACAAGATTATTTAAAATTTTATCAGATGTATTTGAAAAAAAAGTAATAGAAAGAGGAGGAGGAGAAGAATCGAGTCTGAATTTAAAGGAAAGAGACGAAGAAATGTTTACAAATGAAATTGATGGTATTGTTGATTTGTGGAAAAAAATAGAAACAGATAAAGATAGAATTCAGATATCAGATTCATATGCAACGAGTATTAATGATAAAAATATAACAAAAAAGAAATTAGACAATGATGACGAAGAAGAGGAAGAAGAAGAAGAAGAAGAAATAAAATATGATAGCGATGAAGACGAAGAAACTGAATTGCAGGATAAAAATAGAAAAACAATACATCACATTGACGTAACATTTAAAATGGATCCATCTATTATAAGAAAAGACACGGGTACGCATTTTGTCTCTTTTCCTGATGAACCAGGTGTTTCATATCCAATAGCAATTAGTGATTCCAAGAAATTAAAAAGAGTTATTTTTTGGATTTGGACAAATGAACCTCTGACTGCTCGTGAAGTTGGTTTATATCTTATAAGTCAATTAAAAATTATTAAACCATTTCCTAATGACGAAAAAGAAATTTATAAGTTTGCTTTGTCTGAAAATGATATGGGTGTTACTTCATTTGGTATGTTTAATGAATATCAAATGTCTGAATCAGAACGTATTTATTTTGAAAATGAAGATAAATCTAAAGAAAAAAAAGAAGAAGCTGAAGAGGAAGAGGAAGAGGAAGAAGATAAAGAAAAAGAAAAAAAATCGATGATGAAAAAAGAAGCTATTATTAAATCATACATCACTGATCAGAATAATAAGATACGTAGTCATCAATTAGACTTATTAGAATATCACATATTGGCAAAAAATAAAGAAGTAGCAGAGATAAATTTCGACGAAGATGAAGTCACTGAATTATCTAATGATATGAAAGCTATAAGTGCCAATGAAAATGAATCAAAAAATAAATTAATTTTATTGAAAGATCTTTTATCTTGGCAAGAAAGTTACAAAAAAAGTATTGAGATTTATCATCAATCACTTGTCGAATACGAAACAAGAAACAAAACAAATACTACTCAGTTAACAAATAATGTACTTGGTGCACGAGCAACTATGATGATGCTTAAATCAGAAAAACAAGAAGATACACAAATATTAAACGCATTGAAAGAAGAAAGAAGACACGTAGAAGAAGATAACGAGACAGATCTACACGAAAAGAAAACAAAATTAGACACTATTGACAATTCAATAAAACAAATACAGCAAAAGATTACAAGTAAAGTCGACGAATCTGGCAAGAAATGGAGTAATATGACAAAAGAAGAAAAGGAAATATCTAAAAAAAAAGACAAAGAAACAGAAGAAGAAGAAATAAAAAAATTAGAAAATGACATACGTAACACCAAAGAACGTATAAAAGAAGTTAAACAAGTGATATCTCAACAGAAAGAAAAAAATAGACAAGCCCAGGATCAAGAAGATGACGATTTAAAAGAGAAAGCTGTTCCTACTGTCTTTAATGATGAGGACGATGCGAATAATAACGAATTCGACAAATTTCATATGCTACTTCAATCATATGAAAATGTGCATGACATTAGAGTACAGTCACTGAAAAGAATTATTTTTTCGGATAGATTAAATATGATTGACAAGACAGGAGATTTAATGGTTGACGAAAAAGAACACATAAAAAAACTTTTACGCATCTATGATTATTGTTTATCTGATGACTTAATAGAAGAGCAAGTTGCTTTATGGGCATCTAAGCAAAATAAAGTATTTAAAAGTATAATGAATCTATTGACATCGATAAAAGAAGATAAAAAAAGATTAGAAAAAATAAGCGATAAAAAATCTTCTGAATATCTCACGTTGTCTAGTGTGATAGATACAAAAAAAGAATCTATGGCATCATTAAATATAATAATCAATGAGCGGTATGATCTAAATAAAGAATATGGTAAAATGATGTCGTATGTGACTCCATTGGAACGAATAGTCATGTTTAAAGAATATAAAGAATTAGAAGAAAAAGATACAATTAAATTAGAAGAATATGAAGTAGTCTTACAAAAAATTGATAGAATAAAAAAAGAAAGAAGAAGAAACGGTAAAGGAAATTATAACGACGACGATGAAGAAGAAGAAGAAGAAGAGGAGGAAGAGGAAGAAGAAGAAGATAAAGATACACCTGTATTTGCAGAATTTTTAGATCTACCCGATGAATTGTCAGATGACGAAAAAACAAGATTTGAATATATACGAGCATCAATGCGTGTGGTCGATGATATCGCAAAGACATTTAGATGGTTTAGACGTCCAGATATATCAAATGATAATGAAATCGGTATCAAAGTTGTGGAATCAGCAGATACCGTACAAATAGATGAAAAGAAACGAACTGTTGCTGATCATCTTATTGTCAGTAAAATGAATTTTATATTTAATTATGCGTCTGTCACTGGATTACGATGTGAAGATATCAATGATGTAAAACGATTGAAGAAATGGGAAACTGATGCAAATCGCATAAAAGCCCTTCGATATGGTCTTGAATATAATATAGCTGAAATGATGATATACAATCGTTACTGGGAAATGGTTAGTGTGATATCTGTAAAATGCGAAGAGGAATTTGCTCGTATAGTAAATCTGTTGGATAAAGTAGAAGAAAAAGCCATAGAAGTAGGTAGATATTTGAATGGTAAATCTAAATCTGATAATGACGATGATGCGATTCGTGCTCTTCCATCAAATATACGCAAGAAATATCATGAATACATGGCTATCGATTTTTGGGATATTAAAGATTACGAAAACAAGACCATAACCGAAGTCGTAAATAATATACTGAAAGAATTGCATATCTTTATGCATACCATGGTGTCTCTAACAAAAGTTAACCAAAACAAGAGTAAATTTGAATCAAAACAACAAATATTAAAAGGAGTGGCTCGTGGTGCATTAACACTAGGAACAGCTGAAAAAACACTGGTTAAATTAGAAACATCTAAAAGAAATGAAAAATTGTTAGAGAAGGCTGCTAAATTAATAAGCAGATTAATGGAAATTAAAAAAATACTCGAACAACAAGTCGTCGATTACAAAGACAAAGGGGCCGTGTATAAACTCGATTTCATGAATAAGATAAACAGAGAAGAAAAGTTGTCAAAGACACTCACAAAACACAAACAAACTATATTAATCGAAAATCACATACAGAGAATTGATACATTGATAAACAAATACGATTTATCTCAAAAGATCAAGACATTAATAACTCAAATAAAGGCCAATGATATGTTAATTTATCTTCCTGTTGAAAGTATGTGTGCCATTAACAACTACGATACATGGTTTCACACAGACAACGACAAGTTAAATGACACGTACAATAACATACACAAAGATTATCAATTAATAAATAGAATTAAACAAGACAAATCTACAGAGGAATCTATTAAACTTATACGTGTTTTACTCGAGAAAGAAAAGGCAAATGTTGACCAATTGATAGAACAAGATAAAGATGGGACTTTTGTAACATGCAAACATGCAATTCAAGATGCGTTAGACAATGACAATTTCGAAGATGCGTACGAAACCGCTTTAAAATATATCTATATTGTTCTCGATGGCGTTGTCAATATAGACGAGTACACAAATATAAATCTACACGAACTAAAACTCAGCGTACAGAAAAGTAAAAAAATACAAAGCGAAGAGGATAAGAAGTTGATTTTGCATTTCTTTGAATCAATTGACGTGTCGTATGTTATAACACACAACATAAAGAAGATGACGATCATTTATATCCATAATAAACGGGAGGAAATGGACACAATTGATTTTGAATTACTTGAATGTGTATTCGATTTAATCAAACATGATGCAACTGTACGATTTGCATTATATGCAAAAATATTCAAATGTGTGTCTCCTATATTACCCGTCTACAATACAAGAAGTGTGATAGACGATAATCACACAAAGACAACAGAAACAACAGTCGCAATGACACAATTACTAGAAGCAGTAGATAAACAAATAAACATCGTCAAATCACATCCTATTACTGATCCAGTCGGTTTATTTGTCAGTTATTGTGCAGGTAAAGTCGATCGTGGTGATGCATACAGGTCTACATTATTTTGTTTAACCAAGAAATTTATATCCGACGAAGAAGACCAGAAAACCGAATCAGAGCTTTATTCGATAGTTATGTATACATTGCCATATCAAGTTAATTTATTTTTCGATAAACTCGCCACGACAAAATATGATGGAACAGCATACAATGAAATAAAAACAATGTTGTCGCCAGAAACAAGTTCAAGTGATATAGATATGGAGATGTTAGTAGATGTGATTTCAACAGAAGAATCAAAACATAAAGATATAATCAGCGTCAATGTGCCAGAAATGGAAAAATGGATACCTTGTGTTGATGCTTACATAATCAACAAGAAAATAATAAAAAAGACTTTATCTCCTGAAAGTAAAGCAAACTTATTAGAGTTCTGTGATAATTTTCGACGTCGATTCGATTTCTTACGTATGATTATCAAGAAATTGTACGATCACAAAGGACTGACGCCTACACAAATCGCAAGAGCTTCAATAATGAAACCAAAATTAAACAATTTCTTCTTACATGAATTAAAGACATCGAATTTCATATCAGCAAGCAATAAGTTATGGACATTTACCGATAGTATGTTGAAGATAATAAATCGTCCTCCGCCTATGAATGAAGTTATTACACATGCAACAGCAAGAGCCACTAGATTTGATACTGATTATGGAAAATCAATTGACTTAAAGATGACACAACAAATAGAAAAATTAATTGAATTCGCAACTAAAAAAAATAATAAAAAAGCTACTATTTTGTTAGTAACTTATGCAAATGGGGCCAAATTATCTAAAGATATAATAAATAATATAGAAGGGTACGAAAAAAATGAAATTCGTTCTTCTTCTTCTTCTTCTTCTTCTTCTTCTTCTTCTTCTTCTTCGCTTGATATTAAACCAATATCAGAAAAACGGAGTCGTTCACCAGAGCCAGAGCCAGAACCAGAACAAAACTTATCAAATAAAGGAGATGGTTCAAAACATACATTTCAAGAGAATATTGATATACGTGATAAATATGATAAACAGACACATGCAGATATAGATGAGATCGATGATGATGACGAGATAAGCCAACATACATCAATTAAACGACTAAAACCTCATATAACAATAAAAACAAAAGATAATAACAATGATGCGATTGTTTTAAATCAATCATTGCGTAGTTTTGTTGTCATAAGTGATGATGAAGATGAAATTGAATTTACTCAAAAACCACAGGAAATAGACGAAGACAAAGACGATATTGAATTTACTCAAAAACCACAAGAAATAGACGAAGACAGAGATGAAATTGAATTTACTCAAAAACCACAAGAAATAGATGAAGACAAATAAACAAAAATTTTTTTAAAGGGGCTTGTACTTTTTTTTATTTTTTTTGAGCTGCGCATACAGTAAAAAAATCGGCCATTTTTGACTTATAAAAAAATCAGCCATGTTTTACCTTTTCATGCGCACGGCCATTTTTTGTGGTTCGAAAAAAAAAGTTATAGTATAATGTTAAAAAATGTATCATAAATTTCATATTTTTTTACGAAAGTTGTATTATTTACGTATACATTTTATCATATACTTACCAGTGACAGAAGAAGAAAAAGAAAAAAAAATTATGACATCAACATCAAAAAATAATTTTATTACTCTGGGTCCTGGTGATCATCCTCTTGAAGATATACATGCATTGGTGAATCCTGAGCTCATTGGATCATCAAAAATCTTTCAATTTTTCTTTCCTATGAGCGTATTCTTGCCTAATTCAGAGTCATGGAATCAAATAAATACCAAGACACCTGAAGGAGCAGTTGCTAGTCATATGTTAGAATTATTTACTCATATTGCATACATGTGTCCATTAGATTCGTCTGTTAAACGCAATTATCCTAAGGCGATTTGTTGGTGTGAAATTGTATATGATGAAGATGGTTCTGGTGAATACGATGAAAATATTCCTGTTGGAATTGGTCTATTTTTATTGACTCAATGCGAAAAACCTTCATCTGCTGCCGAAGCTAAATTTTTTGAAGAAGTCGATAAATCAATTGAAGATAATAATGGCAAAGAACCTCTTTTACAAGACGACAACGATGATGATGATAATAAGAACAATAACAGCGGTAGCAGTGGTGATAAATCCATTATTAATGGTAAAAACAAACGTAAAAATCACGGCGGTCACGATGGTACTATACGAACTCCAGGCAACGCAGTAACTAAATTAAGACGCGATGCTCAAAAACGAATTGATGCTTATGATGACGGCAAGAATAACGTACAAGGCGGAGCATTTGATCAACTGTTATGGGTAAAACGCATGCGTGCAGACGAGTATCTACGTGATATGTTTGATTTTTGTGGCATCCATATGTCTCATTTTACTACTGCTACATGCGATTGTCGTCCATCTGCACCTGGTTCACTTCAATTTCCAAATTGGTCTGATCCTTGTGTATGTGGTACTATTGAAAATTACTGTCGCAAGGTCAGACAACATGGTGGTGCTGCCATTCATTGTGATACTTCTAATTATTCTGGTATTTTGTATCGTAATAATGCTGATGGCTCAACCACTGAGATTGGCAAATGTGTGAATATCCCTGCACCAAATCACACTTATCGTATTCATAAATCTCAAATCAAACACAGTCATTTTGCCAACTCTCGTTTTCCTTATAAACGCCCGCCTTTGATGCGTAGTTCATCCAACCAGTGTTATCATCGTATGTTAGCTGATATGAAGGCCGATGACGATATCGATGTCGCTGCGACAGCAGAACAAGACAAGAAAGACAGAGAATACACTGATTTACACGCATCTGATCTGTCTACTTTTATGCAAACTGCCAAAGAAATTAAAGAATCAAGTATCGATATCTTACTTCAATTAAGAAACGACTACCGAAATAGATACAAAGATGATTATGAAAATACACCTGAATGGGCAGCTGCTATGAAAAAATTCAGAAGGGATCGCATTGCTGTTCTCAATCTAGCTCTGGGACCGAATTCTGACACGTCTGATTCTCGTAAACATTGTCTTGCTTATCTACAGAAATTAACCAACGAAAATGGTAACTTGTGCATGTACAATCCTCTGCCTGTCAAGAATGTATCTTTATTCGGTGGTCTTATCATTCAAACTATTGCCGACATTGAAGTTATCTTAGGTGTTCGTAATCATCACACAAGTGTGCTTACTTTAATCAATGCTGTTTTCAGTGTATGGCTCCTCGATGTATTGAAACCTCATGTCTTGATGTGGGGTCCTCCTGGTACCAGTAAATCATGGAATATCGAATTGATGATGAAATTATGCATTCCTGGCACGGTCGAACGTTTGTCTAAATTGAACAATTCTTTTAATAGTGCTGGTGGTCAAACTTTATCAGACACAGTTCTTTTTTTGGATGAAGCCATTACTAATTTACTCAACAACAATAATACTGGTATTGGTGGAGGAGGAAGTACTGCTAAAGACAACGCAAGAGATTCCGAAGAAAGTGGTAATCTGAAGACGTTGCTTACATGTGGTACTAAAGAGACATCGTGGTCTATGTATGATCCTGTTTCACGTAAGAAAATTCCTATTAAAGTAAAGACTGAAGCTAATCATGTCGTTGGCGCAGCTACTAATTTAGAGCCCGATTTCTATCAACGTGCCATGTCCGATCGATTTATCAAGCTGGAATTTGTGGTTACTGCTTATCAGAATAAATTACTATGTGAACGTATCAGCTCTACTGTCACTCGTGATATGGATGACACTCTTAACCAAGCACACAAGTTGGTAATAATGCGTTTTCGTCGTAATCAAGCTTTGTTTTGTCTTATTTGTGATCGTATCAACACCAAGGTATATTGTCTCGATGATAGTTATGCTCATGGTGTTCTTGGTCAAATTCTTTCAAATGCCAAAAACAATCATCATATTCCTAATGTCGACAACGTTCGCGATTTTCAACGCATTATGACAATTGCAAAAGTATGGTGTATATGGGAAGCTATTCATGTCGTGTTTGATTCTGAGTTATCTCCATTGCGATATAGTAAAGATGGAAAGACATTGGATCCTGCAAGAAAATTTAATATGGATACTGATCTAGATTTAATCGCTCCTCGTCTTCGTGTTTCATTAGAACACTTGTTAGTTGGTTACACGCAATATGCTGAAATGTTTATATCTCAAACGTTTCAAGACGTAGTTGATGTATTGGATAAAAGTTGTATAATTATTCCCGGTGAAGATTATCGCGTTTGTCATCTTAGTGACGATCTACAAAAAGAATATTCTTCTTCTTCATCTTCTTCTTCCTCTTCTTCTTCATCTTCTTCTTCGTCATCCTCTTCTTCTTCCTCTTCTTCTTCTTCTTCTTCTTCTTCTTCTTCTTATTCTTCTTCGTCATCATCTGTTAACATAACCAATGATAACAACAAACCAGAAAATGAAGAAAATGAAGATGCGCAACGAGATGCTCATAATATGTGTAAAAATGCCTCAGTATTCAATACATCATTAAATAACGGAGATGAATTAGTAGGATCACTTACTGCATTTGCTAATCTTGGTATTGATGAAAAAAAAGCACTTTATCACACAACTTCTTCTTCTTCTTCTTCTTCTTCTTCTTCTTCTTCTTCTTCTTCTTCTTCTT